>Ga0325411_1000094_pt1 | contig 84720 bp, 46 predicted proteins | sample PopdelMetagenome_13_FD_206181 | JGI IMG/M metagenome (GOLD analysis project Ga0325411, IMG submission 206181) | Populus deltoides microbial communities from Bellville, Georgia, United States - Xylem-PdIQD-R4 | ecosystem: Host-associated > Plants > Phyllosphere > Stem > Wood/Secondary xylem... | reverse complement strand
AATGTGAAAAAGAAAGCCTTTTTAGCCGAACAAGTAAGTGCTATTCTTCAAAACAATAATGCTTTGAAATATAAAGACCCTGGTTGTCCTACAATTTCATGCTTTATTGGAGAACATAAAATTGAAAAAGCTTTACTTGATCTTGGAGCTAGTGTGAATTTACTTCCATATTCAGTTTTTCAAAGTCTCAATCTAGGTGAGTTAAAACCAACTTCTGTAACTCTCTTACTTGCCGATAGATTTGTAAAAGTGCCTAGAGGAATAATTGAAGATGTATTAGTACAAGTTGATAAATTCATTTACCCTGTGGATTTTATTGTCTTGGATACACAACCTGTTGAAGAATGTAATTCATTTCCTGTTATTTTAGGACGTTTATTTTTTGCAACTTCTAATGCATTAATTAATTGTAGGAATGGACTGATGAAGCTATCATTTGGAAACATGACATTGAAAATGAATATTTTCAACATTTGAAGCAACCTGGAGATAATGATTTATAGGAAGTGGACTTCACTGAAAAATTATTTCATGATTAATTTCAAACCACTTCCAGTGAAATTGAGATTGATGGATCTGATGATTTGCAAATGGTTTATTTTCAAAAAGAATCAAAGGCAAATAGTTGGAGACCGAAAATTGAGGAATTGCCACCATGATCAATTGAGTCCATACTTTCAAGTGTTCAACCACCAAAACCGGATTTGAAGCCGTTACCATTCAATCTCAAATACTTATTTTTGGGAGAAAATAAAACTTTTCCGGGAATAATCTCTTCCAAACTTAATGCACATCAAGAAGGTAAGTTATTATAAACTCTGAAAATGCACAAAAATGCATTAGGATGGACCATAGCTGACATAAAAGGAATTAGTTCTTTGATTTGCACACACAAGATTTATTTAGAGGAAAATGCTAAACCCTCTAGAGAAATGCAACGAAGGCTTAATCCTAATATGAAAGAAGTAGTGAGGAATGAAGTCATTAAGCTTCTAGATAATGGAATCATTTATCCTATTTTTGACAGCAAATGGGTATGTCCTACTGAAGTTGTACCCAAGAAGTCTGGAGTCACTGTGATAACAAATGAGAAAAATGAGTTAATTCCAACTAGGACTATTACTGGTTGACGCATGTGCATTGACTATAGGAAACTTAATTCAATGACTAGAAAAGATCATTTTCCTTTACCTTTCATGGATCAAATCCTAGAAAGAGTTGCAGGTTATGAATTTTATTGTTTTCTAGATGGCTATTCAGGTTACAACCAAATTGAAATTGCATTGAAAGATCAAGAGAAGACTACTTTCACATGTCCATTTGGTACTTTTGCATATCAAAGGATACCTTTTGGATTATGTAATGCACCAGCCACATTTCAAAGATGCATGCTCAGTATATTTAGTGATATGGTTGAACGTTTTCTTGAAATATTTATGGATGATTTTTCTGTTTTTGGTGATTCATTTGATGATTGTTTGACTAACTTAGAAAAGGTTTTGAGCAGGTGTGAAGAGAAGAATCTTGTGCTGAATTGGGAAAAATGTCACTTTATGGTAACAAACAGCATTGTACTTGGTCACATTGTTTCATCAAAAGGAATTGAGGTTAACAAATCTAAAATCGAGTTAATTGCTAACTTGCCAACACCAAAATCTGTTAAAGATGTTAGATCATTCTTAGGACATATTGGTTTTCATAGAAGGTCCATCAAAGATTTTAGTGTAATATCTAAGCAGTTGAGTAACCTTCTAATAAAGGATAATATTTTTGAATGGACTAAACATTGTGAAGAAACCTTTGTTAAACTTAAAAACTTGCTTACTTCTGCTCCTATCATTCAACCTCCTGATTGGTCATTACTATTTGAAATAATGTGTGACGCTAGTGATTATGTCGTGGGTGTTGTTTTAGGACAAAAAAAAGATAAGAAACCTTATGTGATTTACTATGCAAGTAAAACATTAAATAGTGCTCAAATGAATTACACCACCACTAAAAAAGAATTACTTGCAGTAGTATTTGCATGTGAAAAATTCAGGTCTTATCTTGTTGGCTCACTTGTTGTTGTTTTTAGTGATCATGCAGCATTGAAATATCTTCTTTCTAAGAAAGATTCTAAGGCTAGATTGGTGCGGTGGATTTTGTTACTTTAAGAATTTGATATCACAATCAAAGACAAGAAAGGCATTGAAAATGTTGTCGCAGAAAATTTGTCAAGATTGACAACAGATTCGAGATTTGACATCACACCAATCGACGACTACTTTCCTGATGAATCTTTATTTTCTATCTCTACAATGCCTTGGTTTCCTAAAATTGTTAATTTTCTAGTTTCAGGACAATTGCCAGCTCATTGGAGTCCCCAAGACAAAAGAAAGTTCTTGAACAAAGTGAAAAACTTTTATTAGGATAACCCTTATTTATTCAAATATTGTCCTGATCAAATATTTCAAAGATGCATTCCTGACAATGAGGTAAGTAGTGTTATTAAATTTTGTCATTTTGAGGCATGTGGAGGCCATTTCTAATCAAGAAAGACAATTGCAAAATTCTTACAAAGTAGATTTTAGTGGCCCACCATGTTCAAGGACTCACATGCATTCTGCAAGACTTATGAAAATTATCAAAAGTTGGGATCTATTTCAAAACGTCACATGATGCCTTTAAATCCTATTCTTGTCATTGAGATCTTTGACTATTAGGGTATAGATTTCATGGGTCCATTTCCTCCATCATTTGGTTTCTTGTACATATTAGTCGCAGTAGATTATGTTTCAAAATAGATAGAGGCAATTCCAATTCTAAACAATGACCACAAAACAGTGATACAGTTCTTGAAAAAAAATATTTTGAGTCGATTTGGAATCCCTCGAGCCATGATAAGTGATGGTGGAACACATTTCTGTAACAAGTCATTTGAGTCTTTAATGACGAAATATGGAATCACACACAAAGTTTCCACCCCTTATCACCCTCAGACAAGTGGACAAGTAGAGCTTGCTAATAGGGAGATCAAATAGATCTTGGAGAAAACAGTGAACCCTAATAGGAAAGACTGGTCTTTAAGACTTAATGATGCACTTTGAGCTTATCGAACTGCTTATAAAACATCATTAGGTATGTCACCTTATAGACTAGTCTATGGAAAACCTTGTCACTTACCTGTGGAACTTGAACATAAAGCTTATTGGGCTATTAAAGCTTTCAATTCAAACCTTGATGATGCTAGCCAGCTGCATAAGTTACAAATAAATGAGCTTGAGGAAATAAGAAATGATGCATATGAGAATTCAAAAATTCATAAAGCTAGAATCAAAGAATTTCATGACAAGAGAATCTTGAGAAAACCATTTGATGTTGGTCAAAAAGTTTTGCTTTATAATTCTCGAATCCATTTATTTCCTGGAAAGCAAAGATCAAGATGGAGCGGTCCTTTTATTGTGAAACATGTATATCCATATGGGGCCTGTGATATCGAGAATCCAAAGAATGGCAATGTTTTCAAGGTAAATGGACATCGTTTGAAAGTTTAGTTTGATAATTTTTCAGTTGAAAATGACTCTATTGAATTGAGTGATCCTATATATAAAGAATGATTCTTTTTCTCACATTGTTTTGTGTTTCATTTTGGTGTGAATTTTGTTTTACTAGTCTCTCTCACCCCAGTTAAATGGCGGATAACGGTACTCCGTGACTGCAGTCGGTTCTTTTAGTTTCTCATAATAACTGATATCTGTATATATTTGTGCAATTCTTTGCTCTTTCTCCCTTCTTTGAATCTCTTCTCAATTCTTATTTGAAAATGGACACCACTCATGAAAAATTGAAAAAGTACTTTCCCGCTCTGCCTCAGAATACGATTACAAATATTTACCGTGCTAGTTGTGCAAGATTGAGGTTGTTAATGAATCATGGAATTCCTGAAGATATTTGTTGGCTGATTGAAGTAAAGGTCCGATTATCAGGTGAGTCCTCCAATTCTTTCATCTCATACATGCCTGGAACAGGTATAAGCACTTTTGCAAAGAAACGTTGTGTAAAACGACTGAAAGTCTGTCATAGATGTGCCAGATGGACTTGTAATGCAACATGTCGTTCTTTAAGAATGGTATCTGTGAACCGTGAAGATAAAATACAATTCATTAAGGATGGCTTGAGTAAGGGGTCTTTAGATAATCTTTTATTAACCCTTGAGACGCATCCTAGTGGAGATGTGCATCGTGCAATTCATGATTTATGACCATAATTCCATAAAGAACATGATCGACATAGTCTTGGGAATCTGACTATAAAAGACCCTGTTTGCCAGTTTTTAAAAAAACTGGATGGGAAGCCTCTCCCCAACCCATAGAGGGCGTTTAAGCCGTTCTTGGATGTAAAACTAAGGGAAAATGTGAGCCACAATCACAACTACTTGTACATACACATGTTTTTTCAAAATAAATAAATAAATAAAGAGAGAGAGTGTGTGTGTAAGACTCCAGCTGGCCTACATAGAGGTGGTGTGATTGCATCTTCAATTTCTCGTCTATAAAATCTTCTCTTCCTTCCCTTCATTTCTACTCAACCCATACATTTAACAAATATAGAAGTGTGTAGAAATGGCAGGTTCCTCAAGTCATCACATCAGAAATATTTGTGTTTTTGGTGGATCCAGTCCTGGAAAAGAAAATGAGTTTTTAGAATCAGCAAATCATCTTGGTCAGGTATTAGCTGAGAGAAAGATTCATTTAATGTATGGAGGAGGCAGCCTTGGGTTAATGGGGGATGTGTCAATAGCTGCATTTTTAGGAGGTAGTCAAGTTTTTGGGGTCGTCCCCAAAGCTTTAACAAAAGGAGACATCATTGGAAAAATAATTGGAGGGGAACTACATGTCTCCACAATGTCTGATCGATTGAATGCAATGTTTAACCATGCTGACGCCTTCATTGCCTTACCAGGTGGTCTGGGCACATTAGAAGAGATCTTTCATATTTCCTCTTGAGCCTAACTGCATATTCACCATAAACCTATAGGTTTGTTAAATGTTAATGGTTTTTATGATAATTTGTTGTCTTTTCTTGATCAAGCTGTAGAACAGGAATTTCTAACATCTTCGACACGACAAATCATAATCTCTGCTGCTACTGCTGAACAATTGATTGACCAACTACAATCTTTCATCCCTATAATTGATCCCTTCATTAGTCGCATAAATTGGTCAACTAAGGAAAGCCGTAAAAAGCTTAGATTGGATTTTAGCCTTCATTTATGAAACCTTATGTCTTTTGGTTTTATTAATAGCATATTATTTTGTGTTGTTATTTCTTATATTTGTTTAAGTGTGTTTCAAGTTTGTCAGTGTTCGCTATTTGAAGTGATGTCTTCTATACTCTATCTTTCTACCTTATGACATTGAGGACAATGTCTCGTTCTGGTTGGAGGGAGAGGGTAGTAGTTGGCATTAAAAAAAAACTAACTTACTAACTATTTTTGTTATTATTAAAACCATTTGACAAAACTGTTATTAGGATGGCAAAGGAGAAATTTTATTGACTCTTGAGACACATCTTAGTAAATAGTCTTATCAAGGTCTATCAGAATACTTCTTGAAATATTCAGGTTTACAAGCTCTCGCATTGTTATCACTTGATTCTGCTCATATGCTCATTTAACAAATATTTTTAAACCTTCATTTTCACACACACACTTTAACATACGATTGTGGGTTGCATATTGGATTATTACATTATTTATGTTTTTTTTGTTAAAGGTAACAACTAAGGTGAAGGGATAATATATATTTAAAAAAAACAAATTGATAATATTGATGATAATAAAAACGTAGATAAGTTTAGTTTTGTAGCCTCCCTAACCTAAGCAATTAAGCCCGAATGGGTGTTTTAACACCTAATACCCTAAAGTCAACTGACTTGGGAACTATTGACCCAAAGCTTGTTACATGGATTAAGGAGAAAAGCTTAAGGGAATCAAACATTGCATTATCTACGTATCAGTATCTACAACCCGAGTTACTAAGCTCGTAGGGGTGTCTCAACACCTAATGCCCTAAGACCAATTGGTCTGAAAGTCATTAGCTGAAAGCTCGTTAAATGGGTTAAAGATGCATTGTGTTTTAAGTTATATGTATATATATTGAAAAAAAAAGAAAAAAAGAAAAAAAAGAAGATAATAATCTCAACCCAAGGAAGTTAACCTTAAACATTAGAACAGAATATTGTTTTCTTCCAATAAAACCCTCATCATCTATGTTTTCATACATTAAGCACATAAAAAGGAAGGTTTATTAATATTTTGTTTAAGAGGTATTGAGCAGATAAATAAATTTAATGAGAGTTTGTTTATCTGGATAGATTAATGGAAGTTAAATGATGAATACCTTGCTTTGTGGAATTTGCAAATTGTTTTTCTATTTTAACGTTTTGATTACTAGGGACTAGTAATAAGCTGGTTGGGGTGTGTGATTAGTACTTAAAAGTGTATTTTTATTAAGATTTTATATTATCATTTTGCACTTGAAATATCAATAACTCCTTAACTAAAGCATATTTTATAATAACATATCTAATAATATAAGATACATTTAATTTATGGTAAATATTCATCTTAAATACAGGCCTATCACAAAAATGAAAGAATTGATTGATGAGTTAAAGTGCTGAAATTAAAAGGACAAAGAGATGACCAAACTTAGAAAAGAGATGTTGGTGCAGTCCAAACTGGAACATTGTTCGGTAATCGGGTCATATCTGGAGCTGTAGATCTTGGATTTAGGTCTATTTTATATGGATGGAAAGATAAAACATAGGCCTACAACTTTCATAAGAGTCCAAGATTTAACAAGGCCGTTTTCAAGTCCAAATTGTAGCAACAACGAAGAAGTCTGAATCTGTCCTGCAGCCCAGACACTGTTCAGTGTTCAGCCCATATCTCGAGTTCTAGAAGTCCAAATGATCTCAATGTTTTACCCTGGAAAGCTGAGACAATTTCCTAGAACTTTCATGATTTAAGTCTGTTCAAATTATGACGTTATCAATGACATTTTTGGCAGACAAAAAGATAAGAATTGTCACCAAGTCAAGATGTGGCCACCCAATCATCAATTAGTCAACAAATCAATAGTTCCAAATTTTGGCCTATAAAAGGAGGCATTTGCCATGTATTTAGGCATCTTGGTGTTCAGATCAATATCATGCTTTTTCTCTCTCTTTATATTTTGTAATGCTTAAGTTTTGCTTATATTAATCTCTTACTTATGCTTTTCATTTCCTTTCCTTGTTTATCTATGTTTCTCTCTTATATTATGTTTAGCTAAGTTTATCATGTCAAGGTGAAAAGGTTACATTAATGGTGTAAGAATAAGTATAATATAAACTCAACATGGACCTTAATGTTTGATACTAACATGTTTTATATTTGTTATCTTGTTTACCTTCAATACTTTGCTTGTTAAATGGTTAATCTAGATTTATGTTGTATAACCCTTGGTACAACAAATACTTGGTACTTTCATGGCCCAACCATATGGTATAACCGACACCTCTGCTATGAAAGTAACTTGATTTGTTGTTAACATAAGTTATAATCATGAATGCCTGACAACATTTGCAAGTATTAGCATTATTCGAATAAGATAACTAATGTAATCATGTTAACAATTTATAATTCGATTGGAACCTTCTTTGTGTGTGGTTTCCAATTGAGTAATAAAAACAGTTTATACTATACTTATTTGAAATACCATTAGTGGATCCTCTAACCTTGATAATTATTTTATCCTTATTTAATCCTTACATCAATATCACATCTCAAAGCTCTCTTTAACTTATTATTATTGTTGTTGTTACTGTTGTTGTTGTTAATGTTGTTGTTGTTATTTATAATTTATACAATTAACCTCCCTGTGGTTCGACCCCGGTCTTGCCGGGTTATTTATTACTTCGACCCTCTTGCACTTGGGAGAAGACATCAATCTTTTGGTCGTGTCAGATTCGTTAGGAAAGTAAGCATCGATTAGTGTGATCTCAGATGTTAAATCTATTGTCAATCTTGACAAATGATCCGTATCAACATTTTCAGTGCCTTTCTTGTCCTTGATTTCTTCCTGAGAATAAATCATTTGCAATTCTTCAGATTCATCAAACTCAGTTTTACTCAAGGTAGATTCAAATTGATCATAAACTAATTCTTCAATAAAATCTACTTCTTGTAAATCATTATCATCTCCAGGTTGCTTGCAAATGTTAAAAATATTCATCTCCAATGTGATGTTTCCAAATAATAGCTTTATCAGTCCATTCCTACAATTAATCAATGCATTAGAAGTTGCAAGAAACAGACGTCCTAAAATAACAGGAAATGAATTACATGTTTCAACAGGTTGTGTGTCCAAGATAATAAAATCCACAGGATAAATGAATTTATCGACTTGTACTAATACATCTTTAACTATTCCTCTAGGCATTTTTACAGATCTATCAGCAAGTAAAAGAGTTACAGAAGTTGGTTTTAACTCATCTAGATTGAGACTTTGAAAAACTGAATATGGAAGTAGATTCACACTAGCTCCAAGATCAAGTAAAGCTCTTTCAATTTTATATTTTCCAATAAAGCAAAAAATTATAGGACAACCAGGGTCTTTATATTTCAAAGCATTATTATTGTGAAGAATGACACTTACTTGTTCGGCTAAAAAGGCTTTGTTTTTCACATTCAGTTTTCTCTTCACAATACATAGATCTTTCAAAAATTTAGCATAGGAAGGTACTTGTTTAATAGCATCCAGCAAAGGTATATTGATCCTTACATGGTTGAAAGTTTCAAAGATTTCAGAGTTGTGATTGACTTTCCTTTATTTGGTTATGGCATGAGAAAATGGAAGTGTTGGCGAGGAATCAGTCTTTTCTTTGCAATGTTCAAATTCAACCCTTTCCATACCCTTAGAGATTGACTCGTCATCTTTCTCAAAAGGTTCAAGAGTGGGTTTTTTAATAACCTTACCATTGCGAAGAGTGATGACTGATTTAACTTGATCCAAGTGTTGGCTTCCAGAACTACTTGCATTTGCATTGTATTGCCCCTTGGGATTTTATTGTGGTTGAGATGGAAACTTACCTTTCTCTTGGAAACTGAGAGCAGATGTGAAATTTGCAAGAGTATCTTTAAGATCTGCCATGATTTGAGCATTTTGAGTGTTGATTGTCTCCTACTTTTCAATGGATGTTTGCAATGTTTCCTTAAGATTTCTTCTAGGAGGTGGAGCATAAGGAGGTGCATATCCATAAGAATTTTGGAAATTATGGTGTGCTTGAAACGGTGGTTGTGAAGTTTGTGTATTATTATTATCGTTGTTCCAACTGAAATTTGGGTGATTTCTCCAACCAGGGTTATATGTTTGCGAGTATGGGTTATGATTGGGCATTTGGAAACTATTTAAAGCATGAGCTTGTTCATGGAGACATTCCTTAAAAGAAGGCAAAGTTGGACAGTCATTGGTTGAATGTCCATTGGTTTCACAGATTTGACACACAATGTCTTGAACAGATTTTAATTGACCACTCTTTTTCAATTCTAATGCCTCGACTTTTCTAGCTAAAGATGCAAACTTGGCTTGGAGGTCATGATCTTCCCTAAGGTTGTACATACCTCCACTAGATGTATGAGATTGGGTTTTACTTAGTGCCTCATAAGTGCCTGTAGTGTCCTAATTTTGAGCATTTTTAGTTGGTAAGTCTAGGTACTCCATTACTTCATTAGGGTCTTTATCTTTAAAAGTTCCATTGCACATCAATTCAACCATTTGTCGATCTCTAGGTGTTAACCCTTCATAAAAATATGAAACCAATCTTCATGTTTCAAAACCATGATGAGGGTAAGTATTAAACAAATCTCGATACCTATCCCAACATTGGTAAAATGTTTCTCCTGGTTTTTGAGTGAAAGTGGTGATTTATCTTTTGAAAGCGTTTGTTCTGTGAGATGGAAAAAACTTCTTTAAAAATTATTGTTGCATTTCATCCCAAGCACGAATGGATCCTGGTCTCAAATTTTGTAGCCATGTTTTAGCTTTATTTTTTAATGGAAAATGAAAAAGCTTTAATCTAATGGTGTTCATGCTACAATCTGAGTCATTATAGGTGTTACAGACCTCTTCAAATTCCTTAAATGCAAGTATGGATTTTCTAAATCTAAGCCATTAAAAGAAGGTAAAAGTTGAATAATGCCTGGCTTAAAATTAAAATGAGATGCATCAAGAGGAAAAATTATGCATGAGGGTGCATTTGTTCTTGTGGGATTCATGTGGTCTCTAAGTGTTCTAACTCGGTTATTCTCATTATGAAGCGACTGATTATCTTCTTTGGCCATATTTTCTGAAAATGATGAGGATACCCTACAAAGTCTACCATTTAATGTACGTGACCAAACTCTCATGCACGTGTAGGAAGAGAATAAAAGCAATAAAAGAAAAAGAAACAAAATTTAGATAAAATGAAAAGTGAAAAGAGAAAATAAAATAAATACTATAATTTAGACAAGAATTTATCTCCCCGGCAACGGCGCCAAAAACTTGACACGACCAAAAAATTGATGTCTTCTCCCAAGTGCAAGAGTGTTGAAGTAATAAATAACCCACCAAGACCGGGGTCGAACCACATGGAGGATAATTGTATAAATTATAAACAACAACAACAACAACAACAACAAGAGTAATAATAATAATAATAATAATAATAATAATAATAATAATAATAATAAAGAGAGCTTTGAGATGTGATATTGATATAAGAATTAAACAATGATAAAAACAATTGTCAAGGTTAGAGGATCCACTAATGATATTTCAAATAAGTATAGTATAAACTCTTATTACTCAACTGGAAACCACACACAAAAGAGGTTCCAATCGAATTATAAATTGTTAACATGATTACATTAGTTATCTTATTCGAATAATGCTAATACTTGTAAATGTTGTCAGGTATATATGATTATAGCTTATGTTAACAGCAAATCAAGTTCCTTTCATAGCACAAGTGTCAGTTATACCATATAGTTTGGGCTATGAAAGTGCCAAGTATTTATTGTACCAAAGGTTATACAACATAAATCTAGATTAACCATTTAACAAGAAAAGTATTAAAAGTGAACAAGATAACAAATACAAAACATGTTAGTATCAAATATTAAGGTCCATGTTGAGTTTATACTTTACTTATTCTTACACCATTAGTGTAACCTTTTCACCTTGACATAATAAACTTAGCTAAACATAATGAAAGAGAGAAACATAAATAAACAAGATAAAAATATAAATAAGATATAAGTTAACTAAGTAAAGGAAATGAAATGAAAAGCATAAATAAGATATTAATATAAACAAAACTTAAGCATTACAAAATATAAAGAGAGGAAGCAAGAGCATGATCTTAATCTGAAAACCAAGATGCCTAAATACATGGCAAATGCCTCCTTTTATAGGCCAAAATTTAAAACTATTGATTTGATGACTAATTGTTGAGTGGGTGGCCACATCTTGACTTGGTGACAATCCTTATCTTCTTATCTGAATAAAACATCATTGATAACGTTAGAATTTGAGTAGACTTTCCCATGAAAGTTCTAGGAAATTGTCTCAGCTTTCCAACAAAAAAAAATTGAGGTCATTTGGACTTCTAGAACTCGAGATAGGGGCTGAACACTGAACATTATCTGGGCCGCAGAGATTCGGACTTCTCCGTTGTTACTACAGTTTGGACTTGAAAATGGCCTTTTTAAATCTTGGACTCCTCATGAAAGTTTTAGGCCTATGTCTGAGATTTCCATCCATATATAGCAGACCTAAATCCAAGATCTACAGCTCCAGATATGACCCAATGACCGAACAGTGTTCTAGTTTGGACTGAACCAGCATCTCTTTTCTAAGTTTGGCCTTCTTTTTGTCCTTTCAATTTCAGTTCTTAAACTCATCAATCAATTCTTTTATTTATGTGATAGGCCTGCATTTAATATGAACATTTACCATAAATTAAAGGTATCTTATAATATCAGACTTGTTATTATAAAACATGCTTTAGTTAAAGAGTTATTGATACTTTAAGTGCAAAATGATCATATAAAACCTTGATAAAAATGCACTTTTAAGTACTAATCATATATACAAATCATTTGTATAATTACTAGATCCATAAAAACAACATTATTATAAAAGAACAATATTTGTTTTGAATAATGAATTTAAGTACATTTAATACTAAATAAAAGGGAAATAATGTCTTAAAAATACTAGAACAAAATAAAAATTATAAAGTTCTAGTACCAGCCCATTTAGTAAAACAAAATAACTGGTTCCTACAGCTAATACATCAACGTTTGCTTCATTACTATGTTGTAGGTCCACTTTACCTTCAACTAATCTTCCACTTTTCTTTAGTTTCTATATGCAATTGTAAATGTGAAAACCACATTCGATATCCAATACCCAAGAACTACAATACAAAGTAGTAAGATCATTTATTTATAAATATACTTGAAGTAGAAGTTTCATTAAGCTTCTTTGCCTTCACAATTGCAAGATATTCCTTGCAATTCCTCCTTCAATATAGTTCCATGTCATAATGATGACAAGTGCCCTTTTTTCTTGATGCCTCCAGTAGGCTTGTTTGCTTTAAAGGCAACACTTTTATTCTTTTTATCCTTCTTCTTAGACATTCTAGAAGAGTGAACTAGAAGAATTGGCCTCTTTAATAGTCATATTAAATAATTCTAGCAATGTACTATCCAACTTATTCATGTGATAGTTCATAAAGACATGCAAAAAGCTTTGGGGTAATGACTACAAGACCAGGTCAACACATGACTAATGGTCACTAACAAAAGCCAATTAGCTCAATTTCTCAATATAGCCAATCATTTTCAAAATATGGTTGTTCACTGAAGAACTCTCTATCATCTTGCAGTGGAACAATTCCTTAGATATCTCATACCTATCAGTCTTATAGGTCTCATCAAACAATTCTTTGAGATGTATAATCATAATATGGGCATCCATGTACTTATGTTGCCTTTGAAGTTTAGGTGATATACTAGTTAACATCACACATGCAACTTATTCATCATCATTAACATGACGCTGATGTTCATTCCTAACTTCTTTTTCAACATTCTTAATAGGAGCATTTGGATTTGGGTTTTCTAGAATATATAACCTTTTTTCTTGCTTGAAAACAATTCTCACATTTCGATGTCAATTCAAGAAATTTGATCCAGTTAATTTGTTAGCATTAAGTATACTTCGTAGGGATATATTATTACTCATTCTTATCTACCAACATACCTAATTTTATAGTATTAAATGTATTCAATTAACGGTAACCTTGAGTAACTCAACAAGTTATCCATGAATAAAACTTTGATTTTATACATATAAAAATGGAAGTAAATTATTCATGTTCTCAACATGTACTTAATATATTAATAAGGGATTTATTATCAATTAATTAGGTCTCATACATAACATGGCATAACAGATATACATTTTATACATAATAATTTATATATAAACATACACACCTAGCACGCCATTCTAATTGGATGATTATGAACATATCTAAGTTGATTCCCTCAAGCCATTGAAGGGAATTAGATGGTCAAATCCTAGGTAGCTGTGACAAGTATTCATAAGTCCATTACAAACACCTTGGTTGTAGCCTCCATCGTCATTTCTTTCTTTATCTTGGATTACATAATAATTTCATATCTAAATTTCTACATTTTTAAATTACATATCATTTACATAATTATTCAAGAAATCTCAAGTTACATTCACAGAGAATTAGATGAGAAAATAATTACAACCTAGAAGAAAAAATAGAGATATGGTAGGACATGGAGACACTATTTAATAAAAAATATAATCATTCAACCATTAATAAAAGTACAATCACATTGGTTTTTAATGTTCATAATCACCCATCATGCATAAAACATTTTACTATACATAATTAAAAATATATAGTGCATGTTATTCGAATTATTGGCTTTATATGCAATTTAAAATAATATTTCTAACACTTAGAAATATTCAATCAAATCCAATTAGGTATTTTCCCAAACAATTTTTTTTTTGCTTCAAAAACTCTCATTAAATTAGAAAAACTATTTTTCTAAAATTTAATTAAACCATATAATTAAATAAATCCTAATCCCATTAGGATATTATAAAACTAAAAAAAATGAATTAAACAATTTAATTCATTTCTAATCCTATTAGAAAAGTTAATTCTATAATTAATTTAATTTCTAGTTTCAATTTTAATATAAAATCATTATTTATATATGAAAGACTAAAATCATAAATTTAGCCCCAAATATAACTAAAAGTAATTACATATAAGTTACTGGGGTAGATATGTAATTCTACCCCCAAAAAATCCTAATATAAGCAGTAGGGTAGAATCATAATTCTTCTTTGTCATCTTTTTCTTGCTACAGCAGCTATTATTGCCGGTGTGGTCTGCCCACGCCGATGGCAGCCATCAGCAGTTGTAGCAGTACTACCGCTACACCTACTGGTAGCGTCTGACACTGTTTGTGGCCTTCTGCTAGCAGCGACTAGCTGTGGACATAGCACAGCCAAGCATCACTGGTGGTTGATGCAGCCAACTAAAACCATTTTTTCTTAAATTGGTGGTGAATTCTAGCCAGATCTAGTTGGAACAGTAACTAGAAAGAATAATAAGAGAAAAAAAATACTTTGGGAAAAAATAAATTTGCATTTAACTCCAATAACAATTAAACCGCTACACCTATTGGCAGCGCCTGTCACTGTTTGTGGCCTATTGCTAGCGGTGACTAGCTGTGGGCGTACCACAGCCAGGCATCCCTAGTGGTTATTGCAGCCATCTAAAACCATTTTTTTCTTAAATTGGTAGTGAATTCCAGCCAGATCTAGTCGGAACAATAACAAGAAAGAATAATAAGAGAAAACAATACTTTTGGGAAAAATAAATTTGCATTGAACTCCAATAACAATTAAAACATGCAATCAACAAATCTAATTGTCTAATAAAGGCTCAAACTTATAAACCGGGTAACTCAGGCTAGCATATCAAACCTATGAACCAAGTTATAGACTCTGGTGGGATTATAATTTGTTTTTTTTTCAAAATTATTTTTTACTTAACTATATGATAACAAAAATAGATGATCATAAAATCAAACACCAACTCAATACTGAAATATTGATTAAAATAATTTTTTTAAAAAAAGTTAAACTCGCCAGATCTGAGAACCAGGTCAACCAACCAAACTTGTGAACATGTCCATGGATTTTATAAAGTTTAATAAATGGCTTTTCTTTGAAACTATTTTTTTTACAATATGAGAAAAAATAAATGGAAAAAAAAAGTCAAATTCAATAAAAAAACAGAGAGAGAAAAGATACCCCGACAAACCCAGTTTGGCTTCATAATTTTTTTCTTAAAAAAAACAAAATTAGAAAAAATAAGAAACAAAAGTGAATCAAAATATTTAAAAAAATAATAATTACTATTTAAAAAGGATAAATAAGCCAAAAAAATCTCAAAGACGTAAAATACAAACTTAAAAATTATTTTACAAAATATAAAAAAGCTTTAAATTTTAAAAAATCAAAACCATATTAGAGAGAGAAAGAGAAAGAACAAGGCTAGGCCAGTGCTTGGCCCATGAATAAAGAGTCCGCGCGCATGCCTTAATGTTATTTGAAAAAAAAACAAGCGATGCGTCGTCTAGAATTTTTAGATTATGGTGGTTGGTTTTTTTCTTCTAAAACTCATTTTCAACCCTTCAACTTATTTTCAACCTAAAACATCTGAAAACACTTTAACAATCTTATTAAACCAACTTTTAACCTTTAAAAATGCGAAAATTTGTTTCAAACCCCAAAATCAATCCGAAATCTAATTTTTTTCTTGAGCTCATATATGTTTTTTTCGTCACTTTAAGGTAAAAAAACACTTAATTCAAACTCCCTTAATTATATGCAACTATTTGGAATAAAAATCTATCGTTTTGGCGATTGGAATAATAGAAATAACGTCTTTCTCTCTCTAGGTCAGAATCTAGCGATTCCCTCTCTCTGCATTCACCCAATAAGGATTGAAAAATTATAAAAATAAAGTTTAGTTCTAAAACTTATTTTTTAACAATTAGGGAGACCGGTCACCTGATAACTAAAATAGATGAGGGATTCAAATGTACTTTTCAAATAAAATTAAAAAGACACCTTCTATTTTACTTGTGTTTTTCACTTTATTCCTCTATCTTTCTATTCAATCCTCTCTTTAAAAAAATGTATTTGGGTGCTAATTTAGGCTAATAAGGGCACAATTGTGTAAAAAAAAAGTTTGAGGATCAAATTGAAATTTTTAACAAAAACATTCACTGCTCTAATCCCCAATGATACGTGAGATGGTGAACAGTGATTTTGAATATAAAAAACACCATACCATTTAGCTTTTATTATATTATGGAAAGAGAAACAATTTAATATAGTTGTAAAGATTTTTTCTAAGGTTACATGACATCGATACAATAATGAAGGTATGTGTTGATCAGATAGTTGGTATAGAAAATTGTGAAATTTAAAATGGATGGAAATATTAATTGAAGAGATAGTTTCAAAAAAAAATTGATAAATGGATTGATGATGGTAACTCTTTTTTACCAGGAGAGACACTAGTGACAAGACGCTTGGCATGAGGAGCTAGATTGATAAAGGAAGCAAGTAGGTGTTCTTCATCTTCGCTAATCATAAGAAAATTATAAAATTATAAAAGTCATAATTTCTTTAAATGCATATTGTTCAATTATTAATTGCGAGATGGATATAGATAGAAATGAATGAATTTATTAGACTAGCTATCCAAAGAAGGGCTAGTGATATTTGTGTTTAGATGACCGAGATAATTTGTAAGACTAGCCAACCAAAGAGAAGCTAGTGGAATCTGTGTTCAAATTACTGGGATAATTTATTGGACTAGCTAACCAAAGATGGACTAATGGCATCTATGTTTAAATGACCAAGAAACTTTTATTAGACTAACTAATCAAAGAATAGTTAGTGGCATCTGTGTTTAGATGACCGAGAATATTCTATTAGTACTAGTTAACCGAGAAGGGCTAGTGGTAACAATACATCTAATTGTGAGGACATTAAATCTGTTCATAGTTGAAATATACATATGATTTGTATGTCTATTGTAAATGGTGGAGTTAATATTATTTTGTAATGTTAATTTAATGAAACACACACACACACAGTGTGTGTGTGTGTGTGTGTGTTTTATTCATAAGACTATTGTATTATAATCTAATATTATAAAATGTTGTAAATGTTGTAATTGTCAGGTTCCTCCCATTCCAAAGCCAACCAGTAGATTCCTATAGTTAAAATGATATGTATTATAATTTGGGTAATATTGCATTTTGGATCTATAATCATGTTTTAAAATTATGCACATTAATATCTTGCCATTTGTTGTAATTTTTTTAATCAATATCAAAATTTATATTAATTATGATGAAATCATAAAGATGATTACATTCTAAATATCAATGTCCTTTATTCATTTAATGAAATAAGCTACATAAAATTTTGTGTTAATTATTTGTTGATTATATTATTATATTTGATGAAAACTAGATGTAGGTTATCTTTGAGTTGCGTTGATACACTATCATAAAGGTATGTACTTCTTTCAACTATAAACATAGAATTATTAGGATTTAAGTATGCAAAAGATTTATATATTAAGGATGTTGATTTCGGCCAAGTATATATTGCATGTGAACATTCTACTTTTGATAAGTTTTATAGGTTTAATGGATATTTATTTAAAGAAAATAGATTATTTATGCCTAATTGTTCTATGCGTGATTTGCTAGTTAGTTAAGCGTATGAGGTGGAATAATGAGATATTTTAGGGTTGCTAAAACTTTAAATGTTTTACATGATCATCTTTATTGGCCTAAGATAAAAAGAGATACACAAAGAATTTATGATAGACTCATAGCATATAGACAAGTTAAGTCTAAAGTTTTACCTCATGATTTATATATTTCTTTGTTAGTGCATAAGAAACCTGGGGTTGATATATCTATGAATTTTATGATAGGTTTGTCTAGGTCAAAAAGGGATAGGGATTATATTTTTATTGTTATGGATAGGTTTTCTAAGATGATACATTTCATGTCTTGTTATAAAACTAATGATCCAACTAACATAGCAGATTCATTCTTCAGGGAGATAGTTTGGCTCCATAAAGCATCTAGGAGCATGGTATTAGAACATGATGTTAAATTTATTAGCTACTTTTGGAAGGCTTTGTGATAGATTACAAACAAAATTATTATTTTCTACTACTTATCATCCATAAACAAATGATCAAACTAAAGTAGTTGATAAGACTTTAACTATATTATTAAGAACTATCATTCAAAAGAGTTTGAAAAATTAGGAAAATTGTCTATTATTTATTGAATTTTCTTAAAATAAAAGTGTGCATTCTACTACTAATTATTCTCCTTTTGAAATTGTCTATAGCTTTAATCCTTTGACTCATTTGGATCTATTTTCTTTACCTATTAATGAAATGGTTAGTTTCGATGGCAATAGAAAAACACAAGTAATAAAGGTTCTCTACAAGAATGTGAGGTGGAGAATATATATATAGGGTTGTTTTTTAACCAGATGATTGGGTTTGAGTATATATATGAAAAAAAAAAGATTTCCTTAACAAATAAGATCTAAGTTGATGTTGAGAGGAGATGGATCATTCTAAATCCTTGAAACAATTAATGATAATTCTTATAAAGTGGATCTACCAGGTGAGTATGATGTTATTGTTTACTTTTAATGTTTGTGATCTCTCTTTATTTGATGTAGATGATGAGTTATAGATGAATCCTTTTGAGGAGAGAATAGATGCTACAATTAAGACTACATCAAAATATCAATTGCAAGTCCCAATTAGGCTGATTACAAAATCAAGGGTAAAGAAGATCAAAGATATATTCAATGGGCTTATTCAGAGTATTTAGAACAAGATAAATTTCTAGAATGCTACATCTTCAACAAGTGATGATCAGAACTTAATTATTTAATCATACGTAAGAGGGGCTTGATCCATCTACTTAATAGGATAATTAGTTTCGATAGTTAGAGACTTATTTCTTCTAGTGCACAATTATATTCTAACAAATATGAATCTTGATTTGTGACACGATCAAATAATTGATGTCTTATCCCAAGTGCAGGAGTGTCGAAATAATAAATAACTCGGCAAGACCGAGATCGATCTATATGGAGGTTAACTATATAAAATCACAAATAATAAAAGACAAGGAGTTAAAGAGAACTTTGAGATGTGATAATGATGTAAGGATTTAAACAAAGATAAAACAGTTGTCAAGGTTAGAGAGTCCACTAATGGTATTTCAAATAGGTATAGTATAAACTCTTTTTATTACTCATCTAGAATAAATAACTCGGCAAGACCGGGATCGATCCATATGGAGGTTAACTATATAAAATCACAAATAATAAAAGACAAGGAGTTAAAGAGAACTTTGAGATGTGATAATGATGTAAGGATTTAAACAAAGATAAAATAGTTGTCAAGGTTAGAGGGTCCTCTAATGGTATTTCAATTAGGTATAGTATAAACTCTTTTTATTACTCAACTGAAAGCCATACACAAAGGAGGTTTCAATCGAAGATTTATCATTAATGGCTCATTATAAATTATTAACGGCTCATTATAAATTATTAACATGATCATATTAATTATCTTGTTTGAGTAACATCAATACTTGTAAATATTGTCAAGTATTCATTGTGTTAACTTATGTCAACAACAAATTAAGTTCTTTTCGTAGCACAGGTGTCTGTTATCCATATAGTAGGCTATGAAAGAATCAAGTATTTGTTGTACCAAGAGTTGTACAACACAAATTTAGATTAACCATTTAACAAGCAATGTATTAAGAATGAGTAAGATAATAATTATAAAATATGTTAATAACAAACTTTCTTGAATATAAATAGTAAAGTCCATGTTGAGTTTATACTATACTTATTCTAACACCATTAGTGTAACCTTTTCACCTTAACAAAATAAACTTAGCTAAACATAATGAAGAAGACAAACATAAATAAACAAGATAAGAACATAGTTATGATACAAGTTAACCAAGTATAGTAAAGGAAATGAAAAGCATAAACAAAAGATCAATGAAAATCTAACATAAATAAAACTTGAACATTACAAAAACATAAAGAAAGAAAGCAAGAGCAAGATCTTGATCTGAAAATCAAGATGCCTAAATGTATGGCAAATGTCTCCTTTTATAGGCTAAAATTCAGAACTATTGATTTGATAACTAATTATTAAGTTGGTGGCTAACTCTTGACTTGGTGGTTAGCTATTGGCTTATTGGTTGGACAAAACATCATTGCTAACATCAGAATTTGAATAGATAGTCTTCTTGAAAGTTGTGGGCATTTGTCTTTGCTTTCCAACAAAAAAAAAAGAATGAGCTTATTTGGACTTCTAGAACTCGAGATATGGGTTAAACATTGAATAGTGTCTGAGCTGCAGAACAGATTCAGACTTCTCTTTTGTTGCTAATATTTGAACTTGAAAATGACAGTTTTGAATCTTGGACTCTTCATGAATGTTTTAGGCCTATGTCTTAACTTTTCATCAAGATAAGTTAGACCTAAATCCAAGGTCTACAACTCTAGTTATGACCTAATAATCGAATGGTGTTCTAGTTTGAATTGAACCAACATCTCTTCTCTAAGCTTAACCCTTTATTTGTCTTTTCAATTTCAATAGTTAAACGCATTAATCAATCCTTTGAATTGTGAGATATGTCTGCGTTTAAAACAAGTATTTACCATAAATTAAAGATATATTATGTTATCAAACTTGTTATTATAAAACATGCTTAAGTTATGTAATTTAATGATACTTTAAGCGCAATATGATGATATAAAGTCTTAATGAAAATTCACTTTTAAGTACTAATCAATTTGATCATTGGATTGAACTAAAATTTTATCAAAAGTTATTGTTCTATATTGGATTAAAATTAGGACTACTTTCTAGTTTTCTTAGTAAATTAGGACTCTTCAAACTTGATCAATTATTATACATTATCCATTTCAGTCTTTCTTTTTCCTATTTAAATATGAACAATTACTATTCTTATCTTGTTGACACATGAATATTTATTTTTAGTGCAAACAAAATATACATTAAGAAAAGTAGGAAATTTGCATCCATGTAAAAACATGTTTAACATGTTAAAATATACCAGAACCAAATCCCAATTTCAAACCCAATACAAACTCATCACCCGTAAATGTCATGTCACTCCCCAAAGAGAAAGGAAAGCTCATATAAAACTTTAATAGTAAATTCACTCGCCAACTCGGAGGACAATTTGGTTATGCTGGAAGTAAGACCAACATGATCCTTATTATTTGCTCCCTTATCACTTTTTTAGAACTCCAGTCCCAGCTAAGTTAAAAACCTCAAAAATTGATTGAGAGAGCCATGTTGTTTGAGATCCAACCTTAGCTTTTAATAGAGTTTTAAAATTAATTTTGAATTTTACATTGAAAATATCCTTTTAGTTATTCTAGTTACATGTATATAGGATATTAATGATGTGATTATCTAAATATCTAGAATTATCTATTAACTATTATAAATGTATGTGTCATGATAGTGTTGTAATCTAAGTCTAAGTTAATGGGACTTTATCTCTTATGAGAGTAAATATGAAATGAATGAGATATGTTCCCTTCATACCTTTATACATTTAATTGTTTTCTAACATGGGTTTGATTTAATTGAGTGTTTAAGATATTTGAGCATGAGTGTTTAGTAAGGGAGAAGTTCCAAGATTAAGTGTATGACTAAGTAGCATCCAAAGAATAAAAAAAATAGAGGTATAAGATAATGGAGTCCAACAAGAGAATTATAACTTTGCATCAAGAGAGTGAGAAAAGGCCAATAAAGGCTAAATGAAAGCTAACAAGTCCTTGCACAAGATGAGGTGTGGTACAAAGAAGATCACATATGAAAAAGAGAAATGGTAGCTCTTCTTAAAAAAGAAAATGAAAAATAGCAAATCAACCACGACAAGAGAAAAAAAATAACATAATAAAGAGTAATCCAAAATATAATGGTCACTTAAAAAACTAAATCTTAAAAAAAGATGTTTGGCTAAAAGAATGACTAAGACAGTTGCAAGAAAAATCTTCTTAAGATGAAGATGGAAGATCATAAAATAATAGCAACAATGTGGTTGTCCAAAAAAATAAAACAAGATATTGAGTTTTTGTTTTTATTTTTTGTCATCAATAAGAGATGAAAAAAGTGCAACAATATGATCTTCCAACACAATCCAAATTTTAAGAGTTATGAGATTTTTAAAACTAAAAGGAAGTGTTAAGATTAATTTCAAAGTATATTTAAAGTGTCTTCATAGTTATCATAGATATATGTATGGAGTACATTAATGATGTGATTATTTAAAAATCTAGAATTATCTATAATCTATTATAAATATACGTGTTCAAAGTATTGTAATTCAAGTTCAAGCCATGTCACCATACACGTTGTGTGTGGTCATGTTTATTTTTTTTTATTAATATGAATATTTAAACTAGTTTATATATACTTCAATTCAACTAATTTAATGTATCCTAAAGTTAATATCTTAACTGCAATTCTATTGTGCTAAAAAGTTAATTTTTTGCGTTTTCACAAACTTCATCAAATAGACACAATTCTCATTGCTAAATAAAAATAATAAAAGAAGAATGGTTTTTTGGATTATTAGATGGCGAAATCACAGGTTACATTAATGTTAATAGCCAATTCTCATGTCAGAGTACCTTACGAAAAAAGGATGGATGATTATTAGTCTTGGAATACATATGGCGCGAATAAAAAGAGTCGGTTACTTTGTTCAAAAAAAGAAGAAGAAGAAAGAGATAGAGGTGCCTAAAACCATGCAACACCAAAAAAATCCTTTCACCTCTTTTTGTCTCTCTCGATCTTTGCTCTCCTTCCGTCCACTCGCTTCTCTCTCTCTCTCTCTCTCTCTCTCTCTCTCTCTCTCTCTCTCTCTGTTGTTTTTTGCTTTGTGGGTCTCTCTGCTCATTTTGCTTCCTGGGGTTTCTTTTCTTTTCTTTTCTTTGGGTTGCCAGCCTCTCTAGCACCTTTTGGCTGTGCATTTGCTTTCTTAATTTCCTGTGTAAGTACTTTGTAAATTCTCGTGATTGTTTAGCACTTTTTTTTTTGCTCTCTCTAATCTGCCACCACCTAACATTAAGGCATGATTTACATCTTACTTAATAAATCCATTAGGTGGAAATACTCATCCTCTTTTCTGTTTTACAGTATGATCTCCTGTGATGGGACCGTCAGAACCTGAAGCAAGACAGATGTTTCCAGATAACAAATCTGAACATGGGAGTGAAACTAGTAATGGTTTGAGGACGTGCCCTGCAACTACTCTCGGAGAAGATGATCATTTTACCAATAACAGAATGTTAAACTCCCCGTCCTCCTCGTGTTCTTCTTCATCTGGAGACCGTTTTGAGTTGGATACAGATGAAATCAGCAAGTCCTATACAGATGATGTTGGGGTTCCTAAGCATGGCAAAAACACTCGATATGACCATGACAACGGCATTCCGATAACCTACATGCCCTGGCAAGAACAACAACCCAATCATGCTCCTACAATATTGAGCTCAGACAATGGTTCCACAGCACAGTTCCCTCCAACGCAGGTGATGGAGCGACCTGCTGAATCAAACTCCTCTGCTTCTTATAGGATTCCATCTTCTGTATTTGCTAGAACTCAATCTAATGCTCAAATGGAATGGAGTGTTGCTTCCAATGGGTCATTGTTCAGTATTTATACAGGGAATATGAGCTTCACAACAGACGACCAAAACTCGGTGGGTAAATCTGGAGAGATAGGGTTTCCCAGTGATTCTACCTTGCCTAACCCGTTGGTTGATTTCTCAAGTAATCAGCATCCAATCAATAAATCAACGGACGTTGGACCAAAGAATGAAAATGTCGACGAGTACCTTGGTGTAACTGAATCAAAAGCTCCTGAAACAATGAGCGGGGTGGTAAAAGAGGATGGAGTAGATGACAATAAAGAGCGGTCTCTTGCCAAAGGATCACTTCATTCAGCTAGGCTTTCTCATCGTTCAGATGCAAGTGGAGAAAGCATCCAATCTTTTGCATTTCCAATATTGTAAGCCCTATTATTATGAGTTTTAGAATAAAACAATCACCAAGAAATCTGCGCATTATGCATGAATGTTTTGCTCATCTTAAGAAATCGTTTTGAAGCTTCAAGTCTTGTCCTTGGGGAGATTGTAGCCAAAATATTAGCATTCATGAATAAGTAGGGAGTTAATTAAAAGGGTTCATCAGAATTATATATGAATAGGGTAGAATATATAAGAAATGACGGGATTATTGTGTTTATGTGAAGATTGACAGGAGATGATAAGAGTTATTCACTATCTCAGAAGCACTATCCATCATCACGGCACCGGTCGCAGCCGCCGACTCCTAGATCAGCTCAATCACCTCGGGCACGGCTAGAGTCACAACCGCTGTCAGAGCCAGTGACGGTGCCGAAAGCGAATATAAACGAGGCTCGGGGCAGATGGTTCTCCTGTATTCCGTGTTGCTCATTCTGTTCCTGATGGGCAGTGGTTTTCAGTTGCCTTAGGTTTGAGAAATGATGTTGCAGAATGGTAGATCCTGTTTAGCTGTTGGCATCAATCATTACAGGATGCATTGGAAGAAATCTTATTCTTGTTTTTACCTTTGCAGTTTCAGTTTTTCTTTGGTTGGAGATGTTACCTTAAAAATCTTATGTTGGGATTCAGATGAAACGCCTTCAATAATTTGTTTGCTCCTCTTGTTGTTTTTAACTGCCATATTAATCACAAAATACAGCAGGAAGTTTTGGGAGATTGGTTCGAAATAAGACCGGCAAGAGACTGTTCTATCAAATCTCATGATAATCAATAGATAGATACTATGGATGCAAAATCAATCACGTCGCTGATAACTCTACAGCCAAAGCTTTTGTATTTACACAACACACACACTATTATGACTGAGGTTCACTTCAAATGTGTGGCTTGTAGTTGTTCAGACATGTTGATCAAAGAGTGCCTCTTTTTTTCCTTTCCAAGGAAATTGAGCCCGGCTAAACACGAAGGCTTGAATTCTTGTCTAATAGGAGTAGACTTGAATTATATTATAGAAAACACTATCAAGAGATAGCTCTTTTTTTCCCTTAAATTTCTTTCTTTCTTTCTTTTTAATTTGCCCTTGTAGGACCAAATTGATGAGCAATTTAAATCGATTTGTTAAGGAATGACTAGATTCAAAGATAAAGAATCAAAATAAAATAAAAAAACAAATAAGATGAGTAATAATTTCAAAATCGGTGCAAAAAGGTCACCTTGACCCACCTACTTTCCAGTTGATACATTTTTGGTCCTTTAGGTTTCCTAAACTTCAGTTTTTATATAAAACTTTATCTTCTTTTTTTTTTTTCAATCTCTAGTTCAAGAACAAAGAGAGAGGCTTGTTAATTCTAGTGGTAGAGATAAAGTCTCAATTGACATCAATTTCTACAGCAAAAAAGATCGATATTGATGTCAATTGATTCCATTTCATTGGGTTTTTATTGGTGTTTTTTCCCTTTAATATTGTCAGATCAGATCAAGCTTGAGAGAGCATTCTGATTTTGGTTTGAATTTGTGTCTTTTTGAAAAGTTTTAGGGTTTTTCATTGATTTATTAGTTTATTTGCATCATTTTTTAGGTGCTTGGTATGAAAAATTGTTGAAAATGTATTTTTAAGTTAAAAAACATCATACCTAGCTTTCCAACCACCTCTCTAATAGTCTCTCTAATAGTCTTCCTTCATTTTTTTTCAAAAACAATTGGGACAAGTAACATATTTGCAAATAAAAAAAAAAAGAATAAGAGCCCTCGCATGAGTGGTCTTTTTAAAATAGGCTGAGCATTAGAACCAACAGCACCTGATTTTTTTTTATTTTTTTTCTATCTTTAATTGATACCTTACTCTTTTTCATATGTATTTTTTTTTTTTGCATTTTTTTTATCTATAGTTAAATTAAAACTCTCTCTGACTTTTTTAATTTTTTATTCATGTTTTTTAAATAGTATTTTTTAATTATTTTTTATGTGTTTAATATTTCAAAGAAATTATTCTAATTTATCGATAGTTTTTTTCCTTTTATATTTTATATAAATAAACTTTATTTTAATGATGTGTTTATAAAAATCAAAATTATTTGTTATCAGAAGGAAAAGGTAACCTTTAAGATTAGAAAACATGTAAATTCACAACATATTTAGAACACTCTTAATTGAATTCAATTCAGAGGTTTTAATATAATTTCATGTTTGAAACCATTTTAAGTTTCAATAATTGAATTTCAAAAGGAATTCAATCTCTAAAAATAATATAAAAGTAAATCATATGTCAACCCTTTTAATTTACTATACTAAAAAAAAAGATTAATGTTAAAACTAGTTTTTTAAAAAATATTCATCTACCTATCTTTTTTTTTCACTCTTCTCCCTCTTGTCAATAATGAATATTCACCACCATTAAAACCTCAATCACACCATCATCAAAACACACTTCTATTGTCTTCTCAACCCATCATAGGTCATATTGTTCGTCCTCAATTTTGTAGCTTTCGTAGTCTTAAGAAAATAAGATCTTAGGGAAAGATATTTGGATTTGATTTTTTGGGTTATTTGTTGTGATGGTAAAGGTGGAGAATTGAAATAAAATGAAGATGAATATGATAATATAGAAAACAAAATGAATTGAATTCAGTTATAGAATATCTCTTCCAAACATATGAATTCAACTTATTTATCAATTGAATTCAAATTTACCACTATAATTAAATTCAATTACAATGAAGAATTGATTCCAAACAACTTGTAAAGAAAAAGGTTGGGGTTAAATATCATATTTATCTATCTTTTACTTTTATGGGAATGATTATCTTTTTATTTTAGCATTTGATTAGCATTAGCAGCTCTTTCTCAGTTTATTGGTTCATACATTTTAAAATTTATTTTGTTCAACTTTAACAATGTTTTTTACATTTTTCAATTAAGAAAATCATGATACAACGAGACACACTCGTAACATTGTCACATTTCTCTACTACATTAAAAACTAACTTGTTAACAACTCTTTTTGGTTTTGTAAATGCATGTGATTCTCGTTCTATTTTATAATATATATGCATCAGTTTTTTATTCACAATTATTATTTTTTTCTCAGTGTAAAAAAACAAGTTAACAATGTTGCACATTCAAATTTTTTTTTTGTGTTAAAACAAAATTATTCGACTTGCAACGAAGTGCGAGTTAATTAGCTAGTTATAGTCTAAAAAATCTCTCTTTTATTTTTAAGGAAAATAAATCTGTCATTTTCCACCAAATAAAAAAACACCCTTTTCACAATAATCTTTATGATACAACTATTGTAATTATCGATAATCACAATAAAAAAAGATAAAAAGATAAAAAATAACATCTTATTCTAACAAAAATTAGAATGATATTATCAATTGAACTTGGATAAGAGTATAGGTGAACCCAAATGTTATTTTCCCTTTTCTATTTGTCTCCTTATCTCTCATTTTATGCCAGCCCAATTAACAAAAGCAAAAATCCCTTTGAAAAAACACGGTCCATGTAAACTCATGATTACTATTAACTGGAACAGTGTAATGATGGTTTTGTCCTTCCTATTAAAAAACATTAAACTGGCTATTGGGGGCATTAAGGTCTTTCATAAAATCTATTAGTCGTTACCAAATTGATCGGGGATAAATAAATATTCTTGCATTTTAAAAGCACAATGAAATGACCAAAATACAATTGAAAGCAAAAAATTATAAACTGGTATTCAAGGTTTTTTTTTTTTTGTATTTTCACACTAATTTTTTTTGTTATTATTAGGTTAGCTAAAGGTCATTTTGATATTTTAATAAATATAAAATATTATTAAAAAAATAAAAAGTAATTGATGCGTGCAACACATGATCCAGCATGAGATCAACACATGTGGCACCTCTCGTCAACCAAACATTATATATCATTGGAAGCATTGCGACATCCTCTTCATTTAGGGATGGAGTGTGGTAGAATGTGGGTGGTAGTGCAACACTGATGGCTTTTTTTCTTCTCCTCCCACTTTTCTCTCTCATCCCCTAAAAGATTGCATTAGCCATGCAAAATTTCAAAGTTGTTCTGTGATTTATTGAAATGTAAAATTTGATCCTTATTATTTTGATTTCTAATTTTTGTTCTTGTCTCTGTGTAAAATTTTGATTTGCTTTCAATTTCATCATTCAATCTTAGTTTATAATAAGTGATTTATTTCAATTTAGTCCTAATTCTTTTGATTATTTTATTTTTAGTCCATTTGTTAAATTAATTTTTCCTTTTGTATAATTGAAATTTTTTTCCCAATTTCAACTGTAAACATTTGATTGGTTAATTAGGATTTGAGGTTATTCTCATTAGGTGCTTCCGATCTAAAAACTCATATTACGAGTTTGAAAAGTCATCACTGGTTGACATCATCTTTTTTGTTTCTTTATATATTTTCTTTTCAGCTTTTATTATTCAACATTGATTTTTTTTTAAAAAAATAGGCTTTATGATTTTCTTCATTTTTTTTTGTATTGGGTTATTTCAATCTCATGATCTGAGTTGTGGATTTAGCGGGTTAACTCAGCTCTTATTACAGAGTTACAAGTTTGTCTTTCTAACTTGAATTGACTTTGGCTTTTTTTTTTGGTCCTTTGTTAATCCAATTCTGAACTGCCATAATTAATGGGTTGGGAATTAAGCTACGTCGTTTGTTCGTTTTTGAAAAAATATTTTTTTTCTAAGTTATCGTGATCATTTTTTTTTAATTTGGTTTATCTACTATCATTGTTAATTTTTTGTTATCTAATTGAGATAAAATCAACTTATCTGATCCAGTTGGGTTTATAATCTGAAACACAAATTTTTCTGTTTATTTTAACATGCATTTATAACACTTGAATATTATTTTTTTATAAAAAATAAAATTTGACCTCTTAATGTAGCGCAGGTCCACGACTTGTTATAATTATTTGCAATTACAACGGCTACATCACAAAAAAATTCGTGAGGTAGTAAACTAAAAACTTTTTTTTTTGTTAAATTAATTACAAGTTTCAATTTTGTATTTCACATAAAGGGACCGTAAACTACATTTTTCTTTTACTTTTATATATATAAGGTGCTAATAACGTACATAAATTTGGATTTTATACACGGTATGTAATAATAATAGTATATATTATACTAGATAATTGGCTTCTGCTTTGACGTAGGTTAGGTCAAAAAAATTTAAATGTAAAATAAAAATGCAGATGATGTTAATGTATTTTTTAGTGGCAAAACAATTTCTGATTATGAACTTAAAATTCAATGCAAACATTTAATAAAATATATTGGGGATTAAAAGGGTATTTGAGATTGTGGTAAAAGTTGAATTTTAAAATATTTTTCATCTAGAAATAAATAAAAATAATGTTTTTTTATTTTTTAAAAAATTAATTTTTAATATTAGTGTATTAAAACAATCTAAAAATATCATAAAGTTAATTTTTTTAAAAAATTAAAAATATGACTGGACCACAAAAACAAAGATATCATATGTGTCCTAGTAAATATTAAAAAGAGATATTAACGTAGAGTAAAAGACTAAGTCGTTAAGCCCAAAAACATTTGCATATTAAAATATATATGAACTTTTGTTGTGGGGAGATTCTACTGGAACAAACTAATTTGCTAGTATAAGTTTTCCTTTTTTTTATTAACATCTTTAATTTTAAAAAAATCTAATCTTTTTCTCAACATTATTTACTTGTTAGAAAAAAAAAAAAACAATTAGAATACCAAAAAAAAAAGAGGAATGATCATACATAAGGATAAAAACAATATCTCTCTAACAAAAACCAATTTGTCTCATTAATATTGTTTTTAGACAACATTCTATCATTATTTCAAAAACAAGTTTTAACCATAAAAAAAAATAACATTATGGTGATTTTAATGTGAGTTTATTAAAAAATATAAGAGTAATATAGAGCTCATGCATTACCTCAATAAGATCTTTAGCAATGTCATTAAACTCAACCTAGTGATATCTTAAATCCTATTGACTCAGCTCCTTGTATGTCCTATATATAATATAAAATCATGTGTGGGTTAACCCGATGTAACCTAGTCTACTAGGCGAGTTTAAAAACAATTCAGAAGACCGATAAAAGCCCAATATGACTTAAAAATCTAAAAATAACATAATATTTTAAAAAATATATTGAGATGAAGACATCTTAGATCTACCTAGATTAACCGGGGTTAATTAGTTAAATCTGTGATCTAGGTTATAGATCTAAATGGGTTTAATAACTTCATCTTCCAAAGCTATTTTTTATTTAAATACATGACAACAAAAATAAACACTCACATGAAAAAAACTGAATAAAATTTAAAAATAGAAAGATAGCGATGGGTTGCACAAAAAGAATGCTTGTTAGTATTATAAAAAGCATTGTTTTAATTTTTTTCAAGAACAAAGTAAAAATTGTATGGTGCTTAATAATATAGTATATAAAATACATTATTGATTAATCTAATAAAATAATATATGTAATATAATTCAAATCACATTAAAAAACAAAACAAAGAAAAACCAACCAGATTAGGTGTGCTGGTTTGGATGGCCTAACATGCCTGATCCATACAAATAAACTCAGGCACATGGACCTACCATATACCATACTTGTGCAAGTAAAACATTTTTAATTTATTTTTTAAATTAGCAAACTTAATTTTTTTTTTTAAATAAACTATGCTTATATGTTTACTTAGTTTTCGGTTACAGGAGAAGTGATCAAAAATATAATATGGGGTTTTTAGGTTCAAAAAATCAAAATTTAAACCATTTTCACCTCAAAACAACTCTTATAACTTTGATAAATTAATTCTTTAATTAAAAAAAACCAAATCAGTTAAAACCATAAAAAAATTTAAATTAAAAAAATAAAATTTTTTTCAACCCTAATCTACTTTTTTCGATAACATGAAATACCAAAAGCTCTTCAATATCAATCCTCTGGCCAAGACGAACACTTTGACATGAAAATTGGCTCTTTTTTGTTAATAGAATCTTCTCGATGACATTTTCTTCTTTCTCTATTATTTTTTTAATACTCGTATGTTTTCTCTCAAACTCGAAGATTAATACATGAACAAAATAAATATTTGAACTAAAAAATATAATTTTCAAACAAAAAAGACTGTAAAAGAATTTGAAGGTAAAAAAATTGAAAATGTGTGTGTTTAAATAGTAAAAAAAGGCCTTTGTTTTAGCCACAATGTTAAATTGTGCCTCTTCATTTTAAATTTTTTCAATCGATATAACCAAATTTATTTTTGTAAATTTAAACATCAATTAATATGTTTTTTTTTCTTACACCTCAGGAATCTCGTAGCAAACAAATGAAAATAAATTCTTAGACTAAAATCCAAGATAACAAAATATGTAGTGATGAAATTGATATAAAAAGCTTGGTGACTAAATTAAAAAAAACTTCAAGAAATGAAAAAAATTAGAAAAAAACAAATTGATTCAATTTGAATTCACATGTTAAACCTTCAACCTGAATTATAAAATCATAATAAATCCATACAAAAATTAAAAAAAAATTATAAAACCCTACTTCTATCATATTAAATGCTGAAAATTGAAATCAAAAAAGAAAAAATTAAACTAATGAGATTAGGATATTAATCAACATAAAAAATAAAATAAAAATTATAATTAAAAGATAAAATTAAAAAAATAAATTAAAAGTCAAACTTAAAAAAAAAAACTAAACTTGGATGAAACTTTTTTGTTTTTTTTTTTGAAAAGTCTGAGATGTAATTAAAATTGAAAACTTAAAGGAGATAGAATATATAAATATAGAACTAAATGGAGGTTTCTCTCTTCTTGGCGCGATCCAGATGTTAAAACGTAAAAAGAACTCCCGCCTTCCAAGTAAAAACTAAAAAGAGCTCATAAGTTTCGAGGCGCTAAAAAACCCTTCAAGTTTGGAACATGGCGCCAATATCTCCCTCCCTCTCCTGCTTACAAAATAAAATCCCCCTCCTTGCCTTGCTCACAGAATACAAAGCAAGAGCTCCAACCCCATCTCCACCAACCCTATTCTCTCAAAACAAAAAATCTTTTATTTTATTTCAAGACAGAGAGAGATGAATGCAGCGATAGAAAAATCAGTGAGCCCAGATGGAATATCAAAAATGCTTTCAATTCCTAAACCAGATTCATTTACTCATCTTCCTGAAATCATCCTTCAAGTCACAAATCTTGAGCCTAAAGGCAAATCTTATGGGTATCTATCTATCTATCTATCTTTTTTTTTTTTTTTTTTGTATTTCCTTTCCTCTTCTTCTTGTTTTTCTTTCTACATGTATTTGATATGTCTATGGTTTTGCAGGTTTGATGCTAGTGATGGAAAGGTGAAGATCAAAGCGATCTTCAGTTCACGTTTGTCATCTGAGATCCTCTCTGGGAATATTCAAAATCTTTGTCTCATCCGAGTTCTTGATTATACAGTCAATGAGATCCCTAGTAAATCTGAGAAGTAAGCCCACTTCTCTTTTATTTTTCTGTTCTTTTTAGTTTTATTTTTCTCTGAGTGTTAGTTTGATGCGGGTTCTTTTTCATTTTGGATAACAACAATAATAATCAGGTTTTTGATCATAACAAAGTGTGAGGTTGTTTCACCTGCACTTGAAAAGGAGATCAAGGAAGTGGTCGAACAGGAAGAATCAGACATGGGTATGCCGTTGAAGAAGCCAAAGCTAGAAAATGAAGTAAAGAGTGAAAATATCAAGGAAGCGAAGGGGCTTATTTTGAAGCCAAAGCAAGAGATTGTTGCTAAATCTGCTGCTCAAATTGTACACGAACAGCACGGAAAGTGAGTACTCTTTTTTTATTGTCCATGTAGGTTTTGCTTTATAAATCTTCTATGTGAACTGGAATGTTTGGTTTCGCATCGTGTGACCCCTTCGTTAAAATTGTCAGTATGGCCCCGGCTGCGCGAATGGCCATGACACGGAGAGTTCACCCTCTTGTTTCATTAAATCCTTACCAAGGCAACTGGACCATAAAAGTCAGGGTTACAAGCAAAGGAAATATGCGTACCTATAGGAACGCGAGAGGAGAAGGGTGTGTTTTCAATGTGGAATTAACAGATGGAGATGTGAGTTTTCAACTTTTCGAATTGTTTGTTTAATGCGCCTTCTTTTTTACTATTATTAATGAACTGAATTAACATATGATGGTGTGCAGGGCACACAAATACAAGCAACAATGTTCAATGAGGCTGCAAAGAAATTCTATGATAGGTTTGAGCTGGGGAAGGTTTACTACATATCGAAAGGGACCCTCAGGGTTGCTAACAAGCAGTTTAAGACAGTGCAAAATGATTATGAGATGACCTTGAATGAAAACTCTGAAGTGGAAGAGGCTAGCGATGAAGCAGCTTGTATTCCCGAAACTAAATTCAAGTTTGTCCCAATTGATCAGTTGGGTCCCTATGTCAATTCAAAAGATCTTGTTGGTGAGAACCGTCTCCTATAAATCAATTGTAGATGAACATCTTGTGTTTGCTCGTCATTTTTGTTTTTAATTATGTCTGTCAAACAATTTTCAGATGTTATTGGAATTGTTCAAAGTGTTTCACCGACAACGAGTATCCGGAGGAAGAGCAACAATGAGACTGTTCCAAAGCGTGATATTGTTGTAGCTGATGAGACGTAAGTGTAAAATTTTGTGCAGTTGGTTTTATCATTTGCTACTTCTGTTGTACTGAAGCTCTGGATGTTTGGAATTCAGGAAGAAGACTGTTGTGGTGTCATTGTGGAATGAGCTTGCAACAAGTGTGGGACAGGAATTGCAGGATATTGCTGATAAATCTCCTGTAGTTGCGATCAAATCCCTTAAAGTTGGAGATTTTCAAGGTAATCTAATGTCAACTCATGTCTTCCAAAAACATTTCTCGGATTTTATACATTCCTGGGTTGTGGTTTCTTTGTTGTATGAGAAAAAATTCATTTTGTGAAGTGTTCCTTTACATGTAATTTCAGGTATATCTTTGTCCACCCTGGGCAAGAGCATAGTGCAAGTCAACCCAGTTATTGCTGAATCAGAGAAGCTGAGAAACTGGTAAGCTTTTCTCTTCAAGCAAGTGATTGGTTTTGATAGTTTTGTTTTCATTACTGATTATAAAGCTCTACTTTTTGGTAGGTATGATTCTGAAGGTAAAGAGACTTCAATGGCCTCTGTTGGCTCTGGTTTGAGCCCTTCGACCAAGAGTGGGGCAAGGTCCATGTACTCTGATCGAGTATCTCTATCTCATATAACAAGCAACCCATCCTTGGGGGAGGACAAGGTATATAAATCATTGGCGTTATATAAAATACTATGGTATGTAGTAAGATCAGCTCCTGAGTATATATGTTGGAGAAGCATTTGATATAGAAAGGACTGCCAATTCTGTTAGCTAAGAACTAGTGCAATAGGGTTGAAATTTCTGTTACCTTTCTTTCACGACATGTTGTGTAGGGAGCATTTGTGTTTGATTCATTGCATAGCTACTTTTAGATGATTTCAATTGGTTGATATGATTAATCAATTGTCTCTTGTGCAGCCTGCATTTTTCAGCATTAGAGCATACATAAGCTTCATCAAACCTGACCAGACAATGTGGTATCGGGCTTGCAAGACGTGCAATAAGAAAGTGACTGATGCCCTGGGGGGTGGATATTGGTGTGAAGGATGCCAGAAGAATGATGCAGAGTGCAGCTTAAGGTGAGGGGCAGGGACAAGGGAAAAATAGTTGTGCCTAAAATGAAAGTTAACTTGTTGTTTCACATCTATTCTGTTTCGTCTTTCAGGTACATTATGGTGGTAAAAGTTTCTGATGGGAGTGGTGAAGGTTGGGTTTCTGCATTCAATGAAGAAGCTGAAAAGATCATTGGTTGCTCTGCTGATGAACTTGACCTACTCAAATCACAGGTAACTGCCAAAGTAGAATAAAACATTATGTAATTGACTGTTAAAATAGGAAAGAAATGAGAATTAGTGCCCAACTCCTTTCATTTGCTGACATTTTCAGATAGGAGAAGAGAACACCTACCAACAAAGATTGAAAGAAGCCACTTGGAATCCTCATCTTTTGAGAATCAGTGTCTCCCAGAACGAGTACAATAACGAGAAGAGGCAAAGGATGACAGTTAGGGCTGTTGCTCCAGTTGATTTTGCTGCTGAGTCCAGATTTTTGCTTGAAGAGATTTCAAAGATGAAAGGTTCTCAATAGGATGGATGGATGTGGCTTGGTTTGATTTGTTCACAGAAGTGGTGTTTTGGGCAATATTTTGCAACTCTTTAAGATTTATTTCTGTATGGGAAAGAGGGTATATTTAGTTAGACGTGTTGCTAGTTCCTAAAACTAATGCCTGTAATATATGCATCTAGGTGATCGGTTCAACTCACTCTCTCTCAACTGATTTTTCATTTTTTGTATCACAGTGATGCGATAACTCCTTTCCTCTGCAACTCTTTTATTTTACGTTTTCCCTATCTTCCCCCTCTCTCGTCAATTTCTCTCTCTCTCTCTCTCTCTCTCTCTCTCTCTCTATCCTCCATAATCCAACGACATCGAAAGAGCAAACATCTAGCCAATTTGTTGGATTCCATGGCAGAAAAAAATCTCTTTGAGAGCAGCGGGAAGGAACAAATGCACAACACACATGTATATCAAGTCTATTTGCATGGAAAAAGCAACACTTGATATATCAACCAATGCATGTTGATTCTCCAAATAGAATCTCGTCCCTTGTATTTCACCTAGTTTTTCAGGCTTTTCTCAATTGAAAGATCAAAACAAAGACATCATCATACGCCAACATGTTTTTTTTTCCAGCAACAAGATTTGGTAACTCCACCTCTATGGATTCCACTTGGATATGAAGATTTGTACTCCTCATCATGGATCTTTGAAAAAATCTTCAAAAAATCCAACTGATGAACATAAACAAAGATCCTTCCATCGAGGGATCAAAACCGCTGAGAAAACTCTAGATCTAGGATGATAAAAGATTTTAATGATCGATTCTCACAAGACAATGCCCCATGGCTTTTCCAAATCCAAAAGGCGATTGCTTCCCAAGCGAAAGGCTTAACAACGGTTTCCAACTATCATACGAGGCTCAAAGGGTTGCGGCATGAACTCGCATCTTATAATGCTCTGCCTTCTCGTTTTTGTGGCAGGATGGAGATAAATAACAAGCAGAAAGACCAAGATCACACTATATATACAAGCAGAAACCCATTTGCATCATAACCACAAGCCCATAGAATGCTGCAAATGGGTTTCCAAAATCAAGAACGATTCTAATGGCACTATAGAGCGCTGCAAAGCTTGCCTTGTTACCAAGAGAAATAGTCATGTTAAGGGTACCGACACTCAAGAGATCTTCTCCCCCGCAGCCCAGATTACTACTCTCTATTGCCTCTCGTATGTACAGAATGCCTTTTTTTCATGACGACGTAGATGAAAAGGTGTATATGGATCCTCCTTCGTGACTTTACGACGAGGAGAAAACTTAGTGTGTTAGCTCAATAAATCTTTGTATGGATTATAACAAACCTCACGTAATTAGTTTTCTCAATTCGTCAAGCTATCCAAAAGGTCAGTTTTCAACAAACCAAAAAAGATTATTCTCTTTCAACCCAAGTTCAAGGCAAGTTTTTTTTTCATGTACGCATTGATGATATGCTCGTGAGAGACATGGAACTTTTCAAGGATTACTTTCTTAAACAATTCCATATCTTTGGTAATTTGAAATATTTCCTGGAATTGAAGTCTCATGCTATAACATTTGAGGATGGAGGACTTATGGGAGCGTGACTTGATAAAATTCCCCATGGAGCAACATTTGAAGCTCACTCCTAGTGATATTGTATCTTCTTGAAAACTCTTTTAATTCATGGAAATCAAATAAACAATTGAATGTAGTAAGAGCCATGGCTACAACATGTCAAGGCCAATATAATTTAAAGTAAGGGACTTAATATTAAAAAAAATAAAGATAAAAAGTAATGTATAAATAAGAGGCAAACTGATCCTGAAATGAGATTATTCATACAAAGTTGTAAGAATAATCAAGACCGACATCTCTCATCTTCAAAACATGGAAAGAAAAAATCTTTTTAATGCATGACGTTAAGATTACTTGAATCTATATTGTTAATAAATAATATTTGTACTTGAATACTTCTCCATAAATAAAAAGAGTAGTTATTTCTCTATATACAATCATCATTACATTCTCTTTATAGAATTACATTTATATCTTTATTGTTTATAAACAATCTCCATAAATATCTATAAGTCTATGAAAAATATCTTTATAAAAAATCTTCATATCCTCATTCAATTTCCAATCATCGAGAAAAACCACTTAGCATAAACAAAATACAATCTAAATCATGGCAAAGAGCATGTTTGCCCAAATACAATCCTACCCCGAACATAAGACATCATTGATTCTCCATGAATACATTAAGTGTTATTTTTCTCAAGTAATATAAACTTAGAGAAATTTCAAAGAACTAAAGAATAACTCCATTTAGGTACAAACAAAAACAATATGTTAAAGTTTTATTTTTTTTCCATTTATATACTTTTCCAATTTATTTTCTAAAAAATAAAAAACAAATAGAGGTAAGTGAGACATGAAAATCTAATCTGACTAGGGAAATAAAGCTTTTCTAAAACAAAAAACATTATCAAAACGAGGATGATCAACCTTAGTCAAACAACTATTTTTTAAACCACTAGAAATAAAAATACACAGGTGGCACGTCACTTGCCAAAATAGATGACGTGTTATTTGTGAGCTCAAATTTAGGTCATCCAATAATAGTTGGAAAATTAAGACAGTGTTTTTTTTTGTCCAAAAAACCTAATTTTAAGTCATTTCATCCCAAAAACACCTTTTCAACACTCTTGGAGCATCCATAAACCAATACTTCAACTCAAAATACCCAAAAAAGGATCCAAAAACATGAAATCAAATCGTGTTAGATTTATCTTCCTTGGCTTATACCTTTTTTTAGGAAACATTGAGGTTTTAAACAATCACCATTAAGCTCTTCTCATCTCATGGGACCTGTGGAAACAAAAAATCCATTTTGGTAGTCGAAAACAGTTTGAACGACAATCTTTTCTCTTATCGTTGAAATCAAGTAACTCCTCTCTCCTTTCTCTAACTAGACTGAAAAATACTATAAATAAACTTTTGTACCAAAACTAATTTTCTTGAATTCTAAAGGAACCTAAATTGTCTAATTTATATTATTTTTAAAGTTTGAGGATTTAAGTGTATTTTTAAAATATTTTTTGGCACATCATCCATGTTTGATGCTTTTTTTCATTACGGTCCCTCTCATTTTAATTACACTATTGCCTAAAAAATCAAAAGTAATTGGTCTTCAATTAGGATTAAACCTAAAATAAAACTTCGAGGACCAAAATGAATTATTGAAAAATGCAAAGTATATCTATATCCACAATGTTTTGTAAGTGTGCAAATAATGTCGACTCAACAGTATTTAGTCCACGCATTTTAGCTTTTTAATTAATTATTACTTGGATAAACACAAGATTGTAAGTTATATTAAGAGTGTTTGAGAATAAGTGTTAACATGTTTTTCATTAAAAAAAATTTTAAAAATTTTCAAATGATTTTTTTAGTGTTTTTAATTATTTAACGTGTTAATATCAAAAATAAATTTTAAAAATAAAAAAATATTATTTTAATATTTTTTAAATAATAACTATTACCGCAGCAGCATGAAGCACCTTCGGTCGAACACCAATTTTAACTTGAAAGGGCATGTATAATCGATAGTAACGATATTTTGCATCTCCGACCCTGAAAAATAGAAATCTTCAGTCAAAGCTAAGTGGCCTGTCACATATAAGAAAATACAACCCACTCGTCGAGGAACACGTGGAAAGCCTGAATCCAGAACCGCACCGTCACGCTTCTAATCCAACGGTGAAGATCTCTTCTCTCGCTTACTATAACCCTCCACCATTTACCTACATAAACCCCACTTCCCAATATAGGGTTTTAGTCGAATCCTTCAAAAACCAGAGGGAGTGAAGCCAAACATAAGAAGGTAATCCCTAGTTATTTGTTTTCTTACTGTGATCGGACTTGTTTCTGATTGATTGAGACTGAAGTATGCTGTTAACCTCGTCTGTTGATTTGATTTGTGTTAAGTGTGAATGAGAAAAAAAAAGAGAAGATTGTAACTTTATGAGTTTTATCTTTTCATGTTTAGATGTATTGGATCTTCTTCGTCTTTTCCTTTTCTCCGCGGTCTTAATCAGGATTGAAGGAGAGACCGAGACTGAAATTGTTTTGTTCGTATTGTTGTTACTGGACCTAGGTTTCTCTGGTTCAAATTAAGTACTTCTGAAGCAACTGATTTTTTTTTTTAATTTAAAAAAATCTCTGGCTGATTTTGCTTTGTCGCTTCTTGTTGGGCAATCAATCATTCACACACATATGTAAAGCTCCTGTTCTCATTATTCAACGGGGTTAGTTTATTTTGGTTCCTGACTAAGGTTTTGTTTCACTTAGGTTGTACGATGGCGTTTCTTACTAAAGTGGGAAATATGTTACGGCAGACTGCTAACAGGCAGATCATTTCTGAGATCTCTGCATCAAGACCATCCATCTATCAAGCAATAAGATGCATGTCATCCTCAAAAATTTTCATTGGAGGTTCTTCTTTTCTTTTATTATTTTTTCACTTCTTGTTCTGGTGACCTGCTGTTTAATGGCTGGTGCTGAAACTTGTCACATCTCATTGTAGGTATTTCTTTCCAGACAGATGACAACGGTCTGAAAGAGGCCTTTGATAAATATGGCAATGTTGTTGAAGGTATGTAATTTGGTTTTCCAAATACTTTTCCCAGTTTTAGAGGAAAAAATGATGTGGTGTCTGCCTGTGGGTGTGTGTACCCGTGTCTGTGCAGTTTGTGCGAGTGTGTTTATTTCCTTGATTTCCTTCCTCACATGTGTGCTGGCATTTCAAATTTCAGTTCAGGTTTATTGCTGATTTGTTTTATTTTTGTTGCAGCAAGAATCATTATGGATCGTGATACTGGCAGATCCAGAGGATTTGGATTCATTACTTACACCTCCAGTGAGGAGGCCTCTAGTGCCATCCAGGCCATGGATGGACAGGTAATTTGCTACTTTATTGTTTTTCTTTTTTCTGTGGCTGGAAGTGGAGATGAGAAGTGCAGAACTATTTTAGCATTTCCTCTAAATTAATTTTCAACTGAGAGAAGTGCAGAATCTCTTACATTTTAATTTTTCTCTGATCATCAAATTCTCAATGCCTCTCACCCTGTCATTTAACTTAGTTGAGAGAGCTTACATTTTTCACTTGTATCACCTACCCCCCTCATTGTAGTGTTCATATCATTTTGTTTTGAATTTTGCTTCTCACAGGATCTTCATGGTCGCCGCGTTAGGGTGAATTATGCAACTGAAAGGCCTCAGCGTACCTTTAACAATAATTATGGCAACTATGGCGGTGGAGGATATGGCGGTGGAGGATACGGCGGTGGTGGAGGATACGGTGGTGGTGGAGGATACGGCACTGGTGGAGGATATGGCTCTAATTATGCTGGTCAAAACACTTATGACGGTGGTGCTGGGAATTATGGTGCTGCTGCTGGCGGTGGCAGCAGCGATGGCTATACCAACACCAGTGTTGATGGTGGATATGATGGAAATGCTGGATTGGGTTATGGCGGCGGCAATCAGTTTGGTGCCAATGAGAGTAATGGTGATGGTTTGAACCTAGATGATGCTTTGGACAAAAACTCCAAGGAAGATGATGATGCTGGTGATTTTGCCAAAAGGGTATGACATAATGCTGTTTCTGGAGGAAGCTGTTGAAGTTGCTTATTACAGTAAATTTTTTTTTCCTCTTCCCTACCCTTCCTTGAACTTTGTTATATCACTTATTTCGGACTTGGTTATGTGAAGAGCATCACTTTGAAGTATTTTCTTTAAGAAACAGAATTGATTAGAAAATAATTTCAGTTTCTCTCTCGGGCTGTTCATCATTATTTGGCAACTTCATAAGCAGTATTGGTGAGTGGTGACTGAAAAATTATTTCTGCTTCAAGTTGGTTCTGTTTGCTACTGGTTTTTCAGAGGAATGGGTAAAACTAATATTAGATTAGGTTTTGCTTGAAAGATATCGCTTTTTTTCTAATCATAGAGAATAACCACAAAAAAAAAAACAAGGTCTTGTACATACGTTTTTTAAATTTTAGTTTTGAAAAAACTAAAATAACTTGATTTTTATTTATTTTTTTATGTAAAAATCCATCCCAGAGTAGTTTTAGCCACATATAACTTTTTAAATTTATTTTTAAAAAACCATCTCAAAATGATTTCTCGAACTTACTTTTTTTGAACTATAGCTATAAAAACTATTAAAATGCTAAACACGGTTTAAGAAAAGTTATAAAATGTAGTTTTTTTTTAATTAATGTTTCCAGAAAGAGTTTTCGGTAGGATTTATATAAAATTATTATATGTGCTGATATATATATAATGTGATTAGAAGAAAATATAAGTCATAGTATATTGAGCTAAAAAAATGGAGCCCAAAATTATTGAGAGCATGGAACACATTTTAGGTCTGGTAGTGTTTGGTAGAATGGTAGTTTTTGTTTATTGTTTAACCGTAAAAAAATTGTTTGGTTTGTCAATTGCCATATAGTTTTTGTTTTTTTGTATTCGACTTCACATATAATAACATTTAAAATCTCAGTTTTTTAAAGCTAAAATAATTTTGAGAGGGTTTAAGGGCTTATGTTGTCTGTATCAACCTAGCTGGGCTGTTCAGCCCTTGCATGTTGTTGCTTTCGCTTTGTCTTTCCTAAATTTGATTGTTTCCCGCTGCTGCTTCTTATATTTTTTAAAAGTTCTTCCTGAGGCTTGCTATATCATTTTCAGATCGTATTTCTTCAGATGAAGCTGGTTTTCTTTAGCTATGTTTGCTTTCTTTTATGCATGTTTCATGTTTGATTCTACCTTCTTCCATTAACCAAGCCAATGGCCTTTTGAACCGAGCTGCTTTCCCACGGATATTTCTTGGTTTGTGCAAGGTTGCTAGCTTTTCGTATTTGCTTCCTTGGTGTTTGACGTGAATGTTGTAGTGCTTAAAACAACAACGGCCTTTTAATCACGCAAGCATGGTTTTTGAATTTCAGTCCACCTTAGCTGTCTTGCTGTGCTTTTTGGTGGCACTTGATGCTTAAAATTCCATTTAAATGTCGATATACATGCAAATTATCACTCTTATTTCACTAGCCTTTATTGTTGTTTGCCTTCATTTGCTTTAAGACAACACCCCCCCCCCCCCTGCTTTGATCTATACTTTGTTGTGTTTTTTTCTCCTTGGAATTGATGTGTCAGGCTTCGGCATTGCCTTGCTGCCTTCTCAGTAATTTTTCAGACTTTTGGTGTCTGGCACTTTTCTTACCACTTTTATGGGCTCCTCATTTTTACAGCAGGCTGTTTTCTTTTATCCGCATGCTTTCCCAACGCGCAACTCAAAGCCACCCTACTTTTATATGGATGCCCATTGTCTCTAGTTTTTTTTTTTTTTTTTACTGTTAGATCCCACTGGTGAGAGTTGATTTTCTTCAGTTTATCGACTATTTCCTACTCTTCTCTACTTTTCTTTACAACTTTTAACCAACATTCAACCATCGTAGCTCTTCAACTTCAAATGCATTTCGGGGGGAGCTGGACTTCTGATTGCTATCTGCAATTTCAAGGAGAAACTTCCTGCCAATCGCAGCCGATGTATCTTCTTGAACTTTCCGGCACCCTTCGACACTCAACTCTTTTGTTAGCGTAGAGCTTTTAGGTCTAGATTGGCTTGGTGTTTGTAATGTTTCTTCACTGCTGCTGCAGCAGAATCACTGTCACTGTTGCTGTTTCGCATTGCATTTACTTGTTTCTCTTGATAAATATTAAAATAAATTGCCTTTACTTTTCACTCCAATTTGCTGGAGTTCTATCTTTGCTTTTTTTGTATGCATATGTTTTTCTTGCCGTATGTTTCACAAATATATTCGCCCAATTAGAGCCTCAGGAAACGTAGCAATGCACTTGTAATCGTGCTATCTGTTATAATTAATTTCTGGGTTATTTTTTTAATTTTATTTTTTTTAAAATAAAAAATAAAATAAAGACCAATATGTAGACAAAAGCTAGCTTAGAGGATTTTACATGTAGAAAAAATAAAGTTGTAATTTTGGATAGATGAAATCGGGAGCTTGATTGTACTCTATTTTATCCAAAACTAGGGAGATAGTATAAATTTAAGGTCAAATTACATGATTATTGGATGAATTCGCATAAAAAATAAGTCTAAGAACATAATTAAATTTTTATTAGGTCAATTTGATTTAATCATGGTTCAAATTAAATAATTTAATTAGGTGTAAGGACTTAATTATACTTTAAATAAGTCAAATTAATTTTATTAGGGGTTTAATTGGTGAAAAATTAAGTTTAGAAGCTCAATTTGAGTTTAATTGAGAAAATTAAAATTTGAGAGACCAAATTTAATTTTTACCAAGTTAATTGATTCAAGTCAGGAGTATAATTGCAAGAAAATCAAAGTTTTGAGGCAAATTAAGAGTTGAATTGAAGCATTTGCAACCAAGGATTATTTTGCAAAAAGCGTCGAATAATAGGGACTTAATTTATTGAAATCAGGGGTGAGATTGAAGAAAATTAAAAGTTTAATAGTCAATTGAGAGTCAAATTGTATAAATTCAAGATCAAGGATTAAAATGAAAAAAGATGTTGAAATTTAAGGTTGACATTGAAGTTTGACAGGGGCAAAATTATATAAAATTGAAAGTTTATGGTCAATTAAGGATACAATTGAAAGAAATTAAAAGATGGAGGAACAAATTGAACTTTTGCCAAATTCCTAAATTAAAACCTCAAATCCCTAAAACGACGTTGTTTTGAAAACAATAAAAAAAAGGACCACACAATGTGTCATGTAGTGACTATTCATCTTCTTCATTTTGCTAGAAAAGCTGCTCGAGTGGTCTTCTTTCTAAGACATCTAATGCTTCGTCTCTCCACTAAATTTGATAAAACTTGCACGCAAACGATGACATGATATTTAACTACACCCTAACGTAGTTCTTGTTGGCTGATTAACGCCACAACGACCGGCACCGCCCCAAAGTGGCTAACCCAACCAGCTCTTTTGCAGCAACTTTGACAGTTCACGATGACCACTTTGAGCCAACGGTTGAAATCCTTCGGGGTTGACTTAAGGGTCACAATTTGACACCATTAAAGACAAAATATTCATCTTCCACACCTTATAAATTCGGGTGAATTTCATGGCCTTAAGGAGAAAACAATCGAGTGCAAAGTTGAAAAAAAAAAATTAGCCTCCCCTTAATATTTTATTCTCTTCGCCGTCAATTCTCTCTCTTTTTTCTCTCTCTCCACTGCCTCTTTAGCCGCCACAACCCCGAAACCACCTTGAACAACTACAACATAACCTCCTCAAATCCATCCCCTCGCCGACAATAGGAACCACCATGCCAACTTATCCTTCTTCCTCTCACAACCAACATGGACCACCAATTCCTCTATCAACGCCACCACTAGCCTCACGTTGGCCTCCCAGCCCACCATCCAGACTTCCTGACATGAGGTGATCCTTTCCTCCCTTTTTGCTGCAACCATAACCACTGTATACAAAACATGAATTCGTTTTACATGTAGAGGTTAAATTAATTAAGATTGTATACATGAATTCGTTTTACATGTAGAGGTTAAATTAATTAAGATGGTTTCTGGTGGTTGTTGGGCCAGGCCAGCAACCATGCAAGCCGGGGCTAGACTTATTCCAGCCCACCAAAAAACAAAATAAGAAAAAAGGGTTTGTCGGCCCATCTGTCAGCCCAACCTGACTGGGTTGGGCTGAACATGTTTCGGCCTAGCCCAATTTAATAATAATATGGAATTATATAATATTAAATAAAAAAATTCCAAAAAAAATTTCCAAGGCTCATTTCAAAATATTTGTGATTTTCTCGCATGTTTTTCTAATAATTTTGCATAATATTAGGTTATATATTTGCACTGTAAGATACATATCCAGTATTAAAATACATAATTTTCTCTGAAACTTTTCTTAAAATTTTTTGAAAATTAAATTAATTTCTTCTTTAAAAAAACAAAAATATTTAGTTTTCATGCATCCTAAAAGTTTTCTAAGTATACTTTTTATAAAAATAATAAAAATGCATCTTTCTTATGTTTTGAAAATGCAAAGATGGATATCTTAACTAGTTTATGATTATCTGTTAGGGTTTGGCTAAAATATAAAAAAATCATTTACCAATCATTTTGTTCACTTTATATTTAAAGTGTTAGAGTTTACCTATATTCAATATTCAGAATGTAAAATTATATAGTAGAGTATACCCTCAGGTATTAAAGATACAAAGGGCAAATAAATTCGATGCTAAAATTTTGATTTTAGAATAGTTAGGATTTAACCTGATAATGTAAAAACTTCCTCATGAAGGGAGATTTACCTTGAACCTTAGACGAGACTAACAAAAAGAAACTTGACTTAGAATAACAATCAAACAATAATGCAACTTACCTTAAGTAGGGTGCACTAGGAGTGATGCGTCTTTTCCTTGTAGAACCAGTTCCTTACCCGGATTCTCACAGACCATAGGTTTCCTAATAACTTTAATACTAGGTGGCGACTCTTGAATTTTATAAGCATAATTTTATGATTATACTCAAAATAATTTCTTTTCCTAATACCTCTCAGGCTTAGCGTGCTATTCGACGTCGCCCCGCAACACTATCTATTTAGTAAAAATTAAGAGGTGGTGTTTTTACTACACACCACCTCATAAAATACTATTTATTATAGTAGTTTTCTTTTTTTTGTGCTTTTGGTTCACCATTTGGTTTATTAGAGATTGATTTTTTTTATTTGTTGTGATTTGCTTTCTATATGGTTATCTAATCTCGTGACTCGTGTTGCAAGTTCAACATATTAACCCGATTGACTCAGTTCCCCTCTTTTTTTTTTAATAGGCATTTCTTTTTTTAATTTCACTATTTAACATTAAATTGATTAAGAATTAGACTTCATGATTTATTTTAATTTACTTTTTATTAGGTTATCCCGATTTCACGACTTGGATTACAAGTTTTGTAGATTAACCTTAGTTGACTTGAGTGGTTTTATTGTGTTCTTCATTTAGATAGATTTTTTTTTCAATTTCACTATTCAACAATGGATTAATTTAGAATTGTGCTTTATAATTTATATCAACTTATTTTATATGAGGTTATTCTAGTTTAATGACCTGAGTTACATGTTTGACAAGGTAACCTGAGTTGACTTAAGTTAATTTTTTTTAATCATTTTCATCTTTTTTTTTCAATTTCATCCTTCAACATCAGGTTGATTGAAAATTAAGCTTTATAATTTGCTTCGATTTACTTTTTATGGGGTTATCTTGATTTTATAACTCAGGCAATGAATTTGGCTGGATAACTCGAGTTGACTCGATTCATTTTTTATCCGCTTTTAATTGATTTTTCTCAATTTCATCTTTCAACATTGAGTTGATTGAGAATTGAACTTCATAATTTGTCTTGAATACTCTATAAGGGTTTATTTTAATCTTATGACTCGAGTCACATGTTTGACAGGGTAACCTGAGTTGAACTAGGTCATTTTTTAGGTTTGATTTCTATGAGGTTATCCTAGTATCATGACCCAAATCATGGCTTTAGTATGTTAACTCGGGTTGACTCGGGTTATTTTTTATGTCCTTTTTTAATTGATTTTTCCAGTTTCATCCTTCAATATTGAGTTAATTGGAAATTAAGCTTTATAATTTTTTTAATTTCTTTTTATGGGGTTATATTGGTCTCATGACTCAGGTAGTAGATTTGACAAGTTGACTCAGGTAATGTTTTTATAATATTTTTAATTGATTTCTTTTTAATTTCATCATTTGATATTAGGTTGATTGAGAATTGAATTTCATAATTTATTTTAATTTGCTTTATATAAAATTATCATAGTCTCATAACCTATGTCATGAATTTGACAAATTAACCCAAGTAGACTTAGGTCAATTCAATATGTTTCTCTCAATATTTTTTTAAAAAATTTATCTTATTTTAGCTAAACTATTTTTGTAGTGGTCGTTTGAGTTGTTTTTGACCCGTCAAGTTGATTGGATCACATCAAGTTAATCCCTACATTATTTATTTATTTTTATTAGAAAAACATTTACAACACTTAAATATTATTTTACATTAAAAAATAATAATAATTTGACCCTAGCGTAACATGGGTCACCGATATAGTTTATCACTATAGTTTATTTCAACTCTTGTACTATATTGTTTTGATGGGCAATCCTGTTACTTGTTGAAACTAAGATCTCTTAGCAGGTATTGCTACCTACTTGACAGAGCTTCATTATCGGTTGGTTTATACGAGCTTAATCTTTTTTTTTTTAATTTACGTGTGGTGTCCGGGCCAGCTTACGCGCACCACGATTTAGATGTTTGTAGTGCTTAAGAAAACCCAGCATCATGTGCAGTTTTTTTTTTTTTAATTTTTTTTTTAATTATGATATATGAAGGCAGCTAATTAGTTTCATGGATTTATTTTACATAAACTAGTGCGTGCATCATTAGTGGTAGTTTTTGAATCAATAAAACAAAATATTTATGTTTCTGGTATTTTAATTCTCTATGTTCTTCTATATATATATAGAAGTCTTTAATCAATCTTGAAGGGACTCCAAATTTCAAAATTACAGGTCGTGTAGGTGATCATCATGTTGGTTGCTTGATGGAGGTGGAAACTCTCAGAAATAGAAAAAATGGATTAAAGGATGCTGTGATAGCCAAACGTATATCGTTATATAATGCAAAACTTTCTATTAATTGCATGTTTAATGTTCATTGTCATCCACTGAAAACAACAACCTTTGTGCATTTAGCACTACAGGAGAGCCTTTCTTGGTCTTCTCTACAATCTGCTGTATCAACTGCTTCTCCATCTCATCATCACAATCACTGTTTTCATCTTCACTTATCCTATCATAAAGCAATTCCTCAATTCCTGCGCCATACTCTGCCGATGACTTTAATGGACCCGTGTGTAGATCGTTTGGTGTCTTTTCTTGATTATGTGAAGAAAGTGAAAAAGAACCATTTGCCCTGCCATTTTGACCCCATGACACCCTCTGGTCAAATAGATGCAAGCCCGCTTGATTGTCTTCAAAATCCCCTGACAGTGAATCTTCTTCCTCAGATTCATTCATCTTGTTTAGCTCTTCATATGCCTCATTGTACGCATCCAGGGCTTCCCTAGATAAATTCATAACTAGAGGCTGATCTATGCAACTGAAATCTCCTTCAACAACTGGACTTACTTCCCCAGACGAGTATCTTAGCTCAGTGGTTGACAACAACCTTTGAACATTCTTATGTTCTGATTCCAGGAGTTGCACCTTCCTCTGGCTGTTTTGAAGGGCTGTCTCAAGCTCCTTCACACGCTCATGAAGTCTTGACTGAATAACCTCATGGAGATGCAAGCTCAATTCTCTTGGTGAAACTGCATAATTAGCAGAGCAAGTAGGGGAGGTGCCCCTTGCATCTCGATTTGACTCAGATTGAGCAGCAGCTTGCCCATTGACCATGTCAAGCATCAGTTCTCCTCGAGCAAAATCTGCTGTAGAGTCTGGGTCAAGCTGGATAATTTTGAACTCTATTAGAACTTGCAAAATACATAGTACAATGAAGCCATGTCCCTAAGGAAAAACCATGAAAAGCTACACAATAAACAAGTAACAGTAAAGGTTCTTCCTATGGCATTGAGAAGATTGTATTATTATTTGTTTTTTTTTTCCCCATCCTTTCCTATCGTGTGCTGACTTTGGCTTTCAAAAATGCTGCCCCTGTCAGCAAGCATGAATATAAAACATGGCCATAGTTATGTGACAGGTTTTGAATCACCAATATCCATGCGGGTCATAGCCATTCAATTCTATGCTGACAGGTGGTACGACACCGTGAGCATCAGAGTAACCATATTAATGAAAGTGAGCCCAAATCTATCGCATTAAAAGTTCATTCCCAAAGAAAACAAGATTGAAAAAGAGAACAAAAAACAAAGAAAGAAGGCCAACTCCAGAGGCTGACCAGAACATCATAGAGAACAGGAGGGTGAGGACAAGGCAACATTTAATGCAAGCAAACCCAGCAGATAGGCAGTGATGAGAGAGTGGTGCACGACAGCTTTCAGGGTTGTTATGAATCTGAGTTTCAGGGCTGTTTAAGGCTTGCTTAATGTGGGTTTCTGCTGGGATGTGAGGATGTGGGACAGATTTCTAGCAGCCACACCAATGGCAAGGAAAAATCTGAGCTTCACATCTAGGGTTCTTAGGAGTCACACCCAAGGGAGATTAAGTCACGCAATAAAGAATTTCTGGAAATTATTTGATAATATTGCATTGAAAATATTGAAAGACTACAATGCTTATTTAAACAGCTTTAGTAGTCCAAGTCCAAGGCCATGAATTCCTAAACTTACAGCATAACTATTCCTATTTAGAATAGGAAAACCTAATAACTTTAGGACTAATAAAATAAAATACCAAACAGAAATAAGGCCTGGACCGTGATTTCCAGATTTTCAAGCAACCTGGAAATTCCTAAAATGCCCTTAGAACTACTCAAACTCCCATCATTAGTCATGTGCCAAATCAATGCTTGAGCAAGGATATCATTCTTAGAATGCCTTCTAAAGACTTTCGGAGACAGCTGCTAGTGTGCCCCAACCGAAAGCTCAGGACAATCTTTAATGGTTTAACTTTGCTGCTACAGGGAAACCATAATTAACCTAAATTAGCTCGCATGATTGTCAGACTTGGTACTTAGGGAGACTTCCCCAACAAGGATGAGAAATGCTGAGCCATGTAATGGCATCGAAAAATTATGAAATTTTTTTTATGGTATTGCACAGAAAAAAATTATGTGACAGTTAAACATAAAAGTCACGGACAATGAATAGGATTTGTTAAATTGAAATTGGATAACTATGACAATTTTCTGCTTTAATGATAGTGTATATGGAGTTGGATTATGATGCTTAGGAGATATAATAACAAACTACGATAACATTTGATTAGTTTTTCTAAAATACTTGGAACCAAGTTTCACACTCGTAACTCAAGGGCACATAAAATTTGAAACCTTCACAATTGACAAGGCTAAGGTCATGAGTGGCAAGCATGTGTTATAAAAGCGTAAAAACATTTATAGCAGTCATAAAAGAAAGCATGTTGGCCATTATATTTCAACATACCATCAAAGGTTGGTTTTCTTTTCCACCTCTCTATGTGATCTTATTGTTGTGTGAATTTGAAACACATAACAATACCATTCAAGATATTTCTAGTAGATCTATCTATTTATTTACTAAAAGAAGATAATTTTATCAGAAAGGAAAGAAATAAGAATTACAGCAGGGTGTTTCTAGTAGATGATAACAAAGTAAAAGATCATGAACTACGGAAATAGCCATGACACTTGGGCGAGGCAGTAAAAAATATTCGCTTATAATTGTTTCTAAGCTGCTAAAGATTTCCAGTTAAACACGGAAACAATGAACGGATTATCACAGTAAAGGAACGATAACCAATAGATCTAACAACCAAACAAATGCTGACCAGAAGTTAGATACTCTAAATATTTATTTGATTATCTGAAAACTGGGCCTAAATGTTCTGAGAATCAGAATTAATTGGTATGATGAATGCTGAGAGGAAAAGTCATAATGCAGAACCTTGTCAATGAATCCACATACATGACTCCGAAACTGTCAACCCCCTTTTACCCCTACACACTACAATAATTTTAATCCACTCTGAAAAAAAAATGGACATTTGAACTACCCTTTCTTGATAAAATGGCAAAAAAATCTCACATTCTAAGCAGCTCTAATACATTCTCACTCTAAAAAAGAAGGGTTAATAAATGATATACCCCCTCAATATGATACTACTCGATATCAAATACCTAAAATATATTTGCAAAAGGGAACAGATAAACTACCAATATAAATTTCCCGAAATACCATGTTTCAATAAAAAAAAAGGAACAATTATCTGCATTTACAAAAAAATGCAAGCATGTAGACACAAAACTTATTGTCAGGGCACTTAGATTCCTGAACTAGGCACCTTTCTAAACCACACTACAGCAATCACAGCCAGGCTTTGCACTGACAATTCCTGGGAATCCTCAGCAAACTAGCAAACAATATCTCTATCCTATATTGATCTATAAAAGAATAAGAAGACAGCAGGATAAATTAATCATATAAGAGGAACTGAATGATGTTAAATTGGCACGTGCATCACCTTCTAGTTAAATAAATTATACAGAATCAAATAATACTTGTCAAGTTCTCAAACATACCTGCCAGTTATTTTCTTAATAAATATTTGAATTGAAAATAGAAAAGCAATCACAAACAAAAGATGAGCCATATGAGCATGAATGCAACAAATTACATAATCTCACGCAATGAACACAGCCAATCAGAGTGAAACTAAATTTTCAAGCTCTCAAAAATGCTAAACAACTTACCTCAACAAGTTCAGACAATCTTCTCGGTGGACCAGATGGATTCATGTTTAGCCCCAACCTCTCAAGCTCGGCTTCAAGCTCTGCTTCAATTTTACTCATAGACTCTGGACTCTGCTCTGTGTATTCATTGTATGATACTGCACCAATGTTGTTTATTGAATCATTCACATTCTGTATGAGGAGATGTGGATTCGATGCCCTGTAGTGAAAGGAGTTATCACAGGTATCTTGTGATTCATTGTTCTCATTTGCCAGTTGCTTCACAGTCAATGAATCCTTCATCTCAAGTTCCTCTTGTAGATCTTGAACCAAGTTCTGAGTATGTTTCAAATCTTCTTTTAGCTGGTTTACTTCTCTTCCATTAGCTATGAGAGAAGAGATTATACCAATAGAAACACCCAAACAGAATAAAACCGTTCCATCATGTGAACCTGATGAGAATAAAAGCATTAGGGTTGCAAATAACATATTATTTAAGAAATGAGTAAAGAGTTATTAGAAACATGATCAAGCACCTAAGTTATGGTTAAAGAAGATTTTATCTAAAATGCAAAATCAAAACAAGTTATGCGATTCTTCATCAACAAAGAGATTTTCTACTCTAAGAATAGATAAGCTTCTTACTTTAAGGGTTTGAATTTCAGTCTTGGGTTGTTTCGTAAGATGGGGAAGAACTGTAATTTCTGCATGTTCCAGAATCAGGGGTATTTAGTAATCTTCAGAATGACTTGAAAGTTCTTATTTAGGAATTTGGGGTCTAAGTCTTTAAAGTAATGTTTGGTTATTGGCTTTGCACAAAAGAGATGGACAACTAGGACAAAGGGGACAAGACAGAACAAAAGACAGACAAAGTTATGTTGGCAGGTGGTGTACAAGACAAAGTAAATGTCTTCGTATTCTATTTGATTGAGGAGTGGCGAGACAAAACAAAAACATAAAAGTCTGTGTTGTCTTTGATATATTCTACCCATCAAACTTGCATTGTTTGGAACAATACATAAAGATCATTATTTTCACTTTAGTTTATAAAGAGCATTAAATGTTTTTTTAACTAAAAATGATAATTTTTCCATTCATCAAAACCAATTTAAAACAAAATTTATAATCATCATAAAGAAGATAATTCATTGCTAAAAAGATAACGTAATTAAATTATGATTTACACAGTCATTAAATCATTTCTCCAAATATATTTAATAATAAAATAAATTATCAAACCAATCATATGTCAAATAAAATATTTGCACCAACATAGTTAAAATCTAACATAGTTGGAAATGCAAGACAATAATTTCACCACAAATGCATATTTTTTGTTATCATTCAACCCCCACCTTTTCATCATTTTTTATTAAAATCTAGCATATTTTTTTATGATTTTTGCTTTTATATTTTCTAGTTTTCAAATCTACTGGTGGAAATTAAGATAATTAAAACTAAAAGTAAGAATAGAGATTCAAATTATGAAATATTTAAAGGGGCATTTGTAAAAAAAAAATAATAATAATTTAGTTGTCTCTATCCCCAATGTCCCTCTTTTTTGGAGGGACAAAAAATTGACTAAAAATTGTCCCTGGGACAAAGACACAAACTCATTTTTGTCTCTGTCTCTACATCCAGACTTGTTTTTGTCCTCCGTGTCACCGTCTCTTTTGTCCTAGAACAGTAACCAAAAGCTATTTAATAGTTTATTCTGTTTAGTTTCTTTCCTAACCAAGTAAGGATTAGTAATCATAGTCTTTTAAGGAGTACTAGTCTCTATAAATAGAGATGTTATGTTTTATTTTCAGTAGAGTTAAATTATCAACTAAAATTGAGTTTTGAGTAATTTTGGAGGCTTGGTGCCTAAGGTTTCTTCTCCTTTCCCTAGTTCTTCTATTTTCTCCTAATTTCACTTATTTTTTGCTTTTATATACTGCTGCTACAGTTCTGCAAACCATGTTCACAGCCTAATTTCTCCTTATTTCTTCTATTCTACACTATTTCTGCAAATAACAAAACCTAGTTCACAAAATCTTCATACAGCACATATCCCAAATCTGTCCTCCATCAAAACATGATCTTCAGCATGCCAGCTGAACTGACTAAACTAGAAAAGGGTCCACAAACTAGCACACATGGTCTTGCCAGATATTTCTAAACACTAGTCGCTATATATGTCTATAATAAGAGGTATTTATGAAATAACGAGCTACAGATGCCAGTGAGAGAAGGAAACAGATTGCTCTGAAACAATTTGGCATAAATAAAAAACCTAAAAATACTGAATCCTACAGAAAATGAGTCAATTGCAATATTTGCATAAAATAAAGGTTCTCTATGTTTATGAGAAATGCACTGTGTTTGAACCTTTAAGGAGAAAATTACTGGTGCAGCTGAAATTTGAAATGCCACCTTGTCCTAATGACAGAAAAGGGGGAAATGATTATTTGGAAATTTTTGCAACTATCATTGGTTCAAGTGATCCATATATCATTTTAATTTTTGTTTCCTCTTCCATCAAAGATCTCTTGGGCTTAGTGATGCAACTAAATGGCATGTCAGCATGCACAACTTCCATACTGATGAAAAGAAACAACAAGCAAGTAGTCTTTCTAAACATATGTACCTCCAGATTTCTATTGCTTTCAAGAAATAACACAGTAAGAAACGGAAAATTAAGTAAACGAAGATGGTGCACAGATTTTGGAGTAGCAGAACAGACTTATTCATTGCTTCTTAATGGAAAAATAAGTTCATTCTTGGATCCAAATCTGGAAACATCAACATTAATAAGCGAGAACAGTAAATGGCTTAAACATTTTTCATCCAACTAGCATTTGTTTCACAAGATAAACAAGAGTTCACTATGAGAAGAATACCATTTGGTGACTGTAGGTGCTTTTGGGAACTGCTCCATCTTTCATTCTGCCTCTTTCCACTCTTAGATTTTATCTTCTTCAGGTGATCTGAAAATCCAATTTTTGGTAGTGGAGGAACTCCACAAACAATTTCCTCCTTGTGCCACCTATTATTATCACTTGCAATTTGTGCACTTAAAGAATCCCTATCCGCTCTGCTAATTATTTGCGTTCCATCAGTTATTAGTAATGGCTTCATAATAGTGGATGGTGATCGGAGAGCACTAAGCACATATTCTTCCATTCTAGCATGTTCCTTGTATAACTGAGCCATAAGACAGCTATCTAGTGAGCTAAAAGGTTTGACAACATGGCTGCCTGAATGTTTAGTTTTAAGAGAGTTCTTTCCAGAACAATGAAAAGAATCCAATTCACCTGTATAAGGGTTACCGGAATTATGATCCATATTATCATTCAGCCCATTTCCATCCTCATTTTCTTTTAAGTTTTCATTTACTGAGAATCCAGGTGGTAAGCTCGACATAGAAAGCACATTGCAATCATCATAAGTTCTCAATCTTACAATCCTTTCACCAAAACTACTAGTAGATGGTGCTTCAGTGTCTGAAGCACCGTCCAAATGGTACATATCTGAGAATCCTCCATCTGAAAAGCGTCTTCCATTTGTAAGAGTGTCTTCAGCTTGTTTCCTTCTAATTAATTTATGAAAGGGAGAACTTGAGGTTTCAGGTTTCTCGCAAGTGGAGGTTCCAGAAGACAACTCCAATGAACTAGCCCTATGTTTTGAAAGATTTTGCCAATATTTAGCTATATATCCGGCAGCGGCAGCGGCTCCAACAACCCATAAATCCATATCTGCTCTCCTTCCACGAAGAAGAAAAAGAGAGTAATACCTCCCTAATTCCAAGGCATCCTCATTATTTCAATTTTCACCATTAAAATCCTGAAAACAACTACCATTAATTCAAAGAAAGAAAAAAGCCTTCCTAATCTCAAGCATTCAAAATTGTCGACCTGTTCAAACTAATAAAGAGTTTGAAAATGAAAGCCGCTTCCACAGAACGGAAACACTAACAGAACAGCACAAAGCAAGTTTTTCTCTTTGTAACTATTGCCAGCACTTTCTCAATGATCTAAATCCAACAAACAAAATCCACAACTGATTAACGGAATATGAAGCAAGAATCAACTGCTATGAAGAATTACAAACAAATGAGTAGAATCCACTATTCCAAATCTGAATAACAAATTTATATAAGCCAAAACTGAATATCACAACTCATTCACAGATTATTAATCTAAAATGTACTCACTTGACTTCCAAACCCATCAATCAAAACTCCTACAGAATCCATTAAAGGAACCCTCTTAAGGAAAAGGCAAGATATCCAAAAATCTAACCTATACCCATTTGAAAGCAGCCTCTGAAGCGCAAAACCCATCAATGGAAACAACCCATTTTGACCAGAAAACAGGAAGTTTTAACCTTGGTGAGCGAAAAGGGATTGGCTTTTGGAAAGCCTGGGACTTGTCGAAGCAAAAGAGAGCAGAGAACAATGCTTTTGTTGTGTTGGTGTTGTAATGAATCTTTCTGGTTATTGAGGAGGAGATTGTGGATTCCTTGGAAGAATAACACCCATAGCGACGTTATCTACACAAAACAACACAGATTTTCTTCCTTCTTTTTTCTTTTTTCAACATTACAACGACAACACACCTACTTTTGTTTTACATTATTAGTAGAGTAAAAATATGCGTCTTAAAAAGGTATTTTTATATAAAAAAAATTAAACTAATATTTTTTTAATAATTTTCATTTACTGATATTAAAAATGAAAAAATTATTTTAATATATTATTAAATAAAAATATTTTTGAAAATTTACTATAATACTAAACGCAAACTAATAATTGATAAAACCAAGGCTGAAAAGCGTAAACCTGAAACTATTAAATTACAATATATATATAAACACACACTATAATTTATTTTCAAATATATTTATAACATTAATTCACTAAAATTATGTTTTTTTTTCATAGACAGATTGTGAAAATTTATAATTTGATAGTGTTCGGTAACGACCGCATGTTTGCTAAAAACTTAAATTGATTTTATTTAAAATTATTTTTTTTTCTTTATAAATGGATTTCAAAAATTTATGATAAGGTAGAGTTACTAATGTGGTGGCCGTATATTTGTTAAAAAAATAATATTTTATTTAAAATAATTTTTTAATATATTGATCTGAAAAATAAATTTTTAAAAATAAAAAATATTTTAAAAATTAATCACTATTATTATAATAAACATTACCAAATAAACAGGGGATAAGCACTCCTAGTTAGTTAGTAAATCTGCACTTATAAATATAACATTAATTTACTAAACATTACCACCTAATTTTTAACATATTTTTAGATTTTAACTTTTATAAATCTAAACTATATTGTATTTTGCTCAATTATTATTGATTTTTTTTTAATTTCATTTTGAATATTGAGTTGATTAGAAATTGAGTTTTATAATTTATCTTAATTTATTTTTTATTTGTTTATTTTCATATAACTTAAGTCATGGATTTAGTAAATTAACTTAAGTAAAAAAAAAAATGAGTATAAAAAATGAAAACTAGAACTTTAGGTTTAAATGCAATATTTTTATATATTTAGAAAACTGAAAAACTACCACTGAGTTAGAAAAAGACATTTTGGATATTCTTTATAGTTTTTTATACAAGTTTTTCACTGTTTTTCAAATAAAACAATACAATTTTTTTTTTATATACAATCACTTTTTAGCAGATGTAAAAGATTAAAATTATTTATATATATGTATTTTTATATTTAATTCTAGCAATGTCATAAATTTAATATAAATATTTTTTTGAGTTAACACTATTAAAATAATAAAATATAATTAGAAAAGAACGTGAAATAGACGAAAAGAACTAATTAAGTGATTTTTTTAAAACTAGAAAGATGATTTATTTTATAAAACTAAAAATACTAATTTATAAATTACTCCGCAAGTCACGTGCCGAACATTGTGTATCTGTTCTTGTCGAAAGGGCGATCATATCAAAGGCCACAAACAAATAGAAAACTCCACGGCCACATCGATACCTCTCTTTCTTTCATGTTTTCAATATCCGTACATTCACTCGAGATTCATTAGATATTTCTCAATGGGCGTGTGGTGTAATTGTTGTCATTAGCTTTAGTAATAAATTAAAAGAGTAAATTACTCCGAGTAATTTTTTTTATTTTATAATTATGACACTTTGTATTCTTTGAAGTTAATGTGAAAAAATTTAATAAAAATATATATTTATTTACAAAATTGATATTACATTTAAAATATTAACTTTTCAAAACATAATGCTGTATAAAAAAAACCTAGCCCCATTAATTTCCATCTTCTTTTTCTTTCTCTCTAATTTGTTAAAATTTTATTTTCTTGGTATAGGATGAGAGAGAGACTGAAATATCTTGAGGTTTACTACAAAACTGGTCATTATAGTATTATTGTATGGAAATCAACACTTCAATATTCTTTCATGATGAACAATTACTTTGGTAACCCATATTGGATACCTAATAATCCAGTTAACACATATTAGTTGTTCAATATTCCGGTATTTCTATTCGAAAGATAATAAGCCAATCGACACATATTGATTGCCAATCAATATGACATTCCCATTTGAAAGCCAATATTCCGGTTAACCCATTTTAGTTGCCAATTAATCTGGTATTCTTTAACGAATACCAATCAATCCAAACATCATGTATATCTTTCCTTATTTGTCTACTAACCATGTCATTATCCACACTTTTATAAATTAACTAATTTACACAATAAAAGTAATGAAGCTTTTAAAGAAGAATTTATACAAGGTACCGAGTGCCTACCTACAACTTGATTATGAGCAGTTCCACCAGTACGCTGAATCACCCCAACAATCTCTCCTGTATCGACATGTTTTTCCATTAATTATCATTTTCGCTTAACAACTCGGTCCTTAATCACCGAAACATTCATTATAGTTCTATTCAAGTTTTTCATCTATATTTTCAAATCATTTACTACACAAAAAAATCAACTTAATTACAAACAATTTCATGATTCCTTCAACTCTTATCAATTTTACACAATTCCATAAAATTTACAATTCTCTAAAATTTTGCAATTTCACCCTTTTAGGCCCAACTATTCAATTGCTCAATATTTTATCATTTCATTACTTCAACTCAATCAAAATCATTATTCATATAATCACACACATATTTATAGCACAATTAATGGACAATATCATAAATACATAGCTTCCCATTTAATTCTCTATATGGTTGTTCCTTATAGACTTTCTACTTATCACTTTTCTTCATCATTCTTTCATGATTTCACTCCCTTAACAACTTACAACAGTTCTAGAAACTCAATTTTCATGAAATCTTCATTTCCCTCAATTGCATCTCAAGAACCCTTATTAAATTGTTTTGTCAATTTAGCTTAAAATCATTAAACTATTGTTCAAATTGGTACATAGGAGTTTTAAACACCTTACCCGATTAGCGAACAAAATTTGAAAGCTGACCCATCAAGACTTTCCCAAAACTTGTTTTTTTTTTCTTTTTTTTCTTTCTCTAATTCAATCTTCCCTCTCTTTGATTTTTAGTGTGAAAATATTTTTCTCTATCAAACCCTCTCCTTTTATTCCTAACAATCACTTTCTAGCCCTTTAAAGTGAAAAGGAAAAAGAAATGAAAAGGCTATCTTCTCTCTTTTAGCTGCCTCGTCAGTTTTAAGAAGATAGTAGCCAAAATAGTCTAAACGTTTTTAGAAACACTTCAAGCAATTCACTAAATTAGTCTAGCCGTTTCTCAAAACGACTAGACTAGTTTTGCTACTAGAAAGATTTATATTTTTCGGCCATAAACCTTTCTTCTTTTATCTTTCTACCTCATTTTCTTTTCTTTTCTTTTCTTATCTCATTATTCCATAATTTTGATTATTTTTAATTTATCTGGAGGTTAACATTCTTTCCTCCTAACAAGAAATTTTATCCTTCAAATTTAACTCGTACATGTATCAGAAAATAACTCTGGGTATTTTTTTCCTTATCTCAAATTCTTGTTCCCACATTATCTCTTCAATTTGAGAACTTTTTCAAAGTTTCTTTACCATGGGAATCCTTTTATTCTGGAGTTTCTTCTTACTTCTATCTAATATCTGGATTAGATGTTCTTCTAAAGTCAAGTCCTCATTTATCTCTAGCGGAACTTGTGGTAACACACATTGAGATCTATCTCCGCCTTCTAAAGTAATAATACATAGAACATATCATATATCTTTGGAAAATGTTACGGTAACGATAATCTATATGCAACAGGGCCTATCCTCTAAACTATCTCAAAAGAACCAATATAGATAATGAGCAAATTTTCCTTTCATTCCAAACCGCATAATATGTTTCCACGGTGCAACCTTAAGGAACACTCAATCACCCACTTCAAACTTGAAGGGCCTTCGTCTTCTATATGCATAACTTTTTTTGTCTATCTTGAGCTGCTTTCATTCTATCTTTTATGATCTTCACCTTCTCTGTGGTAATCTGTACCAACTCCGTGCCAATCAATTCCTATCACCTACCTCTTCCCAACAGACTGAAGTTTGGCACCTTCTTCCATACAAAGCTTCATAAGGAGCCATGCCTATAGTAGCCTGATGGTTGTTATTATAGGTGAACTCCACCAATGGCACGTGATCCTCCCAATTCCCTCTAAACTCCAATACACACGATCTCAACAAATCTTTCAAGGTTTGAATGGTTCTTTCTCATTGACCATCTGTTTAGGGATGAAATGTGGTACTCAATTCAACTTCATCCCTAGAGCACACTGAATACTTAGCCACAATCGAGATGTAAACCTAGGGTCTCGATCAGACACTATGGATACTGGAATTCCAAGTAATCTAAGTACTTCTCCCACATATAATTTTGCCACTTTATCAACTAAATCTGTCATCTTCATAGGAAGAAATAAAACAGATTTTGTGAATCGATCCATAATAACCCAAATCGTATCACTACCCGTCTTCCCTCTAGGTAATTTAGAGACAAAATTCATGGTGATATCCTTTCATTTTCACTCAGGTATCACAAGTGGTTGTAATTGTCCAACATACTTTTGATACTCTACTTTCACTTGCTGATACATCCCACACTCAGTCACATATTCTGCAATTTCTCTCTTCATGTTTGACCACCAATAAAACTCCTTTAAATCACGATACATCTTAGTACTACTAGGATGTACCATAAGTTTGGATTCATGAGCCTTGCCCATCACTTCACCCTTCAAGTCCTTATCATCAAGCAAATACAATTGTCTTCCCATTGCTACCATCCCATCATTCATAATCTAAAAAGAACCTCGATCCTGTCCTTTATCTTTTTCACTATCTTTTTCACTTATGTATCTTTTAATTAAGCTTTCGTACCTTGTCTCTAAGCGCATACCATACTTTAAGTTGGGCCAACAACAACCCTTCAAGTCCTACATCCATTTGGATATCCATCTTCCTTAACTCTGCTACTTCCCTTTAGCTTTTCCCGGATGATAATATATCACACAATCATAATTCTTAATCAACTCTACCCATCTTCTTTACCGCATATTCAACTTTATGATCAGTGAAAATTTGAACTTGCCTTCCATATAAATAATGTCTCTACACCCTCAATGCAAATACTACAACAACAAGTTCTAAATCATGAACTAGATAATTAACTTCATAATTTTTCAATTGTCTTGACATATAAGTAATCACCCTTATATGTTGCATCAAGACACACCCAAGTCCTCTCTTAGACGTATTACTATAGACCACAAGGCCTTTTGACCCTAATGGAAGTGTCAAAATAGGGGTGGTTGTAAGTTGCTTTTTTAACTCTTGAAAACTATTTTCACATGCTCAAATCCACTCAAACTTCACTTCCTTTTAGGTTAATGGAGTCAAAGGAGTTGCAATCATGGAGAATTCTTCTATAAATCTCATGTAATACCTGGCTAAACCTAAAAAACTTTCAATTTCTCATGTAATACCTGTCTAAGGTTCACCCACCAAACCTTATGTGTGTGTTTTTTTTCTTTGCTTGAAATTTTTTAATTTTTTTTTTCATTTCATCATTCAATATTAAATTCATTGAAAAATAGATTTTATTATTTGTTTTAACATGCTTTTTAGAGGGATTATCAGTCTCAAATAAGCATTGTAATATTAAATTGATGCTTGATTTTATAAACTATTTTTTATAATATAAATAAATAATAATAGTTTTTTTTTAAAAAAAAACAAAGTTATTAAACTTAATAAAACATCTAAATAACATGATATAAATCAATTTAATCTATTATCATTTCAATATTTTTTTATAAAAAAAATTAATTATTCAAGTTGTCTTAGTCATCCAATTCAAATCCTATTCAAATCTAGACAACTATCAAATAATTCAATTTAAGATTTAAACAAGGTAAAAAACCGAATAAAAAAATCTCATGATTGGCATGCTTGATAAAATTTAATAACAATACTAATAAACTCCCCACTACTTTGATATATTTTATTTTATTTTATTTGTAAAAATTTTAACCCAACCTTTCCACCTAGTGCAGGCCAATAAGCTAGTTTAACCTAAAAAAGAGTCCTTCAATTAATGATAAATGTCACCATTACAGTGGCAATGGCCACCCAAGTTTCCAATTAGCAAACAATGTTCTATTCGCCAAATCTTGTTTTTCTTGTGCATTGTGGAGGGATCAAACAATGCCAAACAGGACTGCAGTAAAATTTACAACAGTTCTCGAGTGTTCAAGCCAGAACCACATGATTAAGAGCTGAAAAAAGAACCAAAAATAAAAACAAACCGTTATCCATCATGGACTTTATTTTTAATTCCCAAAAACAGAAAACAATGCTGGGGGATTATTATAGTCGCTAAACAAAAACCTCAAAAGATAGCACCATGAAGTTCCAAGCCATTGATAATATCTTATTCGTCACTGTCTGCAAAACCAGAGGCATGATATCTTCAATTTTAACCCTCCAGTGCAGCTGCTCCGGATATAATCTCACTCAACTCCGTTGTGATAGATGCTTGACGAGTTCTGATACAAAAATATCAAGCAAATTACAGAAATCAGTTGTCAAGAACAGATGAAAGAACAAAACAAGTTTGCTTGGCTCCAAATCATCATATGTAAAAGAAAACAAACTCCGCACAACTACCTCACGTAAGATATAGAAAGTGGAGCAATATTTTAAAACAATCAACTCAGTTTTGTCAAAGCCATTAACAAGATTACAACCTTCTCAAAATTATGGTGTTTGTACAAAGGCTACAAGTTGATGTTATTCATTCACGAGTAATTATTACAGAACTAATTCTTAATGCCCTAAAGTTGCATTTAAACATGTTTGGTGTATTGATGAAATGGAGAGATGATTAAACTACTGTGTGTGTGTGTGTGTGAGAGAGAGAGAGAGAGAGAGAGAGAGATTTGAGCATGGTTCCTTGAGAGAAAAAAATCTGGATGCCCCCCCACCCCACACCCCCCGCCGAGCCAAAAATTGCACCAAACACAACTATTACCCAGGCTAAATTTTCCATTCATTACTTCTTCACTAAATATACTTTCAGGGTCAAAATAAGATTCCCAGCATGCATATGTATCCAGAGACAGTAACCTGTTATAAGTCAGTGTCAGGCGATCAAGCATATCTCCAGCATTTCTGCTTGAGCTGTCCATAGCAGACATTCTTGCACCTTGCTCACTGCAAGCATTCTCCATTACCGCATTGAACAGAACCTGAAGAAAATTTGAAAATTTACATGTAAATCCCAGACATACAATAAGGTTCTGTGGAAGAAACAGGCATCAAACTAAGTGCGTGTTCAAAATTGTGGTACAAGGTGCTTTTTAAAAATATTTTTTGCTTGAAAATACATCAAAATGAATTTTTTTCAGATTTTTTTTATCATTTTTTATATTAACACATCAAAATCATCGAAAAACACTAAAAAAAACATCAATTTGATGTTTTTTCAACACCAATGCACTTTTGAAAAGCACCAAAAAACAGAAGCTACCGCACTCAACTGGTCAACAAAAGAGGGTCCTAAAACAATAGACTGCAGTGGATTATCAAAGGTTACAGGCGTCAAATGAAAGAAAAGAAATGGAGTTAAATAAGCAAGAGGGTGAACACACCACTACTCAACTGATCAACTAAACTTGGACCAGTAATATAAAACCTACATGGTAGAATAAGCCCTAAATGGCATAACCATTAAACAGGGTTGAACTACTGCTCTCGAAGTTTCTAGTCTAAGTTTGCATTCATACATGCTTTGAGAATTGGACTCACATGTTTTGACAATTGGACTTGAATTGGACTCACATGCTTTGAGAATTGGACTCACATGTTTTGAGAATTGGACTCGAATTGGACTCACATGCTTTGAGAATTGGACTCTGTCCCAAATACTACTCAGAAAATAAAGGGTTGTGGCAACGCTTACACAAGAAAACTGGAACTCGGCAAGATTCTGAAGTATTTCACCCTTTGTTTCACCACCTTCAATCTCATAGGAATCAAGATCGCCAAGCTTCCCATCAGATTCAGCCTCTCTCTCCACAACCTATATCAACATTCAATCATACACCCAAAATCCTTAACAAAAAAAACCAAAGTGTATACATATTACAGGTGCACCACACTGAATTACCTCAGGAGATAATACAGTTGTCATAGTCGGAAGAAATGAGACTACTGACTGGAACTTGTTGAAGACAATCCTCAAAGCATCATATTCCACATTCTTTAAAATGTCATCTGCCAGAACAGAGACCTGAAATAAATAAATAAAATCAAATGGAATTGCAGGAGAATTTTTGTAAATTATTCTATAATAAGATTAGTAGCTTATATAATGTACAAGCTATTAATTGACTTCTACTCTTCGTTAGGAAGAGAGGAAAGAAAATGAGAGGAAGGGAAACTCTCTTATTTTTAAGAGGGAAATACAAAAGAAAATAGAGATATTCCTATCTGGATGTAAAATAAAATGAAATGTTAAGAAAATGTTGGTAGTAAAATTACTTTGATGTCTTCTATGTTCCTCATACCATAAGATTTTAAATTTTAAATTGAACATAAAAAGGTATTTTTATTATTTGAATCAACACCCCACCCAAACCCAAAATCCCACATGCACTTCTCTTCAAATTGGAGAGATTAGCTTTTGTGGGCCCAAGGGAAACCCTCTCACTTTTCATTCCCTTCGTTTCCACTCACCCTTCCAAACAAAGTAAAATAACTGCAACAGCTTTTGACAAATGCATAAAAGAACCCATCGAAGGAAAATTATAACAGATATCAGTGCAACCAGGGACTTGCTACCAGGTCCATTTAACAGTAAACAGTATTAGAATGACGGGTACAAAAAACAAGAGCTCAATCCATGATAAACTGGGCACAAGCAACTAGCTGGCCATAGAAACTGATTTTTTCCCTCCTTTCTTCTTCATTAAACCAATTTGGGATTTAAAACTCTAAAAAAAGTCTATACATGTGCATGTAGATAGACGAGGAGGATTTTTCTCGAGATACTTGTTCCAGGAAATATGACCAACTAACCTGGGTATAATTCAGAGGATTCTTCTGCAACTCTGTCATGCATATTGTAATGCTCTTTTTTGAATCACGTATCAACTGCACCTTTGCCTTTTCTCCCAAGATGACATATTTAGTTTCTTTGTCAGGACCTAGGACAGTATAAAAATATATTTAAGGTTTCAAAACAGCCAAACCCATTGCAAACATGAAAAAAAATGAAAAAGAAAAGAAAAGAAAAACACACCTGAAGTCAACTTGTTAATGGCCCTGCTGACCTTGACTGCTGTAGAGTTAATTCCACCACACAGACCTTTGTCCGAAGATACGGTGACAATCACATTCTTCTTTACATCAACACCTAGCAAACAAAATAACAGCAAAGCCAAAAAGAAAAAGAAAATAAAAGAGGACAAAAATAAAAGAAAAAAATGTATTCAGTGATAGAAAATAAACAGAGTAGAAGGGGATCTAGTACAATAGCTAGAGTGACATAGGTTGGGAAGGGGAAAACAATAGAAAACAGAAATCACACTGAATATTGGATAAAATTGAAATTGGAACAAGATAAAACCTCTAGAATCTTAATAGATTGATAAAATAACAAAGAGCGTATATAAAATAACCCTAGCAGTCTATTTATACTAGTAAAATCCTAATAATATCACATGCTAATCACATGACAGCTAGAACTCCAAGGACTCCTAAATTAAATAAGAAAATCAAAACTTATAGGAAAATTATTAAAAAAAGCTCCTGCATCAAAGAGAAGTTTTTGAAGTGCATAAACTTATATGTTGTGTGGGCAGTTTAATGTTTACAGAATCAGTATTCTAATCAAGAATTTGAAACAAATTCCTCCACTATTTTTTTCATTAATTGAGTTAAAAAGGGTGCTGGATTTTGAAATGTTGTACTGGTAATTTCTCACATTTCTTAGATTCTTAATTCTCTGTTTTCAAGATAAAGTAAAGAGATCAATCTGAAGTTTCTTAGGAGGTTGCATCTTTCAAGCTCTCACATTCTAGTTGCTACCACCATGAATTCTATAAGCTTCTAACTTCAGTAAAGAGAAGGACCCACTGAGGCTCTACTATTTGAAATATTCATAGGGTTTGCTCAAAACAAATTTCCATTCCATCAATTAATGATAGACCATATTAATAAATGCATCAGAATATACACTCAGATAATAATTAAACGCATCTAAACAATGCATCCTTGTGAGTACAAAATATAAATCAATCGCTGCATGCAAGCATTCAAAAATCTTAACCAAACTTTTGTGGGAGTTGCAGCATAATGACCAAAATAAACCAGAAAAAACATGGTTAGAACTTAGAACATGCACTCAGCACAACATGAACTAATGAAACCAAATTATAGTTGTTTTTAAGACTAGAAGACACGATCCTTACTTTCAATAACTAATTAATTGGAAAGTTGAATATAATTGGAAGAGATAAAATATCAAATAGATGCAAGTTAACAAAGCAGTGGCTAGATAAAAACTTCTCAGAACATACTAGGAGTATCTCCAAGAAGCGCAGTAAATGGTTGCCATAGGCCACGAGATTTTTCAGCTCTAGATTGAATTAATCGCAACTTTGAGGCTGCAACCATCTTCATAGCCTTCGTAATTTTCTGAATGTTCTTGACACTTTTCATCCGATTCCGAACTGCATCAGATACATCACAATGAGTTGTCCACAGTTACAGGTTTCAGAGACTTAATTTAGTAAAGATGCAGCAAGAAATAAAGTCTTAACGTCAAATCAAAAGATCAAAGGATGCCACTATTGAATGGCAACATTCTTACCAACTTGAGTTGAAATGGAACGCACTCCAAGAGGGACATGCTCCCTGCAAATCCCGAAATATTATTTATCTTCCAATTAAAAAGTAGAGGAACTTTCTTAAAGCATCCAAAAAAAGCAATCAAGACAGAGGAAATCATGGAAGGTGATATGTGCAAGCAAACACGCACAGCAAGTTATTCTCTCTCATACATACATTTATTTTCTGAACGTTCTACAAAATCATTTAGTTATACATACTCGTACAACGTCTAAAATGTAGCTAGTAAAAAAATCCGATCAAAGAAGACAGATGAATCATGATTAACACTCAAGGGAAATACAACTTGATAAGTGATGTTCCCAAATATCACTCAAACTCAGTTTAAAGATGGAAGACTTGTTTGTTAGAACCATTAAAAAAAAATGTTATTTATTTCATTGTTCCTATGAGCCTAAATTTTTTTTCCTTCAAAGTTTTTAAAATGAAAATATAAATCCCCCATGTTTCCACCATCTTCACATTCTAGGTATCACAGAAATGCTCTCATCAGGGCAATTCCGCAACTGAAATAGAAGGCTGTATTCAGCCACATTACTAATTGGATAGCTAAACAACAATTTATACAAAAGAAGAGAGCAAGCAAGAGTATTTGTATTTATATTTATAAATAAAGCTAATTTGCCCAAGGAACTTCAATGGAACCATATTGGGTATTCATGAATTATACTGGAACAACTCACCGCACAAACAAATGGCTAATTGGCTGGTGTTAATGACACAGACCCATGAAGAAGAAGCGATAAAACAGCCTCTTAAAAAAACCCTGTTTTTTTTTTTTTTTTTTTTATCTTTCAATATATATAATAAAGAAACCCGTTAAATAAACATTTCAAAATCAATAACAATCCCAACAAATTTATCTTTTTTATTAAAAAAAATTTATCTCATTTCGTAATCAGCCAAACAGAGAACAAACACACAGAAAGAGAAAATAGAGAAATGAAAAGAGAATAAATCTGATTGATTCATACTCGGGGATGAGAGCGGATCGGACGGGGGTGATTGGTTGAGGGGAAATGAGAGGGGAGGCAAATCTCCTTCCTTCGCGTCTCAAAGCAGCTGCCATCGCCATTGCTGTAAATGATTCTTCCGGCCAAACCCTAGAAGCTGTTGTTTTTGTTGTTAGATCGAAAATTTATTATCGACTGCGAGTGAGCTCAGCCTCGGGTGTGTGGGTCTTTTTTTAAAACTTTATTTTCGCTTTTTTCGCTCTTGTTTTTGGAAAGGAAAACCATAGTATCCGCCACGTGTTTGTAAGAGAATATCAATTTGCACCATATATTACCGATTGATTTAATTCCAACCAATCTCTCTAAATTGTTTTTTTTTTCCTACTTATTATTATGCAAGCCAACAACATAAATCTTAAGATTTAGTAGTATATTAACCCGCTTTTCACATTGGCTCAATATTAATTTTTTAATTCTTTTAAAAAATATAAACAGTTTATAAAATATTTTAAACATATTGGGTTTCACAGTCATGTCAACCCAAATATCTTGATGCTTACAGTCATACTAGACCTAAGAGAATTAGACCTAGTAGTCATTTCAGACCCAAGCAAACAATAAACAATGAAAAAACAATTATGCACTTTAGTTGTCAGGAGAGAGAAAATAAAGAAAAAACACAAACAATCAATCATCGGCGACAATCTAACCAAGCAAACAACAAACAATAAGAGGAAAATTATGCACTTTAGTTGTCAGGAGAGAAAAGAAAGAAAAAAATGTTAACAATCAATCATCGATGGCAATCCAACCATGATATGTATACACACGCCGCACTGTGTGGAAGAAGGGACGGTTGCGTATCCAGTGAGATGGCGGATGACAAGATTTGATCATCGAGAAGGCCTTGTGATAAGGTCCAGAACCAACTGTATGGGATTTGTATTAGATTCCAAGTTGAGTTTATTTTTCTTTTTTATTTTATTTATAACTCTTTTATTTTTTTTAGTATTTTTTACGATGTTTTTACCTATTATAAATAGGTTATTTAGCTTGTATATAGGTTTTTTTATATAAATTTTGATTTTAGAAATTATTATTGTGTGCTTGGCTCATACTTTTTGGTTCTTTATTGAACTACTCTGACTTATCAAAGAATTAACCAAGTTTCATAGTTTCTTCCATACTTCTCATTTATGTCTCTTCATATGAATTGGGTGGAGGTTCGGTTTCTATAGTCCTGGTACTTCAGTACAGGTTATTATTGTGTCAAGCTCATTTATAAGCCTAAATTTAGCTTTCTTAAGAAACGTCAATTTGATTGTGGGTTTCTAAATCTTTATATCCATGAGGTTCGCATTACAAGGGTAACAAATAAACAAACATTGGGTATAACATGAGCTATATAAAAGTATTTATGTGATCGATAGAAGATTCATCACCCTAAGTAAATTACAGAATAAATATGATTTGATAGAAAAGACACACTCTATGCTATAATATTTAAATGGGAAAATTCTTGATAAGAATATAATGATTAGATTAAAAAACTAGTCACTGAAAGGTTAAGTCAAACCATTTATGACATTTCTAATATTTGAAGGATCATGACACGTTGCTAAACACTTTACTTGATCTTTAATTATGAGTCAATTAATTTGTTGAATTGATAATAAGTTAAATTCTTTAATTTATTTAATCATATTTTTTTAGGATTATGATTTATATTTGAGCTAACTTATTAGAGAACCTAACATAAGAATCATTCGTCAGAAATTGAACTGAGATAATTAATCAAGTGGGACTTGATTATATATAAGTTTTAGAAATTAAAGACTAGAATGTACTTGCAATAGAGGATTACAATTTTAGACGTAGAAAAATCAAGTTGAGACTTAATTGAATAAATTTCTATAATTGTCATGAAATAATATATTTAATATTATTCAGGGAGTGAATTGATATTTTTTTCATTTATAGGGTTATTAGCTTTTCCTATTAATAGAATATTACGCCTCATATTTTCTAAACATAAAAATTATGTCAGTTATGGACTGTATAAAAATACCTGAAAACACACAAAAGAAAAGTTAATGCTCAAAAGCATAGCAATCCTTCTCTCTAAAAATGAATTTTAGAAGATTCTTCACTAGTGGTTCGTGTATATAATCTTGTTAGAGGCCGGAAACTTAGACGACTTATGGCTTGTAATGACCCAACTTTAAAAAAGTTGATCAAATCTCAAAAGATCTGATTTTCAGATAAACTTCATATAAATCTTAAATGACCTTAGATTATCTAACAAGATTATTGAAAATCTTAAAAAAAATTAAATTTATCATTTCTATTATGTCTATGTGTTACGAGAAACCCAACAATGGTATCAAAGTCATTGTTAGACATATATAGTTGTTGATTGTATGTTTTGATTGTAATTGGAGTTAATTTTGAATTAATTTTATGTGCAAAATTATTTTTTCCTAAATTATTTTTTCTCTAATGAATTTTTTAAAAAATATCATTATAATTATTCCGGTTAGATCTTGCTAGAAAATTGAAAAAAAATGACACCGGCTCTAGAGCTACTAACACTTGCTGCTGTATAAGAGGCAACAACCCATGGCTGTTAACGTGCTACTGGCGTGAGAGGCAATAACCCATGGTTGCTACCCCACCAAGCGTAGTGCCTGAAGCATTGGTGGCAGGTGCAATGCAGGGTTGCTGCCCCACGTTGTAGATGACACAACAACATGCTTTAGTGTTGGTAGTGTTGCCGTCGATGATAAGATATGAAGCCATTGTCAACTACAACTAAAGGAGAAGATGAGGAGCATAATTACAATTCTACCTCTCCTACTTTGATTAGGGTTTTTTGGGGAAGAATTACGATTATGTTCCTACAACTTATACCTTATAACAATTAGGGTATTTTTGTCAGAATTATAATTTTACCCTTACATATATAAAATTTGGACTTTATATTAAAATTGAGACCCTAAATTAAATTAATTATATACTTATTATTTCTAATTGATTAAAGTTTTTAAATAAAAATGTTTTGATTTTTGAAATATTCTAATTGAATTAAGATTTAATTAAAATATTTAATTAAATTATTCTAGATAAATAATTTTTCTAAATATAGAGAGTTTGAAGGCAAAAAAATATATTTAATTGGTCCTAAAATAGTTTAGGATGTTAATAAAAATTCTAATATGATTAATTTTCTTATTAAATCTTGAAAAATGTTTTTTCAAGAAAATATGTATGAAATAAAATTTATAAAGTTTGAGAAATTATCAAATTGGATTTTATATAATATTTCTAAGTGTTAGAAATATTAATTTAAAAACTATACATAAAGTCAATAATTAAAAATTAAAGAATGCAATATATTTAGTTATGCATATTAATGTTTTTTTATGCATGATAGATGATTATGAACATTAAAAGACCAATGTGATTGTGTTTTTTTTATTGTTGAATGCTTGTAATATTAAATAAAGCATGTCTTCCCTTTTTTCTATTTTTTCTTATGGATTGTAAAGTTCTTTTCTCATTTAATTCCTCTTAAATGTAACTTGAGGTTTCTTATACAATTATATAAATATTATGTAATTTAGAAATGTAGAAATTTAAATAAAAAATTGTTTTGTAATCAAATACCAAAGGAAAATGGTGAAAAAGGATACAATCATAGAGCTCACAAAGATTTATAAAGATTTGTAGCGGCTATCTAGGTTTTGACCACCTAATTCCATTTGATGGATCAAAGGAGTTAGTTTAGATATGTTCATAATCATCCAATTAAAATAGCATGCTATGAATACATGTTTATATATAATTGTTGAATATGAAATATCACTAATGTCATAAAATGAGACCTAATTAAAATAAAATAATTCATAAGTACATGTTAAGAACATGATTTGTTGCCTACTAATTTTATATACATAAAACCAGAGTTTCATTCATAGATAACATGTTGAGCCACTCAAGATTACTGTTAATCTAATATATTTAATGCTATAGAATTGGGTCATACTTAATTAAACTTATATGATTTGGATGAGTCACACATGATCATATAAGATTAGAGGTAATAGTTAGACAAAACATTTATGATATGTTTAGACAAATAATTGTCATCTAACTGATCTAGGAGTCACATATAGATATGATTCATAAGCTATGTTATCTACCTAGTTTAATATTTTTTATTTGTTGAGGCACTCAAAGTTGGATAAACTAAATGGGATCTGAGTCCAATACGAGATTTAAGCGAGATTTCCCGAATTGATAGGAAGACTGTTAATTTACAAAAAAGTAGTAAGAGATTAAATATGATTTAAGTTTTTATCTAAATTTGGTGACAAATATGTATGCATGAAACTTATAACTTGTTATTTTTACATGAATAGGTTGATAGATAAACATAAGTAGTTATATATCTCTACTTAGCATACTTAATGCTAACAAATTGACTGGACCAAACTTTTTAGACTAGTACTAAATGTGAGAATTGTTCTCAAACAAGAAAGAATGTTATATATTCTTAAAAATCCAATTCTCTTTGCTCCTGATAAGGATGTTGATGAAGAAGTCAGGACTGAATATCAATATCATATTAATAATGATGAGCATGCTACATGTGTGATGTTAGCCAACATGTCACCAAAACTTTAGAGATAATATGAGACTATAGATGCTCATATGATAATTATGCATCTCAAAGAGTTTTTTTAATATGTTTAGTAGGGTTGATAGGCATGAGACCTCTAAGAAATTGTTACACTACAAGATGATAGAAGGTTCTCATATGAACACTTATGTTCTATTTATGATTGAAAATTATCTTTCTACTTCATAAAGTATTTCTTAGGTATTGGGTACCTAATATGGTTTTCATTTTTTTAATAATGTGGAGCTAAAGAGATGTAGAATATTGTGAAAAGGTTAAGTAGTTCTACGTGTTGGTGATGAAGCAAAGGTTACTACATTAACTTTGCTAAATGAGCTGATACTAGAACTTAATAATTATTATTTTATTTCAGCACTTTCTAGAAGCATCATATCCATTTTTTACTTAGCTTTGAATGGATTTAAATTTATTATCGAGGACAAATGTTATTTTTTATTTATAATAATGATGTTTATTATATATCTAGCATTTATACAAATGGTTTGTATATACTTGATTTATAAATGCTCACATTCAATATATATATATATATATATATATATATATATATATATATATATATATATTAGATAATCAATATCCATCATATTTATGGCATTGTAAATTAGATCATATTAATGAAACAAGAATCACTAAGTTACATAAAAAAAGATATTTTGATTTTTTTTAATTATGAATCGTATGAAACTTGTGAAGCAAGGTTGTTAAAATCATGATTTGACTCGTAAAATCATACGATTTTACGAGTTAATATATGCATAACGTGCTGAATTGCCTTAAAAACTTGAAAATTGATAACATCGGGTCAAAATCGGGTAAAATCAGATAAAATCACCAAAAATCGCGATTTTAATACCTATTTTACGATTTCAACATAGGAAGAAATTTTAGGCCACTTTTTGTTTTTGATATCAAGATCTGCTTATAGCAGTTCAATGTTGAAAATTGTACTCGTATATGCTGACATGTCAATAACTACGTACTGCTGTCCATTCAGGATATTATAATGGAAAAAAAGTAGTCTCTTCCTCTATATTGATTAGGGGTTGACCTATAGGTGATTAAAATGCAATCAAGAATTTCATGCTTATTTTTTTTCTTTTAATATTCCACATCCTATTAATTTCTTTTAATTGGTTGATAAATAAACAAATAACAAATGGATCTTATCAATAACTATTTTTCATTTTAGTTGGTTTCTAGGTTATCTCTTCGATCAAATTGTCATAAAGAGTGAACTCCTTCCTTGACATCTTCAAGGACATATATAGAAAAAAAAAAGGCCCAAAATAAAACGTGTGTTTTCTTCCTTATTTTTTTGTTACAACTGCAATTAATTTCTTTTTCATTATGCTCTCTGTTTATTTTATGCTTGAACTATGTATGAATTTTTATTTGAACCATGTATTTTAACGTGCTTGAACTATGTATGAATTTTTATTTGAACCATGTATTTTAAGGTGCTTGAACTATATATATAAAAAAATTCCTTACGATTTTACGATTCTACGATCCGTTTTTACGATCCGAGTTTATTTTGCATTTTTCATATCGTGTCAAAAATGTGTTTTTGACAACCTTGTTGTAAAGCTTATTTATTGGGTAAGATGACCAAAACACCCTTTACAAGAAAGAGTGGACATACAAGTGTGGATATCATCACACTTATTGATGATCATTCTAGATATGGTTATGTATATTTGATATATAAAAAAAAGTCTAAATCAATTGAAAGGTTCAAAGAATTCAGAAGTGAAGTTGAAAAACAAACTGGAAAAAATATTACAATACTTTGATCTAATTGTAGTGGTGAATACTCGAGCTAAGATTTTTAAGATTGTCTAAAAAAGAATAGAATTCTCTCATAATAAGCACCTCCTAGAACACCACAGCATAATGGACTTTCTTAAAAGAGAAATCGCACCTTATTAGATATAATATGACCTATAATAAGCTATGCAAACCTTCCATCTTTTTTGCTGGAGCTATGCGTGACACGATCAAATAATTAATGTTTTTTTTTAAAATGTAAGAGTGTCAAAGTAATAACTAACCTAATAAGATCAGGATTGATCCATATGGAGGTTAAGGATACAAAACCACAAATAATAATAATTATAAAAAAAAAGAGTAAAAAAAAAAAGATGTGATAATAATGTAAAGACCTAACAGAAATAAAACAATTGCCAAGGTAAAAGGATCCACTAATAATATTTTGAATAAATATAATCTAAACTCTTTTTATTACTCAACCAGAAACCACACACAAAGAAGGTTCTAATCGGATGATTTATCATTAGTAGCTCATTTTAATTATCTTATTCGAGTAATGCCAACACTTGTCAATATTGTCAAGTATTCATAGTGTTTACTTATATCAACAACAAATCAAGATCCTTTCATAGATGAGGTGCTGGTTCTTCATGCGTTATGCTATGAAAGAACCAAGTATTTTTTGTGTCAATGATTGTACACCATGAATCAAGAATCACCACTTAACAAGGAGGTATTAATATTGATTAAAATAACAATTACAACACATGTTAATAACAAACTTTCTTGAATTTTAACATTAAAGTCCGTGTTGAGTTTGTACTATACTTATTCTTACACCATTAGTGTAACCTTTTCACCTTGGCAAAAATAAACTTAACTAAACATAATTAAAAGAAAAACATAAATAAAAAAGATAAGAACATATCTATGATATAAAGTAACTAAGTATAATAAAGAAAATGATAACCATAAACAAGATATTAATGATAATATAACATGAAATAAAATTTGAATATTACAAAAATTCAAAGAAAGAAAGCAATAATATGGATCTTGGTATGAAAACCAAGATGTCTAAATAAATGGCAAATGCCTCATTTTATAGACTAAAATTTAGAACTATTGATATAGTGACGAATTAATTTGATGGTTAACTAATTTGGTGGCTAATTATTGATTTGGTGGATGGATAAAATATCATTGATAACATCATAATTTGAATAGGTATTGTCTCAACTTTCCAACAAAAAAATGGGCTTATTTAAATTTCTATAATTCTAGATATGGGTTGAACATCGAACAATGCCCAGGTTATAGGACAAATTCAGACTTTTTTTGTTGCTAAGTTTTGAACTAAAAAACAATAGTATTGAGTCTTGGGCTCTTCATGAATGTTTTAGACTTATATCTTAGTTTTCCATCAAGATAAACCACACCTCAATCCGATGTCGATAACTCTAGTTATAACATAAAAACCTAATAATTTTCCAGTTTGAATAGAACCAACCCAACTAGGATCTCTTCAATAAGATTAGCCCTCTCTTTGTCTCTTTATATAAACCCTAATTTTAATAATTAAACACATCAATCAGTTTTTTGAATTATGAGATATGTCTATTTTGTAAATATGCATTAAAAATTAAGCATTTACTATAAATTAAAGATATTTTATATTATTATACTTGTTACTATAAAATATGCTTAAGTTAAGGAATCTAATATTACTTTAATTGCAATATGATGATATAAAACCTTAACAAAAAAGCACTATTAAGTACTTATCAATACTATGCAAACTACTGCTTACCTCTTAAATAGAGTTCCAATAAAATATGTTGATAAGATTTCATATGAGATATGGTAAGGTAGAAAACCAAACTTATCATATTTAAAGATTTATAGATGTGATGCATATATGAAATGAATTGTATCTGGAATGTTAGATAAATATAAGTTTATTGGATATCTAAAAGAAAATAATGGATATTATTTCTTCCAAATTGTTGAGCAAAATGTATTGTCTCAAAACATGTTACATTTGTAAAGAAAAAATCTGTTCTTGAAAGAAATAGTGGGAGGAAAATAGAACTTTAAAAAGTTCAAGAACCACAAACTAATATCCAATCGAAACCCAAGTCTGAGGTTATAACATTGGATATTCAACTTGAAGCTCAAGAAACACAAGAACTCTGTTGATTTGGTAAGACACGTGATGTGCTATTGAGATATGGACTTTTGAAGGAAGTTGAAAATGATGAGTTGCTCATATTTAATGAACCTACCAACTATATAGAATCAATATCTAATATTAATTCTTAGAACTAGCTTAAAGCCATGAAATACAAGATGAATTTCATGTATACCAACTAGGTATGGACCTTGGTTGATTTACTTGAAAGGATAAACCTATTGGATATAAATGAATCTTGAAGAGAAAGACTAATATAGATGGTAATGTATAAATGTAAAATACTAGACTAGTTGTCAAAAGTTATAGACAAACACAATGGGTTAACTTTGATGAAACCTTCTAGCTATTTGCTATGTTAAAATCCATAAGGATTTTACTTGTTATAGTTGTATACCATGGTTATGATATTTGTCAAATGGATGTTAAAATTGCATTCCAGAATGAGAATCTTCATAAAGATGTGTATATGACACAACTTTAAGGTTTCGAATCCGAGATTTTTTCCAATAAAATATGCAAGTTATAAAAAAAATCCATTAATGGACTTAAACAAGCTTTAAGAATGTTATAACCTAATTTTGGGTCCTTCAAAATTCTTTTATGTAAGAAATATTTTCTCATTTTGAAAATTAAAAAACTTAAAAAAATAAAAAAATATTTTAGGGTCACAAATGGACAAATAATTTAAAGGTGGAAAAAATGGGTTAAAAAGGACTTAATCACATAAATTAAAAGTTGAAGGACTAAATTAGACCAAATGACAAAGGTTGGGAACTCAATTACAATGACAGAGGGCTTAATTGAATAAAACAATGACCAAATTAAAGAAAGATATTAAAAATTGGGCAAAGATGTAAAATAATTAAGTTTCAGGACTTGATTGAATTTTTAATAAGCCTAATTGATTTAATTAAAGACTTAATCGAAAGTGAAATTAAATTTGAAAGTCAATTTAGCTAGAATTGAAAGAATTAATTAAGTTTAAAGACTTAATTAAACCTTTAATGGGTTTAATTGACTTAACTAAAGACTTAATTGAAGGAAAATTACGTTTGAAAGCTTAATTTAGATCAAATTTCAAGAACTGGAAGTTCTAAGGACCAATTTTGAATTTTAATAAGTTAATTAGTCAAGCAGGAGTATAATTATGAATAAAATAAAGTCTAAAAACCAATTAGAGGCTTAATTAAAGAAATTCAAAACCAAGAACTAAGATGTAAAAGGCAAGCACATTTAAGGACCAAAATTGATTGAATCAGGAGTCAAATTGAAAATTTAATGATCAATTAAGGACTACATTGTATAATATGAAAACCAAGGACCAATTTATAAAAGCATATTAATCACATGATTCCAATTAACATTGTTAGTGGTGTCATTGTATGAATGGAAGAGTTTTTAGGTTAATTGAGGGTGCAGGTGCAAAAATTCAACGTCTAGGGACTATAATGAAAATTCATAAAAACCTAATTGAAACCCTAATTTTGAAAGATTTAAAATAGGCGACATGTATTTTAGGCTTCAATGAAGGAAGAGATAATGCATCATTCAACCACTATTCTTCTTTTTCATCAGTCGAGAAGGTTGATTGTGGAGCCACCTTTAAACGAATGAATGTAACGTCTTCGACCACCTCAATACCTTTAATTGGTACTAAATGTATGAGAAACACTTTATTTACAAGGATCAGCCATCCTCATCTAATATCATATTTGTCTCAAGGAACTCGCCAATATCTTGTCCCTAGGCAGCCTCTACTACCCTGACAAACTCAAAATGATCGAGTGCTAATTTTTTAATTAATGAATATGGGGTTCTAGATTTTAAAATTGAGCTTGGTTTGTTCATAGTGATAAATATGCATCTCCTCTACATGTTTTAAGTCCTCTGATGGAACTTTTATATCCTAATCTCCATGATTAATTCATCAAAGTACCCTATCTAATCAGTCTTACTAAAAAAAGGTCACCCACCAAAGAGCCAACTTTGAGGCTGTTTTCTTTCAGTATGATTCATTGCACAAAAGACAAAAGAAAAGCATACACCATAGCTTTCAGGGAAGATTGTAGAAGAGAGAGGGAGAGAGAATCTTCCATAACAACCTACCTTTGGAAAACCACCATTGAAATTATAGGTGGTTTTATAACTTCCTAATTTTGCTTCTGCCTATAAAAGGGGGGGGTTGAAAGAAAAAAGTGAGGAAAAGAAAGAAATAAAAACAATAAGCAAAAGTGAGGAGAAAATAAAAGAAAGGAAGAAAAAAAGAAAAGCAAAGGAATAAAGGCTGAAAGGAGCTGGAAACAAGAAGAAAATAAGCAAGAACATCTAGAAAAAAGATTGTATTTTGATCGAAAGGTATACCATTTACCCTTGATGAGATGACATAGCTTAATGGGCACATTCCTGCTTAATTCATTTTAAATGTTTACTTAAATGCTTAATGTTTATCCAACATAATTAGTTGTTGGTTTAATTTTACATGGTCTAGCTCCATGTGCCTATGATTTGATGCAACTTGATCTCTAGTTTTGATTTGATTTATAGGTTCTTGTGATGTTCTTATTGTTCTTGATAATATTCAACTAGAAATCACCATTTGATCTTTGAAAATTCTATTTTTGATTATGGGTCGTGTTTTTGGGTCATGTGCTAGGCTGGGAAGCCCAATCTATATGATTGGGTTGAGCCTTTAAGGCCTAAGACTGTGTTTGACAAAGCCATGATTTGTTAAAGAGAGAAACACATTTTTGGGTCTTTAAAGCTCATTTGGCAAACATGCCCTTCAAGTAATTTTTAAACTTGTGTTTTTAAGTTGAAGCTTTTCTGACAAATATGCGTTAACACATTTATTCAAAGTCTTATTTTTTTTTTGCAAAACACGCCTTAGTTTAATTTTTATATTTTTGGAGGATCATTTTGCAATTAATTTTAGGTTTTTATACCTTTTTTACCCTTTTATATTTAATATTTGAGATTATAAACTTATACGTAAGACATTTGTTTTGTATTAAATAAATCAGTTTTTTAAAAATTGAAAAACAACAAAAATCCTTTTTTAAGGAAAAAATTAGATTTATGTTTTAAATTGCATATGGCAAAAGTCTAAGATAATTTTCATGCATATTTTCTTATAAAATAAAAAATATTTTCTTTATTTTTAAGAAAAAATCAATTAATGAATTTTATAACTAGTTTGTAAATATTCAAAAGAATTTGGTCTAAATTTAAAAAACTTCAAGAAAAATCAATTTTTTTATTTTTAATATCAGGATTTACTAACTTACACGTAAGTCATGTTTCCAATATTAAAAAGGAAAATTAAGCCCATAATAAATAAAATAATCCCCCTCCCCTCTCTCATTTGGTTTACTTTTATTATTTAGGAATTACAAAATTATATATAAGACGTATTCCTAGTATTAAATAAAAACAAAAATATAAAATATAATAAAATATAGTTTGATTTTAGAATTGCTAGATTTGACCCATAAAGCCTTGGTTCGCCCTGCTGAAGTTGATTTGTTTTAACCAATAGATAGATTAATGGTTTTAAAAAAATGCAATAGAGCCTTAATAATAATCAGACAAATAAACAATGCAATTTACTTTAAATAGGGTGTATTAGAAGTGATATTCTTCCCTATACACAACCAATCCCTTATTCAGACCCTGTATACCAGTTAGGATTCCTAGTGACCAAAACACTAGGTGGCGACTCCAAACCTTTAAACCATAAAAGAATAAGAATCTCTTATTCTTTCCACAACCAAATCTGATCCAAAAGGATGATCATCGTGACGTACACATACAAAAAATAAGTTGGAATATCTTTTTTGATGAGATAATAAAAAAGTTTGATTTTATAAAAAATATGCATGGTCCTTGTATTTATAAAAAGGTTGGTGGGAGTAGAGTTATTTTTTGAATATTATATGTAGACGACATATTATTGATAGAAAATGACATTCATTTACTCCGATTAGTATATATTTGGTTGTCCAAGAATTTCTTCGTAAAGGATATTAGAGAAGCAACCTATATATTAGGAAAAAAAGATCTATAAATATAGGTCTACAAGGTTGTTTGGATTGTTCCAATCCATATAGACAAGATATTAAAACAATTTAGCATGAAAAAATCTAAGAGAAGATACTTGCCTATTTCATAAGGAATGCATCTCTTTAAGGAAATATGCCCTAAGACACAAATTGAGAGATAGGATAGAAATGATAACCTATGTTTTAGCAATAAGATCCACCATATATGCAATGTTATATACAAGACTATATGTATCTTATACTTTGAGTATATCGAGTAGATACCGATCTAATATAAGTAAGGGTCATTGGAAGATAATTAAAAACATTATGAAGTACTTAAGAAAAACTAAGAATATCTTTCTAGTCTATAAAGGACATGAACTAGTAGTTTATGGTTATTTAGATACTAGTTTCCAATTAGATATTGATGATAATAAATCTCAATTAGGATATTTTTTTACTCTAAATGGTAATGTTGTGAGTTAGAAGAGTTTCAAGTAAGAGACCACAACAGATTCTACAATTGAAAATGAGTACATCTTTATGTTTGAGGCTACAAAAGAGGTTGTATAGATTAAGAGGTTCATCACTAAACTAGGTACGATGCCTAGAATTGTTAATTAAGTAACCCTGTACTATGATAACAATGGAGCCATCTTACAAGCAAAAGAACCAATGTCTTATAAACAATCCAAACATGTATTTAGGAGATTCAATTTGATTAGAAAAAAAATATAAAAGTAAATATGTAAAGATAGAATGAATACCAACTAAAAAGAATCTCATAGATTCTTTCAATATGGCACTATCTCAGCAGAAAAATGATCATCATATGGAGGGATATGATATTAGAATAGATGAGAAATTAGCTTTAGTGCAAGTAGAAGATTATTAACCTTGGTCTTTCGCTAGATATTGTACTTGATCTTCAAATATAAGTTAATCAATTTATTGAATTGATAATAAGTTAAATTATTTAATTTATTTAATCCTATTTGATTTAGATTATAATTTATATTTGAGTCAACTTATTAGGAAACATATGAATCACATATATAAGAATCATTGATCAGAAATTAAATTAGGATAATTAATCAAGTAGGACTTGATTGTAAATAAGTTTTAGAAATTGAAGACTGAAATGTAATTATTACAAGGAATTATATTTTTAGACTTAGAAAAATCAAGTAGGGACTTGATTGAATAGATTTATAAAACTGCATTGAAATAATATATGTAAAATTATTCAAGTGGCAAATTGATATTTGATCATTTATACGGCAGCACTTGATTTTACGGATTATGCTTTTTTATGGCGGGAAAACTTAAAGATTCAGAGGATAAGGGATGGAGAAGAGGAGATTACAACGTGGGCAACTATGAAAAAAGTGATGAAGAAGAGATTTGTTCCTGATTACTATAAACATGAGCTATATACATCAGACTTCAGACTTTGCGACAAGGATCTTTGAGCGTTAAAGAGTATGTGAAAGAGTTTGAGTTGCTGCTGATTCGATGTGAATTGATGGAACCCCAAGAGCAAACAATAGCTAGATTTCTTGGAGGGTTGAGGAAGGATATAACTAATGTTGTTGAATTACAGCCGTACATCTTCCTTGAGGAAGTTATAAAGCTTGCAACTCGAGTAGAGAGGCAGCAGAAACGAGGAGGTGTCCAAACTGGTGTAACTACGTCAAGCACAACAAGAGCTGTTTCTACACCTATATGAACATGGAGCACACCTAAACGAGATGAGAAGGTGGAGTTTACTAAGGGGAATACTAGTTCTGATTCTTTGAAGGGAAATGAGAAGGTGATAAAACCTCAACATCCTAGGAGGTCTCGGGACATCAAGTGCTTAGGACATGGGCACATTGCTTCGGAATGTCCAAATAAAAGGGTGATGATTTTGCATGGGGATCATGAAGAGCTGATCAGTGGAGATGAGGTTGAAACTGAAGATGAAGATATGAGGTACAAGTGGCTGAACAAGAAGAGGATTTCGAACCAATTAAGGGAGATTTGTTGGTTGTGTAACGGGTTCTGAATGCACAAATTGACGTTAATGATGAGCAACGCGAGAACATCTTTTATACTCGATGTCAGATTCGAGATAAGGTGTGTGGGATGATCATTGACAATGGAAGTTGCACTAATGTTGCGTCAACTACCTTGGTGGAGAAATTGGGTTTAACTACCCTTCCACATCCCAGGTCGTATAGTTTGCGATGGCTGAATGAGAATAGGGAGATTCGGGTGACAAAGCAAGTATGTGTACCTTTTTCCATTAAAACCTATCATGACGAGGTTTTGTGTGAAGTTGCACCGATGTCAGCTAGCCATTTGTTGCTGGGTCATCCATGGCAGTTTGATAAGGATGTGACCTACAATGGACAAAATAATACTTATTCTTTTATGCTGAATGGAAAGAAGGTGAACTTGTTACCAATGAGTTCTCAACAGGTTAGAGAGGATCAGATACGAAGCCAACAAAAGGAGGTGAAATCACGTAAGGGGCTGTTGTTAGCCAAAAAGGAGACATCAAACAAGTATTAGCTTCGGCGGGGGCTGTTTTCATGATCTGGGCAAAGCAATTATTACAAGTAAAAGGATTGGACTTACCAAGACAGATTAAGGAATTGCTTAAAGAATTTAAAGATGTGTTTCCAGATGAATTACCTAAAGGGTTACCACCAATTCGTGGAATTGAGCATCAAATTGATTTGGTGCCGGGAGCTTCACTTCTTAATAGACCAGCATATAGATGTAATCCAGAGGAAGCAAAAAAGATTCAAAGGCAGGTTGGTGAGCTTTTAGAGAAGGGCTATGTGTGAGAATCACTCAATCCATGTTCTGTACCTACTTTGCTTGTACCGAAGAAAGATGGTACCATGAGGATGTGTATGGACAACTGCACTATCAATAAAATAACAGTTAAGTATTGATTTCCTATACCCAGACTTGATGATTTGCTTGATGAGTTGCATGGTGCTGCATTGTTTTCTAAAGTCGATTTGATGAGTGGTTATAACCAAATTAGAATGAAAGAGGGAGATGAATGAAAACAACATTTAAAACTAAACAGGGGTTATATGAATGGATGGTAATGCTGTTTAGGTTATCTAATGCGCCTAGTACATTTATGAGGCTTATAAATCATGTTTTGAGGAAGTATATTGGGTTGTTTGTTGTAATATATTTTGACGATATCCTGGTGTATAACAAGACCTTTGATGTCATGTGAAGCATCTTAGAGTTGTGTTTGAAACTTTGCGAGATTCTAAGTTGTATGGGAAACTCACAAAGCGTTACTTCTGACACGATCAAAGAGTTGATGTCTTATCCCAAATGCAGGAGTGTCACAGTAATAAATAACCCGGCAAGACCGGGGTCGAACAACAGGGAGGTGAACTATAATAATAATAATAATAATAATAATAATAATAATAACAATAATAATGAAAACAACAATGAAGATGATGATGATGGTGATGATGAGTTAAAGAGGACTTTGAGATGTAAGATAAATGTAAAGATTAAACAATGATAAAAACAAATGTCAAGGTTAGAGGATCCAC
>Ga0325411_1000093_pt1 | contig 84923 bp, 39 predicted proteins | sample PopdelMetagenome_13_FD_206181 | JGI IMG/M metagenome (GOLD analysis project Ga0325411, IMG submission 206181) | Populus deltoides microbial communities from Bellville, Georgia, United States - Xylem-PdIQD-R4 | ecosystem: Host-associated > Plants > Phyllosphere > Stem > Wood/Secondary xylem... | reverse complement strand
CCCCCCATTATGAGGTAATTCACCCATGTCAATTTCTAGGAAAAGAATAGGAAAAAAAAAATGGGAGACGCTACAAACCTCAACCAAAGTAGTGCAAATTGAGGATCCCATCCAACAGAAAAGGGAAATCCGGCCAATTAGCTCAACACGTTCTTTGTTCTGTAAAAATCAAGCTAACTCACGTTTCTGGCTAATGCATCTCATAGAATTTCATTCTGGAACATAAATAACCAAAAATAGAGTGGAGCATTCCGTACCTTGTAAATTCCACTTCTACCCAGCCAAACAATTTGATCAAGAAACAAGAAAGTTGACAACAACGCATTTTTAGACTGAAATAAGCATCAAACTGACAAAGTCACCACCATGAAGATAACGAAGATGTCACAGAAACATTTTTATTGACAAATCATTTGTACCTTTCCCAATAAAACAAGAGGAAGGGGGGTCCCTTGAGGAACTGGACTAATAAGACCGTGCAGATCGTTGACAAACTGCAATTAGACATGGACAGCCAAATTAAAGGACTTTTGGCTTCCATTTACAGAACAAATACACATGGTTTTGGTTGCAGAAAGAAACACAGGAAAGAAGCTCTTCGTTTCCTAGATTTGAAGGGATATAAAGAAAGCCAGATGAAATCCAACTCAATCATATCTAATAAGTACATTATAAGTCTTACCTTAAAAAGACGGAAAACTTTCCGAGCTAAGCTGGTTGATTTGTCAACATTTTGGGCAGTACCAGCTTGTCCGTCGCTCAAAAATTTTGAACCATATTGAATTGCCCTACAAATCTTGTCCCTGGCTTCAGCCTTATTCAGATACAGAACTACAAGAGCCAGTTCTGCTCTAGTTGCATCGAGTGTACTCATCTTTTACCCGGATCAAACCTGCAAAGTCAAATACTGAACTATTGTTAGAACTCAAGAAATAATAGAGTTCAACAGCATTGAACATAGACAAAGCACATTCTAACATGACAAAAGTGAAAAGAAATACATCAACAAAACCCAGAAAATTCATCTATAAGGCAAGAAATTCTCAGCCATTTTCTGTATGCGACAAAGGCTGTCTCTTCAGACTTTTATGCTCTCTTTGATGAATCATAGACAAGCAACACATGAGATTTTCTTTAACAGCGAAAACCAATTCCAATTGGGTATTGTAAGATCCTGTCATAGTTTCTAGATGAATCGCCAAACTCGCGTAACTATTACATCCTTAACGAAATCAACGGTCAAGAAACAATTCTCAATTTGGCAACAATCAGATTCTCAAACTCTTGTAAAATTACAGATTGTATGCTTTTTCCCTGGCTAGCACGGAAATAGAAGTAATAAAAGAAACTTTCAATCAGGATTCAAGCCTGGATTAATGTTATTGACCTGATTAAACAAAAATCTCTTACCAACTGAGCCCATATCAAGAAAAGAGGACAATAACAGTCGGAATCAAAGAAGCAAACTCTAGTTATGCACCTAACAATCACTTATTCCCAGAATCAATAAAAAAGAAATCAACTTTAGAACACCCAATTAAAATTAAAGATACCAAACAACATCAAGCTCATCAGCGATAAAGTTACAGAGATGCAAATAAGAAAAAAAAAACATGAACATACTCTTAAAAAAGAACAAAGCTTTCTCCTCGAGAAAACCTCAAAGAAAGCAGAGGTCAACAATCAGACAAAAGGATTAGCTAATCCACTATTTCTATGGAGAAAAAGAGATGGGAGAGAGAGAGAGTGGGTGTATAATACCGAAGGGAGTGCCCAGATGGATATAGCCTCCAAATTCACAATCTTTTCTTAGCTTTTCTCTCTCTAAAAAAGCATTTAGACTTTGTTCTTTAAAAAGATAGAATTGGCTAATGCGTCAGCAACCGGTGTTGTTTCGGTTTCTAAATTTCTAATTTCTATATCAGCTAATGATAGTAGCCCATGACAAGGCCGTGTTTGGTGCTCTCTTCCCCAGTACTAGAAAACAAAATTAATTTATTAGGGTCTCTTTTATCCACTGTCTTGTCTATGCATGAACTTCAATGCTTGACCACCCTTCATCATAAGATCCTATTGGTTATCACAACTACGGCTCTGATCAAATTACGTGTCAGGCAGGGAATTGTTTGGGGGATCACTGATGATGAAGTGTATAGGTAGCTAAAGCTGCTTCTAGACAGTGCGGCGGCCTTGCACGCAGCTCAATATGGGAAATGTTTGTCCAAAAATGTTGCGAGGACAATATACTAGCCCACTGATTTTTTGTTGTGCTCTTTAGAGGATTTTTTTTTTTTTAATGATAATGGTATTTTTTTTAATATTTATCTTGTGTGTATCTCAATTAATTTCATGAATTTTAAAGTTAATGACCATGTAAGTTTTCAATAATTTTTATAGAACTCGAATTGATAATTTTTATTAGTAACTTTTAGAAAACAAACTAAAACTTAAACAATCATCTATCTTTTTTTTTTTTGAAAAATAACAATGATACATATCTTAACTAGCCTGCTTAAAATTGCGGTTTAAATAGAGTTTTATTAAAATTTATTTATTTTTATTTTTAAAATTTTTTAATATATTAATTTAAAAAAAATATATTATTTTAATGTATTTTTAAATAATTTTTTTTAAATAACTGTAAACACTCTCAAATGCGTGGTATTTTCAACTCTCACTTTCCTAGAAGAAGAGTTTAGGCATAAAATAACTTTTTTTGGGTCTTAGTATTAAAAAAAAGTGCCATCCGATCAGCTTTCAAATATTGGAATTAGGTCATTTCTCCATTAAATTTTAAGCAAATCATTTACATCAGGAGCAATGTATTTTTTATAAGGAGTTATTTCTAGGATCTAAAATTAAATCAGAAGTAGAGGGAAAAAAGGCGTATGGCTTGTTAAGACATCCCATGTCAGCTGCTAATTCATTTGAAACCGATGGATGCTTAGAGTAGAAAGGTAACATGGCGGCGGGGCTAAGAACTGAGTGCCTTAAGCCTGCAACCAACAACAGTATATCTTCAACGAGGTCATGTTTATGTCTTCAAGTTTGCCAGTGCATTGCTAGCACAAACGGAAACAGAAACGAAGTCTTGGAAATCTTTTACCAGAGGTGAGATCTTCGGCTGCGTTCATATCTTCTACGATTAGGTTGTGATTGCAGAATACAAATCACATGAAACAAAAGGGTAGGCCTTGTCTTTTCGTTTCATGTAATATTCAAATCTGCAATAATTGGTTCTGTTGAAGGCACTACTTTTCAAATGTAACATGGCAAAATTAATTGAAACCAAGTTTTATCCATGGTTACAAATTCTAAGTTTTGACCTGAATCAAAACCCAGATAACAAACTAAACAGGTCAGCTAAAAATATCATTTTAGTAAAAATAAAATCCAGTTCGGAATAAAACTCAAACCAAGCTAATCTTCAGGTCAACAAGTTACTAGGTTGTCTGGTTTTATAGCTATAATTGTTCCTCGCAGCAAATCTGAAGCATCAGTGGTATGATGGCACTGCTTACTAGTATTTACAGCTCTATTCACTAAGCACAATAGCTGGGCACAAGGAGGCATCATTATCATTTCCCAACCACTGAAAGTACAAGGGTTTATTCAACATGTTTTCTTTGCATCCTCGACACCAGTGTAGTTAGTGGATGGCAGCGCAAAATAAAATAAACAAAGAATTCTGAAGCTTACCAGCAGCATTCACTTGCAATTTGCATACAACATGGCATTGCAAAGATGAAAATATTTTTGTTTTTAGAAGAGATGTTTAAGAAACAGTGATACCAGTAGTTTTTTAAAATATTTTTTGCTTTAAAATTTTATTTTTTACATCATTAGAAATGAGTACGGCATAAAGATCTCTGATCAATCCAAGCACACAGATAGATGGCGAAGCAGAAAGGAGAGACATGGGGCCAGAAATATGATTGCAACAGCGCTGTCCACGTGCAAAATATGAACGCTAGAAGAAGGTAAAGAAGCTGCATTCGAGGATTCTTATATATTTTTATAAATAGAACATTAACTGCATAGATTAGCCACACTTTTGAGTGCCCCAGCTTGTCGTTGACTAGTTTGTTTCATACAGAAAATGAAACACTGAATAGATGAAGGAAAAAGGGGAAGAGAAGTTATCATACAAAAGTAGATTTTCGTTTCTCTCTATTTCTTACTGAACAAACTTCTTAATTTTCCTCTTTCTAGTCGCTCAAGTAGCTTCTTTGAGCCCGGGATGTCCATCTCAGTAAGCTTCTTGAGATATCCAATTGCTCCATATGAAATCATCAACTTCTTACATTTCTTAGTCGAAGCAAGGGATGCAAGGGAAGCTACAGCATATTTCTTTGCAGTGTTCTGTGGGATTGGATCGAGCAATTGCACTAGATTTGGCACACTTTTATCATCCCTTTTAACTACTCTTCGATTCTGTGAAAGGGACACCAAACTCGAGATTGCTTGTGCAGAAACCTCTCTAACACTGTTTGATTTAGCCTCGAGTAATTTGATAAGAAGAGGGATGCACCCAGCTTCCCCTACTAATTTTTTCATCTCTGCTGATGTGCAAACCCTGCAAATTGCAGATGCAGCAGCTTGCTGGGCACCAAGTGATCCAGACTTGAGCACGTGAACCAAACGGGGGAGGAAACCATAAGATATCAACATTTCTGTAGAAACTGAGCTAACCAAATTCCTTAACGCCCCAACTGCAGATTCTTGGGGTAGTGGACCATCAAGATATACCAATAGGCTTCGAATTCCGCCTTCCGAAATAACAGCTCTTTTCAGATTGTCATTGCTGGCAGTGAGATTCTGCAAGCATTCTGCTGCATATTCTTTTGATCCCAGTAAAATCCCGCAGTCTAGGAGATTGATCATTACCTTCACGATTCCCTCTTCTGCTAGATTTTGCCGAACCTCAGGGACAGCTGAGATATTCTTCAATGTGCAAGCAGCAGCAGCCTGTGATACAGAATCACCAGTTCGACAGATCTCAATCAGTGGTCGAATCCCACCATGACCAACAATTGCCCTGGCTGTTTCTGCTGACATTGACAATCTCTGGAGAGAAATTGTAGCCTTCTCTTTACCCACAGTGCTACCTGACTCAACAAGCCTTATGAGAGGTGGCAGAAGACCCTCTGAAACAAGCCAATTCTCACAGCTTCCAGATTCTGCAAGTGAGCAGATTACAGTAACTGTCTTTTCTCGAATACGAGGAGAAGTTGCTGTTAACAACTGGACTAAAGCAGCAATGTTGCTCCGCCCCAAAACAGCTAAAACAGCCTTCTCATCCTCTTTCATGACCTCAACAAGTGTATCAAGAGCTCTGTGCTTCGCCTCCAAGTGCCCAATCTGAAGCCGGGCAAGCAATTCCCTTGTATTGCTGTGAATAGCAGCCTCGGGTTCTGTTGATGAGCTAGCCACAGCTAAAGGCAAAGTAGCCTCGCCAAGCACCCCAGTCTTAATCAAAAGCCCACAGTCTCGTAAATTCAAATCCAATTTACCAGATAACGCATCAAGATCACTCTGCATCCTAAGCTTACCCCCATAATTCTCACCCATACATAAGCCTGCCAATTCAATTGCTTCTTTGAGCGTCTTCGACACAGCCTGCAATTGCTCCTTGCAAAGAGCGTTCTTGGAGAAGCAAGGGTGGCTTGACAAGTCTGATAAACGCGATGGGATCTGCTCCAACTTGGAAATTATCATCTTCCATCTACCAGGAAAGCCCTTAACCTCCCTGGCCTTGTCAAGGACCACAGGAACAAGCTCTTGCGCATGAGATAACCAGTCTTCAACTGATTGAATATCAACCAAAACTTCTTTCCCTCTATCTTCCACCATGATTTCTAACGTGTATAGATCAAATTGGTTACCAGAGCTGCAACAACTGAATTAAAAAGAAAACCAAACCTTAAAGGATGGATGACCTGGCTGTTACGAAATGAGAAAGGAAATGATATTTGCATAGAAAATTCAAAGGCAGTGGAGCAGTTACAATCATCATACATAAATTATAAACTAAGGCTACTGGTTTTTTAAAATAAACCACAAATAAAAAAAACAAATAAGCCAACATCAAGAGCCTTGAGAATCTTGTATGATCGCACAAAGTCTGTTTCACTGAAAACAAGACCTGACCAACCAAATCAAAGTACCCTTGAAGATGCTCCAGCAAGTCATTTCCGTAGCTTTTTAAGTGGTCATTAAACGCCAACCAAAACTAAACCAAATTAATGCATATCCCACAAAATGATAAACACAAAATTGTTCTAATTTATTATGGATCGAATCATGAAAATGAAAGAACCTACTTTTTAACGATTAAAAAATATAGCCGTCCTTTTAAGACATAACATTATGCAAATACCAAAACACCCTTTTGAGTATCACCTTAAGCTATACAACTACCGCTGGATTGAGTGGAAGAAAGTAGTGGTGGTTGTCAAGGGTATACTGGGAAGTGAAAAAAAAAAATCTGAAACTTTACTTTTCAACCATGAAGAAGGTAGAACATGGGTATCAGATTTATATTCTAAGCTTTGTTAAGGTGATCTTGATAGATATCCAATGGTCAAGATTTCAGAGAAAGTGGATTCTTGGCTGTGTATTGCCATTTTTATCCTCATAGATAGAGCTAGCTAGCTGGTTGAGAGAGTGAAGAAAGAGACTTTCCTTTGAAGAGAAGGTACAAGTCTCTATCTACAGTTGTGATATACATCAAGTGTATTTAAATTCTTCAAGATTAATCAGTAGACCAACCGCACTATGAATTTTTTTTTATTTAGAAAAAAAAATCCAAATCAATAAATGCAAAAGTACATACCTCAATTTGCCTTGACCTTCGTCAACATTCAAAGACCTCAATTCAAAGCCCTTCCTGTTTCTACAAGAACAATATAATACAGTAAGATAATCGAACCATCAAATATGTGAATTGACGGATTTTTAGAAACCAAATAAGAGAACCCAGTAAGAAAAAAGTAAAGGGGCAAAAAAAAAAGATCTCTTCTTTTTTTCTGAAGAGGATATCATAAAAGGCAAACAAAATCCACTCCTAGAACCAACCTTTAAGCCTCAGGAATCAGAACTTGTCATTTCTCTCCAGAAAGCAACAACCCACCGTGTAGCTTGATCTTCAAACTTTTCTCCCCTTTTCTCTCTCAGTTGAAACAAGAACTCAAAGCAAGCACGATATCTGCCTTCAAGACTCAAACTTTGTGCAAGCTAGAATTAAGTAGTGCCTCCAGAATGAGCAATGAAAACAAGTTTTTATTAAAAAACAAAAGAAACCCAACAACACTTACCAGAAATGAGAAATGCCCAGAATTCGCTTTTGTTTGAATATAGAGAAACCGACATCAAACGGTCGAAATCAGTGTAAAAAACAAATAAAAAAGAAAAAACCAAGAAACTAAGCAGGTCAAGTTTGAATGAACACACTAGCAGACACGAGAGAACATGATAAATATATAGTAATCACGGTCACATTCAAAAATCAAACTCTCTCTCTCACCAGAACTGTTTCTCTCTCTATGCTACTGGTAAATTTTTAGAAGCAAATGTGTCAGTCACCCTGTCTGCTAAAAAAACATTATTTTACGACGTAGTACTTTCACAGGGAGAGAGAGAGGGGGGGTTTGTAGGGGTGTACATTATAGTTAATTTATGTCATTTCAAAATAGTTATTAGGCTGGTCCCTCAAAATATGTAATTTACATTTCTATCCTTGAGTTGCGTTAATTGCTTAAAGTTTCAGCTAATGGGAAGACGGAGGTTGCACGGGAGACTATTTATTTTTTAAAATATTTTTTATTTAAAATAATATTATTTTTATTTTTTAAAAACTATTTTTGATATAATAATTTAAAAAATTTAAAAATATATTAATTTAAAATAAAAAAAATAATTAAAAACCATTCTCTAACAAAACAAGGGTTTAAAAATGAAAATAATATATTTTGTAGTACTCCTTTCCACAACATGCCAAAAAACATCGTTTCATGCTTAATAAAAAATTGTCTTGCCCACAGTTTAGGGTGAGTTTTACGTATAAAAATTTATCCCAGAGCATGTATTTTTTTCAAAAAATTATAACTAAAAGTATTTTTTTAAAAGATTGTTTTTGCATTTGAAATTGTACTTAAATCATTTTAAAAATATATTTGGTTTTAAAAAATATTAATTTAATGTTTTATGGTGTTTTCTGATTAATTTTGATATAGTTATGTTAAAAATAAAAAATATTTTAATACACTTTTAAGTAAAAAATACATTACATCCTAATACAAATCACACACTTAGACATGCTACCATAGTACCAAACACAAGAGTGTTTGTTATTGTGGCTTGACCATGTTTTTTAAATAATTTGATTTTTTTTAAAATTAATTTTTTGGTATTTTTGAATTGTTAAAAATAAATTTTAAAAAATAAAAAATAGATATTATTTTAATATAATTTAAAATAAAAAATATTTTGAAGAGTAATAATTATGTAACGCAGAAACATGCCTGAGAGTCTGAGACCATGCAACTGATTTATTAACATGTCAAAATAATTGGGATTAAATCAGAGTTTACTCCTTGACAAGACAGGGATGGTTACTTGTCAAGCATGATTGATGGATCCTGTGGCTATGATTCGTTTTGAAACAGGGCATTCGACCGTTGAGATGCGGGTGGAATTTGAATGTGTTTTTATTCTTAGGAAATTTTTATTTAGGTTATCGAGGAGTTGATGCTGACGTGGCGAGAGTCTTAAGCGTGTGAGACAGGGACGTGTAATAAGTAATAAGTGGTCTTTGACGGTTGATATTAGCGGCACGTGTTAAGTACACGGATGATGTGCTGGCTGCAGGGTAGAATTACCAAGATGCACTTCAAGTGGATCAAGAAATACAAAGAAACCAAATGCATTTGAATCTGGGGGAACTCGATGACGGACCCATTAATGTTTTCTTATATATCAATTTTGAAATAATAGTGTATGATGTTTTTTAAGATTTTTTAGTTTTATTGCTATATAACTATATTAAAATTAATAGAATTCAGTAAAAATATATTAATTTTATATTTTTTAAAGTTAAAAATACTTTTAAAAAAACATGAAAAAAAATATGTCAAAACACTCTATTAATGATATTTCTCTTGCTTCAAGTGTTATTCATATTATATTGAACGGTAACCTAATTCTAAAATCACTCATCTTTTATTTGAATTCATAAATATTTGAAATTGAAATAAAAAATATACCCAGAAACAAGGTTGATTAAATATCCTATCTTTTATTTATATAAATTTTTGTTATTAACGTGGGTGTCCGGGTCAGCTTGCGTACACCTCGACTAATCTCACAAGTTCTGAAATTGACTATGTAAGCCTTCAGTGACCATCATATTAATAATCACATATTTATATGAATTTTTTTTATTAATGTGGGTATCCGGGTCAGTTTACGTACATCACGACTAATCTCACGAGTCTTGAAATTGATTATGTAAGTCTCTAGTGACCATCATATTAGTAATCACATAATTTTTTATATTATTATTCTTGAAGGGGAAGAGAGAAAAGGATTTTCATGACATTTTAAGAGTGTATTTTGCATATTATCTTGATGTTGAGAATAAATTTCTTATTTATATTCATGTATTTTATTTTTAAAAAGCTTAGGTTGGTCCTCGCCAAAGTTCAATGTTTTTAAACTCGAGCAGCCACGGACGAGATGATTACCTGAAGCATGTTGACAGCTATATTCATCAAATTTCTTGCTGAAAAAAGCTATATATGTTCAAAAAATTGCAATACAATAATGGATCGTTACGTGTCGGGACTGTTTTCATACTTGTTTATCCTGCCATGGCATGATGAGGATATATATATATATATATATATATTGCTGCATCATTAGCTTCAACTCATGCCTAACACCACACTCGCCGATTTATAATAAGTATTGTTTTAATTTGAGAGCTTAATTATCAAGTTGAGTTTAAGAAATCAATGGAGATAGAATTAATCTAATAATCCAATTTAGTTATTTTGAGTGTGATCTGCTCAAAATTTCTTATAAGTATTATTTTAAAGGATGACACGAATTAATTTATAATTTAAGAATTAGATTTTAAGAGATTAATCGAGAAATAATTGATTTAGTATAATTCGGTTTGAGTATGTTCTACTCAAAATTCATTGATTTTTTTCACATTATTTTTATTTTTTTATAAAATTTAAAAAATTAAATTATTACGGTCAACTCACCTGTATGTGATATGTGATTTAATTGTAGCTCATGTTTAAAAACTATTTTCACGAACTTGATCACCGAGTCTCCATACCATGTTTTGAAATGTCAAAATTACCCCCTTCATTTGTGTTATTCATAAAGCACCGACAGCAAGCCTATAATCTTCTTTTTGTTATATTATTGGTTGGGTTTAGAATTACGGTGTAATGTGTATTTTAAAATGTTTTTTTAATATATCAAGATAATATTTGCTTTAATATTTTTTATTTTTTTTAAATTCACCACATTAAAATAATTAAAAAAACTCTAAACAATATTAATTTAATTTTTTAAAGAAAATTAAAATTTTCTTTAAAAAATAACTGCCAAACAACACCCCTCACGTGTGCACCTTTCAGCAAAATCTCAAATAGAAATCAGCATCTTAAAATGTCACGTCTTGACTAAAAATGCGATACCGAGGGCAGACATGAGAGTGAAAAGTGTCATCGTCAGATAGTCAAGAGAATCCGATTTCACCATCTTCTCACTGTGAGAATATAAATGTTTTCCTCTTAGCTGTGAGCCTTTTTTTTTTTTTTAATGTCTTACAAAAATATTTTTATTTAAATATAAAATTAATATATTTTCTTTTATGATTTTATTATTAATATTAAAAACAATAAAATTATTTAAAAATATACTTTATAACATAATCTCAAATACACTAGGAGTCCGTTTGGAAACGCGGTTGAAACAACGCTCCCTCATATTTTAATTTATTTAATTTTACTAAAAATTAATATTTTTTATGTTTTTACATCGTTCTGATATGCTGATTTAAAAAATATTTTTTAAAAAATATCATTTGAATATATTTTTAAACAAAAAACATTTTAAATCATAACTGCCATCAAAATTCCAAATAAGCCTAGATCGAACCAGCGAACAGGGAAAAGAAAACTATTATAAGATTAATCGAAAATTTTTAAAATCATAATTAATGTAAAACATGTATTTTCACCGTAGAATTCTACGAACAGAGCTCAAAGGTAACCAACTTGACCGTTAAGCACAGTGCATGGCAAAAGCAGCGCAACGGCAAAAATGGTTGCATTCCATCAATTGAAGTTCAAATATTTTACCTGAGAGGGATATCATTACTTGTCAACGAGAACATCCCCAGATATGCTAAACAAAGATTTTAAAATCTATAAATAAGACTAGATTATTAAAGTGTGCGTTTATCATTGTCTTGCATAGTCACTTTTTTAAGGTTTTTTTTTTAAATATATAAAAATATTTTTTTAAAGTTTTCGACAACAACGCATAAAAATTATCAGAAAATACTGGAAAATACTGAAATTTAATTTATTTTTAAGTTAAATATATTTTTAAAATACACAGTTCCAAACACAAAAATAAATTATATCCATGAATTCTAGAATGATTTCCTGATTTCAAAATCTAGCAATAGCAATAGAAGCAAGTACCGTATAATTGCGTGTCGATGGCTTCTTGAATGGCAAGGGCGAGTTAACCAAGACGCGTGGATGCGTCATTGGAACGTGACGCTGTTTGTGTGTCGGCTTTATACAATTTTTCGGGCTTCGCATTCGCAAAATCGTGTAGCTTCTGTCCCCACCGCCCTTGGCTAGCCTGTTTGTGCCGCGACGCCGTGTTCTTCTTTTAAAATATTTATTATTATTTTTTTAAATTAATTATTTTTTATATTTTTAGATATTTTGATGTTAAAAATAAAAAATATTATTTTACTATATTTTAAAGCAAAAAAAAAAAAACCAGTTTATAAAACAACTATGCTACCTTAAAATGACATCGTGCTTCTTTTAAAACCCCTGCAGCTGCTCTTGTCCGAATCCAAGAATCTACGCACAAAGAAACAGTAATTTTAACTAGGTTGTGAGGGCTGAGATGTAGAATTCTAAAAGATAGTAATCTTAGCAGCATGATTATCTTGAAAAGACAGATTTAGTTGAAGTAGTTCTGGAAAGATAAGTGTGATGTGAATCCCATCAACAACGGTAACAACTCCATGATCACAGAATTTTAATATATTAAAATAAAAAATAATTTTAAAAAAATAAAATGATATTATTTTAATATATTTTTAAATAAAAAATAATTTCAATCGAAAACACTTTTTTTTAACAGCAAAGAAGATGTAGGTGGGCCAGCTACATCCCAATAAAAAAGAAGGGTATCTTTTTCACGAGCGCCTGCATTCGAAACAAAGATTCTTGGCTTTTGATGAAGAATGCCGACGGGTGCCTTTCAAGAGACCGCCCAGCTAAGCTAATGCTTCGAGTTGTTTCTCACAGAAAAACAAGAAGGGGGCTCGACATGAATAATTACAGATCCTCTACGCAAATGCAAGGAAGCCACATTAAAGTCTTCAAATATTCTGTTGATCTTTAACTAATTATGCCTTGCAAGGATATAGTTCATGCATGCATTGAAGTCTTGTATTCTGTCGCATTAAAGCATACAGTAAAATCCTTTACGTTTTCTACATCAATATTCTGTCCCATTAAAGCATACAGTGAAATCTCATCCCTGGTGGTTCAGTAATGTTCGAGTTTCCGATGGAAAGTGTTTTTATATATTTTTTATTTTTAATATTAAAATTATAAAAAATATTTAAAAATTTCAATTTAATAACTCTTTAAATAAAAAATGTTTTTTAAAAATATCTAAAAACAAAAAAAATAAAAATGCAGAACACCTCATTGGAGGGCAGCAAGCAATCAAAGCCTGCTCGTGGAAAACGGAGTGTCTAAACTATGACCAGTTAAAAACCCCGCCAAAAGACAAAAAAGAGAGGAGAGGAAGAGAGAAATCGAACCAAAGCAGGCTTGATTTCCAAGATTGGTGGAGTCGAATGCAGTGAAATCAGATTGCTCGGGAACAAATTTTGGTGGATTTTCTGCCGACCGGGTTTGACCGCTTCCAGAAACCTAATTTTATCACTTAAGACAATCACCACAAGAAGCATCAGACAACTTCATTCTTGAAAACAAAATCATAGGCAAATTCAAACTTTCAAATATTTGCATGCAAAACGAAGTCCACAAAAACCCACAACTCTGACATTTTGTAAGCTTTACTGCTTGTCATTGAATAAAGGCCCAATGATTTGTGCGTAAATTGCCTAAAAGACGATTTCTCAGCCCCAAAAGTAGAAAGTGTTTTTCTCCTAGGACGGGGATAACAACAGCAACAACAATGGTAGATAATTGCATTTACAAACAATAGCTCTCAAACTTTTATTCAAAATTCAGCACTGCGTCCCAGCTTTATTTGAATTCAACAATACCAATGCTGCCCACATCCAAAACATCAGTAGAACCAAAAATTTGAACTTGAGAAAAATAACATTTGATATTATGATAATTATTGTTTTTTAAAGTATTTTTTGTATTATGATAAAAAAATAAAAAAATTTATTTGAAGTATTTTTTTTTTTGAAAAGCATGAGGTGACTACATAAACAAACAAGATCTAAATACAAAACCTCACAAACCATGTCAATACAGAAGAAGCCTCTTAAAAAAAAAAAGTCATTGATACAAAATGCACATTAACGGAGTAGCCCAGCTACGTGTGGCGACTAGTCGACAGATAGAAAAGGACAGACTGTCGAACCTTCTGCTGTATCTCAAGAACGAGACCTTTCTCGAGATGGTGGGGTACGGCTGCATTGAAAATAATAAGGTCAAAATGCTTGTAAACATAGTATATTCACATGTTACATTGTTGAAAAATTAGAAAGTGAGCACAAAGCAAAAATAACAGAGAATTGCTAGTTGAAAATAATATAAACCTGCGATATCTTTCATTTTCAGGACTTTCAGCTTTATCGTAATTATGATTTCCTCTTGGTTCAGGTCTGGAATTAGTTTTTGATCTATGACCGTAGTCCGGGCTGCCCCTATCTCTACGATATGGACTCGGGGATCGTTCACGATTATAGTTTCTGTCAGGAGATCTGTCACGATCTCTTCTCTCAGGACTGTAACCATTCCTTCTTTCATCATCTCGAGCAGCATATTCCACCGAAATGACCCGATCCATGAACTTGCTGCACCACGAAAAAGAAACCACAAAAATAAGAAGAGGTTTTTGACAAATAATTCTTAAGCCAGTGAAAGTGAGAACGTTATTGGGAGTTTGGAAAAACTTTTAAATGAAAACACTTGATATGGCCATATACTGGATTTTCAGGACTGTCTCACAAATTGAACAATAAGATATTGCACCGAAGCATATTAAACTTGGTCAAAGTAGCTTGTTTTAAACCTAGAAAACACAAGTACTAACACAACAACTTAATCACATTTTGTTTTATTGACAATCAGTAAGACAATGTTTGAACAGAGTTACTAAAAGAGACTGTAATCAGCTAGAGTATTTATAAGAAAAAACAACCTCATGTCAGTTGCCTCCAATGCCTTAGTAGCATCTTCCTGTAACTCATACTGAACGAACGCAAAATTTCTCCTAATCCTTGTGCTCAATATTTTTCCATGAGGATCAAAGTGCCTCTCCAGATCCCTAGTTCGGGTATGAACTGGATCAAAATTAATGACAAACAAAGTTTTTGATGGAGTCGTGTTAGTCGATGATCTTCTTGAACCAGCAGGCCTTCTACTTTCACGTTCTTGCTGCAATACATAATTTTGGGTGATTGATTAATTATAAAAAAGGACAACCATGTATATATGAAGTCAACACATTTTCCCCGTCAAACATGGAAACTAATCATTGAGAAAGTAAAGAAAAACAAACAGAAGCAATTGCAAGAGTTGCACACTCATGGAGGGAGGATGGGAGAAAGGGGGTAAGAGGATTAGCTAAAATTTTCATAAATATATTAAATATCAAGTTAGGCCTGGTCTTCTTATGTGAAAGCCAGAAATTGAGATTTTTAACACCACAGGCTCACAAACTTACATATAAAGGTCATGTTTAATACCCATACATATAGAGTGTCTGTATGAACTCATAGATGAATGGAGCCAATATACACTAAAGATATGGAATGCCAGTTATTAAGAAACAATTAGACTCCATGGCTTACACACCTCAAGTAACTACCAAACCTACCTTAGTCCACTCAACACGAAGACAGCGCCCTTTTCTCCCAAATTCAGCTCGGTCAAGCCTACGGATAGCATCCTCAGCATCTCTTTCATCCTCCATATAGACAAAAGCAAATCCTACAAAACCAGAATGTTAACGAACCAGGAAAAAAACAGTTACAACCCAGAAGAAGCATCATCCTGAGTCATGCATCCTTTAATAGAGACATTATACATCATGAGGAAATCTCATCTAATTTAGTTCTTTGTTTTTAAGAAAAAAATAGATACAAAAGAAGACCTGTTGGGCGGTAATATGGCACCTGCCACTGGCTGTGAGATCATCATGATTTCTATGCTGAAAGATTCCAAAATTAGAACATTGACCAAAACTCATGAGGAAATTAAGGCAATGGTGTCTCAGGGAATGAAGGATGACAGTTCCATGGTGGATCAGGTTGGTTCTTGTGGAAAAAAGACATGAAGAAGATGATGCTTGAAATATGCCACAAAAATAAATGCAGAGGAGCATATCCAACCAAGAAGAGCATAGACATTCCAAGTAATCCTGCGTCAAAGAAATCTTTGAGTATACGGGTTCACACACCAAAGAAAAAGGTGTTGATTTCTCCATTGAAAATAATACATATACATCTCAAAATAATTATTTCCAACGAACAAATTGACCCTTAAAATATCAGCTGACAGCTTTCCCTAACAGCTATAGAACTAATAAATGGCATGAATATTTTTTTAAAAAAAGGTAAAATAATCTCATTTTCAAGTGCATTTAACTTTCAGCCAAGAGGAAAGTTTCTTGGTGTCAAAGTGCCAACTAGATATCAAAATCTAGAATTCAAAGTCATACCACACATGTTTTGGACTAATGCACTATTTACACAAGGAAAATAAAATCAGCTAAATTCCCAACTGGATGTCCAAGTGATGGAACATTAGCCCTATCACAATTGTCACAGCACATCTAAATGCAGCAAAAGTGGTCGACTAGCTAGTGTGCCATTACACATGGTGAATACTGCTTAGGGTGCTCATGGTAAATACAGATTATGACATAGGTAGATCTACAAAGACAAGACTAACTTGCCCCAGCTCCATCTTCCAACTTACTTTCTTCAAAAGAATATCAGAAATCCGTAAACTCCAGAGATCTTTCCATTAGGCCAAGATAGACATCTATCTAGCTAGCAATAAGATGGAATCCAAGTTGTTCAATGCCTCATGTAGCCAGTCAAAAGGATCATTACGCCTTATGTTGTTTCTGGCAACTTTGCAATGTTCAAAGTGGGAAACACAAGTAAATGCATTCCAATCAACAGCTTACAAACAGATTCTTATATACCCTAGTTTCTGAATTCACAAGGTTCAATGGGTTAAGTGGCCAGTCGAGAGGATCATTAACGCAAGTAAATAACACCCCAAAAACAGCTTGCAAAATGCACCACTAACTTTAATTTTAGATTAGTTCTGAGACAGAAACATTATAATATTAAAAAAAAAAACAAAAGAAGAAAATATTGACTAACCAGACTTCATATCCACCCTATCAATTCTCCCATATCTTCTAAAAAGACGCTCCAAATCAGACTGCCGCGCGTCATAATCAAGATTCCCGCAAAATATAGCCTTCATTCCCCTCGTCAACTCCAGCAAACCTTACCATCCAAAGCCAAAAAAGAAGATATTAACAAATAGTGATACAGAATCAGGCAATTCTCGAATTAGAGTAAGAAAGGTAGCAAGAGAGTGCCTTGTTGTCTTTGCGAGGGAGGCAGAATCACAGAAGAGAAACCCTTGGCAGGCGTCACTGTACGAACTGCTAACCAGAAATTGAAGACAAGACCGACCCCGGATTGTTAGTTAAGGCCACTAAATGGTAAGGATACGACAACGTTTATGTCGAAATATGGCGTCATCTTCTCTCTTTTTATAGGTTTCTCATAGTTGGACAGAGAACATGTCTTGTGGGTTCTAAGCAAACTAGTTTCAACTGGGGACCAAGCCCGAAAGCTGAAACTGACCATTATGCGGATAATTGGGCCCAGAATTAACCAATTTGAAATCTATATTTTTTTTTAGCATTGAAATTTTCTTACGTGATAGTTTTATGGTCACGCTTAGAAAAAATAATTCTTTTTAGGTTTTTGTTAAAAAAATTTATAATCAAAATTAATTTGGATCTCAACTATTTTTTTACGGGCAAGGTTTATACCCGGAATCTCAAAATGAGTGGCTTGTAGTGACCACAGGTGGACTACAAAAAGCGCCTTTTTGGCCTTGTAGTGACCACAGGTGATCATGCAACAGAACATTTATCAAGATAATTACAAAGCACAAAAGTCCATGAGAAATCTACTCAATCATTGATCATTCTATTAGTATTTTAGTCTGCAGAAAGTAACAAGCTGCTTTGATTGATAGGAAAAACAATGAACCATGATTTTGATTGATGGCACGTACGATGAACTGCTGGAAATCTATCATAGCAAGGGATCAAGCGTGGAACACACACTTGCTAGCAGACACAAACATCATGTGTTGTACTTTCTGTTGTTTGTTTTTCTTCTTATGCCTCAAAATTGTTTCATCTTTTGATCAGGGTAGGATATCCAATGAAGTCTTGCTTGCTCCTATTAGTTGATAATTAGTGACTCTGCGTCAACAAGGAAAACAAAGAATGAGGATGGTGCTCATGGTGTGAAACGTTCGAGTGGAAACAAGCTTTGTCATTATTATATTGGTTTCGGACAGCCCAAATGTTAAATTAAGATGATGTTGCTTAATTCTTACACAGTTGATTATTCACAGATGTAAAATTCCTAAATCCCATGCTTTATCATTCGTTAAGAATGGCCCTTTCCCCCCATCAACAGAGTTAAAATTAATGAGCTTTTTTGAGCGGCAGAAAGCACTGTATATGCTTATATATAGAGAAGGACAACAGGGATTTTCCTTACAGATCAGTTAGTGCCTTCTAATAGTTGCAGGCTTGAGATTTCTTCTTCATTTCTGGGACAAAGCTTGCATTTTGCATCTTCTAAACATAGCAAACTCACACCCCTTCATAATAAAATCAACAGTATTATGTGCTAAAACTAAATTTTATTTTCTGATTGTGGAGAGCTTGCATGTTGAATTGATGACGCCAGTCATGTTAACATGAAGGGATATTGGCCAAGAAATTAACATGAGCTCAATTACAATACACAGCTAGCTGGTGATGGTTTTTGTTTCCATATTCTTTAATAATAATTAAGAACATTCATCACATCCGAACCCATACAAGGCTACATACTTGATCAGACCTGTATATGTTACCGCTTGACAGTAACTTCTGTACTTAAGTGCCTTGCAGCAAACTGTCAAAAAACTACGAGCAGTTTGTACAAAAAAACGTTGGCCTGCAATATTCTACACTTCGTACCACAAAAATGACAGAGAAGGAGATGTGTTTACTGAATTTAATTTCCATCTAAACAAAAGCCAGATAGAGGCAACCAAACTTGGCACTGTCATTAGACAAAAGGACTCTTATGGCTTAGCCTTTATGGCATTATTATTATTACAAAGTTTGATCTCTATCTTTCACTGTACATGCTGACGAATAACTTATCGTCATCATCATTGAAAACACCAACTGTTTGTGATTAGCTTCTCAACCTCTTTGAAGAAGAAGCTTCATCGCATTCCACGAGAGACATTATCATTCACTTCCGTTGTGCCATATGCCATCAGTTCTCACCATGAAATGGAGAGCCACAAAACGAAGGAGACCCACTAAAGGAAGGAGAAGCACAGAAGGATGGCGACCCACTAAAGGAAGGAGAAGCACAAAAGGATGGAGACCCACTGAAGGTAGGAGGAACCACAACAGAAGACGAAACCTTTAACCTCTTACTCCTTGAACAAGGATCTCCACAACAAGTATTGATATCTGGGCTATCAACCCAACCTATCATTTGATCAGCATTGACAGTGCTGAGTACTTCTCCAATATCAGATCCATCTGAATCAAACCCATGCTGCCTGAATCCAATCCATTCATTGCTACAATCTGTACAAGAAGTTTCCCAGGAATAAGAAGGCTTATGATCTGATACATGGGGCACAATGATGCTTGGCTGCACAACTTTCTCGATGCTCTTCATATCCACTGGGTTTTGGTATTGATGGCTCCTAAAGTGGAATATATTAGCAAAAGTAAAGTGGTCGCTCACTCTATTTTTGGTTGACTTATTCTCTGTTGTCCTAGCCATGATACTTTGTAGATTCTTGCTCAATTTAGCCTTTAAGGAAGAGAAGCTAAGACCGTGCCTCCCATCTGACTCTGACATATTGAGCCCACCGTTTGAACTAGGGGATGATCCAGATTGGTTCAAGTTTGGATTAACCGATGCAAAGTTGGTTCTTGCATTTTCTCCACGTAGGGCCCGGGCAGCTTCATCATAGGCTCTAGCTGCCTCCTCAGGCGTATCATATGTTCCTAACCATAACCTTACACGTTGAGATGAATCCTTTATCTCAGCTACCCATCTTCCTGATGGCCTTTGCCTGACTCCAACAAATCTTCTAACCGTAGGACCTTTGGTTGCTTGCACCTTGGTAGTGGTGACAGTGGGTGAGTTTCTCAGTGTTTCAGGCTCTGCCATTAACAGCAAATTATAATAAGTTCATACAGATTAAACTTATTTGAGCTGTGACCAGGCCTTTTTTTTATGATTAGTAATCAGGAAAGAATTGCATATGTTGCATGGGAAAATGTATATAGGGTATCAGGCACCTTTTAGCTCTATATATATGAAGGCAGCTCTGCCTCCCATTAAATTCTGAGTGGAGGCATATACCCATCTCAATTATTTGTTTGTTTTTTTCCCATGATTTTTTTAGCTTTAATCACTACTTTGCAGGTCGCACATTGCTTCTAGCAGTGGCTTAAGCTAATTATGACTTAGCTGCTGACTAATCCACCAACAAACCTTTTTCCTATACAATTAATCATGGGGTAATTCTCATTCTAATTAAGCAATTCATCAGTAGTTACCACTCAAATGCGACTATATTTTTTCATGTATAGGAGTCGTTCTCATGGGGTCAGAATTCTGGTTGTCCACATTTGGTGGATTTATAATTAAATCCTTGAGAAAATATCACAATTGTCTTATGCTAACAAGATTTTGATCACCTGATTGGCTATACAGTTGAGTAAAATAAAAAATTATAGTTGAGTAAGGTAATGGACTCCCTTATATTACCCTGCTTAATTTGTACTTTATGATAGAGTTAATGACACTAGTTTAACTGAGATTTTACTGTTCATAAAACTAATTACCACATCCCCTTTCCTACTTAAGACCTTGGATTGGGTGATTCTTTCCTCACTACCTTTTAAAATATTGAAATTACTTCGTGTTTGTTAGGTGATGTGGTGAAAGGTATTTTTTAACTTAAAAATATATTAAAGTATTTCTTAAAGTTTTTTTTATTTTTAACATAAAAAAAATTAAAAATAAACATTAATTTCAAGTCAAATACATATTTGGAACGCACTCAAATACTATTCCAAACTCAAAAACAAACCATGCTAACCCTACTAGATTTAAAATGAGCTAATTCAGGAATATAAAATATCCCCTGCTTTTAATAGATTTTTCAAAAAAATTATATTATCTTTTACATAATAATTATCCAGCATTAAACTTATTGATTCATTCCTATTGAATTTTAACTTGGTATTTTTACATAAGCTTGTTTGATGTTATGATAACGATTATTTTTTAAAGTGTTTTCTCACTTGAAAATATATATTTTTTATTTTTTAAAATTTATTTTTAACATCAAGATATCAAAATAATTTAATTTTTAAAACTCAGGCCTTAAAAAAAAAGAAAAGAAAAAAAGAAAAAAAGGGCTCAATCAAGAAGCCGACCCAACTAACTAGCTTGATGATGTAGTAAAAGATACAGAGGGAAGCTGACAGAGAAAGGCGGTCTAATTTGTCAGCTTGTAAATTAAGAGGCGATTTGGAACGTTGGATCCTCCATTTTAAGAATCCGGCGGGATAGTTAGTTTTTTAATTAAATTACCGTTGGAATTTAGCACCTGGAAATAGAATGATTAGCGGGTTCCATTCCATACCTTCGTACTTTGTCTTTTCTACTGTTTTTATCCCTCTCATCCTCACCAGCTTGTACCATTCTTAACATCACCCAATAATTTTCTTATTGCCATGGTGGGTTATTCTGGAAACAGAAGTTTTTGTCCTCGATGACTAACGTGTGACCCTTGGATTGGGGCTATGGTCATCGTCATCTGAAGGGGTGACTATAGATTCCCAAAACCTCCATGGCTGCTACTGTGGAAGGGGAGAAGTTGTCACCTTGTGATTGGATTTTTGCCACGAGACAAGTTTAGAGTCACACCTGTCATTTGCAATAATTACAAAATGGTTCCACCCAGTTGGCTAAATGGGCCAATGACGTTACTTGGGTTGATCCTGATTCGCACGAGGGTTAGCTAGTGAGTCACTTCCTGCAAGGTTATGATTAACCTCAGGAATCCTATGGTTCAAAAAGGCGACATGTCTCCCTGCTAGCCGGCTCACTCCACAATTCTAACGCCTTGTCCATAGCTTTTATGCTGGTTTGTAAGTGAATCTGTTTTCTTTCTTCATCATGGGGCTCGATGATTCCACCTAAGTGACCAAGTCAACGTCTTTGGTTTCATCATTGTGTTGAATTAATCTTCAGGTTATCACTGGTTTACACGTTAATCAGCAGTTCCTTAATATAATATAATACAATATAGATACTATTATCTCGAAATTATCCATGGTTCCAAACGGCCAATCATACAGCAACATGCCGTGTACTCCCAATTTAAGGACATTTGAATAACAAGCTGATCTTTCTATCAATATGGTTTTAATAATAATTGTAAATTCTCAACATTTTATAGAATCATTTTCAGCTATTGTTCTGTTCATCCTTTCCATTACACCGTTCTGGTATGGTAGCTTGTATACTGTGAAATGTATCATGATCTCATACTACTCACACAACTTCGTGAACTGTAATTTTATATATTCATTACTATTATCTGACCTGAGGTATTTGATCTTCCTCCCTAGTTTTCTACTTCAGCTTTCCACACTCATGAGCCACGTACTCCAACAATTGATAAGAAAATGGTTATTTGCAGGCTTAATTTGGCCTGTACGAAATGGGAATTTGGAACCTGGAAATCATCTTAGGTTATTTAAAGCAACTTGGTATAATATTTCAAAGTGGTAAAGAAATTAATTTTGTATGTGCAAATGGGGTGATGTGAAATCAGCAGAAGAGTTTCTTAGTTGGACGTGAAGAAGATATACCTTGTCGTGGACCATCATGATGTCTGTTTTCCTTAACACTGAGGTTTCTCGGAATCTTTCTATTCATTCTATTTTGCAAATGCAGTTTGACAGAATACAGCCTGATGGGTGTTTTGATGCTTGCAAGAATGCTTGCAGTTGATACTTGGTCGGGAGCCTTTATACCAGGGCAAGTACGTATATCCATCTCTAGATTAGAACAGGACGTCCTAATTGATAGTAACATATATTATATTGACATTTGACTGTCTTGCTGTGCTTTACACAGCTCAGGTTGACAGGTTCGCTCAATATGGAGCTTTTTATTCGGCAACGCAACAGCTTGGAACTAGAATCCGATATGTTCTCACACAGATTGTGATGCTTGTAGATTGTCATGTATTATACTTGCATCATAATGAAGAAAGAAAATGTAATGGGCAATGATTTTACTTTGAATGCATTGTTGAGTTAAGCCTTGTGAAGAGATTTATGCTACGATTGAAGAGATTGTACAACATCTCAAATTGGATTGAGGTAATGTTCCAGCTGATAGATATCTTCTTTGACATGGAAGGGGAAGAGAAGAACATCCTCTGTTATCGCACAGTGAAAAGTGGTTGCTTTTGCATTAATCAATAGTTCCCCTTGGTTTCTGCTAATCAGACAGTGAGGGATCTTTGTGCCTATAACTGCAAGTGATTGGAGCCGGTTTCGATGTTTCAATAAAGAATCTTTGTGCCTATAAATCCTACTAGGATGCTTATCCTTGAAAGTTCCTGGATCTACATATTTGATTTTTTGGATATTTAAAAAAACTAGCAAATACAACATTTTAACATTTGGAGTCAAACCATTAACTGAGGATGGTTCAAGGACCCAGAGCTTGCACTAAATCAAGCCAAAAGTTGGAGAGGAAATCCACTAGAAAATTGCAGATTTATGAAGTCATCCGTGTCAATATATACATATGGTGTTCTTAAATGCCAAGGATGGTTCAAGTTTCTTTTTTGAACTTTCAAGATTATTGAAATTCTATCACAATGAATTGGACTTGAGTGTATGAGTAACTCTACTGCAAAGGACTGAAGAAGTGCTATGTACAAATGAAATATACAAAATCTTAAGTTGTATAAACCTACTCCGCCATGTGATCCAATGCCTCGAAGTGTATAAGTTGGCTTAAAGCACACATACAAGCAGAGCTCAGAAGAATAAAGGTATAAATTATTGTCTTGAAAGCACCAATTTCTTTGGTTCACGAATGGCTTGTTTGGGGTTCTCCAGGAGTAATTTCTGAGTTTCCAGGAACAGGGTCAAGATGCCTTTGATTACTGTGGTTCCCCGCTTGATGCTGATAGCTGGGTAGCAGCCATTGCCTAGAATGTTCACTTGGAGTATCAGGACTGTCAATTGATTGGACCATGCTAATTGCAGCCTGTCTCATGTGCTTTGCTTTGAAAGAGTCTTGTATTTGGAACCGACATACTGGACATGTAGAGTGTTTTCTTAGCCATTCGTCGATGCAAGAGAGGTGAAAGTTGTGACCACATTTGGGCATGATCCTCAACACTTCCTTTTCTTGGTATTCCCCTAAACATATCGAACACCTGTTGAAAGAAGCAATAATATCAGTTGGTACACTGAAGTCAAGAGCATCTGGACTTCACTTTCATTTTATGTTCCACTGAACTCAGTAGAAGCAAACAAAACTATTAGCAGAAACAAAAACAATGACCACGTAACCATTGAAGTTCAATCTGAAGGCAAAGAGGGCAGGGGAGAACACATGGTATTCAATGACATAAATGATTTTTTTATTATTATTATCTTTAATGCTCTATTGGTGGACAGTTTCAAAGCACAAAACCAGCTTCCATAATAATCTAAAATTTTCAATCAATATAGGCTAGCAGAACTAAATTCGATAACAACGACCACAACATTTTATTTGTACTCCAGTCCAAAAGCTGAATATAGTTGAATCTCAATCTAATAGGAAAGAAAAAGGGAGTGGAGAGCCTCAATTCTGTTGATTATCATCTTAAATATGAAAACCGAGAGTGAACGACTTGCAAGCGGATTCGAACACCATGTTTTACCAAATATTGAACTTCTACAATGTAATGGACTTTGTAGAAATTCTTTGCTTAGTTGATTTTGATTAATGAAAGCTCACATTCATCAAAGAAAATAAAGAAAAGGAAAAAACAATTTAATGGAAGGCATATTCACTTACGAGGCTAACAAAGAACTAAAAGCTCCTTGATCAATAACAGGAGAAAAAGATTTTTTCCCTGTTATGGAAAATAAAGTAAAAACTCTACAAAGATAGACCATTTTATATTGATTTCAAAACTTACTGTGCATCTTCTGCAGAACTGAACGCCTCACGTGTGAACCGTAAAGTGGGGATTGCAGCAACTAGAACTGGTTCAAGGCCACTAATCCCATGCTCTGGCTGCCAGAAAAATATAAGGTCAAAAATCCAAAACTCCATTCGAGTTTTGATTTACTTTAGAAAAGAAGAGTAGGCATATACTAATTCAAAAGGTGCTGTTTCATCTGTATGTCTTCTGAATTTCCTAATGCTACGGCCCTGTTTGCAGGGAGGAAATAGATGAAATTCGCTATTCATTCAGATTGATAACAAATGAGGATTCTCCAAATTGGCGTTACCCCATCTTTTGAATTCTTTCTTTTACTAATCCAAGTCATGACAGAATATTTTCACTATCAAATCCATAGAAATATTAAGAAACTTGAGTGATTGAATGGTTCTAATCAACCATGCACGAAAACTTATGCGTTGCATAAAATGCCAGCCCACCCTTTGATCCCAATCCCCATGTGAAGAGATGCTATTTAGAGCAATTTAATACATATAACAAAAATCAATGTATAAAAAAAAAACCTAACAAAATCAAAAGAAAGACAACAGCAATCACCTCAAATCCCATTGATGTCTATCTTCGGGTAAGCAATTCTTACCAAACAAGAAGATGCTACAAGGAAATAAAATTACCTGTTCAATATCGATTCTGGACTCAATTTCAAGCATTTGCCTGGACTCGGCCCCTCTTAGCCTCCCACATATAATTCTTGTACAGACAAACACAATAAAAGTAACACTCATACCAAAACCAATAATTGTAGTGGTTAAACTCATAGCTGCATCAAACATCTCTCACTCCACCACCTTAAAGTTTTGATTTTTGGAACTCTAGTTCCTCAAAACTAAAACAACACCATATATTCAAGAATTTTAAATCAATGATTGAGAATTTACCAATTAATGTCATCAACAAATTAAGAGATAAGAAAAGTAAAACAAGTAACATAAGATAGACCCGCAAGCTAAAAAATACTAAAGAAAAGATGACAAGAAACAAAATAAACAAAGACAGTAACAATTAACAACGACCCCAGATAAGGATTCATCAGGAAATGGCAAGAGTTGAATAATTTAACGCCAAAATGGAAAAACAAATCAGAAAAAGGAAAAACCACCCATCTGAGATTATATCGCTTAAAGTGGACTCGAAGTCGATTAAAAAAGACTAGTTCGGGAGGAGAGGAGGCACTGACTGGATGGTGATGATGTGAAGAAGACTTGTGGGAAGGAGGAAACACTTCGTTTTCTAGCTCTTTGGAATTGCACTGGTGTGGGGTCCCATGGGCCCATTGTTCGTTTTCTTTTATCGTTTATATCCGACGGTTGTGATCGAAGATGGTAGTCATTTTTGGCGGCAAGATGGGGCCCTTCAACGGTAATAAGTGGATATAGAGAGATTCTTTGCCAGGCAAAGAGAATCTCTTTGCCAGGTTTTTTGTTTTATTTTTACCATGCAGAATTTCCTTCTTTTAGATAAGGCCTAGTTCAGTTCCAACGATTGGACCTTGGATTTTTTTTTTTTTTTTAAAAGTCTTCTATATGCTTTCTAAGGATGCTTTGGTTATCCGTCACAGAAACTTTGAAGATAATCAAGCATTCTTGATGCTTATTAATTCATACTTAAACAAGTATGGTTACTGGGACTAATACACACAAACTTTCTTTTAGATTAGCCAAGAAACTAATAAAAAAATCCATCAACATGCACACTTCATGAAAGATAATGATTAGCCATAATATTTTACTAAAAACCCCCAGCATAGACTAAATACACATTATACCCACCCCCAAAAAAAAATGAAGAAAAGAGTTTCTCTCTCTCACCTGGCTATTGGCATCGCCATCAATTTTGAGTTTTCGACCAGCCTCCTCCTTCCTCGTCACCATCAGCCTCTTTCACCCCCTCACGACACCGACAAGCTTCTCCGGCCTCTTGAGCCCATCTTATTTTTTGGCGGCGTGAGTCCTCCTTCTTTCCCACTTGACCTCAGCCATCGTGTGCTATACTGATTCTCTTATATATATCTTGACCATTTTATAAATTTTTACATATTATTATGGATATTAAAAGTCTTGAGCCATGCCGTTGCGTGATACTTTAGGGGAGCTTGTGAAGGAGATACAAGGTTGGTTGTTGAATATTTTGCGAAAGGAATACTGGGAGGACAATTTTAGAACTAGTTTGATTGGTTTATTTAAGGTATACGGTTTGGTCGCTCCATGACTCTGTGTTTGTTGTGTTAATTCTTGAGTTTTATTGGTTTTCTTCAAATGATGACTTCTCATGAAATCATTGCTGATTTGATTTTTCTTGTTGCGTGAGTCTTTTTATAAATTATTTCTAATTGAATTATTGTTGATTTAATTTTTCTTCACTATGAGAGAATTTCTCAAATGATCCTCTCAATTTGCTGCCAATTATATTGCACTTGAGTTTCTTAAAATGAATTTTCAATTTATTGCTGGATTATTCCTGCTAATTCTTTTCAAGTAGCTAGCGTTCCGAAGTGTTTTTAAATCATTGTTGGCTAATTAGTCCTATTCGTTTCTAATAGTGTTTTCAAGTAATCTTAGAAATTATATGTTGAATTGTTTTTCTTGTTTCAAGCAAGTTATTTATTTATATATTTAATTCCTTAGATTTTCATTGATTTTTTTGCTTGTTTCAAACAATTCTTTAAAATGATTTTCTAAAGATTTTCTTTTATTTAAATTGGTTTGGTTTTATTTATTCTTCCTTTATTCTTTTATTTTATTTCAAAAACCAATCATACCTTGTTTCAAGTGACCTTCAAATTCTCTTGTGCATTTTGAACACATCCTTATCTAATTGATTTGTGTTTTTGTTGCTAAACCATATTGTCTTTATACCAATTTAATTTAATTTTATAATTAATATAAATATTTTCAAAATAAAAGGTATTTTCTCTTGGTGTTTTGTATGATCTTTGCCCGCGCGTGTGTGTATTTTGCACGTAAGTTTCTAAAACTTACAACTCGTGAAATCCTTGAACAAGGTTCAATAAGAAAGCTTAATTTCCAAGCAATTTAATTCTAAAAGATATAATCTTGAAAAAAAAATATCAATTTAAAAAAAGCTTGCCAAAGAAAATACAAGATAATACAATAAAAAGAATAATGATTAAATTTGATAGAAAAAAATCATAGAAGATGAAATTGTAAAAAAAAAAAACAATCTAAAACATAATTTCAAATAAAATAAATAGCAATTAAGATAACGAGGACTAAATTTAAGGCATGGGGGTGAAATGTAATAAAAAATAAATTTTATAGTATGTTAAAAAAATTAATAATCAAAATAATAGAGAACAAATAAAAAAAATAAAGGGGTGAACTTGAGAAAAAAGTTGTAATTTCTTGGCTTATTCCAAATTAAGAAAATAGTAATAAAAAAGACAAGAATCAAATATAAAGAAAAAAAAATTGAATTGTTTGGTCTGAAATTTTAAAGGGGATAACACTAAATTTGAGGAGGAGAGAGAAGAAAGAAAAAAAATAGCAGTTAGCACCAATCTTGAGGCGCGTTCAGAGAATGCACAGTCTCACGAGACATGTCAAACATAAGCCAACATGTTTTTTTTATAATATTTAATATAGATAAATTAAAATAATACCCCTAAATAACCTTTAAATCTATAATAAAATTAATGTAAAATAATAATAATAATAATAACTTCATAAAAGAGTTATGCTGGTTTTATCTTTAAAAATATCAGAGCAATTATACTATTTAGAAAAAATTAAAAATATCAAAACGCCATTGAATAAGAGACACTATATTGTTTTATTCTAGGTTTAAATTTTTAATTTTACTGTGCAATAAAAAAACAAAATAATTAATCTAACCCTATATAATTTGTATGTAATGAAAAGATCATCTTATAACTACTGCCTAGCTCAAAGTTTTTTTTTTTTTAATCTTTTCAGGGTGAGGGAAATTCTATTATTTTACTATTCAAAGTGGAATGTATCTTCTTTAGCTATAGTAATTTTTCCTACTTTTGTAGTGTTTTTTTAATCATAATTAGTAATTCATTGATTAAACCAGAGCATAATTATATTTTTTTTTTAGATTTGCTTGAGCTTGGTCCTCGCTCCGTATAAACACTGGCAAATGGCAAACATAATGAACTGAAAAGCGAACCAAAAGAAATTATGAGAGTGACTCCTTTGCAAGAGGAATTGATGATGATTGTTGAGAAAAAAAACCTTCTTCACTGGGATGATTCCCGTCTTCTTCCAAGAAACCTCTTCCTTGAGGGTTTTGATAATCCCATTGAACTTTGGCAGATGTTGATATACAGCCAACAATCTATCTCTGGCAAATTCAAATCTGCAATGTTTCCACCTTACACCATCCTCGAGAAAAAACCAAGATTTTCCAGATTGAGCATGACATCTTGACCACTGAAAACAATGTTAATATCTGTCACAAGCCTAACACCCCATGCTTCTCTAAGAATCTCCCTAAATTCATTCTTATAATCAAGGATAAATACTTGATCCATCCCCTGAAGACTCAACGCCATATGATAATGATGTTTGCTTGAATGCAATAAGCTCCACAATGCTAGTCAGTCACGTCACTCTGCAGTTGCAAGTAATGGTCAAGCAAGTAATTTACTTATAAGCATTATCAAATCTCTATTGAATGGACAGAGATAATAATCCCTGTTAGGAAAAGACAAGAAAAAGAAGAAGATTCAAGGTTCTTCACTTGTCAAAATCATAATTAATGGGGCATAATAAGCAACAAGAGTATGAAAAACATAGAAAGAAAGAAAGAAGCAGATGACTAAAAGCAGTGAAAAGAAAAACTGGGAAGAAGAGGGTTGAGAAAAAAACCTATCATTCTATCAAATCATCAAAATTAATATAATATCTCAAAAGTTACATATAAATAATAAATTTATTTGTCCCAGCCCACTAATTAAGACTGTTCAATATATATAAAACCTCAATAAATAACTCAAATAAAAAATACAATTAAATAAATTTTGATAAACCCAGTCTCCTGACTAAAGAATGACAGCCACCAATAATTCATCCCCATGTTAGAAGTATCAAATATAAGATTCGACAATAGACCTGTATGTTGAACCGATCCACATAACTTGCGGCTTACTGTCAAACGGTCAATGATTTGGAAAGCAAAACAGATAATTAATAAAAGTTGAGATTTAACAATAAGAAGTTACAACGCAAAATTTTGTAAGGTCATGGAAAAAGAGCAGCTTTATCGGGTGGCAGGGCGATCTGATGTTACTTGAATGCGCACCATCTGAGATGAGGAAGGCCGGCATATGCACAGCCTCTTGCAGTGGAAGTGATATCCATCTCTGTCAAACAAATGCAGAAGTCTAACTGTGGAAGATGACTGGATGGCGTCGAGCATGGTGGATTACTCATTCCTGGTTTCTCATCCCAAAAACCATATCATCATTATTCAGCCCTCCACACAAAACAAATTTGCGTCTTGCTTATAACCCTGCCAAAGCAAATACCTATCTTAAACAACTCTACAAAGAAACGCCATCTGATCAGTTTTTTCTGTCCAGCAAGTACAAGATGAGGAAACCAAAGCTCTTAGGCAAGAATTGGGTGCATATATAAACAAGAAATATAATTTCAAGCAGCATAAAGCTTGTTAAAATGGACTTAGAGAGTTCAGTTTCTGGCTTGGGCCTTGAGGGATCCCCTTACCGTACCTAAAAAATGGACATTAGAGTAGTATATTCACCATATCAAGAAGCTGCATCGTCGGTTGCTCGGAATCTTTGTTTTCATGTAATGAACCATTATCAAGAAGATATCGGACATGTTTCTGAAGCATTTCCAAGGTACTACCGCAAACAGCTAAACATTTTAATGTAGGAATAATTGCTTAGTCTTGCTCGACAGATTTTTTCCCAAAAAACTTCAACCATTAAATCTATAAGATACATTAATGAGATCTACTCATTCATGCTTTGGGATTTTTCTACAAATGGTTCTAGAAAAATATATTCCAGAAATTAATTAGCATCACTCTGTAATACATATCTAGTTCCAAATACTACATTAATTCCTGTCAGTATGAGGTCAATATAAAGCTGTGAAGTTCCATTTTTTGAGGTGTCAAGCTTTAAGGTTCTTGGACATATAAACTATCTAGTTTGAACCATTTCATGCGATTTAAATGTAGAAATATAGTTATATCCGGGATTGACCGGGCTAAGGTACGAGTCTCATATTACACTTATTGACCCGAACAAACCAAGTTAACCCAAAACATAAAAATAAAAATATTTAAAATTTTAATATTTTATATAAAAAATTAAAAAAATAATTCATATAAATATAATTTCTCATATTGTAAATAATAAAGTTTAAGAAATTATTTCAAAAGATTTTTTTATCCCACATTGAAAAGATATTATGTTATCTTTTTAAATTAAAATATTTAAACCAAAATTTTTTTTATCCCACACTGAAAAAACATAATTTTTTTTTGTGAACATAGAGTATATATACTAAATAACTTTAAATTTCACATTGATAAAATAAAATATCATTCTAGTATTTATATAGTGAACTTTGAAAAGGGTTAATTATTAATTAAAAAATATGAAAACAATGAGCCTCTGGTTATGAGAAAAAACATATTTAAAAAAAAACAAGTCTCTACTAAGTTTTGCCGGGTCAACTAGGTTTGATTATTTTTTTATTTTTGTCAGTATTTTACCTTACCTGAACCGATTCAATCACCAAGTTCCGGGTTAATTTACCAGGTACGAACTCAATAACAAAAGAAACACTACAAAGAAATATTTTTTTAAAAAGCAATGTCAGTCACTACAAGTTTTCATTAGGTAAATGACGTGACGTGTATTATAAAAACAAATTAAATTATAAAATTTAAATTTTATTACAATTAGAGGGGTGTAAAAATATAATATTATTGGTTTTTTAAAAAATATTTTTTACTTCAAAATATATTAAAATAATATTTAAAAAAAATTAATTTTAATATTAATATATCAAAACAATATATATATATATATATATATATAATTAATTAATTTTAAACAAATAAAATTAAATTTTCACCTGACATTATTTAAAAGTTCCAAACAGCGACTTAACGTTTTACCGGTATGTGTTAACTGGTGCAAGTATTACTTTGTCCCTGGAAGATGCCACACGATGTTAAATGGTTTTTTTTTTGTTAAGAAAAACTGATATTTTGATTCAGCATGCTTGGCAGATGTAAAAGAAAAGGGAAACTGGATAACGATATCTTGCAGGCTCTGTTGAATTTTAACTTAATACTTGTTGGAACCCAGACCTAGTCGAACCATGTTTGCAAGAACAAACAACAGCTCGTTTTTCTTCTGGTTCTGCGTGTTTGGTGATGAAAACGAGCTGTAGTTTTTTCTCAGGTTAAAACCTGAAAATTGATTCCGATGATATTCTTGATTTAGTTATTCTAATTAAAAGAGATGTATTTATTGGAGATTTATTTATTTATTTATATATAACTAAAACAAGTGTAAGTCTACTATTTTAATTATCAAATTTCAAAGGCAGCGATTTTGGAAGCAATGAAGAAAGATATTGGTGAATATCACCAGATACTAAATATTTTGTTAAGGATCTAAATTAACTGGAAAATAGAAGAACAAGAGAGAACCAATATAACAAGGTGAAATTCAAGAAATCGTCGTGGGAAGCCAAGCCCAATCCAAAAGGGAAAAAAAAAAAAATTTCCAGACACAGTAACCGGTGTCTTGGACGTCTTCAAGAACTGACTTTCGAATTCTGACATCCTCCACACTTACAAAGATTCCTAGAAACAAAATCCAAAAATAATTTGCTCTCAGTTCAGTGCTTCTCCTTAGCAAACTGAAAAAAGAAATCTTTGCTAAGAGAGAAAGAGAGGCAACACAACATGAACACCACACCACCACCAGCACCATTACCGGACCTAATATTATCATTAGAGCAAGCAGCACTAATGGCTAAACGACTCCCATCAACAACTGACCCAAACCACCTTCTCCAAATCTACTCATCTCTCCACCAAGCCCATCACCACCTCTCCTCCATCCTCTCCCAAAACCAACTTCCTTCTTTCCCTCTTCCACCACCACCACCACCGCAAGAGAACTCTCTCTCGTCGGCCACTGGAGCAGATGAGAATGGGAACGAGCCTATGCAAGTTGGTGATGATGATGATTATGAAGAGAATTCCAATAAGGTGGTGTCTATTGATAAAGTGGAGGTGAGGATGAGAGATTGTTTTATTAAGAATAAGAGGCCTAAAAGGCCTCTTTCCCCGTCAACGGTGGCCGTGGCTGAGGAGAGGAGGTTGTCCGATGATGGGTTTGGGGGAGGGATTGTGGGTTTTGATCCTCATGGGACTAGGTTGAGGGCTTTGGATCTTATCTACCAGTTTCATGGCTGATAATTAATTATTGGGAAGGAACAGAGCAGAGGAAACAGAGGGCAGAGCAGGGGAATTTTGCTTGTATCGTTACTAATGATGAAAGTGAGTTTTTGGAATGAATGATTGGGTTTCATCTAATTTACTAGATTTTATTTTTCATCTATTACTTTTTACTTTATTTTGAGAATGCCATGGCACAAAATGATGCAATTGATGAGATGATGTATTACATTATGAGTCTCATATTATTATCCTATTCTGGGATTTGACATATACTATGATTTTAGTTTGTCTTTTAGCACTTCTCAGAAAAGATTGCTTTCAGCCTCCATTCTTCCGACAAGAATTCGTAAAGACCATCACATCTTTTTGCATTAAATAATTTTCTTATATACAATCTGAATTCTAATCAATGTCACAGTCAATCCCCTTTTCATTAATAATATAACACGATCATACACTGGGATTTCGGAAATTGTATGTGGTAGCAAATTGAGTATGCTGATTCCATTCTTTAAACACTGCAAATTGGGTCCGCATCCCAACCAAAGTCGCTTGAATTCGTCTTCTACCAGGAAGATCCTATTATTGAAATTCCCGTGATGTGGTTTCTATCGTTAAGGTTCCTCATCCTGTTTGATGACATTGATTTGCTGCAACTCCAAAGATGTATGACACGGTGTCCGGCAATCTTGTCTCAGGTGTCTTCATTAACTCTCTCCCAACATCAAAAACCCTATGCTCTCACAATAGAATTGTGCAAATTAACGAAATCATCCAAGGTAAGCTCCTCCGGTCTTGACTGGACATGATGAATAGATTTGGAAGGATTAGTCTAGGCATGTCATTAGTAATTATCTAGGTGAAAATGGAAAAGAAGTAAACCATACATCATTAAATAGCACTTACAGTGGCTAGACAACCAACATTTTGAAGAGCTTCTTCAATCTCAACGGGCGTGCATATGTGTTGAAGTGATTTTCGCAGCATCTTACGTTTCCCATTAAATGCAGAATTCACCTATATCCACAAACGGGCTTGATTAAAAAAATGTCCCAAGTTGGACAGGAAGCCAGTCAAAGGTTTAGTCTAAGTTCCTCCATGGCCATGTCTTTGAAGAAAGGTAAAACATAGGGTAGGCTGGTAGCATTGCCAAAACCAATAGTAAAAGGCACAGTGCTTTTATAATTCTTTACAAGAGCTAGAAGTTTTAAAACACAAGAAGTTGTGCTTAGAGAAGAAACAACCATTGAGAAGAAGCTTTTAGTGGAGGAAACTGCTGGATAGTCCACAGCTTGCTTGAGCTTAAACCTAACGACAGCAGCATCAACCTGCAAAAGGATTACATGACAGCTTTGTTATATTCTCTGAACAAAGTTAAAGTAGAACGCTATTCTGAATATGCAAGCATAGGGAACACTTGATGACTCATAAGACTGCCTTTGGGCATAGAGTTCTGCAAAACATGTATTTGAACACATATGAAAACCGTTTACTTACTTTGGGCTGAGGAAAAAAATTTGACCTTGGGACCTTAAATTTGTATTCAGGATCTGGAAACAGAACCACATACTGAAAAATAAGTCTAAGGAAATAATGCATATTTCTGCAAAATATCATGTACTTGGTGGAAAAAACATAAACTCAAGAAATAAAGTTGTTTTATGCATCATTTAGCCTATATTATTAGACGGAAAAGAATCAACTTTCCGATTGCATTTAAATTTATTGGACAATTCATGATAACTGGGAACAAGAGTGTAAAAAAATCAAAATGAAAAAAAAAAAAGCAATAGGAAGAAGAGTGGAAAAACATGTATCGTTAACAAAAAAACATTTGCAGATTTAAGACTATTAAAAAAAATACTGGCAGCAAAAGTCGAGGGGCAGCTGTTCAAAGCTATCAACTTTTATTTGCAGGCTTGTAGTTGCTATGAATGTAAAATCTCAGATAAAAAACAGTACACATCAAACTAGGCAAGGACCCATAGACCCAGAGTCACTCAATGACCGGTTAAGAGTTAAAACAGATTTATATTGCAGAGATACCTGAATAAAAATTAACAAAGATATTGATGGGCCGGTATTCTGAAGTTCTCAGGGAAGATTCCACTAAACGCAAAGCTGTCTCATCCTGAAAACGATTCAGTCATTCTAACGACAACAAGCCAAAAGTGTTTTGTACCAAATAAATCAGTCAGCTGCTTAAACTTTTCAACCTCGTTAATCTGTCAATCAACTAGATCAAAGTTTATGGTTCATTGATTAACAAGCTCCTTAACCACAGACACCTTTCTAAAAAAGAAACATATGTGGATTTTACTGCTTTGTACCAAGGATCGGTACATTTCCCTGTTATACATCATCAAAATTCAAGATTTGCCTCATTTTTGTGCCTAAGCTTTACAGTTATCCAATTATGAAACCGGATTTCATATTTCATAGTAGCATTTCCCTTGAACACAGAAAGTTCTTTACACCTTTAAGCATATTACATCATGGATGATCAAATGCACGTGCATTTTAACAGAAAACAGAGGAAAGGATGACACGGTTCAAAATCAGTGCCGAGCAAAACATTAAGTCTAGACTATTGGATAACTAGATCATAAGTCTTAGAGTGAAAATGAAGGCAGTTACTTGATAGGTAATAAATTAATATCAGGAAGGTGGCATTTCACACTTCCTCACCTGGAGTAAAAGAACGATTTCAGAGAAAATGTCACCCATTGGAAGCAGTTGCTTGATTACATCTGTACTTATATTAAATGGTATATTAGCAACCACCTACACAGATAAACACACATACACTAACACAACTCAATCCCGTGTAAGGAAAAGAAAAATCTTTCCACAGTTCATTAAAACGCATCTACTCAAACAAGGTCTCACTTTTGCATATCTCGGTTTTTCACTCAAAGATCCCATACTCTCTAACATCGAAAGCATGTGGGATCGAATGTGACACTTGATGAAGTCCTCTTGCAAAACCTAGAATGTATGGGACATTAACAAAACAACATTATTAACAGTAACCCACGATAAGAGAATACATAATTTAGTCATGATCAAAATCAAAATGCACCTTGAAACGATTTGTATCAGCAAATCTTTCCCTCACTAAAGCAGCCATATGAGCATCCTATATGTTACAAATTTACAACAAAAAAATAAAAACTTTCATAACCAACTAAGTTTATAACAAAAAAAGCGGAGCTACAAACAATCCAATTAACCTTACTTTCTCAATAGCAAGAACAGTTGCACCAGCATCAATAAGAACATTAGTCAAAGAACCAGTCCCGGGTCCAATTTCAAGAACCAAATCACCCTCTTCAACATTAGCTGAAGCAACAAGTTGCTCGTTAATCTCATCATTCAACATATAATGCTGCAACATTTACACCAACCAAGTGTTTGTTAAAACGCCTCAGTGAAAAAGCATAAGGAAAACCTTCAATCTTGTTATGAAAACAAAATGGGTATGTGTAAAACCTGGCCTAGTGATTTCCTCGGTCTTCGATCTCTAGAATTGAGGGCTTTCAGAGTCGCGTGGTAATCATCTGAACTTCTTTTAGAAGCGCACGTTATGTCTAGTGTTCGCTTTGGAGGGCTTGTTAAGCTATTGTGCGCCAAGAGTGAAGGATTTCGTGGAGAAACCGAAATTGGCGGGAGAGATTGCAGGAGATTTGGTGTCGCTGATCTCATTTTCTTCTTTACGTTACCTTTGTTTTTCAAATTCCAAATGGTAAAACTTTTAGCTGTGTGGACTGTGGATAACAGAGACTCGGGCGAACCTCATATTAGTCACCCAAGTATATATATTTTCTCGATCGAACCCTTCAGACCCTTTCCTCAATTGAGTTTTTTTATTAAAATAATTAGAGACAACATTAAATATGTGTTATTCTGTGTGTTCTCACCAACCCAAATTCGCCCAAGCTCTCACTGAGACCCTAATTGTGCTCCTTTTTATTGAAATAATTGGATAAACCTGTAAAACCAGCAATGCTTGCATGCTTAATCTCCATAAATAAATAAATAAAGAACCATGTTCAGCACTTTATCTTTTCGAAGCATTATTAATGCACACTAACTGATGGCCTCTTGTCAGATTTGAATTTTGTTGTCACTAATTTTCTGTTTAATTAACTTTTCATGTCCACAATATTAGTCAAGGTAAAGTGCACCACAATTTCATGTTTTCAAGGTTGAAATGCCCACGAACCAATCTATTCTACCCATGAAAACTTGGCACAAAGAAAAACAACATTATATAATATATTCAGATACTAAATTCTGTTTCTAATGAAGTTGTGAAAACATTTCATCCCAGTTGTGTTACAGTCCTGATTTTAGCTGTTTCTGTAAAATAGTTTTCGTGAATGAAGTACACTCCAATATTTAAATCAGTACGTATATAAAAGAAGAGAAAATATAAAAAGAAAAACGAAGGGTGTGTGTGGCTTTGTGGCTGGCAGGATCTCATTCCCCTGTATTTCGTGAGTCTAAGTGTATTTATACATTTGGTATAGTAATGTAATTTTTTCATGGAGGAGAAATCTTGTCATTGGCCAACGAAGTGATTTATGCAACAACTGATACGTTAATGGTGAATCAAAATATCAGTTTTTCTATGGCTGGTATGTAAGTGGAGGAGAAATTGATGTTACACTAGTGGACTAGCTATGCTCAATTTTATTGGTATTCAAGTGGGCTGGTAGATGTAGCATAAACAGAGCTATTAGTGATAGAATACTTCGCCTGTTCTGCAATAATCTTGTGTGTGCGAGGGTGAAAAAGAGTGCGAAATGTGCAATCCATGCTGTTGTACAGGAGGAGCAGACAATGAAGAAAATTCCTCTGGCACATAGCTAGCCACCACTTCAGGACCTTGATATGATATCTCATTTTGACCAGATTATTGGGACATGATTGATTTTCATTAGTTTGTACCATGTTCCCGTGATCAAATGATTTCCCATCTGTAGTCTGTGTTTCATGAGCCAAAGTCTGAAAGAACAGAGAAGAAAGAAAACAAAAAAAAATGAAGCAGGAAACTAAGGGGTAGAAAACCAGATCGAAAAGAAATGAGAAACAAAGAAGGGTAAATAAATTGGTGGCAAAAACACTAACAGATAACAGGCAGTCTGAATTGCTGAATGTTCTTTAGAAGCTCAACTCTGTCCACCTGTGGGACATGGACTTCTGTTACTACAAGGTCAGGTCTTCCTTTTCTCTTCTGAATGAACCCTAGAGAATCAGCTGCCTTTTCATAACGGACAACTGGGAAAGAAAAGAAAATGAAAAAACTGTTATCTCGAAGAACTCATGATCATAGCACCAAATACAAAACAAAGAATCACAAAAGTATTACCTTCGTTCTTGCATGTTGCATTCTTGAAGTATCCCAGTCACAACACTGTGGCATGTGGGATCATTATTCACAACCAGAATATTGAATTCTTAAGGAAAGTTTTGGGGTTTCATTGGTTTAACGGGCCTGGAGATTATATTATCCCTGCTTGAAAAAATTGTTAAGGCTAATCCCACACACATATATAGGAATCGACATACATTTGATACAAAGCTAGATTTTACCCAAGAAATATTTAGACTAAAAAACGTGTAATATATAGGTTTAGATAAAGTTGTAATATATAATTTATATTATTTTCTAACATGTTTTTTTAAATTAATTTTTTTAAATTAATATTATTTAGGTTTGAAACTTCCAGCATTATCTTATATTATTAATTAATTTTTATTTACAAAAGAAAATGGGGTGATAAGATTTAAATTTGTAACTGTTTGGCCAGTAAAACTCTAATACTATATTAAATAATATATTAAATACTATATTAAATAAGTAGTGATTTATATTATTTTTTAATAATTTTTTTGGTTAAAATTTTGAATTTTATAGCCTGAAAAAATACTTGTACCCATGTGTGTATAAATTATGTCAGTAAGGCATACAAATTGCAATTGGGACAAGGGAAATATAGTTTATCTGGTCAAAATTATACTCTGGGTTACCAGATTTGTCTACGATGCATACAAGTTATGTAATTTGCTTCAACGCCAATTAATTGCGAACCATATAAATTGTAATCTCAAAATGGTAATCCTTTTGAGATTGGTGATCCAGCATTTGATTGTCCTGGCAGGCACATGTTTTTTGAGTGGAGTGATTTCACTCCACTTCGCTTTGAGAAATTCCACAGGCACAGGCCTTTTTGCCAGTGTATCGTTTGGGGTGGCGTTTAACAATCCTTGTGTCATGGGAGTTTTGAAACCATTGAAACAGGCATGATTCCATTTTTTTTTCTTGGAAATTTCCTTCTTAAAATATGTAGTATTTAACAATAACATTGAAAGGAATAGAGTGAAAAAAATCCAATCATCCTCTTCTGTTCTATGAACTCTAGGAACATGAAGTAGCACCAGTTGTCATAAAGAGGTAGCATTTCATTCTCTGAACCACACCATAAAAAGGCTACTAATATCCAGTTATTTTATAAAAAAAAATCGCCAGGCAGGGAGATTAGTTTATGACATTGCAAACAGGGAAAGAGCGACAAAATAACAACAGACAGTTATTAATTTATTGGCATTGCAAACAAGGAAAAAGCGACCAGATAACAGTATTTTAACAGACTATTAACTGTAAAACTAAATGCCTCAGCAAACAGTCAAATTCAGATAAAATCTCCAACAATTGAAACCCTTTCGCTGGTGTCTGCTGCATCGTCAGTCACCCGTGAGCAGATTCAAAGTTTTCAGGGATCTTGCTCTCCATATTATAAAGCACCAAAGCCAACTTTGGAGTCGAGGGCCACTTCAAAGCCTTGTTGTAAGCATTCAAAAATGGTTTATAAGTAGAAAAATAAAAGTGACTAGAAATACAAGCAAATAGAATTGTAATTACCCTACAGCAACTTAATGCATGAAGCAAGCATTTAAAAAGCAGCACACAAAAATCATTAACCTACCAGAGATCATTATTAGGATCTTCAAGGAACTCTTTTTCCATCACCAACAACTCAAGCTCTTCCACTGTTGCAATATCGAGAATGTCAGATTCATCTTCCTTCTCTGGCAGTGGTTGAGGCTGTAGCAATGGAAACTGAACCTGCTGCTGAGAGTTGCCCAGGAATGTTGGGCCATGAGTTCCGATATTGGAGAAAGTGGTTCCTTGATTGAGATGTTCTTCCACACTATGATTTCCCTTCTGACCAAACCTTGAAAAGTTCCCATCAGTAGTAGTCCTAATTTCAGTATGATTGGAATTGGGGTAAGACGGGTATAGCTGTTTGCTTTGTGAAGTCACTTGCCCATAGTTAGGAATCAATATGCCATTATAGTTTGACTTCACATGTGAAGGAGAATGCACAGAACCAAGGGAATGCACAGACATGGGACTGCAGAGATTATTCTGGAAATTGTTTCCGTATTCTGATTGAGATGCTGTCATGAAGAATTGAGAGTTTGTGTATTGGGAGAACCCTCCTTGTAGATTAAAAGTTGATGGAGGATGGCAATCTCTAATCATGGTCTTCAGCATTGCATCTTGTTCCCGCTTCAAGTAAAGACGATATTTCTGAAAACATAAAATTCAAAGTCACCTCAGGATTTTTTTTTTTTTTTTTGTAGTGGTTGCTAGAAGCAAATGATGCCATTTCTTAATCCCGCAATGCACAAGGACGGCAACATAACATTGTTCAATTATTCTAGAAAATCAACATTACTATTGTGTTTTGCAGATATCCCACAGAAAAATAGATGAAAAATATGCTTCCTTGGGCCAATTATTACTCATGTTTGAAATATTAAGCTTCAAATATTACTCACAACATAGACATGCCTAGTACTCAACCAATAAGATGGACACAATCACAGTTTTCTAGAGAACAAACCTGTAAATGGCTTGAAACATTTTCTTTCTTTAGCCCTGGGACATTCATGTGCTGAAGTATTTTCTTTGGATGGGCACCTGCATTGAGAATGAGATCTAAGGGATAATGGACCATTTCGTCAAACAGAAAAGATAGCAACATAAAAAAGTTATTATGCAACTTGTCAAGAATCTTTTACCATCAATGCCTAATATCCTGATAGCTTGCAAGAATCTGTTATGCAGCTCATTAGTCCAAACAAGCTTTCGCTTCTTTGGAACGGTTAAATTGTTATTATCTTCATCATCATTGTCCGTCTCTTCTAGCTCCTTTCTTTTTCCCTTTTGATCAGTCATCCCCATGGTACTTGATGGGTTCCCTACAGTCACACTTGAAGCCTTCTCCTCTGATGACCCCCCATGAAAGCTGTTTGATCCTTTGCCAGATACAGCTGTCTTTATTTTCGTTCTATATGTTAACTGCCAAAGGTTTTTCACATCGTTCTTGATGATTGGCTTCATAAGATAAAGTGCAGCCCCTTTATACAGGCAGCCTATCATGGCGCTCTCATTGTTATCAGCTGAAAAAACTGCGATAGGAATAAAACAACCAAAATCAAATCTTAAAAGTTTTTTAACTAAATAACAAGCATCTGAAGGAATAAGAATGATTGCTGAGGTTGAATCAAAGAGGCTACCTACCAACAATGGGTAAAGAAGACAATTCTCCCAGAGTCTCAAGGATCTCGTATTGATCCATATCAGGCAAGTGAGTTTCTGTCAAAATCAGGTTAATTTCATCTTCTTTCTCCCTTAAAATGTGCAACGCTTCAGTGACTCGCGTAGCAGTTGTGACTACAAGCACAGCAGTATAACAAGATTTCAGTATACGATTTATAAAAAAAAAAGTATCCGATACTTGAATTTGACCATTCCATCGCAAGAAGACAAGCTAAGCGCTCTTCAATACCTAAAAGCCACGTGGCTGGAGCTGGTAAAGGTTCGTTTAACTTTTTTAGAAAAAAATGGAGCGTATTAGTTTAAACAGAAAATACCAGATTTTGCTCTTAATAGTCTTTTCCAAAGCAGGAATACAGATCCAAAAACTCCAGATTTTGCTCTTAATAGTCTTTTCCAAAGCAGGAATACGGATCCAAAAACTATCAAGTTGTTAGGAAACGTGTCATTATAAGGGGTTACAAATCTACCCGGAATCTGAGAAAGGGATTACCCGCAACAACCCCAACACTCTCACCCCCCCCCCCCCCACACACACACAACAAACCCTTTTTTTTCTCTCTCATCTTGTACAAGTCACTATGGAGCATACTTAATATTGAACATAGGGCCCAGTTGAGAACGCGGCGTTAACCAAAACCTTCACTGCCCAGGAGATGCATCCCATCCCTCTACCGTATTCCTAAATGCTAAAGGCAAGTATAACGACATGGTAAATCAATATCGTATCTAGCGCTTAAGGGTGCTGATAAAAAGATTATTTGTGCTAATAAAATGGTATTAGTTTAAGATTCTAACAGAAATGGATATAAAAGGAACTGACTAATCTCCAGTACATACCTTCATATCCAAATGCCTGAAGCATTTTTGACACAATTCTGAGGCATGTGGGATCACTTTCCACAACCAAGATTCGAACACCTATAGGAAATGAGCCAGCATTATTTTCTGTAACTTCAACTGAGAGAACCCGCTCACTAGTCATGTTTGGAACAAAACTTCGGAGAGAGAAAGATGATTAAACAGACACACACACAGAGATTCAGAAAGAGATGCTTGGGCTGTAAATATAGGATGTGTGCTTTTATTGAGGTGCCTATATATAACCAATAATCAAGTCCAAGAGAGAGAGAGAGGTAATTTGACAGGCACACACAGAGATACTCAGATAGAGATGCTTGTGCTTTTATTTTGAGGTGCCTATACATAACCAATGATCAAGCACATATGGTAGCTACTCAAAGACAGAATCTTATTGAGCTTGTTTTTTGTGTTTATAGTTGAGGAAAAAGATTTGTACAGTTCTCCACACAAGTGAGATTATCCTGTCCGTTCATGGTTTGTGGAGTCCACATTATGGACGGACAAAATCACTTGTGTCATACAAGTTCAGATACTTATCCAAAAGCATTCCCCCGACAATGCTCCGTTGTCAAATCCGAATCAGAAAGCTCCTCATTAATTCACTCAAGAAAACAATTAAAGCGTATCTGGAATTTAAGCTCATCTTTAGTAAATAAAAAGGTCAAGGAAAAATTTTGACAATCACTTGAGAAGATATGCATAGCATTCTAAAATGACAACACTAGCCTAACTGCCAATTGAAAATCGATGTTAGTCAACACAGTTTAATTAGCTTTCCATTACCCCCCCTAAGACTTCCATATATACAGAACTCCAAAACTCCAGGTCACTTGTTGAGTTTCCTTAGTGCACAATGTTCCATATTTGAATACATATGAAAACCCTAGTGCATAAAATTTTATAAAGCACAGATATACCTCAACTGAATAAACTACTATTGTTACCTAAATACACTTGTGAAATCTGAGACCAATTAACTACTATTGTCACCTAAATACACTTGTGAAATCTAACACCAATTCCTACCAGACAAGGGACCTTTATGCATGTAATGACAGGACTCACTCATAGACGAGTTCAACTCAATGGTTTTGGGATAATAACCAATGCTTTACTTCGCAATATAGGGCACAGAATAAAAAAAGGGGTGTTTAAAAGCTTATTCAATATCTCGTAATGCTAACGGACCAAAGTTGTCAAGTTCGACTTGAGTTCAATCTAATAAAATACTCATCATACAAACAAGCCAAATTTTGCAATTTTTTTTATGAACAAGTTTGAACAATTGAATACTCGGTCTGAAATGTCCGTAAACATAAATTATATTTTTAAATAATTATCTAAAAGATAATAAAAAAACTAATGTTTTATTACATCTTGAGTGCAAAATAAAGATAAACCACACCTAAAGATGATTCTAACATTCAAGTTGAGGCCAGTATATATAGTGTCGAGATAAAAGAATTAGGTGTTAATTAAAACCTATATTAACAATTTTTTCATTCATTTCATTTCCTACCATGATTGAACAAGCTCGTGCTTCGTAAAAAATATTAACAAATCAAGTTTAAATGCTATTTTGGAAGAATTCAGATCCGTTGGAAATCAGTAACGACTATTCACTTCCATGATATCCTCGTTCTTGTTTGTCTATATTTCGAGTAACACCACAAAAGAAATTTCTTAAAGGGCATACAGAAGGTACTTGGCAACGAGAGTATGGGTGAATGAAACAACCAAACACTAGATAAGGAGTACGATATGGTATTTATAGTAATTGATGCGAGATAACATGGAAATTAGGTGTTTGATAGTGCAGGTGAAGTGTTCAAGAAAATACTGATCGAAGAATGGATTCGGTCCCGAGAGAAGCAGCCACTATTATAAAGTACTGGTTACCCAATTGACACTCGTGTTTCCCATATTTTAACAAATTTTTCTGTAAAACATTATATTTAGAGCCTGGAATTGGTTATTCTGTAGTTAAAATGTGAAACTGTTAAAAATTGTTTAGCAGCGAAGGTGAACCAAAGCAACCCTGTATAAACAGATTGCAAAAATAAAAGGCTGCGTTTTCAACAAAGAGAAAAGGCTGGCTTCTCTACAATTCACCAAAAAGTAGACTTTTCTTTCACGTACAAAAAAACTCCACTTATCCACAATAATGGTCCTGAAGCTAAAAGTTTATTTACATCTTCATATCTAAAGTCTGTAAATGTCCTACTCAAACAGAAGGCGGCGTCTCACAGACTTTGGAAGGTTTGAACTTGAAACCTTGTTCTTCCCTTTTGATGGCCCATCCTCTTGATTTTCAGAATTATTGGCTAGATCTCCTTGTTTTGCGTGAATTGCTGCTACCTTAGCAGAGCGGTAAAATTCTGTTAATCTAAGTTGGACACGTTTTGACTTTGGTGATTCTGACTTTTCACTGGACCCTTCATTTTTAAAGCCTGAACCCTTTCTTCTTTTCGATGCTTTCAGTTCCTGCCAATTTTCAACCACAAAAGTAAATAATCTGGCAGGCCCATAGACTCTCTCATTTCCAATATCCTTATATACATGTAAAACAGGCAGCATGATAACAAACTAAACAGCTTCAACGACCTAAAGTCCTCAAGTTTTACCATAAAGAACAAGAAGAAAAGGACTGAGCACCCCTGATTAACTCAGGCCACCATTAAGCACATTAACTTTTCAACTGAAACTAACATCCTTGTTTTGCTATCCTTCATCCATACAGAAAACCCATCTTCAATTTTTTCTACTTTTTGTATCCCATAACCTCTCATATATACAATCACCTCTGAATAAACTAATTCTTATCTTGTCACTCGTTCATTTGACATTCCCATTTGCACTATTCCGCATCTTGGCCTAATGAAGCATGGGCTATGGTGCAATTTCTTAAAAGCTATTAAGCTCATACAAAACAGAAACCAGGATCAAAGAGCACATAAAACCAATTCTCCAATTCCTTCTTGCTTCTCTCCTTAGGCCATCAACTCCATGTACTTAGAGATTCCTATATAAGAACTAATCTTTGGATATTAATTTATGCTAATTACATTTTGACACATGCTTGATGCTTCTATATTATTAATTCAAATTTGCTAAATCACAAAGGAAAACAAGAAAATAGGATATCCATGATTTTATATATATATATATATAACAGCAATTTGACAAGATGATAACGTGAAGAATGGAAAGGAGATCATACCTTCTCATGCCAAAATCTTTCAACTTCTTCTGGAAAAGCACCACGAATAAGCTCCATATTTTCATCTGTCAACAGGAAGCAACACTCATCATCAATATGAATCTGGGGGGCAGTATCCTCATCCAAATGATCAATGAATTCATCAATTTCAACGATCTCTTCTTGAGGCTTGTCAGACTCTTCAACAGAGGTGGTACGGACAATGCTGCCTGCTGTACTTGTCACTTTTCTCCACCTGATCACATAAGATTGGTGTCCATATCTTATTTTCACACGCTGAATAGAATCAAATACATACTGCCCATACAACATAGTTTTCTCAGGCTTGGCAGCCATTTCTCTCAAATATATGGTGGACAACATGGGAAGCATTCTCTGTCGAACATAAGATGGTTCCCAATGCTGATGAAAATCCAAGAAATCAACTAGTATTTCAGTGTCTGGGCATCTCCATGATAAACACAAGCCATCGCCAGCTATACAAGAAATAATTCCGGGCTTAATAAGGGACCAGAAAACAGTAAATTGATGTGCATTTCAAAAATAAATAAACAAGGTTAAGACAGATGACTGGCTCACAGTCAAAGCTTCAAAAAGTAAGAAGAAGCTACAAACATACACCCTACCCCTACATCTAACACCAGCCCTAGTCCAAGGGGAAAAAAAAGCTTTCTGCAATGTTCCAAGGCTGAATATATATAATTTTGAAAAAGTAACTCGAAAGGAACAAAGAAACCTCACGAGATAGTTTAGACTAGATCATCTCAGTTAACAAAACTTGATATAACTTTATTTATATTACATGCAATCCTCATCATGCTGCCAATACCAGTAAAGTTTCCATGTTTGTTGCACAAATACATTCGAATAATATCATCATTTGGAAAGTTTGGCTCCGTGGATATCTTGTTGCAAACTTTTATGTGCCAATTGTCATGCTTTTGCTGCTCCTTTTCTTTTTGATCCTGCCAGTCAAACGCTTTTAATGATGGTATGATTAATCCATAATACAACTAAAGAAAAAGCTCAACAGAACAGTAAAAATACACCTTATTACAGGAGGAGCAATTACACTTAAAACCCTCTGCCTTTCTTGTGCAACCCTGACTGGTACTAGTCCCACAATATTCACAAGATGACTTGAAATGTGCTCTTTTGCTGCCTGGATGCCCACAGAAGGAGCAATGACAAGTTTTCGACCTTGCTGGGCTTTCATCTGGACAAAGCATTATTTCATCTACAACTTTTGAAACAATTTGAAGTGAAGGAGAGTTCCCATTGCTGATTTCATGTAACCTGCATAGAGCACAAGTTCGATCTCAGCTCAATACCACATTATCACTGCGCATTATTTTCAAGTACATAACAACAACAACTGAATTGGAGACAGGTATAGAAGCAAACTGATTCAATATCTCATCTTCACTGAAACTTTGGACAAAACGAAGAGCCTTCTCAAGCCCAATCCCTTGCACACCATTAAGATCATGATCATTGCCAACCAAAAGGGAAATGGCTATCAAGTGTTTCCTCTTCAACCCAAGACCAGCTTCAACATCTGATATATGGTAGCATTCAAATGGTTCCTGCACACAATGTCAGTCACGTTTCAAAATTGGTAAAGAGCCATTTAAGAAAGCAATTTCAATTTCCCATGACATTCGGAACAGTAAAGAGATCTATAAAACAATCCCCTGCATTGCAGGAAATTGAGAAGTTATTATTTGAGCTACTTCCAAATTTACCTAAAACTCACGGATAATAAGAAAACTAAGTACAGGACATCTAAAACTTACTTTGGTATTAGGCTTGACGCATTTTATCACACACTTAGCCCCAAAAAGGAAAGCATCACTATCAGCTGTAATACACGCATCCACAAGGCCTTCAGCATTTAACTGAGCACACAGTGCTTCAGCTTCACCATTGGCCTTTAAAACAGGCATCCCAAACAGTTCAAGCAGTTCCTATAAAAAACACTTCAGGGAATCAATTAATAATTAACATTCTCCAAGTGGCAGTAAAATCAAATCCAAATATATCCAAGCAATACCACAAAAAATGCAAGTTCACTAGTGAATATAAAAGGAGCATGCATTTATAAATTAACAACTAACCACACACTCTTGAACGCATTTGAGAAAATTCTTGTTCCTCTCCGCCGAAACACCTTCAGCCACTGGCAAACCCGAAACATCAACCCCCGAAAACCGAAAAAACCTCGCTATCCTTGCTTTAGACTTCAATGGCGACGGAGTCCCATCAACAACAAATACGGGAAGCGCTCCAAACTGCAAAAAGAAAAAGGAAAGAAAAAAACTTTCTCCCATTACAGCCAAATAAAAACAAATATCTTATAAAGTCTCCAGCTTTTTCCCAACTTTCATTCAAAAACTCAAAAGGGTTTCTAAAAATAGCACAAACCTTGGAGAAGAGATTGATTGTACGGAAGAAAGTGAGACGAAGATGAGGTTTCCGAACATGGGTTGCCTTGATAGCTGTTTCATGTTGGACAATCCAATAAGAAAGATCCACTGCGACCCGCTTTTCTCTCAAGAAATCGGGTCCTTCATGTCGCGCGTAGGGTTTCAGTAAATCCCAGAATTTGCCTCCCACACCCATAATTATTAACTAATAGTGTAAGTAGTTGCAAAAATATACTAAAATTGGGAGTTTGGTTTCGTTAAATAGGCAATGTGTGGACATTTCTTAAGGTGGCATGTTTTGGAGGAGGAAGAGGAGAAAACGGAAAGGGCGTAGTTTCAGCAACTTTTTGTTTGTGCCGTTATGTGTCAATGTTCGGTCGGGGCGTTTGGTTATTGTTGTATCTTAAAACATTCTTGTCAAACAAAAAAATTATTTTCATAAAAATTAATAATATTATAATAATTTTAATTATAAAATTATAATTGATTTAACGGGTAATATCGGGTTTGGACTGATATAAATTTAAAAAAAAAATAGTGTATTAATTAACTTCATCTTATCCAATTAAAAATATAGATAAAAAATTCTTTATGTTTTTTTTTAAATTAATCAAATCAATGTTGCTTGGATTATTAATAAAAATAAATTAGGTCAGTCGAGTTAACTCTTTTAACTCGTGATTTGAATTTATTCTTGAGTCAACTCCAGAATCGGATTTTAAAATTATAATAAAAATTACTTTTATCGATACATTGACTCAAATCTACCTATGTTGACCTTTCCTAGCCTTAGCTCGGTCGACCCTCGAGTTGGGTTTTAAAACCAATCCTCAGGTTGACTCCAGAATCGGATTTTAAAATTATAATAAAAATCATTTTTATTGATACATTGACTCGAGTCTACCTATGTTAACCCTTCCTAACTTTGCCTTAGTCGACCCTTGAGTCGAGTTTTAAAATCATGATAATAACAATTTTTTATCCTTACATTGACTTAAGTCAACTCGAGTTGATCCTCTTGATCCATGACTCGAGCCTTGACCCGAGTTGACTCCCAAATCAAGTGTTAAAATTATAATAATAATCACTTTTATTTTATGTTAACTCAAGTTTATCCTCCTAACACATGACCCAAGTTTTACCCTAAGTTAACCCCCGAGCTAGATTTTAAAATTACAATGATAATTATTTTCGTCATTATATTGACATGAGTCAATAGTCAACCCAACTTATGACTCGAAGCTTGTCGGGATCAATCCCCAAATAGAGTTTTAAAACTTTGATAATAAACACTTTTATTTTTATGCTGATTCGGGTTAATCCGGCCCATGATCCGAGCCTCAACTAGTAACCCAGGCTTTGCCACGAATCGACCTCCAAGTTGGATTTTAAAATTATGATAATAATTATTTTTATCTTTACATATCTTCATTGCCCCATTTGTTTGCTGGAAAGTAGTTTTTTTTAAGTAAATTCCAGAAAAATGAATTATTTTCTGATGTTTGGTAGTGTAATGGAAAATAAGTTGGAAAACACTTTCCAATGTTTGGTTATGTCATGGAAAATGAGTTGGAAAATAACTTATTAATGTTTTATTTTTTTTCAAGTTTATTAAAATAATAAGGAACAAATCTTACAAATTAAAAAATTAAATGAGAATGAAATTGAAAAAAAATATAATTTCATAAATTATCTTAAATAAAATAAATAATAATCAAAATAATAGAGATCAAATCTAAAAAATAAAAAAATAAAAGATGAAGAAATTAAAATAATAATAATTAATATTTCATAAATTATTTCAAATAAAATAAGTAAAAATTAAAAGAATGAGGATCAAATTTGATAGGAAAAAAATGTCAATAAAAAAATGATAAGGGAAAAGCATATAACAATTATAAAAATGAGGATCAAAGTTAATATAAAAATTAAATTTTAAGAGATGAAATTGAAAAATAAATATTCAAAACAAAATATATATAACAATCAAAAGTTTGAGGATCAAATTTGATATAATCAACAAATAATATGACATTTCTAAAATTTTCACAACTTCCGGAAAATGTTTTCTGCCCAAATTTTCCTTTGACTGACAAGATTTTTCCATTGACCAACTTTACTAATGACAAACAAACACATAAAAGTTTGGATAGTGCTTTCCCGAAAACCACTTTCCGGGAAACAAACATAACCTTAACAATTTTAGAATTGAGAGTTTTTTACAATAATATTTTAGAAATAAAATATATTATCCTTAAAGACATATTATCTTTATTCTTCTATTTTAAAAATACATAAATTCACTTCAAAATTCTTTCAAATACAAATTTATTTTTATATCTTTAATTTTTAAACTAAACACATTTTTTTATATTTGTACTGAGTCTTTTTTTTATCTCCACAATAACCAAACCCTGGACTGAGAATGTGTCTTGTTGTATCCATGGGCTTGTTTAAGATGTGAGCGAAACAGGCTCGCCCTTGGGTTTGAAGGCCCACTATAACCTCAAATCGAAAAAGAATCAGCCCAAGAATGACTATTTTAGCCCACATGTAAGGGGTGTCGGATGTTTAGGCCCAATTTAGAGAGAGATCATCCCTCACCGGCGTTCTTCCATGTCCAGTTCTCTTTCTTTCCCTTTCTTCCTTTTCTTACTTCATCTTTGCAGAGAAATCAAAAGGGTTCTTGGTGAAGGTACTAACTCGATACTATAGATGGATCTATAGCTTATGCATTGAAGATGGATGATATGCTTCAAATCTTATTGGAAATGTATTTAGTTCATCGGATGGGAAAAAAATTAACCATTCAAAGCATTCATGTCACGCAACTCCTTTGGACGGCTGGCTATATACATGCCTTTCTAGTTTCTGTACACACATTTCCTTTAAAAGAATTTACAAGACAGAGACAAGCAAGAGTGTAAGCACAGGAATAAGCATGCGTGCTGGGCTCTCCTTCTCCGGCTTGGATATGTGGAGGAAAATGGGTGGTTGACGGGGATGCCTGGATGAACAGGGGTTGAGCCGACACTCAGTACAGAGACTCCATCACTTGCGAGTAATCAATTTAACTACACTGGATCCTTCTTGACTGGCAATATCTGCAAATCGACAATTCACATATCTGAAAGAATCTTGCCATCTTGAGATTTCCCGTGTCTTAAGGCTGTTTTGTACTGAAAAACATTACAAACTAGGCCATAGTACTGTTGCTAGCTCTTGCAGTAACCTTGTACGTCTGTGCCAATTTCCATGCCAGCTGCTACAGACCCACCACCAGTTCATCTGGCCACTTTTCCGAGTTCAGTCACGTGGTAAGACCAGCAGTGCATGGAAGGTATAATGTTTGAAATGCTGAAAGCATGTAAAAATAGTTGATTAGAGGTGATGATAGCTTGGCCAGGAATAACCCATCCTTTTTTTCTTTTCTTTTCTTTTCTTTTCTTTGCTGCTTGAAAGGGATTAAAGGACTGGGTTTCACTGTAGCAATTGATCACACACTTTTTTTTTATGGAAAAATTTTATTTTTAAAATAAAAATATTTATTTTCAAATAATATTTATAATATGTGTAATCTTATATGATTTTTTTTTTATTTTATTTAATCAATTTAATGTGTGTTTATTTCTATTGTCATTTGATGGAATAAAAAAATTATTTTAATTAATAAAATTTAGCTAACATAACCAGGTAAATATATATATTATGTTTTGTGAGATTAAATATTTTGATCTATAAATATTTCTTGAATTTTCCAGGTTTAAGAGGTTCGTTTGATTTGTTGGGTTTTTATTTTTTTTTTTATAAACTAATGTTTTTTTTTTAATTCTTTGTTTTGTTTTGAGGTTTGAATGTATCGGGTTAGCACGCAACACTTTCTTTTTATTTCACTCATATCATTTTTTATTCATTAAATAATCTATCAAATCATATATGTTTTTTAATTTTATCCCTCTGATTTTTTTAATCTTTCAATTTTAATCTTTATTATTGTAATTGTAATTTATTTTGCTTTGTATCATTTTTAATTTAGTTTTTCAAGTTTCATCATTCTTTGGTTTTTCTGTCAAATTTTATTCATATTCTTTTTTTTTTGTTGTTTCCTTTTTTTTTGCAAGTTTTTTTTTTTGCGTTTTCATCATTCAAAAATAAATTTGTTGAAAGTTAAGTTTCTTAATTGAACCCAGATATAAGATTTTACAAGTTGCAAGTTTTAAAGATTATATCAGATTTAGAAGGCTCATCCGAATTTGGTTGTTTTGTTTTTTTTTTGAGCCTTTTAATTCTTTTTTCTGTTTTTTATTTTTATTTTTTGGGTTTGATTCTATTGGATTAACCCTTTATAATCTTTTTTAATTTCATCCCCTTTGATTTTTTAATCTTTTAAAATTGGTACTCATTATTTAATTTTTTTTTCAAATCTCATTCTTATTAGGTGTTTTTCTCTCAAATTTTATCCTCATTCTCTTGGTTGCTTTTTTTTTTTGTTGTTTTTATAGGGTTTTTATTAATATTTTATTAATGATTTTATATTTCAAAAATAAATTGGTTGATAGTTAAGTTTCTTAATTGAACTCGGATACTGAATTTAACGAGTTGAAACTTTTTAATACTAGAATAAGTTTAGGAGGTTTGTTTGAGTTTTTTTTATTTCTTCTTTTTTTTAAGCTGATATCTTGTTTATTTTTTTAAAGTTTTATTTTTTTTTATTTTTTTGGTTTTTTTTATATTAAATTAGTATTAAGTTGTTTGATAATTTGAATAGGCTTAAGAATAATTCATTTTTTTTATCATTTAATTTTTTATTAATTTTTTATATTATTTAAACTACTACTTAAACCAATAACTCAAGACTTAATTCTTTTTAGCGTAACACTTCTTTTACGTAAAATAAATTTGCTCGACCTGTGATATAACGCTAGCAATATATCTAGTGTGATCTAAGCCACAAGAGAAGAGAACATGAAACATACGATATTGACAATTATGGTGTTTGGACCGTGCTTTTAAAACATTTTGATATTTTTAATTTCAAATTAAATAAATTTTAAATATTAAAAAAATTTTAAAAATTAAAAAAATATTATTTTAATATATTTTAAAATAAAAATATTTTAAAAAATAATTCTTATTACATTTAAAAACAATATCTTGAATACGAAAGTGATTTGTCTAATCCAGTCAAATCACCCCCCCGGGAAACGACATACCTCAAGTACAACACACCAAAAATACCTTAATTAATACCTTTTCTCTCCAAAATTTTATACTCCTCCTCATTAAAAAAAAAAAAAAACCCATAAAATAGAAGCCTCCACGCTTCTACATTTTTTGTCACTTTCATCCATTCTTTTATCAAAGGATTACATGAGCTTACTCACTCGCACGAGCTTCTTACCTGGAGATCCCCAACTCGAAGTTACCTCTCTCTTTCTTGTTTTCTCCCTCTATAAACACTCTCCCTCCACTAATCAATTTCCACTTCACTCTAATTTCTAGCTAAACTCCCCCTTCTCGTTCTCACCACCTAGCTAGCTCCGTAGTCTATCTTTCTCATTGCTTTTGGTTCTCTTGTGCTTTTCAAAACATGGGTTCTTTCTATAATTCATGTTCAAGCACAAACCTTAAGCAAAGAAACCATGTTTCAATAGAGCACAGGCCTCAACTGCTTAAAGATTTTCTCATAGATGATGATTCAAATTCATGTTCCTCAAGTGGGTTCAGATCGTTTTCAAGAAAACCATGCGATTCCACTATGAAAACCCTTATCGAAATCGATCTTCGTAACCCAAAACGCATTGCTAATTCTAGCAATAATATTGCGAGTTATAAGCTACTCAGAAGTCGTTCGAAAGCAGCAGCCTCAACAACAATCTCAGCATTCCAAGCCGTGATTAACGCCGTCAAGAACATCCATTTCACCGCCGTTAAGCCCCCCTCAATTTTACCGAGGAGTCTCTCTCGGAAACTGTCAAAAAAGAAGAGTCAAAACAAGGAAAATGAAGTCAAAATAACTGTCACTATAAAAGACATTATACGGTGGAGATCATTTCGCGACATTGTCGAAGAGAAATCTCTGCCATCGGACTTGCCATCATCACCCTATCACTGCATCACTACCACAACCGGGTCCACTTCGACCACTCCACGTAGTGGGTCAAGCTGGTGTGATAGTGATTTTACCTCAGATTATTTACCACCTTGGAACGGTAATTTTGATGAGTGTGGTGAAAAGGAGATACAAGTGGGCAAAAAAAATTCACCATGCGTCGGCGAGGATTCTTTGGAGTTAATAACAAATACAAAAGTGGGTCCCGAGGTAAGATTATATATAGTGTGTCGAATCTTTAAAAAAATTTGAGTGTCTGCTGTTAAGGGATCCTTGGTTGACTTTGTTTGTCTTGTACGGCATTGGTTTGGCTTTTAGCTAGGTGCATGTAATCTAGGGTTAGGATCACACAGGACAAAAGAGAAATTGCTCCTTGTCCCTTTGCCCAATGAGATCACATGGTTAAGGCCTTAAGGGCACTTTGGCACCATTTTGTAAGAGGTCGGCTAAGGTTAGGTGGGAAACAATAGCAGGATTTACATCCTGGTGCATCATAATATTTCATCAACATTATCAATATGGAAAATTGCTAGGAACATTTTACCAGTAGGTTCACATGTATGATATACATGTGGGCAATGGATCCTAATTCCTAAGATATGCTTAATGCATCCAATGCCTTTCACTGTTGTCGGGCACCCACAAATATTTTTAATATCATGCTTTTAAAAGTAGTGGTCTAGATGCGTTGGTCCCATGTAACACGGCCTGATTGCTTTAATCTATTCTGGTGATTGGACGTTTAATGGCTTCTTGTCAGGACATGGGTTTGGCAAGATATGAGATTATGTACTGATCAATCTCTTATCTAATCACCTGGGCTGTATGGAAAAACAATGTTGCGTGATTGTTTAAGTTAGATAAATGTTCACTGTACGTGCTTAAGATTTATATGTTTGGAAATGTGCTTACAATGTCTCCGTGATGTTGTCTATGATATATTTTATCCTTATTTTTACTGGATAAATTGATCTGATTTAAACTGATGCAAATCAACAGGAGGATGAGGAGGAACGACTACATAGTCCTGTTTCAGTATCTGAATTCGAGTTTGAAGAAGATGAAGATTCAAGCTCATCTTTTGAGCAAAGCCTTGCCACTGTGGAGAGTATGTTCCCTTCTTGATTAATACCTATTGGATAAATAATGCAGATTTTTTTAGCACTGCAAGAAGCACAAATTAAATGAGGCTGTGCTAATTCATTAAATAAAGAAAAAAGCGTGACTTCATTAATTGGTGTTGATAACACATTCATGAATTCTAATTGCAGGGACTAGAGAAAAGATTATGGAAAATATCCGAAGGTTTGAGAGTCTAACCAAATTGGACTTTGTTAACCTAAACAACTGGATGTCAATAGACGAAAACATCAGCTCTGGAGAAGATGATGACAACGAAGAAGACGACGATGATCCTGAAGGAATTAGAGAGACAAACATGAACTTTAAAGGAGGAGAAGAAGAAGAAGAAGAAGAAGAAATTCATGAAGTCGAAGAAAGGGCATGGAAACTATTGAACCATGTAAAAGAAACTGGCCTAGAATGTTGCAGTGACAACATGGACCTACTATTCGACTTCTTTAGAGATGAATTGGCTACAAGAACGTATGAGAATAGTAAACAGAGGATTGATGTGGAATTGCTTAAAAAAGCAAAAGCTTGGATAAATGGAGAAGACAGCTTGCGGGTTGAATGGGAATTAGAGCATAAAAGGGAGGTTTATGTCAGAGATATGGACAGGGAAGGCAGGTGGAGCAAGTTTGAGGAAGAGCAACAAGAGCTTGCTTTGGGAATTGAGAATGGGGTGCTTGATCTTTTGGTTGATGACCTATTGCTTGATCTCATCTCATACTAATGATTATTACAAGTAACAGCACTGAAACTATCCCATAAATGGCATAACTCATGCCCCTTGTCTTGTAGTATTTCTAGGCATAGTCTATGATAGAAATTTCGTAGGAGGAAATGAGGGGAAAAAAACAAACACAGTGGTGTTAGCACTTATTTTTCTTAGCAAAGATCGAGAGGTTAGAAGAATGTACGTTTTATACATTTCCTTTTGTAAATACACAAATTTCATTTGTTATCTTGTAGAATAGTTACGAGGCAGATGGTATGGAGTTTACCTGAGTCGCTTTTCTTTTAATAAAAAAGTTTGAAGCAATATCATTTTTCTATAAAAAAATATTAGGTTTTTTTACTAATTCAGACCAAGCTTTAAATCGGCAGGGTTATTGAATTAATTCATTGGACAAGCCGGGTCTTATAACAGTGTGTGGAGACACTCACCACCACCTGGGGTCGGAAACCACCTCGGCTTGATTTTATGTACAAGGAAAAGGCTCAAAACCGAGACCTTTGGGAGGAGGACTTGGATGCCAAGCTTATTAGAAACTTGAAAAATAGCGAATGGCATGCCAATCACGAGTACTAGTATGAGCCTTGAAATTCCACTCTTCCTATTAGCTAGCGTGTCGGCTGTCGATGTTAATGGAGGGTTCTTCATTTATGGGCCGTCTTCACAGTAAGTGAGTAGCTAGCGTGTCGGCTGTCGATGTTAATGGAGGGTTCTTCATTTATGGGCCGTCTTCACAGTAAGTGAGTTGAAGTGGAGCTGACTCGGAATATATATATATATATATATATATATATATAAAAGTAGGTGATACAATAGCGATATTGTGGTTGTTGCTCGAGCCCAAAACAAGCCGAACCCATTTATTTGCTAGCATGGTTTATCAATCACTGAAAATATACTTATAACGCATTTGAAATTATTGATGTGATTGTTTTTTAAACAAATGGGGCCTTAGTGTCGTAATACAATCATGAATAGTGAGAACTAGGGTAATTGTTTCACGCTTTCGCTGTAGGTTGTATTAAATATTTTTTTATATTTTTTAAAAAATATGCATAGGTTGCAAATGTAATTTTTATTTATAAGTGAAATTTTCATTATAAACTTAAAACTTAAATGCATATGAAGTAATTTTTTTAAGATGATATCATCTTTGATTAGTTCAAGTTAATTTAAGTTAATTTTTAAACCTATAACTCGAGTTATAGACCCAATTAGACTTAATAACATTAATTTTTTAAAATAATTTCTACCAGTAGATTGTGATGAACTTTACCAACGGAATAGTTTTTTGTTATGTTACTTGGTAAACACCGATGGAGATATTGATACTATTGAGTTTACATCTAGGTGCTAGGCTATATAAACCATCTTGGTATACACTCTACTTAGAAGGAAGATTCTGGTAAATCAACATGTTGAAAATATCATCTAATTTTTTCAACATATTATTGATGTATATTTAATGTAAATAAATTTTAGGTAATTTCTTGCATAGGGATAGGGAAGGTGCTACCAATTTGTTTTAAAATAGAAATGTTATTACTTTTTTGAATTATTTAATTTGTGTAGATGCTTAGAGGAAAGTTAGTAGTGCGTTGCATGAACATGATCGTTGCTAGTTCTTCTAGCAGCACTTCTGACGACCATGGATCGTTAAGTATCGACCATAAACATGAACATAAGACGCAATTGGCCTCTCTTGACATGGGTTTGTTGAGTGCAATGCTGCCACGCCGAGGGGGTCTCTTTAGAGCAGGGTCCAGGAAATAGCTTGCCCAGTGGAAGCCCGATCACTTAATGTAAGCTTGTTTTCTTTTCATGCACTACTAAAACTGTACATTACAATTAATAATTTTTGAAAAATTAATTTCAATTAACAAATATAATTTTAGATTTACAAATGTTAAGCCTACCCAAATGATAACATTGATGATGAAATTATTGATGGAAGTGTCATTGTTTTAATAAAGTCAAGTTTTCAAAAAAATTGAAAGGAAACCCATGATTGAAGCATGGTTCAGAAAGTTCAGGGTTAATATATAGTTAAACAGTTTTTTTTATTATGTTAATTCAGTTAGTTTATTAATATTAATGAATTAATTATTTTACAAATTTGACGTGCAAGAAAAATTTTTACTAGGAAAAAGCTGACAACGTTGTTGTCATGAGGGTTTGGGAGAATTATAGCACAACTAAGTAAGATTAAAATCAAAATAAATATTTTTTTATTTAAATGTTAAAATTTTATTTTTTATTTATTAACTGATAATTCATTTCTACCATATATGTTGTGATTTTTGGTACGAGGCGTAAAAAAAAAAGCCAAAAAATATGCTAAAAAAAGAGAGCTTTCCGGTTGAAAAGACGTGACGACTTGAAAGGATTTCAAACTTCTTTATGTCTCGAAGGCTATATAGGCAAAATATATTCAGCGCGTGACGTCCAAGCGTTTTGTGCGACAATCACAATCTGGTGCACGACAATCACAATCATTGAATATATTATCGAAGGATTTACCAACATAACATAAATAATTGGTGATAAGTTTTCCAATGAACTTCAATGGTTCGTGAGACCGTCGGTAAAAGTCGTGTCGACAGAAACAATATGTAACTACCGAAATTAAATGGTATTTAATAAAATAACATCTAAATATATATATTCTTAAATTATTTAAGAATTTAGTAAATTAATTAATTTTAAAAAATCGAAATTCAAATTAATTAAAAACAAAAAAAACCACAAAAACAGTTAGACACTTGGTCTTGACATTAATTTTAATATAATATATTAGTCAATTATTTTGTAACCATTTGTTTCATCGTGTAAACCCGAAGCCAAGATCACAGCACAACAATACAAGTGAAAGGGTGATGCATGTTAATTAGTGTATCTTTTAATCTTGCAAATGAGAATCTGACTTTAAGCATTAAAATTAGTTGTTTTTGCCAAAATAAAAACAGATATTTCTGCCTGATGTGAACATCCCACACATCCCAAGCCATGCTAGTCAAGATTGCAACGCCTTTCCAGTCCAGTCCTTTGCAATACTATCAAGTCAAGTACTCCATGGGAGAAGCTTGCCCTGCAATTTAGCAAGGCACATGCTTTTCTTTAATTACATCAAACTCAAAGTTCCCTTGGTGCATGTGAGGTTTTCCCTTCCGTGCTCGACACAATTGCATGTAATTTGGATGCATCCTTAGCGGTCACAAACTCCTCTTTCGCTTACAGCTATATACCCCACAAAAAAAAAAAGAAAAGAAAAACTCAAGCATAGCTCATGCATGGTGTCAACTTCAAATTGCTTTGATCCCAACTTAGTTTCTCTCCGAAGATAGCTAGTTTGATGTGTTTTGGAACCTATCCACATGGTTCTTTTATATTATGCATGATAGACTTTCACTGGGTTGTTCTTGCGTTTTGTGTGTCTTAAGAATTAAAATGTATCTTCTAACAAAGCTTATGTACGAGAATACAAAGATCACTAAATAAAAAATAAAAAAGGCGGTCAATTTTAACCAAAGCAATGGCTTCTTCTCAATTTGACAACCCTACGAATTAATTTAAAGCATCCCTTTGTCTTGTCTTTTGTTAGAGAAAACAATGAACTCAAGATCAGATCGACAGACAACATTAGGGTATCGTAATGCAACTAGTCGTATTAATTCGGCTTCCACCATTGAAGAAACCATGAAATGTTGACCCATACAGATAACGTATTAGCCAAGTAGGGCTAGTCAAAGCTCCATTGGGACCCTGCCGTTTAGCCCATAGCTTGAGCCAACACCATCTCTGGTCACCTGCAAGACTTGGCGTTAATTATGGCATGGCATGTATTTTGTAACCTAATTAATTAAATGGTCCTTAATTAAACTCCATTTTGAAGGAGATCGAGGAACCTTTCGCTTTACTACAACTTGTCAAGCAATGTAACGCTTCCATGCTTTGCAGCTTTTTTTAGACGTTAGAGCAATGGTTTACTGACTCTCTCTGAGTATTTCAAGCTGCACTAATTAATCATGATGCAGCTTTGTTTTTACATTTTAAAAGAATTTAAAAAAACATTAATTTTTTTTTATTTTTTTTCTTGCTTTAAATTAATATTTTTTTGATGTTTTAAAATCATTTTGATGCGCTGATATCAAAAATAATTTTTAAAAAATAAAAAAATATATTATTTTAATACATTTCTGAGTGAAAAGCATTTTAAAAAGCAATTATAACCATACTCTCAAACAGGCTAATCCTTAAATAAACCATTCACAAATTTTTAGAATATTGTTCAAGGTTCACACACTAGAAATCTCCCTTTTCAATTTTAATTTTATTAATCACCACCAGTATAATAAAATAAAGTATATATAGACACTTAATTGATCGTTTCCTATAATTAGATAATTAAAATAATTTATTGACGATCTTGAATTATTCATTAGGAAATAATAACAAATATTTGCTTTAATTACCTCTTTAATATATTCTTAACTCAACACGAGTGTAATTTTTTTATATTTTATTTAACTTCCAAATTAACTCCTTGTCATATCATAAATAACCCTTAAATTGATAGATAAATCAATATTTTTTTTTCAATAATTATACATATTCAAACAAGCTTTTCATACTGAAAACAAAATCTTTTTTCTATGGGATTTTAGATGATTCGTTCCTATATCTAGCGAGTTAAGTATTAGTTCTGGTATGATAGTTTAAAGGTTGAGATTTGACTTCTAAGAGAGAGGTAGGGCTGGCCAAGAGAGGTTGCCCCTCTCATATATATTAGAGCCTCAGGCTATGATCACGATGCTCTTGCAGTCCTGGTAAATCGGTTTCGTGAAAATGCAGTTCAACAGTATTTTTGAAAAATTTTAATTAATTTTTAAATGTTTTTAAATTATGTTTATCAAAAATAAATTTTCAAAAATAAAATAAAATAATATATTTTAAAAAAACAACTTCTATCCAAAATCACTCTGTTTGAATATTCCGGTGAACCGATCAAGTGTTTTAACCGTGCATGACTTGATAGAAACCAGTAACCAAACGAGAGTAACAGCAATATTTACTGCACAAGCCCGTTAAACTAGTGTTCTAGACCAAAAAATATTATGATAAGCAAGCAAGAACTAGGTAATACTTATAATTCAAGATAGATAACATAAGAACAAAAGAGAAATTAATTGTCAAAAAAACAATAAGAATTATCTCTCTTATTAAAAATGTATTTTTTAACATTTCTCTCTCCTGTATGATCCGGTTTATGATGGGAATGGAAAGTCAGAATTTGTTCTTGTAAATTGTAAAACCAAAATTTAACATTGTTGAGAACTGTGGTGTATTATTTTACGTCTTCAAAGTTCAAATTTTATATGGGTAAATATAAAAAGTTGAATCTTTATAAATTACTAATAAGACAGCATTTGATTACTATATCAAAACTTAATTATTATTTCGAGACATGAAAAATAAAAATAATGAAGAAAAAATATATTTGGATAAACATATATAAATGAAGATATACAAAAAATCTATATTTGAGATAGTTTTCGAACTAATCTAATGTTGAAAGTTGAAGTCGAGAAAAAAAATTCATGAGATCGGGGTAACTTTATAAAAAACAAATTGAAAAAAATTATAAAACTCAATTCCAAATAACCTAATATTGAATGTTGAGATTGAAGAAAAAAACTAAAAAAAAAATAAGTTGTTGAATGGTGAAATTGTTTTAAAAAATATTCAGTTAAAAAAACCTAAAAAAACTAATTGCGTCAACACGAATTAACTTTTCAAACTCATGACCAAGTCACGAGATTAAAATGACTCCATAGAAAGAAGATAAAAAAATTACGAAGCCCAATTAAAAAAATATTCGATTAAAATAATGAACAAAGTCTACTCAGGTTAAACTGTCAAATTCACGATCCATATCATAAGATCGAGATAACCTTATAGAAAGCAAATAAAAAAAATATATGAAATCCAATTTCCAATCAATCTAATGTTAAATGATAAAATAAAAAAAATCACATAGAAAAAAAGATTGACCTGAGTCAAATTGGGTTAACTTGTTAAGTTTTGGCTGGATTGTAAAATTAAGATAAATTCATAGAAAGCAAATAAATTTTTTTTACAAAACCTTAATTTTAACAGATCTAATGTTCAGGTCAAGATCGAGAGAAATAAAATAAATTCATGAAACCAGTATATAACCAAACAAAAAAAATATATATATATATATAATTTTTAAAATAACATAATATTGAACAAATAAAATTAAAACAAAAACTAAACAACAAAAAACAACAAAAAAAATGAAGAAAAATAAAATCACAAAACATCTTTACAACGAATATAATATTTTGTGAGTTTAGCTATGATGATTTTATTTTGTTAATTCTTAAATTTGAATTTTAAACCTTGGAGTTTTGGACATCTTTGAACTACTTCGCTACAATGCCGACCTTGATAGAAAGGAAAACGACATGGTGTCGCACTCACAGACCACATAAAATGCCAAAGTATACTTTTATCTTTAAAGCTTACGAGAGTGTGATTAGATCCTAAACCGACAAAAAACCGGAACCATCTTGTGTTTTTACTATTTTTTTCCTTAGTATTGAACCGGCGTTTTCTTTTTCCCAGTTTGGTCAATTACTATCCATAACCTTTTATTGTTCATATAAATATTAAAAATGATAAACATAAAAAATATTTTAAATAAAGTATAAAAAAGAGTATATAAATGCTACTTTTTCATAATGGTTCTTAATAATTTTTCATGTTTTGAAAAAGGTATGATAATCTTAGTTATTACATGGAAAAATAATTTTAATGTGCTAATTTTAAAAATAAATTTTAAAAAATAAAAAAAATTATTTTAATATATTTTTAAATAAAAAATACTTTTTTAAAAAAAACTTCCATCTTAGTTTGAAACACCACCTTATATCCACTGTGGAAGCTCTCCCGATGGGCAATGGAACGTACCAATAATTAACTTGCGATCCTTACAAGAAAATCGCCATCAATCAGAACGGTACCAAACAAAAAAATAAAGCATCGTTATGGGACCCATGATAACATCCAATTAATCCTTTAATCCAAAGATAAACACACCAATAAGATAATAACCACTCTAATTCCTCCCTGTAAATACTTTTCATGGAAAATGTAAAGAGAAATTTAAGGAAATCTCTCTCTCTCTCTCTCTCTCTCTCTCTCTCTCTCTCCATATATATATATATATATATATATATATACAGCGAAAGCTAAGCCTTGATCATTTACACCACATTACATTTCCTTGTAGTTCTGGTAAGGGGACATGCAAATGTTTGTACGGTCAAATTGATGAACAGACTCCATTTTCAAGCCTTTGCTTAGTTTGGTTATAGCTTTTCTTGAGTTCAAAACGAGCGAGAAGTAACAGAGAGAAAGACGGCAATGAAGAATGAAGAGCAAGAACGGTCTTTGTTTGGAATTTCTCTGACTGATAGACCAAGATGGAAACAATTCCTCATTTGCTCTTCTGGATTTTTCTTTGGCTATCTTGTTAACGGCATATGTGAGGTACTTTCTCTGTTTTATTGCATTCATACTCTGTTTGGTTTCTGGGAAGGTCGATGGAAAGAAAAAAAAACCAAACTTGGAATTCCAGCTCTTTCTTTTTTTTTTTGCTTTCTTTTGTTTCTGATCAGCCAAAGTGAGGTTAAAGTTTGAATCTTATGGTTCATTAAAAATGTTTCATAGGACTAAACGATTGCTCTTTTTCACTCTTTTTCTCGATTTCAGGAATATGTGTACAACAGGCTTCAGTTCAGGTGGGCTTTTACCTTTCTTGTATCGTGTTCCTTTGGCAATGTTTTTGATATGTTTATCTGTGAACTATTTGTTAGTTTCGTGATTATAAATGACGGATGGTCTTCCATTCTTGCAGCTATGGCTGGTACTTTACATTTGTTCAAAGCTTTGTGTATGTTTTCCTGATTTATCTCCAAGGCTTTACTCCCAAGCAAATGGTGAATCCATGGAAGACTTATGTCAAGCTCTCTGCAGTTCTCATGGGTTCCCATGGACTCACCAAAGGGTCTCTGGCTTTTCTTAATTACCCTGCACAGATCATGTTTAAATCCACCAAGGTAGGACTGATTCATGCCAACAGAATAATACTTCTGTGATCCTTAATTAGACTGGTTAATGCAAAATACAGCAGAGTAATAGCTCTGTGATCTTTAATTGCAAAAGCAAATTAAATGAAAATGAACATTTTGTACGAGTATTTAGAATTTGATCCTGTCTGTCTGTGATAAAGAAATGAGGTAGGCCACTAAAATAAATGGTTAGTTGTCAATGGAGTCTGAAAATCGGTGCTTTTTTTTATTCGAATAAAAAATCATGAGACCCATAATCACTGTATGGAGTCTTTACTATAATCAACCACTTGAGTTTTCAACTAGAATTAGTAAATTAAGCCAAGAAAATGATTAAGTTGGTTGATGTTTCTCGTGGTCTATATTCTGGCTCCGCAGGTTCTTCCAGTGATGGTAATGGGTGCATTTATACCGGGTCTGAGACGCAAATACCCAGCTCATGAATATGCATCTGCGCTACTTTTAGTTGCAGGTCTGATCATTTTCACTTTAGCAGATGCAAAAACTTCACCTAATTTCAGCATCATTGGTGTTTTGATGATATCTGGTGCCCTGATCATGGATGCTTTTCTTGGTAACTTACAAGAAGCTATCTTTACCTTGAGTCCTGAAACAACACAGGTGATGAGCATGAGGATTTCCTACTTGTGTTTCAATGTGAAGGAAAAGGCATGGAATTCATGTTTTTTTTTTTCTTTCTATGCACAGATGGAGATGTTGTTTTGCTCAAGTGTGGTAGGTTTGCCGTTCTTGATCCCTCCCATGGTTTTGACAGGAGAACTATTCAAAGCATGGAACTCATGCTCGCAGGTAATTGACATACCAAGCAGTTTTCTTGTTTTTCCCACCTTAACGTATAGTTCACAATTCTTTATCCCGACAAAAACGCACACATGGTCCCTAATGTAAGATTGTCGTTTTTGTTGATCAAGCAGCATCCATATGTGTACGTTGTGTTAGTTTTTGAAGCCATGGCCACATTCATCGGCCAAGTCTCAGTCCTTTCACTCATTGCCCTTTTTGGTGCCGCAACCACAGCAATGGTACCCTCCTCTCACAAGCATTTTCTGGTCTTAAAGATCACTGTGATTTGAAAAAACGTTGAGCATTTTAACGCACATTTGACGGAGCATGAATATTGAATGAACATGCAGTGGCATTGCTTTTTTTATTGAGTTCTTTATGACTAAGATTAAATTTTATCACAGGTGACAACCGCGAGAAAGGCAGTAACATTGCTGCTATCATACTTGATATTCACAAAGCCATTAACTGAGCAGCATGGGACTGGACTTTTGCTTATAGCAATGGGGATCACGTTGAAACTTTTGCCTGACAAAAATCCTTACAAGAGGAGCTCATCCTCGACTACTAAAAAGGATAAGATCGAGAAAGCTTCTACAAATGATGAAGAGGAGAGAGTATTTCAATTAGAAATTGAAGCTGCAGAGGATGAAGAGAAAAGGCCATTGGTATAGAATTAAAAAGCTTTAATTTAAGCTGTGTTTTTTTTTCTTCCAATTAAGTGTTTACGTAAGATTCTGACGGTTAAATTAAAATGTTAGCATTGAACATTTCATAAAGTATTTGTATTTTCATTTTTATAAGTTGAACATTCTCTTTTCTGGACAGATTGCAAGCAAAAAAATTTCAAATCATAGTTAAGAGCATTTTACAGAGTAAAAGCAATTTTAATATTTATTGTGTTCTAGAGTTATTTTTGTATGCTTTATAATTATAATATAATGTTTTTATGCAATATCGGGGAGTTTTTTTTTTATTAAAATAAGATGAAGTAGTTTAATTCTCTCTCTCCATTTGTAATTTGGTATTGTACAGCTTTAGAAAAATAAAAATACAAAATCACCAAATTTCAATTCATGCCTTTATTATTAATCATTACAAAAACTAAAAAAGCATAGATAAATCATTATCAATAGTGCTGCAGCGATTTTTTTTAGTTTTTTTTATTTTGTAATTATTTAAAAAAAATTTATGCCGCTATTTTTTATTTTTTTAATTTTATTTTTTTAATATTAAATTATTTGATAATTGAGTTTTCTAATTTTTTAAAAATATTCTTTTTATGTTGTTATCACAACTTCATGAATTTTTTTTTCAATTAACAAAATTAGGCTTCATAATTTTTTTATTTTATTTTCTATAAAGTTATTTCAGTTTATGACTCAGATCACGGGTTTGACAGGTTAACTCGAGTTATTTTTTTAATTTATTTTATTTTTTAATTTGATCTTTTAATATTGAGTTGATTTGGAATTTGATGTTATAAGTTTTTTTCTATGAGGTTATCCCGATCTTATGACTTGGGTTATAAGTTTGTTGACTCGTGTTATTTTTTAATTAAATATTTTTTTAATTTTGGATTGATTAAAAATTAACATTCATAATTTGTTTTCTATGAGATTATCATGGTCTCATGACATAGATCATGGATCTATAGATTAACCTCAATTAATGAGGATAAATTCAATATGTTATCGTCTTAATATTAAAAAAACAAAATCTCTCAATATGTTATATTCGCAATATTTAAAAAATATTTTATCTAATATGTATCAAATTTTAAATTCATAATTAAAAAAAACTTTATTTGAAAATACATTATCAATGCTTGGATATTATTTTATATTAAAAAACTTTCATCCACCCTTAACTTAGCATGCGCCAATGATAATGATCTAGTTAACAAAACAACTGAAAGTTATTTCACTGCTCATGACAACTGACTTTCTTTTCTTTTTTTTTTCTTCTCATTTTCAAATGTTTTTTTCTTTCAAATATTCCATTTTATAGCCTAATAATAAGAAATAAGACTTGAAATTATGATAAAAATACAATTATTAAAGATAGAGGACTAAATGTAAAACACAAAGAAAATATATGGCTAACCACACTTTAACGACAAATTTTATTTTGGTCCAAAACTTTATTTTTCTTTTCAATCATTGAGCTAAAGAGATGAGAGAGAAACTAACTTTAAAATGACAAAAAAAGAGAAAGTGGTCAGTTGGGCCACTTTTAGGCAATGAAACTTGTTATTTTTTGTGTTAACATATTTTATTTGACGATAGAAATTTAATGATAGCGGTTTTTTTTTTCCTGTAAACACCATTGAGGAAGGAGATTGTGCTCAGTTTGAAGATTTTTATTCTTTTGATTTTGGATTTTTGGGTGATTTTAGAGTATTGGTGGGTTTGTGGTGTTTTAGAGGTGTTTTTAGATGAAAATGAGTTGAAAAATTTAAACCCAACTTCTTTGTTTTTTTGGTCACCACAATAGTGGTTAGAAACTCTGTTCTTACCTAGTAGACGATGCTACATCTACTACAATGGATGACAAGTTGTTTGTTACTTAAAAAAATAAAAATAATTAATTGTCTCGGGCGCGAAAGCCTACTTGAGGCCGCGTGTTTAAACTTATTTGTTTAGCCCTTTGTTTTGTTTTTTGCACTTTATTTTTTATTATTTGAATTTTTTTCCCAATTCATTTATTCAATATTTAGTTTTTATTGACTTCTTTTTATTTTTTAAAAAATTTATTCTTTAATATTTTTGTTAATTGTGAATTGCTTTTCATATTTTTTTTATCATACAATAAAATAAAATAAATAATTGAATTTAATGAAGTTCATAACCCGGATCGCTAGTTTGATGGGTCCACTAGGGTTAGCCTGATTGTTTCTTTTTTTTTTCCTTTCAAGTTTTTTATTTAAATCTATTAAGTTGACAAGATCAGAGTGAGACAACTTTTCATTTGATTTAATTGGAAATTCAAGTTAAAAAAAAATTGAATTGAAAGTTTTTATATTTGACCGTAATCTCGAATTTATTAAGAACATGCTTGGCAGTGTGGTAGCAGTTGCTTTTCAAATAACTTTTTGTGCCGAAATGCATGTTAATGATTTTATTTATTTTTTAAAAAATTATTTTTGACATCAGTATATTGAAACAATCCAAAACATATAAACTATATTAAATTTTAATAAAAAAATAACTTTTTGAGAACACGGTTTGCACCGCGTTCCTAAACAGTTTCTAACAATACAAAAAACTTTGTTGCAGCCTAAACATTTTTTTAGGTTAAAAAAATTTAGTCGAAGTCACATCATAGGGCAATCAATAACCTAGTAGCTCCTAAGAAACTTAAAGGCTATTTTTACTTATTAGCATTTTTTTGAAAAAATATTTGTGAAATAACAGTTAAAAAATATAGTTTTTACATATCATGATTGAGCAATGTGATATTTATAATTTGTCACTATTCAGAATAACAACTTTTAAAAAAGATATTAAATGGACTAAAGAAAGGAGAAAAAAGAAAAAAAAAAGACCACAGATACATATTAAAACTTCGATTAAAACACCACCGGTATCATTAGAAAGATTTCAACAAAAAAAATCCAACAATACTAAAAAAAATCACCAATAAGAACCCAAATGTATTACACTTGTCACCCAAAGGTGGCAGGTGACTCACTTATTTTTTATAGCAAGTATAGCTCATTCGAGTCATCATTTTTTATATTTATTGGTGTTGTTGAATTTATCTTGTCTTATTTTTTTATGATATCAATGATGTTGTAATTAGAGCTTTTGTATTTTTTTGAATTATTTTTTTCTCTTTTCTTTCTTGATCATTTAATATATTGTTTTTAAAAGTAACAAGTTGTAAATATCATATTTTTTATTTGAAACATATATAAATCATGCTATTTCATCTATTTTTTTTCAAATATACTATTTCATTAATATTTTTATTTTATTGTGCTAATTAAAAAAAAATCCTTAGAACCCAAGTTGTTTGTGCAATGACAAGATGCACGCTGCAGACAACATCTGCACTTTTGTAAAAACTCGAAACCATTTTTTATTCTTTTGGTTCTTATAAATAAAAGCGATTGAATATCTCGAGCTTTGACGGATAACATGTTCCCTTTTCACCACGTGTCAAAGCACAAACATGCAAGGTAACACGAACACTCTTGCCTTTTTCGGGGGCGATGGCAATGCAGTCAAAACCTCGTTCGCTAATATTTATTTTTTTATTTAAAATTTATCTTTTAATATTTTTAAATCATTTTAATATATTAATATTAAAAATAAATTTTAAAAAATAAAAAAATATTATTTTAAAACATTAATCTCCGTTACATTCTCAACTTCACTCTCTCAGAATCATCAATCAAATCTGGACACTAACATTAATATAGCAGTGAAAAAATATCACATCATAAAGACATAAACAGTAAAATCTTGATATTGTGCAGCAGCAGCAGTACAGAAAGAATGGCTGGCGATGCTGGAGGCACAAACACGACTACAAGGTTGCTAAGGGCAGAAGATGGAGGAAATAGAAGTGGGCAAGTAGAAGAAGGAAGACCAAAAGAACCATGGAAAGGAGAGTATGTGAAGAGTGTTGTCTATGCAGGACTTGATGCCATTATCACTTGCTTTTCTCTCATTTCTTCCATCTCTGCCACTCATAGCTCCTCTGGTAATTAACATTATCTTGTATGCATGTATGATGCTTGTTTTTATCTAAAATTTGATTAGTTATTAATCATGATTCTGTTTCCCTGTAGTGGATGTGTTGGTGCTTGGATTTGCAAACCTGGTGGCAGATGGGATATCAATGGGGTTAGGAGATTATGTGTCTAGTAGCACTGAGAAGGATGTGGCTGCCAAAGAGAGGGCAGTGACAGAATGGGATGTCACTAACCATGGGAGGGCTCAGAGGCAGGAGTTGGTCAGAAAATATCAACAACTTGGGATGGACATTAATGATGCAGCCACGGTACAACCCTTCTCTTTCCCCTGTACAGTTTTGGCTACAAACAAATTAAGTTGAAGTGAGAGTACTTATGTTTACCTTTTTGGTACTAGGTGGTGGAGATATTTGCAAAGTACAAAGACATCCTAGTAGATGAGAAAATGACTGCGGAAAAAGGGATGACACCACCAGATGAAGAGGAGAAGCCATGGAAGAATGGTCTTATTACCTTAGTGGCCTTCCTTGTGTTTGGCTGTTTACCACTCCTCTCTTTCGTTGTCCTAATCCCTTTTACTAACAATGAAACGGTGAAGTTTATTGGTGCTTGTTTCATGGCTATCTTAGCCTTGGCAGTTCTTGGAATAGCAAAGGCAAAGATAGCTGGACAAAATTATGTGCTGTCTGTATTCATCACCGTTGGCAATGGTGCCTTCGCTGCTGCTGCGGCTTATGCTATCGGGTGGACGCTAAGGAATGTAGCTGGGCTAGTTGACTGAAAATGCTTGAGTTTTTAGTTCTGACAAGCATTTTGCCAAGTTAAAACGGCAATGAAGCTAACTAGACTAGGAAGTTCTGATTTTGATGGTTTGTATGAACGGTTCTCAAATGAAACTTCCATTACGAATTTTGCTTCAGTAGACTTTCTAGTAGATAAAGTAGAATTGGTCTATCAACAGCTTTATTATTCTTGAAAAAACAATGATCAAACATGATTGAGAGATGACAAGGTGAATGGTTAACAAAACTGTTGTCCAACTTAGGCCAAATATAGAAGTGAAAACACGAATTCGGTAAAAGAAAATCATCTCTCACTCTCCTTCGCTCAAAGATAAGTGCAAGACGTGCTCTGCTTCCTTCAGGAATAATCTGGCGAGTTGCTTTTGCCCTTTTCTATATACTATACTTGACCACCTGTTTCTGCTCATGAATTTGTAATGACCTGATTCATCCGTATCCTTGCTGCAGAAAAGCAAAAGAAACATAAATGTGCATGATTTCCTCGATGGAAAATGATGACTGGAAGTTCAAAAATGCAAGATAACAAGCAAGGTGATGCAGCCATGGAGGGGAAACTACTTCGAAAGTTTAGTGAATACATAAGTAATGAACAAATCAGCAAATGCAGCAGTTCACCTAGATAATAGGATAAACCTAATCAATCTCATACCTTTCACACTGTTCAATGTTTTTCACATCCTGGGCCTTTTCAAGCAGCTCGGTATCACAGTCTTCAGTTCCAGAATTTTCTTCAAGATTCATCACCCTTGTACACAGAAATTAAATTTAACGAGTTATGACAGATCTGAGTCTTAAGTCATCAAGATTATATTTTACGTATGTAATTATATGGATTTCAGTGGTTACTTGGTTTGAAGAAGATCAAAAAGCAATTGTAGAGCTCCAGAATCTCCACAAGCCTCCCATACTGCTGTTCTAACTTCTGTATCTGTTGGTTGCCTCACCCCTTCAGACCCTACAAGCTTTAAAGCAAAAGCAAAACGTTCAGCAATGAAAACTTGACATATTTTTTAATCCAATTAACAGAAAAATGTTCTGTCTCCTGTCATAAATGATAAAAGCTCTAATAACAAGCAAGCATATAATCCCAGGTAACCTTGAATACATTAGACTTTCTTCGACAGATATTCATTTATGACAGCAGGGTTGCTGGAATAGCAGCAGCATTTGATGGTCAATGATGATCATTTTTAGGCCCAACTGGTAGAGCATGCAAATTTAAAAACCCGTCTTCAATTACTCCTTTTTAATAGATCCATAATTTCTTAGTTAGATGACATCTTTAATGTTTAATGAAAAAGACAGCATTTCTTAGTTTGATGACATCTTTAATATTTAATGAAAAAGAGAGCATCAATTTACTGGTTCTTCTGTATATCCGAAATTGAATGCAGCTAATTAGAAGAAACCAAAAACAATCCTGAAACCAGTAACCTTGAATACAGTATACTTTCTTCAGACCAGAGATTCAAAGAACCCATTCACTATACTACAATGGTTGATGGAATAGCAGCATCATTTGAAAACTATTTTAAATTAATTGCTCATAGGAGCTGAAAAACAAAGTATCAGATAATAGAAAAGATGTCTCTGAAGAGAAGAGAACCCGCACCTCTTCAAGAAATGAAGAAGCCTTGAACAGCTCATCTTCCTGCATGGCTATGGTCCTCAACGTAGTTAAAAATTCCTCAGGAAAGACCAGCTTATTTGCGTAGGACGGCATCCTGCGCTGACCACTCCAACTGAAGCTGCAAATTTTATCTGCTTTTCCCTTACCATTGTCATCATTACTTGTTGTGCCTGCTGGGAAAAACCCATGAGCCAGCAAGCGTTTAGGTAAAAGACACCGCATTTCAGCTTTCTGTAATGGAAACCGGTTTTATCAGCAACACAAATTTATTTTGTAAGGGGAAACAGCAGGAGATGTAACTCTCTGGATGTGTTAAATAACTTCTAAAGTTCCAAATTCACTTGAATAAAAGCACAGAAACACTATCGATAAAAAAAGAAGGTCGAGAAATGCTGACCTGTGCTTCAAGAAGCTGCATTTTGGAGTCAGAAAAGGGAACATTCTGAATTGCCTCTACAGGATAATGGACCTGCATACGTTACACATGCAAGTTCTCAGACTTGATCCATTCATTACAATATGCTGCCAACATCTAGCAAAAAATATTGTCCTAACAGAACAACATCGGAGTTGCAAAATCCACTTGAACACCCAAAACTATCACAAGTTAATTCTTTTGCTTGAGCTGTGCTTAAATAGTCATATTGACAACTGGCCACAAATAAAAAGTGCACAAGCAACAAAAATTCACAAAAGTGGCATTACCATAAGATATTCATCCGGATTATTATCAATGACAAATCCATAAAGGTACAGTAACTCCTGCATCAAGGCAAAGTAATTGCTGTCACTTTAATGGGTAATTGAAGCTTCAAAGATGGTAGTGTAACATCATTCCAAAAAATGCGCCCCAGTTAAGAAGAGCAACATGTATTGTGAGCAGAAGAAAATCTAGACAAATGACAGGTAGCTGGAAGATAAAATGCTCCAAATAAGAATATTTTGATTTATGCACCATAGAGAAGCAGGAATGGAGGCACACTATCTTCCAATACAAGGATTCATGGAGAAAATACTTTTCTGAGATGAAAAATTTAAACACTATATGTGATTCAAATCGTCAGCATAATTCATTCAATACCTATCCATAATGTTAAAAAAGGATTTGCATGGCTCATAATCAAACAAAACTCATATGAATGATAAGCAAGAAAACAGAAATAATAGCAGGCAACTCAACATAAAGCATGGTGCTTAAAAGGATGCAATAGCAAAACTAAAGTGAAGCAGTAGATCAACAGTTAAAAGAAGGTTTCACCGGATGAGTGTACAAAAGCATTCCCACGCTAAATGAATGTGCCAAGGTCATGTACAATGCGAAGTTAAATTGCTAAAGACATGTTTGCTAAAAAGAAGTGTCCCCATTGAGTTAAAAGAGGTTTCGACACAATAGTCACCATTTCCCGTCCAGTTTAGAAAGATAATCCAGATTATGCTCCCAGGCACTATATAGTATAGCTAAATGCAATATCTCAACAAACTAATCATCTTGACATAATAAAGAGGTGTCAAGAGTTGAAGAGAAAAACACAATTAACAAATACCTACAATGTATTTTAATGGAAAAGGGTTTTGAACAAGGGATGCTGGCACGTCCTCTGAGTGCCAAAAGGAAGTACCTCATTTCCCTTGTTGCCATAGCTGATGGTAATTTCTTTCTCCATTTGGAAGGGAGTTTTTTCAGCTTTCCGAGTGAGATGGACAAAAATGTCATGAGAAAAACAAGAAATCTCTATAGTCAGACATAGTTAAATTCATAAAGTTCAGACCATCAGCTACTCATGTTTGATTTTAAATTAACAAAAGACTGAGGCACTAATATACAAATAATCCTATTGGAACCGTTAAGAATACTACCAGAAAGAAGGTACATGGAGTGAGGAACTCCAGTAGTCATTCCTGTTCCATCAACCTCCCATGTTGCCACCGCCTTCAGATCTAAACAGTCATGTTCAGCCAAATGGCAAATAACACGTAGAATGTCACTTCACTATGACAGATAATAAGTAACAAAATTTAATTTTTATTCAAGTAAACTCAAATAAAATTCTGAGTTAAAGATAATTCGAATTATTAAACAACTGGCATACCATGGTTGCAAAAATCAATGCCAGGAACAAGGCCCTCCACCCAGACAGTCTCATTGAATTGGCCATCAACTCCAGGAACCTTGGATCCTGATATAAGAAGTGCCTTAGCTTAGTTTGATAGGAACAAGAACATGCACCAGCAATTCCTTGATTCAAGTAGCTAATCAGGAGAGATAATGATATCATGGAGAACTAAAAACCGAAAAAAATAACCATACTTTCTTCATCCTTCCTTTCAGTCAAGTCTCCAGCAGAAATATCACTATGGGAAACCCCAGAATCAATGTTAAGTGAAGACTGACTGTCCTGATCCTCTTGAACTTGTGGAAACACATAAGAACGGGGAAGGGGAATGTTCAAAGCACGTGTCCAAAATACTGAATTTGCCCTAGCATGATGGAAAGAGTGCAAAATTAGCCAGCAAAAGTGGTAGGAACAAGAGTGGGTTTATGTCAAGGAAATGCCAAGGCATAATACAAAATATCAAACAAAAATAAGTAATTTGGAAGATACTTACCAAAGGAAATCTTCAAAACACACCTCACTGGCAAAAGAAGCAATAACAAATATCAATTTTTTTTGTAGAAGATGATGCCATTCTTAACTCACGTTGAGTGTAATAAATTTAACATTTGTGTGTCTAAATGCCTATGATAGCCCAGTTATGCACTTACGCTCAACCAGGAAAATACCTTTATATGTTGCTGAGGAGTTGAGTAATTGCCAATCCGGAACCAGAGCTCCTAGCTCTGGTGGTTGGGTGTTATATTTTCCATCACTCAACCAAGGTTCAAACTTCGGTACCAATAACAACAAACAAAAAATAATTAGCCAATTTGGAAGCTGAGCTTACCTTTCTAAATCCCCATCTAGAATTAGAAGTTTCTGCACCAAGCCCTTCACTTTGTCTTCATACAAAGACAACAACTTTTTTCTCTGCAACATATAGATATGTCTTTCATCAAGTTCTATGGAGTCAAGGTCAAGGCACAATCATTCAAACCAAAATATACATGAAATATCAATCCCATGAATTATACAAAAGTCCAATATCAAACCACCTAGAATTAGAAAAGATGTTTTGTAATTTAGGTTAACAGTAAAGGTAAGATCAAGTGTTCAGATAAACCAATAATCACCACATAATTGGAAGCACCAGCATGCTTTAGGAATCATTATAATCATCATCTTGAAATAAGTTGAGGAGATCAGTAGCATCGAAGTGGCAGTAAATGCTTTGATATTGTAGGTGAAATTATAGGTTGTGACAGCCTGACAGAACCTATCTTCTTGAACTGACACCATTATATACAGTGTCATACATAACCCAGCTATCCAATCAGTGTAACACAGGACATGCAAAAACATGTGTGACCTGTAATTCAGTTGCCCGATATAGTGTTGTCCCCTTCAACTCCAAAAGCTCATCATCAGTAAACCAGAGTGGATTTCCAAAGGTTTTGGGAAGCATGTCAAGGTACCTGATACAAAGTAAACTGAATAAACCCAAACCACCCTGAAAAAAAAAATTCTAACCCAAAAATAAGCAAGTGTAATCGATGCATACGGTTTCCAAGACGAATTATTTCGAAGGCGCTCTAACATTAGAAATAGAATCATCAAAAACCTGTCATCAACTTCTCCTTCTTCAAACATAGATCTACACTCAGGTCCAATAAGGGGATCTTGTAACACTCTCATAGGAGTTATTGCTAGATCTAGTGGAACAACAAGTAGAACCCCTGAATTTTTCCAAGAAAGTTTCCGAGTAAAATCATTCAATTCGAACATTTTCACAATGACAATAAAATATATATATATATATATATAAAAGAAGAACCGAATCTTTATTCTTTATTTTACTAGTTTTCTTTCCACATAGCAACCAAAAATTCATTTCCTTAATATTCCTGACAATAACGCCCAAAATTCCAGCCAAGTGCAAATATCAGCTAACTGCCACTTTGCTGAATACGGTAACATTTCAAGATATCATGATATCCAATAGCAATGCCAGCCTCACTCTATCAATTTACATTCTTGTATAAACCTATTGCTATTAACCCCCAGCCCCCCCGACAAAAAATAAATAAAAAAGAACCATTTCTTTCACTTCTGCATACTGAACTGTTCAGCGTTCCACTCCAGTACAAAAAACAAGTTACTTAATTTTACTGATACTTTACTAGGAAAAAGGAATGAGTTTATTTACAAAAAAAGCCACCTTTTTCAATCAACAACCAGTACGTATAACGCACAAATATGAATGTAGAGATTGATGAAAAGGTTTTGATTACCATCAGAGACATCATTAGATGAAAAGACACCAAACCCTTTATTTTGACCACAGTATTTGATGTTGCACCCTCTTAGTTCAACCTTGTTAACCTGAATTCAAACAAACACATCCCACATAAAAAAAAATGCCATGTTATATATATAAACAGGAAACAAAAAAGTAAGAAAGAGGGTTGCTTGAGTATTGAAGTGCCTGGAGCCATTGAAGGAATCTTTCAAGTTTTGCCGCTGCTGCTTCTTCTTCTTCACTTGCCATTGTTTGATTCGCTTAGGGGGGGGTTTTGGTGGAAGTAGAAAACTCGAGGTTTATGCGGTTTAAAACGATGGAATGGAATATAAGCAAACGAGCACGCCGTGCTGAATAGACGAGTGTCGTTATGACTACACATGTCGTTTTGGCCTTAGTAGGTCAGTCTTCACGACTAGTGAGCGACGCGTTGTTCGCATTATGCATGGATGAGGATAATTTTTGTCAACAAAGATGCTAGTTATGTTGTGAATCAAATATAATTTTTAGCAGGCAATTTTCACTCAAAACTCAAATCATGTTGTGTATTGTTTCGTTGGTCAATTACAGAAATTTTCTCCAATTCCAATGTATATTTATCTTTCAAATCAAGCTATACTTCCTTTTTGTATAGGTAATTTTGCTTCTTCTTTTTTCGAGTATAATTTTAACTTGAAAGGCAATAAGGAAGACTCGGTAAAATTATTGTTTCGATATTGACGAGGTTGGAATTTATTCAAAGGTATCTTGAATAATAAAATCAAAATTGGATCTCATCCCACAAGAGAAAAGGTTAGAATATAAAACACATATCTATAATTTATCAAGATAAAATATTCCTCGTTTATCAAAGTTATTATAAAACCTAAGATTCTTTGTAATTAAAAAGATCATGAGCTAGGTAATTTGCCTGAAGATGATGGGTATAGTAGATCGTCAAACTCATATAAGTTTAGGTTTAACGTTTGGTTGATTACAGAAATTATAACTCTGACAACTTTTTAACTCTACATATATTTAAGCTCAGCACTTGGCTAAACCTAAAAACACTAGATCATTATCCCATCCTTAGTTACTTTTTTATAAAAAAGATTACAAATAAAAATACAAAAATATTGACTCATCATATCTATATCTATATAGTCCAAATGAATCTCTTTACTTAGGATGAGATTTTTTTTAAGATTAAGTCGATCAAGATGCATCATTCGGAGATTGTTTTTTCATTAATAAGTTAGGAGTTTTTATATGTTTTACTAAAATTTCAATCAATCCTTTAACTATGAACCTTCAAAAGGTCTTGCAAGATTGCTTGCTATATGGGCGATTGGTTTTTGATATCTCTTTATTGTTAGCATTTGTGCATATTGTATTTGTATACCTAATTGGTGAGAAAGATATTAATGTGTGTGGCAATTAATCCTCTCATATTGATCACCTTCAGGTGCCGTCTAATCTCTGACAAGTATTTCATTATTATATATTATTATGTTTAATATATGCACGCACGTGTGTGTAATTTGTTATAGTCTTTATAATTATAAATATATATAAAAAAATATATTAAATGTTATTCTCTTATTAAATTGGTTGAACTCGCCCTTTTATTTCTAATATTATTTTAGGTTCTTAGTTTTTGTTAACATATGAATTTTGTTGAGTGTTTCTGTTTCTTTAGTTTTGATCGATATGCTTTGCTTGTTCGCATGCTTTCCTTTTATTTTTTATTTGATGTGTTAGATGCTTTACAATTAGGTTAGGTTTAGGTTGCACTTTGAGCTTGGGTCCGTTGGGCTAGAACATGGGTCTTACACACATGATCCAGTCATGAGTTTAATAGATTAATCCAAGTTGACTTAAATTATGTTTTTGGGCTATTTTTTCTAATTGATTTTTTTTATTTCATCTTTCAACTCTATGTTAGTTGAAAATTAGGCTTCATATTATTTTTTTTTTGCTTTCTATAGGTTATCTTGAACTCATAACCCGGATAATAAATTTACTAGGATGACTATATTTGTTTTTGAGGTTATTTTTTAATTGAAAATTTTTTTAATCGGGCTTCGTAATTTTTTTATTTACTTTATATGGGGCTATCCTGACCTCATAATTTAGGTTACGAGTTTGATAGGTTAACTCAATTTATTTTTTGGGTCTTTTTTTAACTAATTATTTTTTTTAATTTCACCTTTCAACAACTCAATCTTCTTCTTCTTTTTTTTTTAAAAAATTCATCCTTAAATATTAGGTTGTCTGGGAATTGAGTTTTATATTTTTTTATTTGCTTTCTATGGGATTATCCAGATCTCATGATTCAAGTTGTGAGTTTAACAAATTAACTCAAATTGACTCAGATAGTTTTTTTTGTTCTTTTTAATTTATTTATTTTTTAATTTTATTATTCAACATTAAATTTATTAGGAATTGACCTTCATGTTTTTTTAAAATTTTCCTTTCTATAAATATATCACAATGTTATAACTCATGTCATATAATTGATAGGTGAACTCCATATTGATTCAATATGTCACTTCTTCATATTTGATAAAACAATATCATCTAATTTTTATATTTCATTTTTTTGTTGGATTTAGCCTTTTTTTTAAAAAAATTGTAATTAAATGAAATTTATTGCTCTATATTTATTTTTAAAAATATATTGTCCAGTATGTCATCATCTTCATTTATTTTAATATTTATTTAAGGATAAAAAAATATATAACCGTATCGTTTTTCAAAAAATAATCTTCTTATCTTTTTTTATTAGTTTATATTTTTTCAATTTTATTTTTCAATATTTGATTTGTTTAGAAATTAAATTTTTTTATATAATTTTTCACTTATTTCGAAAATGAAAAAATTTATCTTGAGTTTTTTATAATTATATTATTAAATTAATCTAGTTTAATAAAAATAATGAATTTTAGTCCAGATTTGTTTTTAAATGACTTGAAATTTTTTGGCTCATCAAGCTTCGGATCGGTGATTCTGATGGGCCTTTCACCCTGTTTCGTGCCGAGACCTGTTAACCCAATCATAAGCCTAGTATTAGTGTGATCCGTTGGGCTCGAAAGTGGAGGTGCTAGTCTAGACACATTAACAACCCCCAAGTCTTCGTATTTAAAACCACACCTGGCCACTGGCTTTTCTCTTACAAGTGCTAAAAACTAAAAGAGAAGGAGAAACTAAAAAACACCATCGTAGTTCTTTCTTGCCGCCGATCCTTATTAAACCTCGAATCGCTCGATCTATCACCCTATCCAATTAAGAGAAGAAGAAGAACGTCAGCAAGAAGCTCTCTCTCACTATATCAGGTTTGTCCGCGTATCTCTCTGTCGCTACGATCGCTCGGTCAATCGCCTCGTTTACCGCCACGATGTCGACGAAGACGACGACCGGTTTCAATTATCAATGTCCTTGCTCGATTCTTAGGGTTTCATTTTTGGATTTCCTTTCGTTTTTATTATCTCTCGCTTCTGGATCTGCAATCAGATATCGTAATTGTGTTTTTAGGGTTAGAGATTTTATTTCAATTAGGGTTTCTCGAGATCGGTGATATTATTTATTCTGTGATCGTCACGACCAAGGTTGAATCAAGTAATTGCAGTTCAAGATTTAGGGTTTTTTATTATCTTCATGGACTTTGCATTAGCTTTAGTTTTGTGGAGAAATCAGCCAATTCTGGACGGAATAACGCCGCAATCAGATTCAAAAGTTGGATTTTGGGATGATTTTGTTATGCTTTCTTCGGTTCTGGTTAGGTTTTTCAGTGATCGCGGTCTTGGTCGTGGTCGTGGTCGTGGTCGTGGTCTGACAATAGTGAAAGACTGGCTTTTTAATTCATGTGTAGATTCTGTTTCGATCGGTATTGTTTATTTGTGTTCTGTTTCTATTCTATAGCATGGAGATTAAGACCTTGACTGTTCGTAATCACACACGAGTTGGAGGACGAGGTGGAGGATCTGCAAAAAATAATGCTGTTTGTTATTTTTGGAAAGAAGGGAAGTGTAACAGAAATCCATGTAGGTTTCTGCACACAGATTTCCCAGCCCCGAATGTTTACCATAGAAATTTTAAGCAGTCTCAAGCTTCAAAGGACCAACTGAAGAAGAGCCTAAAGCGTGCGTTGGGTGAAAATACTAGAGGTGGTTCGCTAGAAGATAAAAGCAATAAGAGCAGACCCAGTTTTAATTACGAGGACTTGCCAAACCAGTGCTCCCTATATGTTTCTAAGAATTGGTCCATTTTGAAAACTGGAAGCCATGGACTGGAAGGTGTAAACAATCAGGAGAGCTCCTGTCCTGGTGCTGAGGATCTACTGAGGAAGTGCCCCGACCATAAAAATGCGTTGGTTTTATCTGCCGGAGCTGGTGGTTCTGAAGATAGAATTGCTCTGAATTGCAATGTTTCTGTCACTGAGGCAGAAGGTCTAAAGAGGATAAGAGTGCAGAAGTTCATTGAAGATAGCCCAAAGGATACAGTGATTTCGACCACTGAAGGTTCTGTGCCCAAAGTTGAAATTCCTCAGAAGGACCAACAAAAGGCTTGCGAGCAGTGGATGTCAGACAGTTGTGTTGAAGGCAAGGGGTGCCAGTACTTGCACTCGTGGTTTCATGGGGTAGGGTTTTCGATGCTGGCAAAGCTCAGCGGGCACAGTGAGGTAATTGTTGTGATAACTTGTTTACTCTCGGGATGCTTTTCTGTTTTATGTTTTATACTCACCAGTCACCAGTACTTGAGTGTGAAAAAATTGTACTTGATGCCTTAATGCAAAGATGTTTCCATTGAAGCAGAGTTATGTTACTATCACAAATTCTGTTACCTGAGAGGTTGACTAAACAATGTGTTTATTGCTGTTAAATGTGAAAAGGAAGTTATATTGTAGCTTACGTTCGGGAATTTATTTTGTTTCAGTCCTTTTGAATCTCATCATTAAACTGGTAGAGGCTAAATTTTTTTGTTGGCTGATGTTTATACATGGCTTTATTTTGCATGTCAGGCTGTCTCGGGTATTGCGCTTCCTTCAGGATCTGATAAACTTTATTCAGGCAGCACTGATGGAACAGTACGTGTTTGGGATTGCTGTACTGGTCAATCTGTCAGGGTGATGAATCTCGGTGATGTTATTGGGTCTTTGATCAGTGTGGGCTCATGGGTTTTTGTTGGCATGCCAAATGTTGTTAAGGTTAGCTTATACCTTAATTTGAGTACTTCATGCTAGTTGGTTATGGTTCTGAGCTGAAGGGGCCTTTGTATATGTTCTTGCAGGCACGGAACATTCAGACAGAAGCTGAATTTAGTCTTTATGAGCTGGTTGGGCAAATTTATGCAATGACAGCTGCGCATGATATGCTCTTTGCTGGGGCACAGGTAATTAGCTAGGATTTTGTTAAAGTGATCTATGTTTTGTCACTCTCAGCACGCTGTTTCTCAAATTAATGTTTGATTGTCAGGGCATTGATTCATTTAAGCTGATTCTAGAACAACCAGCTATCTGTTTGGTTGTTCTTGTTTTATGTTCTTCAATGTAAGGAGATAACACTCTATTATAGTCCAAGTTGTTTGGTCTGTGCTTTCATAATTAGTTACACACATGGGCAGTTAGTTTTTTTTTTTTTTTTCTGTACAGCTTCCAGTGTAGAATCTTGTATGTAAAATAAATTCTACATCTTGTATGTAAAATAAATTCTATTTAATTTCTTGTTTTTCAGAACGGTGTTATTTTGGCTTGGAAAGGTAGCACAGAGAGCAAAAATCCTTTTCAATTGGCTACATCTTTGGAGGGCCATAAAGGTGCTGTGACTTGTTTCGCTGTTGGAGCCAAGTGGCTATACTCTGGTTCTGTGGACAGTACGATAAGGGTAGGCGTCATTATGATTTTTCTATCCTTTTATTTTACACCCAGTACTGATTTAGTGCAGAATATAGCTTTTATTGCTATTCATTGACTATCCTTTACACACAAAAATGGTAATTGGATCATTTGAAAATTAAAATGATGGGGTGAATTATTCTGCTTTTTTGCAAGCAATCTCACCCCAAGTGGGTTAATGTTTGAAGGTCCATTATTTAGAGTAATCTTGATGCTAATAATTCTCTGGTTCCTTAGAAATTCCACACATTTTAATTTCTGTTCATTTTTTCTCTTAATGTGCATGAAGATTAGATGTTTGTTTGTTTGGTTTTTTTAGGTGTGGGACCTTGATACTTTACAGTGTATTTATACACTGAATGGGCATGCTGATGCTGTGATGTCCCTTATTTGCTGGAATCAGCATCTCTTGTCATGTTCATTGGATCAAACAGTAAAAGTCTGGTTTGCTACTGATGAGAGCCATTTCGAAGTGATCTATACACATGATGAGTATAATGTAAGTTAATCTTTCCAACAATTCTTTTAGTCTGTTGTCACTTTCTTGGTTTTTCTATTTACAAAAAAAAAAAAAACAAAATTCTATGGTGGCTGCTTCCCAAAATTCAATTGGAAGCACTTGTGAAATATGTGAACATGTTTCTAATGTCACTGTTTTCATGTATGCTTGTGTGAGATGGTCCACCTTGTTCGTGTAACATCTTATTTTGAATACGTGTAATGAATTAAGTTGATTGAATAGATAATCTCAATGGTCCTTTCTACAAATCAATTTTAACTCATACGGACATGCAAATCGATTCAAACTAAGTGAACTTTATTTGAGGTGTGATTGGATTGTGACTCAATACCGGCATCCCCCTAAATCACCCCCTAAATCACGTACCCTGCAAAACATGATCCAAAGACACTATGATTAATCTGTCTCTGAAGGAAAGGTTAATGCGGCTTAAACAAACACATTTGTATGATTGATAACCTATGCTTATTTGCTGTGCTAGCTCGTAACATGTCCACATCTCTCTTGGTGGTGCTTGTTTTAATTGTTTTTTTCATGTTAATAATTTTACTGAACTAGCATGGATTTTTTATGGCCTTATTACAGGGTGCTCTTGTCCTTTGCGGGGTAAATGATGCAGCAACCAAACCAGTTCTGTTATGCTCTTGCAATGACAAGTCTGTCCGCCTATATGAGCTACCATCGTAAGTGTGCTTCATTTGCCGCTTCCAGTCGATGAATGTTCTATATCTTTGGCACCCTATATGATATCTGTATCTGTCCTTTCTTGATTCTAGGTTTAGTGAGAGGGGCAGGATATTTTCAAAACAAGTAGTCAGAACAATTCAAGTAGGTCCGGATGGCCTATTTTTCACCGGGGATGGAACTGGTTTGCTGAACGTGTGGAAATGGGCTGAACACGGAGTGGCTTCATAAGGAGCGTATATTTTTTCAATAGCTGCCTGACCTGTAAAATTTGGTCGCCCCAAATTTTGTTTTTGTATAGAGGTTGAAGGGATTGATTGATAGAAAAGCTTCTCTGTAGCTTTTCCAAAGCTACATAAGAATCCAACTCTATTGTAGGGTTCTGGAAGTAATTGTAGAACTCAAACAAAGTGTGGTTAATTATCTTGATTATCTCTCTATCAATGGAAATTCACTTATTGCCACCCTTCTTTCTCTCTTTCTATATCATTGAACATTAAACCAGGTTAACATATCATTTAATCGTATTAAAACATTTTTGTCTTGTAGTTCAATTGTTTAACATGTGTTTCTAATTACCCAAAGGCTGTGGATTCGAGTTTTGGGGGATCAATATTTTATTTTTATGCGAGAGATAGTTTGTCGGTTTTTTTTTTTTTTTTTTTTTTTATTTTATATTAATGTACATTTAATA
>Ga0325411_1000089_pt1 | contig 85693 bp, 43 predicted proteins | sample PopdelMetagenome_13_FD_206181 | JGI IMG/M metagenome (GOLD analysis project Ga0325411, IMG submission 206181) | Populus deltoides microbial communities from Bellville, Georgia, United States - Xylem-PdIQD-R4 | ecosystem: Host-associated > Plants > Phyllosphere > Stem > Wood/Secondary xylem... | reverse complement strand
CTGGATCCATAAAAACTAAAAAATATACTCAAAATAGAGGTATCACGTACAGGGCCGGGCTACTCCTATTTCATAATAAACCTTGACCATTAATGCAGTTTTTCAACTGCGTGGAAGGGCATGGAGGTCTTGCAATGTGTGGATGGATCAAATATCACCAGATCTTATAATTTAATCCACCTCTCGATCTCTTGAAGGAAATCAATCAGGTCATAGAAAGATGGTTAATGGCTTAATTTTAATAGTTTAGTTATGTGTACCAAATTAAAAAGAAATCAATCAAGATTTTGAGATCACAGTTTATGGAGGGTTGTCTGCAGGGATTCCCACATTGCATTTAGGGGTAAAGAAACATCTGTGTGGCTTCCAGATGATGAAACAGACAGGTTACTTTTGAGTGTGTGCCTTGGTACAATCCTGAGCAATTTCACTAATCGGGTTTTTTGATATTTCCGGTATCATAGATACTATCATACATACAATTATATTTAATTTGATGAAATTGTTTGATCTTAAAGAAAGTTTAGCATGTGAGATCAATATCTTTTATTTTTCCATAATAATAGATAGAAAGAACGATTCGTCCATACCTGAATAAATGGAGTTTTCCAAGAAGAAAAAAAAAACCTACTAGTGACTGCTACTTTTAACTAGGAAAGTTTTTTTTTTTTCCTGCAAGCTCGTGATTAATACAATGGTCTTGTTTTATAAAAAATAAGAACAAAATTCCATTTTGCTTTGCTATTTTTCCGATAATCAGACTGTTTTTATTAGCCTTGTTTTATGTTTTTCCCTTTTGCAGCATGCTCAAGACCCTGGAAAGGTATCAGAAGTGCAGCTATGGTGCAGAAGAAGTCAATAAACCAGCCAAGGAGCTCGAGGTAAGCTTAGTTGTATTCTTTTTCCTACAATGTAGATGGCTACAGGGTAATACTATTTTTAGATACAATACATTGAGTATTCATTATGCTTTTCTCATAATCTAACAAAATTTGTTACAACATATGATCATTTGTTGAAACATTTTAATAACAAATGACGTACAGGTTTTATTTAGAGTTACGCTCTTTGACTACTTTGAACGTATGGTGACATAAAAGTTACAGATATTTTCTTAGCTATAAATACCAATCTATGCAAATTTTATGATATACGGGAAGTATTTTCCTCAAATTAAAAACAAAAGTAACAGGAACAAAAGTGAAGTATTTCCTCAAATTATTGACAGTGGGAATATCAGTAACTAAAATGGTGTTTGGATGATAAAGCTTTAGCCTATAACTTTTACGCAAAAACAAATGCGCGAGCCACTCGCAAGATTTATTTGTATTGCTGTATTGGGGAAGCAAGCCAAAGAAAATGGCTGTCTGTTGCTTCAGTTTTTTCAAGGCTTTGCCAAATCGCATAGGCTTGAATCTTCTTAATACAAGCAATCATGATATTAGTACTCTAATTTATCAACTATCTATTAGTCCTCAATAGTTGATGATAGTTGAGGAAATAGATCAAGTTGAGTCGCACAATATAGGAATGCGTTAAGTACATAAAGAAACGAAGAAGAATTAAGGTTAAGAGTTCACTTTGCCTTTATTATAAGCTGACTTCATGCGTGCTATGGTTTTCTAACCAAGGCAGCCATCAACGTGTGATGTTCCGATCATCTATTGCATTAAAATAACTTGAGTTATATTTCTTGGTTTGTATTTTCAACTGATTCGGGTGTATGGTAGCAGAGCAGCTACAGGGAGTACTTGAAAGTGAAAGCAAGATTTGAGGCCCTACAACGAACTCAGAGGTAACCACAATAGCAAGCATCCTGGATCGTTCTATTTAGCAAATTTTACTTTGAAGATATTTAGTTCCACCATGACATGAAGATGTTGTGATTCAAGCTGAAGTTTCTTTACTGACTGTAAACATTTTAGTGGATGCTGCCTTGTTATCAAATATAAGCAGTTCCTATCCTTGATAAATTCTGCAGGAACCTTCTTGGAGAGGACCTCGGACCTCTGAATACCAAAGAGCTTGAGCAGCTCGAGCGTCAGTTAGAGTCGTCATTGAACCAAGTTCGGTCAACTAAGGTAATTTAATTTTTAGTGTTACTTGTTTCTTTTTAGCGTCAAGGGAACAACGAATTTCACATGCTAGCATTTCACAATCCAAATGATTTTCTGTGTCAATTTCTTGCATTAATGTTCTATGATGTTAAAGTTAGATGAACCAGAAAACAAGACAAGATTACTTGGAAGATTGGGCTAAAAGGTGTTCTAGCTAACAATTAATGCTTGTATTAAGATTTCTTTTTATGCAGTTATTGTTGACTAATAGCTTTCTTTCCCTATTTCTCTCCTTTCATTTCATGGTTTTCCTTTATGGCCTTAAAGATAGGTGTAGATGGCTATCTTTCTTTCAGCCATTTGTTTCTGCAGCCTGTTCTAGTTGTATAGTGTATTTAAGGGTCCCATGTTTGTTAGGAAAGATCAACGTTACCTTGATTAATTATGCCTTTGCTGCCCTGATCTCCACCTGTTATCAGCATTCATGCTGATCATTTTGTATCAAGCAATTCTACTGTAGTATATGTTAGTTAAACTATGAGATTGTTTCTTGGCTTGGCTTGGCTTGCATAGGTTAAGAACCTGCTGTTCTTATCTCTTGAGAAAGCATGTGTTTTGTATATCATGCTTCTTATTGATTTTTGCTGATAAGAAATACAAGTTCTTCTACATTGTGTTTGATAATATTATTATTCCATGCCACTATGCAGACCCAGTATATGCTCGACCAACTTGCTGATCTTCAAAATAAGGTACATATATAAAAGTGGTGGTATAATTAGAGTATCTCACTTTATGTTGCTTCGAATGCTAACTGAAAAGTGTTTTGAGCACAGGAACATCTGTTGCTGGAAGCTAACAGAGGTTTGACAATAAAGGTAATGTGTTAACTTGCTATATCCAAATTGATTTCATACTTTATGAGTGGCTAGACTTGCTGGTTGGCACTTTTTAGCTCCAGGTTTATAGAAATTTGTTTTCTGCAAGATTGTCAGGAGTTATTCGTCAACATGGTTTAAAGGCCTTGCATCTTTCATGCTGATCGGGATATTTAATCTTTCATTTCCCCTTAAGAATCCATATATAGTGATCTTTAAAACCAAACTCCCCACTTTTTCCGATGATTAATGGATAGCAAAGTTCAGCTAGCCATGAAAGCTTCCAATAGCTACCAGTATTTCCTTTTGCAATCTAAAAGTGTAAAAAAAAAACCATGTTTAGTACACTTAATACTGTCTTAATACTTTACTTATACTGGAATCAGGAGTTCCCTGTTATGCTTTGGTCTCATTCTCCTCGCTTTCAGCTTTTTCTATGTACTAAAATTCTGGCTAGCACACTCCAATTGCCAAATTCAGCAACAATTCAATTCTTCAGAACATGACATTCTATATGAGCTCTTTCTAGACATACTAACATGCTGAAATACTCATGTTTGGTAGCTAATATGATTTGCCTTCTGTTTTCATGTTTCTAATGTTTGGCAGCTGGATGAAATCAGTGCAAGAAATAGCCTCCGACCATCATGGGAAGGTGATGATCAGCAAAATATGTCCTATGGCCACCAGCATGCTCAGTCTCAGGGGCTATTCCAGGCTTTAGAATGCAATCCCACTTTGCAAATAGGGTAAACATTCAATTTCTCAAGATCTCTCAATCACTTAATTTGTCATTTGTTCATTATCTAATCAGTACTGAAATCAACTATTCAAGGCTAAGCCAGTGTCCATAATATTGATTCGTCAATTTATCAGCTATATATCCTAATCCTCTTTCTGTTTGTTCATATGGTGAAAACAGCTACAACCCTGTTGGTTCAGACCAGATGACTGCAACAACACATGCCACCCAGCAAGTCCATGGGTTCATTCCAGGATGGATGCTTTGAGTTTCGTGCTCTTCATTGCTCATAAAGGAACACCTACTATGTAACTTTCTCTCTTGGTGTTGGTAATGTGTAAATGATTTCAAGAGCATGTGTACTTTCATTTGGACATGAAAACTTCTGTGACTGGATTTCAGAACTTTAGCCAGGGACAAGAGGCATGTAAGAAGTTCATAATTATTGCAAGAACTTTGGAAGACTTAATTTGTTTCTCTATGATTATTTGCTTCTTCTCCAACAATGAAGTTACTGAGCTGCTCTCCCTGTGAGATTAGACAGTGTTTAAAGCCATCTTAAGATAGCAAGATTGTTGCCATTTTACCATCTTTTTCTTGACGAGATACCCTTATATGGCAGCTTTGGTTCATAAAAACCATCCTAGTTATAATTATGTATCAGAAAAATCACCATTATATTTGATAGCAAAGAAAATCTTCATGGATTATATTTCCATATCCTCGGCCTAGCTAAATTAATGTTTAAACTAATTTTGGATCTCTCTCTCTCTTTTTTATCACTATTTTCTTTATAATCCCTCATTAAAACACTCTTTTAAACCCAATCGTAAATCATATTGTTTATTCTCAATTTTGTAGCTTATGTAGTCTTGAGAAAATAAGATGATTTTTAGAGTTATTTATTGTGATGGTAGTTGAGAAGAATTGAAATAAGATAAGGTGATAAGTGTCATATAGAAAATAAAATAAATTAAATTCAGAGATAGATTTTTTTTTAATCATGTGAAATTATTTTATTTATTAATTGAAACCTATAATAGAGAATTAGTTCTAATCATACTATAAGTCTATGATTGTTATTTATCGGATAATCAAAATCTCTACTCTTTCACTAAAAGATAAATAAAGAAACAAATAAAATCGTTTCAATTTCAATTTCAAGAATAGCTGTGAAAAATTGGGCCAATGCAAAAAAATCTACACATTGAAGAGTCGGCAACGGGCCCACCAAGTTCTAGGGGGCTAAAGGTCTTTGATCCTATTGGGCCTCCATTGAAATCCATATAGACAACTGTCTACGCTCTATACTTTTCGAAAGTAAGTTGAACCGAAACATGCCTGTCAGCACAAGAGAGAGGAAACAGGCCTTCGAAATTTAATACCTCGATTGGTTGATTTTTTTAAAGATATTTACAGCATAGTTATCAAACTAGTCCGAGTATTCACCCGGTCAAGGAGTCGGGTCCTGGATTTTATAGGTCAATTAGAGTCAACTCGGATTAACTCGGAAAAATTTAAAAATATATATTTATAATTTTAATATTTCATATGAAAAAATTAAAAAAAAACATATGAATATAGGTTATTTATGTTGTAAATAATGAAGTTTGAATGAATATTTTAAAAAGTTTTTTATCCCACATTGAAAAGATATTATTTTATGTTTTCAAGTTGAAGTATTTAAATCAAAAAAGTTTATCCCACATTGAAAAAAATATAACTTCTTTCGTGTGAACATAGAGTATATATACTAAAGGACTTCAAATTCCACATTGAAAGATATTATGTTATCATTTTAAGTTGAAGTATTTAAACTAAAAAGTTTTTTATTCCACATTGAAAAAATATAACTTTTTTCTTGTGAACATAGAGTATATATACTAAAGGGCTTCAAATTCCACATTGAAAAAATAATTTTTTTCTTGGAAACATAGAGTATATATACTAAAGGGTTTCAATTCTCACATTGAAAAAATAAAATACTTTTCTAATATTTATATACTACACTTTAAAAAATGCTAATAACTAACTAAAAAAATATAAAAAAAAAGGTATAGGAGAAAATTCACATTTTTAAAAAGAAGAAGAAGTAGCCCCCCGGAAGCCACTCCCGTTTCATTAAAAGGACCATTATTCCCAACCACAATCCCACCACCTCCACCCCCTCCACCACTCTGTATCAGCAATTGGTCATCCTCATCTAAAGGCCGCCTCTCATATGCCATGTTTGTGAACGATGCTGCAATCACTATAATTGGACATGCTGTGGTAAGCTCTCCCACCACGCTTCCTCCCACCACCTGGCCTTGTCCCCCAGCAAGGAAGATTGTAAGGCTCGTTGCAGCTGGAGGGGTTGGAGGCGGCAAGAAAGATTCAAACAGAGATAAGATCTCAAATCTGTTATGGAGAGTCACCCGAGTCTCGCCCGGGTTTGCTTAGGTCGCCCGGGTCGACCGGGTTTGCCCGAATCGTTGCACCGGCCGGTCTTTTAACAAATTCAGATTGGTCCAGCTACCGGGTCAACTGGGTCTCGGGTCGACCCGCCGGGTCAGGCCGAGTTTAATAACTATAATTTACAAGACTTGTAAATAAAAGATTGGAAATTTTAACTTTTATCACGACTTATACTATATTTCTTTTTCTAAAAAGTTGTTTTATATTATTTTATTAAACATATTCCTAACTTAAAATTATTTTAACCCATTTTATCATTTTATCACAAGTTATTTATAAAAAACAACTTTTGAATTATAACTCAAAACCAAAAGTTATAATTTAAAAGCCATGCCAGACGAACTCTAAAGAAAAATTCTTTAGAAGTTGTTTCCACGCCAAGGAAAAAGATTTTATTTGACATGATTCTGAAATATGATTTTTTATTTTAAATCATAACCCAAAAGTTGTTTATTATAAATAATTATGGAAAAAATGAGTTTAAATAACTTTAAATAAAAAATATAATTGGTAAAAATAACTTAAATCAATGTTTTTTTTAAGAATTAGTGTGGTATGGGTTAGAATGCGTAAATCAAAATTTAAAAATTTCAACTTTGACTAAATCAGAATTCTGACTTAATTTTCTAAGTAAGAAACAACTGAAATCAATTTATAAAATTCATACCAAATACAACTTGAGTTATTAATTTTGATTTTTGTGCTTATTATTATTATTATTAAGTGTTTTTGATCTTTAATTTTATCATAAGTTAAAGTGCTTGAACTTATATAATTTTCAGAATTCAGTGTTTGAACTTTATATATATATATATATATATATATATATATATATATATAGAGAGAGAGAGAGAGAGAGAGAGAGAGAGAGAGAGAGAGAGAGAGAGAGAGAGAGAGAGGTGTCTTGCATAATAAAGTGTCTAAGTGAATGTATATTCGTCAAATTGTAATGATTGTTAAGTCATGGTATGAACATTGACACCTAAGATAACATTTAGGATTAACTAAGATAGATGGCCTGCGCGGTAATGTGAGCCAGGTTAATTTTTTTTCCAATATTAAAAAGAATAATCATGCTATAGTAATGGTTTAAAAGGAGTAAAAAGAATTAAGAAATTAGTAATAAAAGAGGTCGCACATGCTGTGACTCGAAAAATAAACAAAACAAAAACATCACAAAGCGAGTATCTTGTGCTTATACTCATGTAATTAATTTAATTTAATTTAATTAAAAATAAAATTCATTTTAAAAAAGCTAGATTCAACAAAGACAAAAAAAATCTAAGTTAACCCTTGTTACTTTCAAAACAATAAAAAATTCCCATAAAAAGAAAAAAAATAACAAAATATTGGTAGATGAAATTGATAAAAAAAAAAGGAGCATAAGAAAGAAGAAAAAAAACCAAGCAAGATTGGTTGAACCTTATAAAATCGGGTTAATCTCTCAAACTCGTAACCCATTAAATTGCAGACCTGGACTCAACTAAGAAACTCAACACTCGCCCAATTAAATGTTTGAGGATAAAATCAAAAAAATTAATTTAACTAAAAAAAATCATTTTAAGAAAGATAAATATAACAAAGTCAGGAAGAAAACTCAAGACAACACTTGTTATTTTAAAAAGACATAAAAATCACATAGAAAATCAATAAAAAGAGTTATAGAGGATGAAATAAAAAATAAATAAACTTAAATAAAGGAAAAAAAAGTACGATTAAACTTCTCGACACAGACTCAACCTAAAAATTCAACACTTGAAGATTTAAATATTGAAGGGTGAAATCAATCATTTAATTTAATTTAAAGACAAAATCTCTTTAAAAAGCTAAATCTAACAAAGACAAAAAAAAAAAAAAAAACTTTGAGGTAACTTGAGTTATTTTTAAAATAATTGAAAAATCCCAAAGAAAATGATTTTTAAAAAAAAATAAAATATTGTAGGATGGAAAAAAAAAAGATAAAAAAAGAAAGTCTAAGTAAACTTCTTAAACCCGGTTTAATCTCTTAAACTCGCAAGCCGTAAAATTTTAGACTCAAATTCTACTAAAAAGATAGACACTCGACCAATTAAATGTTGTAAGATGAAACAATAAAAAAAATCAATCTAAAAAAATCTTGCAAGGTAAAAAAATAGCAGCAATAACAATATATATTTTATTTTATAAAAAAAAACGCAAGGATGAAATTGTAATAAAAAAATTAAAAATCATCTTAAATTAAAAATAGATTGTATGTATTTTTCTGAAAATATATTTCTTGTTTTGGAATAAAATTACAAATCTCATAGATTATATGCATTATGATCTTATTGTTGCAAAGAAATCATTAAGACATAATTTTAAAAGTATTTATTTAATCAAAAACTTAAGACATGTCATTCCTAGGAGCTTTTGTGTGTTTTTGGTTATTGGTTGATGGTTGATAGGGTAAAGGTTAAAAAAGAAGTGTTAGCTCAAAGTTGGACTATCCATGGCTTGAATAAACATCTTGAAATTGTAACTCTTATATTTTGAAAGCAAAAATTTATCAAATGTGAGCTTAAATTAATTTTGTTTTGAATTTCTTGTAATTCCTAGGAGGTGTAATTTTTAGAAAAAGGATAATCTGATATTTATTTAGGCAATATTGAAATTAGTGAAGGTACATGATGAGATGACCTTTTAAAAATAAAAAAGAAGTAAGAGGCTTGCGTAAAACTCGAGGTTTTGTTGAGAAAAAAATATCTTATTTATCGCACTTATTTTATCAGCATTAATAATAACGAGTAGTTTTGTTCGCAATGTCATGATTCTTGTAAAAGAAAGTTCTTTCAGATTTTGAGAACAACATTTATTGGTCTATGTTACTTGCTTGCACAATAAAAAAGAGCATTTTAAAGGCACATAATACAGGCTATGACTCTTAACTATGAAAGAATCACTATCATTGTGTCTTTCAATCGTATTTTTTTTATTTACCCCTTTTTATTTGCTTTGGTGGGGTATCTTTATTTTTTTTTTATCTTGACTTAGTTATTTTTTTTTTATTTGGGCATGCCCCCAGTATTTGGATTTCTCGGGCTCTTTAGCTTTTCATAACCTCTCTTTGGTTTTAATCTTTAAAGTTTTATTTGCTTTCTAGTGTTGAGTGTGATCCTAGTTAGCATTTTATGAAAGAAAAACTTATTCATACTCAAATAGGAACCACAAGGGGTATACTATAAGAATATGAAGGGACAGTGAAGATGATATTTCATCATTTCAAATGTAAGTGGTTGAGAACAATAAGTTTTGTCCTCATCCACTACAATGGTTCGGGACTGTATTTTTATGAATCAACAACTAGCAAATTGAACTATATGCAAATACATATAGTTAAAATATGGCCTAAGAGACATGGGACGTGAGTTTTTTTTTTCATGTCCTGGTTCAAATTATTTGGTCTCCTCAAAATAGAAATTGTTTGAATGATTCGTTTGCTACCTTACAAAAGGTGTTTAAACGTTGTTTTAAGCAAACATTGAATTATTTCTGAAATAAAAAATTAAATTCAATTTTTCAAAAATATTTTGGGAAAAGGGTTTTTTAATTTTACAAAATTGAATTGGTCACAATGTTTTGAATAGATCTATGGAATCAATTATAAGGGTAAAAAAGTTTTGAAATGGGTGATGATTGCCTCTTAACATTTGTATGGCACACAATATGGTTCAATTATGTTTATCATTATATTTATTCAATCATGGATGACATTAAAATACTAAGACATCTCTTGATTTCAAAACAACAAATAAATAAAGGAAATTCATATTTCATTAAAAGATGTAATAAGATCCCAATACATATGGAAAACATACTAACAACAAAACAAGAGTAGGAAAGTTCTATAGCAAAAGATTGACAATGCAACACCCCTTGTTAAATTAGCTTTCTCAACAACACCAATGTCTTCTCAGCATTCACTAATATTTTTTCAATTTGTTTGCTATGCTAGGAATGATCCGGGACAGGAAACATCAATGAAATAGTCCATTCTATAGTTGCTCCATGTTAATTCGTTTTTGAAGTTGAAAAGAAGTATATCAGAAATTTATCCTCTCATTACTATAATGTTGGTATCATAAAATGCAAGACGGCTCATGCAAGGTCCCCTTCCTTTTGTTGCACTTATGTTTACCATGTACCTTCTGTGCCCTTCTCTTTTATTATAACTTTCCATGACCTATAATTCTATGAAGCTGTGTTTCTCATTCATGTAGTTTATCTTCATACTCGACAATCATGATTTATGTATCTTTATCACATCTATAGACTAATCGGGAAATTCGACAAAACTCATAACTTTTCATGTTCCTATCAAATATAAATGTCTCTTTTCCAAGTTAACGAGTGAAGTAAACCATTCATAAACACTAGGTTCATGTGACGAAGTGATTCATCTTGTGGTCACTTGGTTTTGTTTAGTTGCCTGTACAGACAAGCTTTTGAATCAAACAATTTACATCAAATCCTATTTTACAGATAGAATCCCTTGTGAGAGCAAAACTCGGGCTTTGAGAACCATACGATCTTGTAATGCAAGGGATCTGATCTCACCACTATCATACCAACTCTTAGAGCATGGTACTGTGTTTTAGGGTTCTGGATTTTATGTCATTGCTTAGTAGTGGGCTCGCACACATATTATCGATGTTTATTATAAACCTAATAAAGTAAAATACCTTGGTATGTTAATGCTACAATCTTTACACAATTAGGTAAATAATCAAAGAACGACCTATGGTTTGGCACAAATGTAGTATAATATTTACCTCTAAGTATGCTTTGTATGAAGAACCCAAAGATGATATTTGTTCTTTGGGTATGTAACTTGGCAAATATGGTGTCATGGCGTGCACAACATCGGATGACAGATCTAGCTCCTAAGTCAATGGGGTTTTGGATGTATTGGGATAAATCATAAAAATATGATTTGAATGGTTTATGAGTCGCCAACTAGTATTATGATCATTAGATAACCTAATGGTCTGTGAGAATTTGGGTAGGGGAACTAGTTACGCATGGGGAAGACACATCATCCCCAATGCACCCTACCATTATTGATTGATTGTTTTTTTTCTAAGTCATGTTTCTATTTGTTAGTTTGTCCAAGGTTCAAAAAAAGATCATCTTCAATAAGGAGGTCTTTATCTTATGAGATTAAAACCTAACCATTTTAAAACCCTAAAATTATTTAAAATACATATCCCAAATTTAATCAAAATGATTTTTATGGTGTTTTGAGATTTTAGACAAATCCTAATAGATAATCACAAACTTTTTGTAATACCCACTAGTTGATTATTTTTTTTGTATTTTTCAAAGTATGATCAAATGCATTTTTTTTAATAAAATATACATAAAAATTTTAGAATTTGGCTATATGGACACAAATAAAACATATTTTTGTATTGTTTTTTTAATAAGGAATTGTTTTTTGTATTTTGAAAAAAAAAACATGTAAATTTAATATTGAGTCGGTATCTTACAGTATAAGTTTATAACCCAAATATTAAATAAAATTGTTGGATAACATGGAAGGGACCATAAATAAATTTCAAATGGTCTTTGAACTATTTCAAAAAAAATTTGAAATCACTTAAGGTTTGTTTAGATAAAACATAAAAAAAATAAGAAAATAAACATTACTAGAAAATAAGTAAAGCGTGTTTGCTAAACACGTCTCAAACACGCCCTTAACTAAAATCAGGCTTAAAAAATACCTTAAGGTCGTGTTTGAAAAACACGTCTTAAGGATAAAATATTGTGTTTTTTCCTTTAATAAAAATTGAACACACCAAACTCGACCTTAAGCTAATAGACTTAGCCCAACCAAGTGGGCTAGGCTTATTGGCCCAAAGCCCAAGCCTAAAAACACAGTTTAGAAATAGATATAAAACACTGAAAATCAAACAAGGTTTTTTTTGCTTGAATCTCATCAAAAGCAGTGAAGAACAACGCAAAGAACCCAAAAACATGGATTTTAATTTAGACCATATTATGTTAAATTAAAGGCATAAAAACATGTCAAAATATTATTCAACCAAGAATCTGAGGTTGTATCATCATAATGAACACCCAATCATCACGATTAATTGATTTTATCCAAAAATTAAAATGAAAGAATTAAAGATTAATTGCCATGATCTTAGTGTTTTTAAGTTATTAAGACCCTAGATTAATGATCAACAAGCATGCACGTAAATATAAGAACCAATAAATGATATAAAAAGACATGTAAATCAAGGACCTCATGCAATCTTCGACATATGAACACTAAACCCAAAAGGCATGAAAAACTAGAAACCGAGTAGTAAGTCTAAACCAAAAAAAAAAGTCATAAAAAGCCTCGAAAATAATTTAAACTTAGCAACCCAAGCTTAAACAGCCTCAACACAACTTATTTGAACTATTAGAACAACAAGAAACAAAAAATCAAGAGCAAAACAACAAGCAAAGTCCATAATGATAACAAGCAAAAATAGCATTTTCTTAGACAAAAACATTGTTTCATTGGTTAATTTCAATGCTTTTAAGCTCAAACATCATGCTTACAACTTCAAGAAACCCAACAAACTAACCTAAAACATCTTAAACCATAACTATATCTATACTTTATCTTGTCATGATTTCAAAAATAATTAACTAAACATTCACACATGAAAAACAACATTATGCTATCATTTATCATTTTAATATCACATTCTAACACATCAAATCAAGATAATGAAACAAACTTGAGCATATACAAACTATTTTCAAAGCATGTTTAAACATTTCAAAACAAAAATTATGGCTTTTAAACTAACAAATAACTTAAAAGGATGCACAATAAACATTATGAGTAACAATTTAAAAGGAAAAATAAAAGGAGAGGGCGTGTTCTCATTAAGCTCCACCCTCTCATCAAAGTTTGAGGAATACTTTGAATAATAATATTGTCTCCTTTACTTTGAATTTCTTGCTCCTTATTTAAACTTTAGATCTTTTGGTACTTTTGTTTCCTATCTTGGACTCAAGAGCTTATTCTTCTACCTCTTTCTTTCTACTTCTTATCAATATTTCACAGGCTTTCTATCAAAAGACTTTAATAGTTTTCTCTTCTCTAGGCTTTCCATTTTCCCCGTTTTCTTTTCTCCCTTGGATCCTCCTTATCTAAACTTGAAATGGCAGGTGGTTGTGAAACCATTTATGGTGTTGAAGATGGTTTTTCCAAAACCAGATCATAGGGTATTCTTTTTAATTCTTATCTCTGATCTATTAAAACACCATTCTTTCTTCTTCTTCTTTTGTTTTCCCTTTCCCTGGATGTCTAATAAACTTTTGGAATGTCTAGAAAAAGTTAAGAACTTCTAGAAAAAGTTAAGAACTTCACAATTTAAACTTGGATGAAAATGGTTGAATGAGGGTGCACCTTTTATGAATTAATCATGGAAAATAGGAGATCATTGAAACCAACCATATATATCCTGTAGAGGGGGGGTGTTATTCTTCAACTAGGATCAAACCATACTTGATTTGGTGGCCTGTAGCTTTCCCACCAATAATATGATGTTAAGTGTAACACTGTTAAATTTTATTGAACCAGACAAGAATGTCATGATACAAAACATTGAGGGCTTTCTTGTGACTGGTGGGGCACAAACATCGAAGAGGGTGACATAGACTTATAGAAAGGGATCTCCTATGTCGAATGATGGTGCTTGGAGCCACGTTAAATCACTTGAAGGTGGCAACTCGATCAACCTTCTTAATTGAAGAAGATAAGAAAACATAGACAGACAACGTGTCACTCTATTTCTTCATTAAAAACAAGTGACATGTCGTATGTGTAAACCCTAAAAATTAGGGTTTTCTAATTTAGGATTCTGTAAATTTTAATTTTTTCATGTGCACTCGCAATTGACCTTGAAACTTCTTAATCTTTGCAATTGCAATCTTGGAAACTTTGATTTAACTCCCTATGATTTGAGCACTTTTTTGAAATTGGTCCTTGGTTTTAATTTGTTCAATTTCACCCCTATCAACTATTAAACTTTCAATTTCTTTCAAATTAACTCCTGATTTTGATTGATTTCAATCCCCAAACTTACACGTCTTTTGCACTTTGGTTCTTGTTTTGAAAATTCTTCAATTTAGCCCTTAATTGACTTCTAAACCTTGATTTTCTTGCAATTTCATACCTGATTTCATCCAATTAAGCTTGTAAAAATTAAATCTTGTCCTTCAAAATTCCAATATTCTCAATTAATCCTAAATTAAGCTTCCAAACTTAATTCCTAACCAATTAAATCCTTAATAAAATTAATTTAACTCATTAAAAGTTTAATTAAGTCCTACACTTATTTAATTCTTTTAATTTTGGTCTAAATTAATTTAAAACTTAATTAAACCTTTAATTAAGCCTATGATTAAATCAAATCATCCTAATAAAATCTAATTAAGTCCTTCCAGGGTGCAATTGAATTTTCATACTTAATTTTTATGCAAATTCATTCAATATTCATTTAAGTTAATTTTGAATTTGCATTGTCTTTCACATTTAGGTCCTTCAAGATACAATTTCCTTTCATAATTAAAAATGTTAAGATCCAATTTAGTCCCTCTATCTCTCATTTATGCATGTAGATCCTTCTTCAACCTGTTTTTTCTAACCAAATTGCTTGTCTTCATGCTTTTTGTTTTAACCTTTTTTCTTTAGTTTTTTGGTATAAAAGGAAAATATAATTTTAAGAAAACCCAAAATTGGGGTATGACATATGGGTTTACATCTGAGTTTATTGCTCTCTTTGGAAAGAAGTTTATATCTCCCTATAGTTTCCATTGATGACCATGTTAAGATCTAAAAAATGATATCTGAGCATAAGTCTTGAATTATGTTTTTGTGACCAGTGGATTATACTTAAATATAGACTGATCCTTAAAAATAAGTTCCTTCCCTAAGTGATCAACATACCCCATTCTTCAACTATTAGGATACTATCATTCCAATTTCAGAATAAATCTTGATATCTTCAACTCTTAATTTTTCAATAGTCATCATCTTCTCAACCTCATGATGGAATTCATTTCAAAAGTCAATGTCATGACTATGTTGGCAATGATATTTACAAAACTTGCCAAGATCCCTCACTATTTATGTCTTGGATGGTGCTTTGAGGTATCCTGCTTACATCAACATTCCATATAGATTCTCTATGGTCGCTTTTAAGACTATTTCACCTCCTTTTCCTTTTTAATGGGATTGACTACTTCAATTCTAAAGGCATGATTTGGAGGTGAGTTTGAGTTCTTATTTGGGGCTTTCTTGAAAATGATCCATCCTACCTTGATAAGCTAGAAGAGCTTGTCTTTAAAAGTATGACAATTTTCACTATTATGCCCTCTAGTACAACCATGATACTCACATTTTTTGTTAGACTCATACCACTTTGGATATAGGGGTCAAAATGATTTTTAAAGAATTGAAATGATTTGTCCAATACTAACCAATCTTTAAAAAATCTTTTAAAAGATAAAGGAAAGGATGGTAAAGTTTTTTTTTAGCTTTTGTGAGTTTTCATATGGTTGCTTATTAGATCAAATCTAATTTGTCATATGAGGAAAATTATTAGGATGTTGAGGCACATAATTATCTCGATTCATACTTCTCATGTGGGAGCTATCTTCTAATTTGTCAACTAACATAACATTTAACCTCTCTTTTGGATTCTAGAACCTTCTCAATTCCAATTTTTGCTCTACCCTCTTAGCTGTCATTGTTACCTCTAGAAAATAAACTAATGACTTAGCAATCAAGTAATCACAATAAGGATTCTTTAATGTATTGATGAAGATAGAATTGAGCTCATTCTCAAGTAGTAAATGATAAAATTATGTTGCCATTTCACACAGCCTCATTGCATATTTCTTGACCAATTCATCATTTCTCATCCCTATTCTTTGAAAATCTAACCTGGTTGGAGTCATATTTAAGTTGAATCTAAATTATTGTAGAAATGCATTAGTCAAATACTTCCATTTCTATTTTTTAGAACCATTCAAACCCATATACCAGTTAAGGGCAAGTCCGACAAAGCTATTGAGAAAATGATGGATCAAGAGTTTCTCATTATATATCAAGACTTTGAGGTGAGTCTCTACGCATTGTGCTTCTATATACTTGACAATTTTAGGAGAATTAAATTTTCTAGGAATCTCAACATCTTGCTCACACATATTTTCCTAGTTGGAAATGGATCATACAAATCTTTATTTTTTTTTATTGTACTGAATGCACCATTTTTCTTCCTGAAAGGATAGTCACCCATGTTCAATTTGCTAATCAATCTTTCTTTTAAAATTGTGACAACATTAATGGAATGATGTGCTTCTTCTACATGGTATCTACATTATGCATTCTTGTTGTACAATTTAGAAAATGGTGGTTAGGTAGGCTTAAGTGGTTAAGGTACTATTTGATGGCCATTTATGAGACTTATATATATATGGAAGGGGAGAAAACATACATTTTCTTTTGCATTTTAGATATTCGTGATATCTAAGATGGAACAGAAGTGAAGGTGTTTAATGCATCTGATATGCAACAATTTATAGTGAATTTAGAGACAAGATAACATGAATCTTTGATGTACTCGAGGTATTGGAAGCAAGTTCTTACAAATTTTGATTGACTAGATAATCATTTGAAACATTTTTTTTATGAGGGTGAAAGGAAGGGCAAGGGGGCATATTCATAGTAGACTCCCCAATATTGGCTTCCATATGTGGGGGCCTCCTTTTAGAGTGAATAGTTTATCTTAGTAGATCAGTTAATTGAGTCATTTCCCTATTCAGAAAATTATTGTACTTTTATCCAGGTTGAATGTCCTTTTTGTCTTCCATTTACTTCTTGGCAAGGGGTGGCATTAAAGGGGTGGGTCTATATTCTCCTGCATATGCATACATGACATGTAAAATTTTAAAATGTTTACATGTTAATGCTTATATATGCTTATGTTGGATATGGATTAGCTTCTTTGAACTTGATTCATAACTTCTATTTTCTTGATTTTGGGCAAGTTTTTTAATTTTGGCTGAAGTTGTAAAGGAGTATTTCACCAAGTTCTTATCATGATTGAATTCCAAACATATTAGATAAGATAGAATCTGAGTTGTGGCCCTTTCATAACATATAATAAAAGAGTTTGTATATTTTTGTTTATAAAAACAAACTTAGAAAAGTCAGAAAAACTTATATATCACTACTAATATAAAGCATTGCCTCTATTAGCTATATTTCTAATAAAAACGATGGTTGCAACCAAGTGCTCCTAGTACTTCATAGCATCATTTCCAACTTGGGTAGCCTGTTGTTGCAATCTCTCGGCTTGGTGTATTGCTTGTTCAACCTACCTTGTCATTTGTCTTATCTCGTTATGGAATAAAATGTTATCAGTGACTAGGACACCATTACTAGAAGCTAAAGCGTTATTATTTCTTTGAAGCATTTATATTGTTTTTTCCATATATATTACTGTAGCTATTGCTCTTTGCAACTCTTCCTTTTCTATGTTAAGCTCGGCTATTTTGGAGTTAATCTAGACCTCAAAACCATAGATGTAATCTCAAAATTCTTGATGTTCTTGCTTGGATTTGTTTAGTTCTTTTTCCATTTTAAAGTATTGGTCTTTTAGCACTATCAACTCTTCCTCTGACTGTGCTATATATTGGGCTCGAATCCTTTTTTCTTTTTTATGATAATTTTAACTAATTGACTCTTGTCTTTCTCAACATATAATTTCTTTTTAAGACTATTATTTTCCTTTCTTAAGGAACCTATCATTTCTTTATCAACACTCATCCTTCTCTTAGTTGATTTCTTGATCTCGATCTATTTTTTTTTATTTGCACACATTTGTTGACCAGTTCATCATGCTTGGCTATTCAAATTCCCAGCTCATTTTGTATCCCTTTAGCTATTTTTTCAGCCACCTCAACCCTTTTCTTCCATTCCTTTGCTATCTCAAGATCTTTTGCCAAGGTTGCTAATTGTTCATCATTTCTTTTTATTTGCTGATTCAAGAAACTCCTCATCTTATCTTTTTCTTCCAATTGTTTTTTTGGAGCTGTTGTTGCCCTTTGCTATTGCAGAGGTCAATTCTTCACTTTTCTAACAGCTCCTTCAACTCTTCTTCATTATCAATCCTCTTTTTTCTTGGTCATTCTTTTGTTACTTGTAACTGCTCCATTTTTGGGTTTCTAGGAGGTATGGATTCAATTATTCTAGGAAGCTTGTTGTTTCTCCCAATGGTGGAATTTTAGCTAAATGATGATTCAACCTCATTTCCTTTATCTTTCTTTAACATAAGGTCTTCCCTAATTTTGTCTAATAAGTTCAAGCTCTTCCAATGACAACCGATTTCTGAATGATCTAATGAAATCTAGTAAATTAAAGGTTCATGGTACATATTGTATTTCACCTAGTTGTCTTATTACCAATGCAAGAGCGTAACTAATGTAACCAATGATTCTGATCAAAAGGACTCATATGTACTACCACAACTCATTATTCAAGATGTCTTGTTCATCCAATGTCTTTTCCATTTGAAATTTCTTTTTGGTAATGCCATATATTTATCCACCCATGTTTTCTAAACTAGATTCTTCCATGTTTCACCTATAACAATCTTTAATGGTCGAAGGTCAAACCACCAAAACTTATTGAAAATATCTCTCGGTGTTTTGATATGACTGATGATCCATAGATATAACACTAGAACATAACTTCTCATGATCCCTTTTCCATGCATCCTACAATGGATGGTTTCAACCAAAATCACAACGAAAGGGTTAATTATAGTGTGCATACTTCATGATTGCATTTGCAGCTTCTACACTGATGAAGTGAAAACAAGACTAGCCCGAATATAGCAAAAACACTATCTTGTATCATTTGTTTCCTAATTTTCTCTCCTCCGTGTTTTTCTTCATTCTAGCTTCAATACTTTTCCATCTAAATCCCCAATTAGCTACCCTACACTGGTCGACCTTTCCCAAGCATAATAATATGTTTATCTCTGAAGAAGTATCTTCAAACCTCTGTATGAAGTATACCTTATGGTTGTAATTTGAAAAATGTAAGATCCTATTATATTATTTTAATGTGGGTGCCATATCAATATTTCTGAAGGTAAAACACCTATAATTAAGATCCTAAAAATCTAGTAATGCTTTGATAGTTGATGCTTGTACCGATAGCCTCATCAACCGTGGGATCTTCCTATATTCTATTTCAAAAAAAGGCTCATCTACATATCCCATGATGGGTCTGTTTCCCAGTATGATTTATCTTTGTAATTTATAGCAATCCATTAGCATCGATTCTTGGACTGTTTCCCTCGGTTAATTGTGTTAGCTCAGATTCTTTCCTAAAATTTTCAAAAGATGAGTATTTAAAGGAAGTCATGATTCTCGGTTCAAATTCTTGCATTACAAGGAACATATGGTCATGCTTGATGCAAAATTTATAGATGGTATATACAATTTAAGGATAGGTTTTATTCGTTAAGCGAACATGAGTAAGTTTTATATCTGGTCTCAAAAAGATCTCAAATCTGTCTAGTGACAACCCTCGTAAGGATAGTATGGGGCATTACAAAGAATGGTTAAGACACGTATACCCATCATTGCCAATCAAGCACTAAAATCTGAGTTGGGTATTTCACGAGTCTTGAATTTTGATTGATAGTCATAGGGCAGACCATTAATCCCTTACCTGACCTAGAAGTTTATGTGTGCTCTAAAAAATTAAAACATGTGATGCATGGAAATATTAATCCATATCAAAAATAAAAGTGCAAGAGAAAAAAGTGCAAAAATTAGAGTATATAAGAAAAATTTAAAGAAAATGAATGTTAAAAAATAAATACATATACCAAATAATTCAAACATAATAAAGAGATGAATAACAAAGCATCGTCCATAGAAAAGTCCCTACTAGAGTTGCCATTCTATCGCATGAGTGCGGTGTTATGGCGATCATCCACTCAGATCGAGATCCTCGGGTGTGGGTGAAAATAACAAGGTCATTAAACAGGGTCTAATGACAGACACTCAAAAACAAAGATCAAATAAGAAATTTTATTTGAAACAACCAAAAACGTGGATGAAATAATATACCAGATCTCATTAAACATAAAGCATAAAAAGATGCAACATCAAGATCTAATGCATAATCATCCATCAAATAGTAACGATAAGCTCTAATCTTCACCAAAATGATCTGACAATGAAAAACCCTAACCCAGACATTCAAGGACTCTAAAGATCGATTGATCCAAAACAAGTTATAAAAGAAAGAAAAGCTAGCATATAAAGATCAAGCATGAGTTATAGCTTCAACTAAAGCTTATCAAAGAGGCTAAAATGCCAAAACACAAGAAAACCTAAATCTGGGTTCAAAAACACCAAGAACATGAACCTAGAAAATCCAAGAAAACCCAGAAAACCCAAACAAAGGCATAAGCCTAGAAACGAGCTAAAACCTTAAAAGAAAAAACTAAACCTATCAAAACTATTTCAAACATGCTTATGCTAACCTGCTAAAACTTCCAAAACTAAAAGAATACATGTAACATAAACAAAACAAGAATTCATATATATCATCAACAAAAACCAACAGTGCATTACGCATTTGTTTTTCATCATCTTTACCATGTACAACAACCTAACTAAATTTAGTATTATATGAAGAAAACAATTAAGAGCAAGGTCTAAGCAAATCAAACACCAATGTATTCAACCAAAAAAAAGGTGATGAATATAAACTTTAAAACATCAAAAATGGCATTCACACTTACTAATTACAGGTTTTTAACAATCAAAGAATATCAAATTATATATTCAAAACTATTTTGAACTTACTTTCTTAACAAATGCATATCAAATCTAATAACAAGAATATGTTAAACATAAGTTCTAAACGTATCATATGTAAACATAAATCATGTAGAGGAGATGTATAGCTATCATTAGGAACAAAACTCATTTGATTTGGAGATCGAGAACTCCCAATTCATTCATTAGAAGTTTGGTCCCCAATCGGCCTACACCCCAATCAGCCTGCATCTTTCAATGTAAGGGAGGCTAACTGGAGACAAGATGCTGTCAACATCATTGTAGCAAATGAGATGTAAATGTTTGATGGGAGAACTTAGTCTTTATAAAGGAGATGTTTCTTTGTTGAGTGGTGGTGGTGGGAGCCCCTAAGATGGTCATAGATGTTACATTCATTCGCCTTAAAATAGCATCTGGATCAGCCTTTATCTGTTAAAGAAGATGATAAGCAAGGATGAAACGATGTGTCATTCAGTCTCTTTATTAAAAACGAGTGACACATCGTCTATTTAAACCCTAGAAATTAGAGTTTTTAATTGGGATTTTGATAAATTTGAAGTTAGTATCTATCTTTTCAATTTCAGTATATACATCCTCAATTGACTCTAAAACTTCTTATTTTTTTGCAATTGCGCCCCTGCAAACCTTGATTTAGATCCTTTAATTAGTTTGAGTGCATTTTTCAAATATTTTATGTATCTTCCAAAAAAAAATAAAAGAATACCACTCACTCTCATCCATTAATTGAAGTAATTATCCACGCAAACTGTGTTGTCGAAACCCTGCTATATATGCTGTGTAGTGTAATCTGCTTAAGATGGATTTAACCTTCCATCAATATTCAAAGTTTATTTTGTGGTTAAATAAAAAGGAAAAAAAGAACCTCATACTTCACTCACTTGAATGGAAGGTAATATGAATGGAAGTCACGGTTCCACTTGTCTTTAATTTAATATGGAATGATATTCCTCACCCACCTAGTGGAGATGGCCATGTTTTCAGGTTTCCTCACTTGTTCAGAGAAAAACAAAAGAGGTTTCCTCACATAGTAACATGGTTTGCCATTGATAGCAAAGATACGAGGAAGGTCACGCCTAGTCTAAAACCCTCTCAATAAGTGCATAAAGTGTTTAGTTAAAGAGGGGTCCTGAATTTTCTATACATTGGAAAGGATGACAAATTTATTCTATAATTAGATAAAGATTTCGAATTTCTATTCCATGCATGCCTCATTTGGACCATCTTTTTGAAACTCGAATCAATGAAGTATAATCAATCACCTTTCTTCTTTGGTGTGAAAGGAGCACCGTGGAGCCTTTTGTTTTCAACTCTTTTTTCTGTCCTAGAATATTTACTAACAATTTACTTCCACCATGAGAATTCTCTCTTGCTTGTCCTTGTCAAGGTGAAAAAAAAAGCATCGTTCTCCATAGAAAATTAAGGGATATCTTCATAAACCAAACAGAGAACTGTTACAACACATGTCTTGTGGGATGGTACTGTTACAACACATGTCTTAGAAAATACTTTACAATAAGTTTTATTATGTAACTTTCTCTTAATTCATATTTTGTTGGGGATTTTTCCTAAATCATTTTCTTTATAATTTTTTTTATTAAAAATGGAAAGACAAATTAATCAATAGGTGATTCTGAAGTTTTTAGAGAGGGTAATATAGATAGAACAAATAAATATGAAATTTTTTAGAAGATTAGCATAGAACTTAAATGTATTTTTCTTTTTTTTTTTAATTTTTCCCACTTAATTATTTCTTGTGTAAAGGCCAATATGTTTTCAATGTAATATCAAATTTCAAAATATCATTTCTTTATATTTTTGTAAAGAGAGAGGAGACTATTTCCAGATATTTATGGATATATTTTTCAATTATACATGAAGTTAGTTAAAATATTTTATTTCTTCTTGCAAACCTAGGATTAAGTTGGTAGAAACTTTATGGAGAAATCAATCAATAAATCATGGCACAGCAATTTATTTGGGTATCAAAAGTCATATACTATAGATTAACCAAAAATACCTGCAATAATTTATTATAGTCTTCTTTTATTATTTTTTTATAATTTAAATTATATAGTTTTAAGAAACACATCAAATATTAATAATGTTATATTGATGATCTCTACAGTAAATAGTAGAGTGGGAATAAGATCACCCTTTAATTAAAGAAGATAGTAGTAATATGCTATGCTTGACAAATTTATTAAATCTCTTTCTTTCTTTATCGAATTTCTTTTTTTTATTTTATTTTTATAATGCCAACTTTATGGATTTGGTTTTAAGGTAAAAAGTTGTAACAAATTAGCATGGGTTTACAAGAATTAAGGACACAACATTAATGGATGCCTGATCAAGATTCTTCACACTGAAATTGCAATTCCTAAAGTTTCATAGAACCACTTTATTAGAGGCTGAGAATCTTACTTTCTCACTTGGTTCTTATTTATTTATTGATTTTTTTTTAAAAAAAAAAAAAACTGCTACCCTACTATTGAGAGCAACTAGGTCTGGAATCTATCTTTTGTGGGTGCAATAATTTGAGAAATGGCATCCATGTACATGAAAATATTAAATATATACTACTGTTTTTTAATTATATATAGAAAACATCATTATCTTCATGTAATAGTCTTTCAAAACACCAATAACCCACATGAGAGCTTGAAGTGTTCTATTATGTGCAATTCTTACAATTGCATGACAGCAACCTCTGAGAATGTTAAGGCAGAAGGGGTGTTTTTCAAAGACGTAGAACAGTTTGGGATTACATTTTTGCAGTCCATGATGTCTCCTATATGACCTCTATTAGGCTATTATTAGGCTTTGGAAGCGAAGTTGTCTTTCAAACCGTGGCATACGTGAAGAAATCCCCCCTTTCACTGGCAGAATTAATAGGATCGGATCATAGGGTTTTATGTTCGATGTGTTTTCGAGATATGTCCATTAAAGTTGTGATTTATGGATTTATTAATGGCAAATTGTCGAATAAAAAAGACTAGATATCCTTTAATTTACATATACAAATCTGTCCTCCCTTCTGCTACCTTATTATTTACTAATTATTTAATTTTGAATTTTCTTTGGCTTTTTTATGAACTTGCGAAATGGACCCCGTTGCCATGAAAATGGGAAAAGTTTCTGTACGAGGTAATTCTACACAACTATTTTAATCCTAGAGGAGCTGGCTGTGCATCATGGTCCCAGGAGAAGCTTGTTTAAGAAGTAGAAAAGCTGCATAATTTCCACATAAACAATTAAATTTGCTAGTAGTGCTAAAGGGACCACTTTTATGAAATTCTCAAATATGGGAACCAAAATAATAAAGAAAAATAATCCCTGTAACCCAAAAGATCATAATCTAAGCGTAATTTGGTTCCCAATACAAAGTATGGACCACTCGAAAAAATGTGTAATATAATGGTTTTCAAATAGCCATCTCTTGAACCCGTAATCAATCAATTATGCATTTTGCATTATCAAAAATAAATATTTTGTTTTCCACACCCTTTCTACTCTTCGCATTCGAGAGATAAATATTACTTCTTCCTACTTGGTACATTCGCAAGGAGGGATTTGCTCACCAGGAATAATTTATTTTGGAGTTCTCGAGTGAGTGAAGTAACGAGTTTTTTTTAAGTTTTTTTTGCTTAGAAATATATTAAAATAATTTTTTATTTTATTTTTTAAAAATTATTTAAGATATTATAATATCAAAACGATCCAAAAATATTAAAAAAATAATTTCAAACAGAAACATTCAAGTTTTTGGGATACACAATTTCAATTGCGTTCCCAAACGAGGTCTTTGAAAATGAGAACCAGAAAATATCTACAACACTTGAAAAATATTTACAACATTAATATTTATGACGAGCAATGAGCACCAGAAACTAATGACGAGCTTTAACATCTCCACTAACAATATTTATTTTTCTCCATTTACCACCAGGTAACTCTCCATCATTACTTTACACACTATAAAATATCTACAACACCACTCTCCACACTCCATGAGGTAAGTTGACATGACCAAGGTTTGTTACTATATTTGATCATCAGGTAAAACATTCAAGCCAAGCCAGACAAGTTAAGGCAGTTCAAAGTTATTCATGGATTTAACACCAATTTATTCAATCACACATTCCCTAAAACATTCATTATGTTTCTACTTGCATATTATTTCATTTCCTATGTTATTGATGTGAGCATTGGAGGGTCCTATGTTCTTATAGGGGATTTGTTCTTATAAGAACAACAAAGCCTACATCCTTGCCTATACACCTCAGCCCAAGATGCAGCCAAAGAAAAAGGAAAATTAGAAAAATAGAGTTGCCATCTAGTTTTTTAAAAAAATTAAGAATCCTAAAATATGCATTCATTTTAAAGATTCAAGTAAGGAGTTGTTTACGTTTAAGAAAAGATAAACATCATCCTTACCGCATCTTTTTAAAGAAAATGTCACATTTGCTACGTGTTTTCTTTTAAATTGCATGCCATTAACTGTTTAAATTATTTTATAAGATGAGTTGTGGTTTTTAATTTATTTCTAATGTTTTTTAAAAAATGCATCGTCTGTCCATAAAAATAGAAGACTCGTCGATTAGGTCATTTGGAAAAAAAATCAATGTCTATCCCTAAGAGTAAGATACTCATACCATTCACAAAACATTCCACGCCAGTCTCTAAAATAGGAGCCTTGTCAATTAGACTATTTGAGATATTTGGCGTCCATCCTTAAAAAAAATAGAAGACTCGTCGATTAGGTCATTCATGAAAATTTAATAGTTGTCCTTAAAAATAAAAGACTCGTCGATTTGGTTGTATATGAAATGAGTGTTGGACTCGTATGGATGGTAGAATTTGGGCTTTGACACCACTCTTTTGAATATATCCAAAATTGGTCCAAAGGATGCTACTCATACTCATTGGCCCTATCTAGGGTCACTTTGACCTAGTCCAATTCCATTCACAACAATAAGGATAATATGTCGTAACCCATAAAAATTGTCAAAAACATATTTATAAATAAAGATGATAAAAAGAACATGATAGTTATTTTTTTATCTTTTAAATCATATGTTCTCACTTTGAAGTGACTATGGTGGATAGGATATCAGTTTACTATAACATAGAAAGGTGAATAAATAGGATATTTCAAAAAGCACCCTTTAACTCACTAATTCAAGTTCATGTTTAACAATAACATTTATTTTGAAAAACTAAACCATAATATTTCATCAAAATAGCTCTTAATTATTTTTATATATTTTATTCTTTTTTATGAAAACTCTCCTATTATATTTTTTGAGAACATATTGAACACACTCACGACGAAAACACATCATGTTGGAAAATTAAACACAAGAAAATCAAACATCCATACGTAAATTAACGATTTAAAAACAACTTCACACATCAAATTTCACACTAAGATCAAACAATTAAAAAAAATATTCACACATAAAATAACAATTCAAAACAATATCAACACATAAATTTTAAACCGAGACCAAATTATCATGCCTCAGATAAACATGTTGTAATCCAATCCTCTCAATATCAGCTTAAGGTATTGATTTTGACCTTATTCCATCTAGAAGTAAATCATTGGTGGCATCATACATTCAGGGTTGTCACACAATGGTGTGGACCCTAACACTTTAAATAATCATAATGATACACAATAAAAAAAATAAACAATAATGTATTAAAATTTGTTCAATCCTAAAAATCTCATCATAATACACATCAAAATAAAAAAAATAAGCAAAGATAATTATTCAAAAGATGTTTGGGGGTTCAAAACCAACCTTTTATAATGGCAAAACCAGTTAAAATTGCCTTAAAAAAGAGGCGATGGTGGTGTATAGACTGCAGGTGTTGGAGGGTAACAACTGTTATTGGCATGTCGTTACATGTGCTAGTAAGGTTAGGAGGGTGTGTCAACCACCTCGCCTAGTATGCCTCTTCTTCCTCTTTTCTTATTATTGACGATGCCATCCATGGCTGCTTATGAAGGGAGATCGAGAGCCTAAAGATTCAATTTTCTTCCCTTTCTCTCTTATTTCTCTCAGTATGTTGTGTTTTTATTTTTTATGGTGATGTTGTCATTTAACTTATGACTATGGTAGGTGGTTAGGTAATTGATAAAGAGAAGATAATGGTGATTGGTAGCTTAAAGGCTAAAAGAGATGAGGGAAATAGGTGGTGATTGTTATGGTTGAAAAATGAAAGAGAGAAGGAAAGGGGGTTGTTGTTATATGGAATAGTGAAGCTATAGTTCATTTGCAAGAGAATATGGAGGGTCTTAAGGTGGCTATTGTCGATGAGGCTGAGGGTTGGTGACACCGATGATGGTGGATAGGGTTTTGTTTTGGTTTATGGGAGAGTGAGTAAGATGGAGATGAATATTTTTCTTTCTTTCTTTCTTCTCTCTTTTCTCTTTATTTTTTCCACACACACCTTTTTTTTTTTAAATCTTCTTTAAGAAATAGGTCATTTTTTTTTTGAAAAATGATTTTTCTTCTCCTTTTAGAGGTTAAAACTTATTAACATTAACAAAATATTTTTAATGAGATAGGGTTTTTAAAAGGATGTAACACAAGTTATGGTTTGTTGCTACAAAGAAGAAGGGTATGCATAAGGTTCAAATGGTGCTTAAAGGTGTGAAGACATAAGATCACTTATTACATGTTGAGATTTTTTAGGCTTGCTATCTTGATTTTGACATTTCAACAATTGATCTTACTGCAACCTTAATTCTTCAAATTTTTTTTGTGCCTTTTCATTTGATATTTTGTCTTCAATTAGGGAAACTTTAGAGAGCTTCATTCTCAATTTTTGTATTTTTTTTCTCTTTTTTTTACATATGTTTTCTTTTTCCTTTTTTTGTGATATTTTTGTCTCCTTTGATGTTTTGTCTACTTGAAGAATTTTAAAAATTTATCACCAGTGTGAAGGGAGATCCTAGTCTGGGTTATCATCTAAGAACAATATTTTAAGGTCTAATAGGGGGATTACAAAGGATAAGTTTTATTTACATGTGAGATATCAAAGAATGATTGATTATCAATATTTGAGATTATCAAAGATGAATTATTTTCATCTTAAAACCAAATTTGTTTACGTTGATAACTCTTAGCCTTATTTAAAATCATTATTGACTAGGAAATCCATGAGGTTAACCTTAGAGAAGTGGTGGGATCATGATCTAAATGTTCTCTTTTATCATCATTTATGTTATCAAATCATTTTTTTAAGTAAGATTTCTCTTTTTAAGGTTCGTTAGAAGTGAAAAATAATAATTTTAGGGTTCCAAAAGAGAGATCATCAAGGCTTTAGTATTTCAAGTTTCATTAAGGATGAAAAAAGAGGTTTTGGGATTCATAAAAGAAAGAATATCTCTTAACATTTTCATGATATATCTTGGAATTTGACAAAAAAAAATGAACTTGTGATTATATTTATCCATTATGGACAAAAATAAATTACCACATGTTACTTTTATAAAAATATCTTTTGATTTCAAAACAATAATTTGTATAGTGACTACATTTGCAAAGTTAAAGCACCTATTCTTTGATAGTCATGATATCTTTTCTACTTATTTAAAAATCAAGTTGAACCTTTTTATTCACCAGTTGAATCTTTTTATTCACCAATCAACTGTATAGTTTGTTTATCATTAAGACAACATCCTCTTCAACTAGCTTGAGTTCTTTTGGTGTTTATGTCATATTCATCGTTTTTATCTTCAAATGATAGTCAATCATTCTTAATTAGGCTATTGATTTGCTTCTTTAATCCTTCACAAAGATCAATAGAATGACTTATGACGTTTCATGATATTCATATTTAGCCAATTATTTTAAAATCTTCTGCTTGCATAAAAAAATTTTCTCTCTAAAATTTTTTATTGATTATCTCTCATTGTTTTTTCATTCCAACTTTCTTATCTCTAATTTTTTTCTCCTTCCATAGTGGTTAGGGTTTTTTTTTCAACCACCCGCCTTAAACTCTACCATTCACACACCTTATATTCTACCCTCTCCAAGAATATTTTTATTTGTATTCCTTATTCATTCTTATCCCGTTATTTTTTAGTCCCTCAATTCTTATTTGGTTATCATTCCACTAACTAAACATTTTTTTTTTGTTTTTCTGTTCTTTATGGATTTCTTTTTCAATTTCTTATTTTAAAAAATTTATGGATAAAAAAAAGGTAAGAAATTATGAAATGGTATCAAAAATGTATTTTTTTTATATTTTATATTTTTAATTTTTTTTAAAATATATTAAAAAACAAGAGGGGTTCAAAAACAGGTTATAACACTATAGTTTGTTATTCAAAAGAGTAATGTTACGTGTAAAATCTTCTCGATAATATTATGTGGATCTACTCAAGTGTTGTATCACAATTTTAAGCCTGAATCCATACTCGACCTTCACGATCCCTGCCTTAAACTTATATTTTGCTTCAATATAAGTATACCAGCTAAGAATAGCATTATTAATCTCTTTGCAACCACACAATGAGAATATGAAAACATTGGAACATTAACAAGTAAATTCTTAAAGTGGAGAATATACTCGAACCTATTACCATTATAGCCCTGGTTAGTAAGGTCTACAACTGTTATTCATAAAATGATTGTATGCTCTCCCTAATCAAACTCCACTCAATGTGAAATAGGTGATGAAAAACTACTTTTGGGTAGTGAAAATAAGAATAACTAAACAAGAAATCTTTTTTTTTTAAGCTAAGGAGAGCAGAATCTTCCATCACCATCAATTTTCTACTAGGGCATCCAAGAGAATTACCAAAGGATCTATTGATAACCACCTAACATTCTATAAACTCAAGACCACACCTTTAACCACTACACATGTTGAGATATTGGTTTTCATTAAAGAAAAGGAATTCATGGGCTACCCCCTCTGATGAACAACGATATGAATATAAGAAATTGTAACAAGTTTTGTCACTTTCATCATGGTCGTTATGAAGTCGAGTGCGTCCACAATAATGATACTAAAGAATACAATGCCATAAAAAAGGTGATAGAATATTTATCACCAAGGGTCACCTCCATTAGTTTTTAAAAAAGGAAGTGTAGTCCAAATAAATAGGGGAAAATCCCTTTAATGCATTCTCGAAATAAGATAATCTTTAAAAATTGCATTTCAACTTACTTGAGAAAATGTTTTGAAACTTTTCAATAAGATCAATAGTGTTTCTCCAATAAAATCCTCATATATCTAAACGTATTCTCCTTATCTCCAAATTGGTTTCCATGTCTCCAATAAAATCTTGACGTTGAGATCTTTATACCTCCATTGAAATCTTTATGTCTCTTGACAAATTCTCCCAGTCACCAATAAAAATATCCATCTATGCATTATCACCTTACACAATGATTTAAACACTACTTTTACACAAAGCATTCTCACTCGAAGAAAAATAAATAAAATGATTAAACCCTCATCTCTCTTGCAAGCACATTAACCAAAGTCACAAAAGGTAACATCACCTTATAAAACAATAAGTACTTTCTTTCCCTCTATTCTTCCTAGTTAAGTCTTTTGAACATGATTGTTAAAAGATTTAAAAGGCAAATGATGGAGCATATATTAAAAAAAAACTAGTCATTCAGGCTAAGCCTTCACCTTTCCCTCACCCATTTTGACTCACCTCGGGCTATCCTATATCTACCCCAACACACACTTCGATGTATTGTTTATGTTTTAAGAAGACTCACACCATCCATTATTGCATACACTCCTCGTGTATATAAATTCTTCGTGCAGGTATGACATATAACCGCACACCACCCTGCAAATAAATTATCCATACCGAGCAAAGGCATCAACCTTTCCACCAATGGTATAAACAACACCACAAACTAATAACAAATATCAACCTTTCTACCAACGGTATTCATTTTTCTCCCCCACCATGAGGTCGCTCTCCATCATTACTTTATGCACCACGAGGTATCTACAACACAACTTTCCATGCTCCACGAGGTAAGTTATTGTGATCTTTATGCTCCACAAGGTAAGTTGATATGACCAAGGTCTATAAATATTTCTGGTCACTAGGTAAAACCTTCAAGCCAAGTCATGCAAGTTAAGTTATTCAAACTCGTTCAAGGGCTTAATAGTAGTTTATTCAATCATACATTTCCTATGACATTCATTATATTTCTCTTTCATGCTCATTATTTGTTTTCCTGTGTTTATTGATTTAAGCATTTAAAGGTCCCCTATTCTTATAAAAAGACTTGTTTTTGCAGGAATAACTAAGCCTAAAGACAAAGTCTATGTTGCTCACATGCTTAGACCTATGACATGGTCATGGAAAGCTTGATCAAGTATAACTTTTTCACGATTTTATTATGGGGGATTGCCAATTAATATGTTTATGTGTGTGTGACTTTTAGCATATATGTTGCATATACATACGAATAGAAGTTTTATAAAACTATTATAATTAATTTAATAATAAAATAAAAATCAATAAAACATATACACACACACACACACACACACACACACATATATATAATGTTATTATATTAGAATTGTAAATTATACGAATCCTTTTTTTTCAAAGAGATACTTTTTAATATAAGCAAGATAAATATTAAAAATATAGATACAAATATAAGTTTTATTTTACCTTTTAACTAAGAAGTCCTTTTTAATTTAATAAATCTTGTCAAGAATTATAAATAATTTTTTCTTAAGGAGTTAAAGATAACATAAAAAGATAACTAAGGTAGTGTTTGTTTGTTGTTTTAGGACAGAAGAAATAGAGATAGTGAAGACAAAAATATATTTGATTAAAGAGACAAAGAAACAGACATAATAATAAATTTATATCTGGGATAATTTCAGAGTGAATTTACATACTTTCAAACACAGAAGGTACATAAGGAACATGTTTCTAGAAATAATATTTATTTTTTTATTCATAAAATATCTTTGTAAGAAACTCTTAATTCCAAACTTGTCAAACTAAGGCATATAAGGATAAAAATAGTTATTATCATAGTTTTAAAACCCAACACGAGGATTGATCTAAGGTAAAGCCTAGATCATGAGCCAAGAAGGTCAGTTTGAGTTGACCCGAGTCAATGTAAGAATAAAAATGATTATTCTCATAGTTTTAAAACTAGACTTGGAGGTCGACTCGAGTCACAAATTTGGTTGACCATTGACCTAAGTAAATATAAGGATAAAAGTTGTTATTATCATAGTTTAAAAACCAGACTCGGGGTTTGACCTTGGCAAGGTCTAGGTCACAACCTAAGAGGGTCAACTTAGGTTAATCAGGTTAACATAAGGATATAAAATGATTATTATCATAGTTTTAAAACTCAACTTGGGGGTTAAATTAGTGGAAAGGCCTATATCACAGGTCGAGAGGGTCAAACCGGTTGATCCAGGTTAATGTATGGATAAAAATAATTATTATCATAGTTTTAAGCATGACTCAAGAGTATATTCAAGGCAAGGCCTGAGTCACAAGTCAAAAGTGTCAATTCGGGTTTACCAAAAACAATTTAAAAATAAAAAATAAAAAAACCATGTTTTGATCCAAAAAATTAAAAAAAAATCAACAAGTTTTTTACTTGTGTTTTATCTTGGGTCAAATGAGTCATAAGTCAACCCAGGTTTTTGACTAGGCTAGTTGGGTCAATCTTTCATTTAGTTTTTTTTTAACTCAAACCAGTTCAGGGCCTAGGTCTGCTTTAACCTTAATTTTTTTTTAAAAAAAATAAATAAGTTTCTGACTCGTGTTTTATCTCGGGTCAAATGGGTCACAAGTCGACCCAGATTTTTTACTAGGATAGATTGGGTTAATCCTTCCTCTAATTTTTTTTAACTCTAACTAGTCCAGGCCTTAGGTCTACTTTGGCTCAAAAAAATTCAAAAAAAAAGTCTACAAGTTTTGTTACTCGTGTTTTATTTCGGGTCAAATATGTCACAAGTCGACCCAGGTTTTTAACCGGGTTATATTGGGTCAATCATTTCTCTAGTTTTTTTTTTTAACTCAGACCAATTTAGGTCCTAGATCTACTTTGACAAAAAAAAAAATTGAAAAGAAAAGTAAAGTTTTTGACTCGTGTTTTATCTTGGGTCAAATGGGTCACAAGTTGACCCAGGTTTTTGACTAAACTAGATTGGGTCAATCCTTCCTCTAGTTTTTTTTTAACTCAGACCAGTTAAGACCCTTGGTCTGCTCGGTCATGAGTCGACCCACCTGGTCAATCTTGATTTATAACCAATGTTATTATAAAATTATTAATTTCAAAACTCAATATAAACTGAAGAAAAAAATTATTTTTTAAAATTAGTAAGTTTGATATTATTAAATATTAAGGGTAAAATAATTTTTTTATATATTTTATTTTATCTTGTCCACCATAACTAAACATGATATAAAGATAATTATTTTGTCTTAGAAACCACTATCAAACACAATTTTATCTTTATCTCGTTTTTTTATCTTATCTCCTTTATTCCTATTATCTTCATCTATTCTGTTCTAGCATGGTAACCAAATTCTGCCTAAAAATCTACTGTAAGAAAAATAATAAAGCTCTAGTTAAGATTTTTATTGATTTTTATGTATTTTAATTATTAATTTATTTTAAGTATTGTGTTTTATTGATTTATTTTTAATTATTCATAAAGTTTTAGTAATCAAAATAAAATACCGATGAATTAGCTCAACATGTTCTTATATTTTAAGTTTAGAGTCTTCAATCTATACCTATAAGTGTAAGTGCTTCTAATCAATTTTTATGTTTTAGTTTATTTTACAATCTATCATTCTAATAGATATTTTCATGAGAACCAAGAAAATATACTCTCTCGAGAAATTAAAACCCCCGCCTAATTTATTACAAAAATATTTTTTTTTATCAAATGATGTTAAGACTTGCTTTTTTTTCATTGCCATGTTTTTAATACGTTATGTGATTTAAATTTCACATAATAAGATTATAGATTGGAGAAAGAATTTATAAAATATAATAAGAATATATGGAAAGCAATTAAAACTATAGGAAAGAATTATAGATTGGAGACTAGATTTAAAATATAAGGACATATTTAGTTGATTACCTATGAAATATCAATGAGGTAGTATACAAGTTAAGGGTGATTTAAAAAGCTTATTTTTACAATATTTAAGATTTTATGTGATATATAAATAGACATCAAATTCTAATTTCTCCAGAAGTAGTATGAAAATAATGATATATTTTTATTTTATTTAGTATAATAAAATTGATATGCTATTTTATTTCTTGAATCTTAAATGAAAAGGGTTATATGTCTTATAAGTGAACACTTTACTCTCTCAAAATTATTCAAATGCCATAAAATCAAATTAATATCTTCCTAAAAACTTAAATTTTGAGTATTTGATCAACCAAAAACTTAAATTTTGTCATTCAACGGTGACAAAAAAATTCTCTTTAGTCTGAAACAAGGAACCTAATTTTTTTTAAAAAAAGATTGAATATAAAAAAAAATTCAGAACAAATGAAAATATTGTTTATTATTTTTAGTGAGTTATTGATATGATTTTTTTTATCTAGCCTTCTTTAAATTCCAAAAAATAAATATATTGGCTTTTTTAATTATTTCTTTTTATTTTAGTGCTGTTATTTATGATTGTTACCTAATTAGTACTTTTTATTTTTATTTTTTAGCTAAAAATTACCATCGGTCACTTCTCCTTGTTGCAAGTCAAACTCAACCACCTAATCAATATTGGCTTAAATTAAATCCTTCACGACTACAACCAATTAACCAAAGGTGTTATTAGTAGTGTTTTTAACCGAGGCGTGGTCGATCAGGTTCAAAACTCAAGTCATGAGTTTTAATCGGATCACTGGATTTTAACTGGGTCACCTAGATTAATTTTATTTTTTTTATAAATAAAAATAACATTGTTTTGGTAAAAAAAAACAATCAATGAGTTGCAACTGGATTTTTGATCGGGTCTTACCGGGTCAACACGGCAGTTCGGCTAGGTTTTTAACTACCCTTATTTTTTCATAAACCTTGCCCGGTTCTAGCTCTGGATCTCGAGTCGATTCACCAGGCCAGACTGAGTTTTAAAACTTTAGTTATTAGATCCAAAATAATTTATATTTATTTTGTTGATTAAAATAAAGGGTGATTAATAATGCCACTTATATGAAGAGGATGAAAAATAAATAAGAGACATAAAATAATTTGAAGATCGATTAAAATACATATAACGTTGTTTATAATATAAAAAAAATGAAAAGAAATGATTTATTTAGTAATAAAATAGAATAGAAGTTACTTAAGTTTTATTTAATAAAAGCTATAAATCAAAAGGTATTTTCTGACAAAATTTATATTTTGTTTATTCTAACTCTTTTGCTTACTCTGAGTTTAAATTAAAAATTATCACAATTAGTTTTAATTTATTTCTAAATTATTTTACACTAGTTAATTATGTTTAATTTGTATACTTAAATGGGGCACTATCTTGTTAAAGAATTATCTCAACCCAATAGCTTAAACTATTAGTTGAAGTTCCAAGATATAATTTATGTTATTCTCTAACACATCTCCTCAAGTGAAAACCTTTAGAGCTTAAAACTTGTATAAACCTACACTTCCTTATACTTTATTTTTATCAAATAAATAGAAATGATGAAATTTACACTCGTGATTTTTTAGTCATCAAAACTCTAATATCATGTCAAAAAATCAATTCAACATAATAGGTTAAACTATTAAATAAGATCCCAAGATATAATTTATATTATTCTTTAATATATCTACCAGTATTTATTTGAGTCTCAATTAAAAAAAAAAGTTTTGTAAGGGTTAAAAATCACAAATCACCTATAATTGATTGTAGAGAGGGTTTAAGGAAGAAGGTTTGATTTGACCGGATGTCAAAAGTAGTGGGATACAATATTTAAAGAATTTGAAGCACATGTTTTCTTGGTTGGGATTAGAAAGAGGGTTGGAATTTTTTATTTTTTTAATTTTTGAAAAATTACGAGGATACTAATCCTGTATTCATTCTTTTATATTTTAGGTTAAAGTGATTTTTAAATATGAATGAAAAAACAACTCGCATACAAAATAACAAAAACCCTAGTACGATTTTTAATTCAGCATTTTCCCTCTTATTCTCTCTCATCATGATGACGATGACAAATGATGATTTCAAATCCTTAAATATCCATCATGCCAAAGAAAAATAAATAAAATTAAAAAATTGAATAGAAACGTTTGCAGAAGAAGAAGATTGGTCGGAGTCATTTATGGGTAGCAAGACCTGGGGGCTTTAATTTCTCCGTTCATGTTATTACCAGAATTTTATAATTTACTAAAATAATACTTTGTTAGTAGTTAAACACTTATTTTCTTAGCACAACTTTTATCGACAAACTCAAAAACAATTACCGTTCATTGAAAAACTTATTTCCGGTGATTGATTTAAATTACGTCGGTAATATAATTATTAGTGGATTTATAAACAGAAAAAGAACATCATATCAAAAAATTTATTCGTTTTATTCTGTCAGTATATCCCTTAATAAATATGATATATCACCGACATAAAAATTGTTTGTAATCTTATCGGTAATTTTTTTTAACATTACAAACGTAATTAAATCATCGGTGATTAAATAGTGTTAGTGACATTTCCAGTAATTATTTTTCAATTCTCTAAAATATATAAACGGACTTAATCCATCGGTAAGGACTGTCGATAATTTTATTAAAATAGTTGTTTTTAGTTTAATAAACATAGTAGAAAATAATTAAAAGAAATTAAATTAAAATAGTAATCAAATATTTATTATAGATTAAAAACTTTATCAGTTCAAATATAATTCATATAGAAGAGAGGGGTTAGAGGAGGCGAGTCTTCTCCGGGATCAAGGGGGTAATAAGGGGGAGCACATGTACCACTCATATGTGATTTTAATTCCATGTACAATAATCAGAGTTTAGTCATCTTAATACTAAGTCGTTTTGTTACAGCAGTAAAATGGTTCATTCAAACTTCAACTTATTGGTTTAAAATTGCCTATAACTCTAAAGTTTAAGTGCTTGGAATCGATTGCGAGCATCCAACAGTTGAAACACTTCAGTTTGTTCGCAAGTACTCAGTGTTAGAGTTTGAGATACCAAAAACCTTATTTATATCGAGTCCACCAGACAATCATGTCTTCAACCATAATTTCAAATTGAGTTCTAGATTGGTCAAAAGAATCGCCCCATATATCTCCTACAACTGCGTGTTATATGTTTCCTTAAAAAAAGTCATAATTATGTGAAAATAATAACTTAAGAAATGAAATTGTTGAAATCAAACATACCAAGAACTTTTGAGCTCGGCTATCCATAAGATGTTGCACCTTTTTTCAACGACCATCATTTCACATGTGAGTTTCTACAAAAAGCTCCATCGATCTTTATTCAAGTCGAAGCCTACAAGAGAAAATTATTGTTAGTTAAACATATTCATGTAAAACAATCATTTTAAAAAATAGATGTAATAAAAAAGAATTTCACCATCCACTTCACATGCGAACTGAATAGAATGGATTTGCTGGTATGCATGGTAATGGAACCGTGAATCTCCCTATTCCAGTTCTCCATACTGGAATGTGACCATCGCATGAAATGATCATACATCACTTGTTGAATATATTCTGCCCGCATAGCCTTTAACATGTATGGAGATTTGAAATCCTTTTAAATCGTCATGTCTTTCCAGCCTAAAAGCTCTTTCTTTAGCATATTTTTTGGTTTTTGTCTACGCCTCATACCAAAAATCACGCAACTATATGATAGAAATGAATTATTGGTTAACAAATGAAAAATAAAACTTTAAAATTTAAACAAAAAGTATTTATTTTAATTTCAATCTTACCTAGTTGTGTCGTGATTCTACCAAACCCTCATGGCAACAGCGTTGTTAGCCCTATTCTAGTAAAATTTTCCCTTACACGTCAAATTTATAAAAGAATTGGTTCATTAATATTAATAAACTAACCGGATTAATATAATAATAATAAAAAATTGTTTAAGTATATATTAACCTGAACTTTTTGAACCATGCATCAATTATTAATTTCCATTTACAATACCTGGAAACATGACTCCATTGAACCAATGACACTCTTATCGATGATTTCATCGCCGATATTATTGTTCGAGCAGCCTCAACATTTGCAAACTTGAAATTGCATTCGTTAATTGAAATTAAGTTTTCAAAAATTATTATTTGTTTTTTATTTTTTAATAGTCCATGAAAGAAAATCAAATTTACATTAAGTGGTTGGGCTTCCACTAGGCAACGTACTTCCCAATAAATAGGTCCTGCTCGTAAAAGACCCCTCCTCGACATGACAACATCCCACTTGACAAGCTTGCATTGAAAGAGGTTGTCTATGCCTCAGGTACTTGTTAATGGTCAGCACCTCACGACACATGGTCATTAGAAGTGCTGTTAGAAGAACTAGTAGCGATCCTGTCTGTATGACGCGTTACTAAATTTCCCCTGGGCATCTATACAAATTAAAAGATTGAGAAAGGTGATAACATTCCTATTTAAAAACAAATTAGCAACACCTTTCTTATACAAGAGACTATCCAAAAATTGTTTTCCTATAAATATACACCAATAATATAGTGCCACAAAACAGTTGATTTTATTTCTATTACTTTCTATATTTCCAACATATTACTAAAACCAGTAAACCTTTAGAAATCTACCTTACCACATACCAAATCAACTTTAAACCTTTATGAGATATATCATTATCACTAAAAAATAATTAATTAATAACAAAAAATTTGAAATAGAAAATCATTATAATCAAAACCATCTACCTATCCTTCTTTTCACAATTCTTTGAAATCATCAACTATATATTGTTGCAATCATTCCCATTGTGTATCAATTTTTTGTTTTCATGTATTTATTGTTGTAATTTATGCATATATTATTCTCATTATGACACATTTGTACACTTATAAAACAAAAACATCCATTAAATTCCTTTAAGAATCTTTTCTTTTTTTTAGCCCTACAAAAGTTAAAGAGGACAACAAATTAACTAGACAACAAAATTCAAATATATCAACCAATATTGACATACCAATTTTATCTAAAAAGAAAATAGATTATCTAAAAAGAAAACAAACCCAAAACCCCTAATCAAGAAATCCTCTTTTAATATTCATAGAATCAAGAAAAGAGTTATAAAAACTATAATAAATTAGCAAAACCAAACACATTATCCAAGATTCACGTGATAACAAACAAATTAATAAAGATTAAGGTAATACCCATACATATTAATCAAAAGAATAATAAAACAATAACCAAAATAAACCACACACATTTATACAAAGAGAAGTAAAAAAGTAACCAAGATTAACATATAAATAACATTATCAAAAATCATAAACTCAAAAATCATCTTAAATACCAACATCCTGTTTTTAGAGAACCCAAAAAGAATCATTAACTAAACACATCAACTATCAAAATGAAAGAAATTCAAAACAAAACACATTAACCCAAATTGCTATCATAAGAAATCTAAACAATTAACCAAATTTTACATAAACAGAACTTTGTCAAAAACAAAACTCACCTTGTTAACTTTTCTTGTTGTTTGTATGGCAACAATTATCTTGCTAGAGTGTCTCTAGAATAGATTGAGAATGAAAAAAAAAAAACTTAACAAAACTTGGCATAAAAAAAAAAGAAAAAAGAAGGAGATTTACCTAGTATGGAAGAAGCTTGGTGAGAGGATGGAATCAGGGAGGAAGAGAATAATAGGGAATCATAAGAAGAACAGATGGGTGATAGAAAGAGAGAAAGAATTTGCAGAGAGAAGAACAGAGAAGAAGACAAACTGGCGTTCTAAAGCTAGGGATTCTAGTTATTTAATTTTGAGCTTTTTTACCAATGGATTTATTGACAGAAGATTAAATATTAATATTTTAAGCACATTCGCCAATGATTCCATTTTTATATTTAATTAAAATTTTGAATTTAATCAAAAGTTTTTAGAAATCCCCCTAAATTTCACCAAGACTTTTCAGTCTATCAGTGATTCCATTTGTAATGAACAATTCCATATGTAATGAATGGTTCCTAACGTTTCAAGAATATACTGATGAACATAATTCATTGGTGATTCCATCTATATTGAACATTGCCATCTGTAATGAATAGCTCCCAACCTATTGGGAATATACCAATGAACTTAATTTGTTGGTGATTTCATTTGTATGTTCCAGTGGCATTGGAGTGTAATTTTTTTAATTCTCTAGAATATACCGACATACTTAATTTGTCGGTGATTCTAGTTGTATGTTTATTGTTCATTAAGGATTCCGTCTATAAGTCTTAGTGGAAATGCATGTAATTTTTCCCAACTCTCTAGAATTTTTCTGACGGATTTAGACTTTGATATATCTGTTGGTATTTTACATGCCATCAGTAATTCCATTAGTATAAAAATGTTTTGTGTATAATAATAAAATCATAAAATATAAACATTTCAGTGTTATGTAATAATAAATTCACGTCACTGTCATTACATTAAAGTTAATTTTATATAGAAATATTACATTATAGTTAATTTCATTAGACAATCATGTTGTACAAATTAATCAGAATTGTCTTCTTCTTTTTCTTTTAACAATTTTGTCGTTGTCATCTCCATTGCAATTTTCTACATTATTTCGTCCCCATCTTCATCGACTTCTATATGTTCACTGGTTCTCAAAACATTATTTAATTCCTTAACGTCAACATCAACAAAAGTTTCTCAACAACATGAAAATTTGAATTTTTTTTGAAGTCGGTAGATGAAGAAACTCAATATGGATCAGATTAACCAACTCATCAAGTTAAAAGACATCATCTTTCATAGTTATTTCATTATTACCATCTCAAACAACTTGAACATGTTCTTTTCAATGTACATGACATCAAGATTATGGTAGAGGAGCCACTTTACCACCATTTGTTAATGTGAATGCCTTGTTATTTTTCATACATTATGGACATAATAATTTTACATGTGCTCCAACCAAAAACCATTTCTTATGTAGGATAATCATTGATAGTCCATATCATAGTTGTCTTCATTTACAATTTTTTTTCCTCAAGACATCATATGTTAAAGTCTTGGATGACCATAACTCCTTCAACTCATCAATAAATTGTCGAAAATAAACATCTATATTTTGACCCGGACTATTAGGATTAGGTATGATTGTATATAAAAACATGAACTCTAGCCTCATACACATCCCTGGTGGCAAGTTGTAAATCGTGAGTATCACAAGCCAACAAGAATAAGGAGCAGTAAATGACTTGAATGAATTGAATCCTCATGTACATAACCCAAGATTTATGTTCCATGATTCCATTGAAAACTATGGATGCACTTATTAACATGTTTTCAGGCTTCACCATCAAATGAAGGCACCATGAATCCATCCACTGCATCATGTGAATGATGCCAACAAGAATAAGGAGCAGTAAATGACTTGAATGAATTGAATCCTCATGTACATAACCCAAGATTTATGTTCCATGATTCCATTGAAAACTATGGATGCACTTATTAACATGTTTTCAGGCTTCACCATCAAATGAAGGCACCATGAATCCATCCACTGCATCATGTGAATGATGCTAAGTCATGTGTTTAACAGTCTTTGAAGATATGAATAACCTTTAGTGTTTAGAAGTGATTAGAAAGTATCTAAATTTTTCTATGTGTGCAAGAGTCATTTCCATACTAGTTTTGAGTTTTTAACGAGTATGCCCACACGTTCTACACTCGGTCAACTCTGCAGTTTCAAGGTAATAATATAACATACAGAAGTTTGGACACATGTCAATGTTATGATATTCTAGGCCAAGGGGTTTCGGCATTGATTTAGCAGCATACAAGTTCTGTTTTAGCCTATTCCTTTCAAGTAAAATGCTTATCTCTTATTCGATAATTCTTTTATAACCTACCTCACTCAACCTATGATCTGACTTGATGGTGAACTCTTGTACAATTAATGATAATTTATTGTAATTTGTGCACCTATCCCATAATGGTTTGTCATAATATTTCAAAAGATAAAAAAAACCTGGCAACTTCTATATTTGGTTTTTCATCTACGATTGAACATTTATATGTATAACCCTGATTTATTCTCATCTAATCTATAACCATATTCCCATAAAGATTATTAGTGTCATCTACAACTCCATGCACGTTGCTAGAACTAGAAGATGACCCAACCATCATTTCTACCATGGTCTAATAAAGAACATATGGTTCTCAGTGTCCAAACCAACACAAGTATTTTTTCATGAACTCTTTTTGTAGAAGATGCCTCGTTACAACATCTGGATCGAAAAATGTTTTATTTTTTCACTTCTTATATGAACATCTAATACCGCTTCTACTAATATTTCTCGGATTAAATAGTGTGTAATTCATAAAACCCTCAACCATATTACAATAACCCATCCTACGCAACCCTTTGAGTAAATTTTGATATATCCATGAACGATCATCCATTACTTATGTCAAACCTATATAGAATATTGATGACATCATGTATTAATTAATTATGTAAACTAAATAAACTACCTAATATTGGTTTAACTCAAACTTATTCAATTTATTTTAATAGTGCTCTTAAATCATTATTAATTATGTACATAAATTCAAATTGCTACATAATTACTGAAATTTTCAACTTACCCATAAAATTAACAATATATAAAACGTAGCCATTAAATAAGTCATTATTTATTTAATTACAAAACACTTAAGTCACAAATTCAGAACAAATTTCATCAAATTACAAACAAATACTATTTTTTAAAATCTCAAACAAACCCTAACATGTACAAATTATACTTTCATACAACATATTTCAATGGGAAAAAACTATAAAACAAGGATAGTTTAAAAATATACTACAAAATATGCAAAAAACTATATATACTACAAATATATGCAATAAAATTGACATTTTAAAATTAAGTTCAAACAAAAAATGGATAGTTTTGCTTACTTGAAGTGGGGAATCCTAAAAATAATTGAATTTATGATAAAATAGGGGGTTTCTGTTTTTTTTTTTTACAGAGAGCTTATGAAGGGCAAAAAGAAATGGGGGGAGGGAGAGAGGAGGGGTCGCTTGTCAAGTCATAACTTAAATATTACTGATGAATTTACAAACAAATTTTACTAAAATGGTTAAGTGGTCGGTAATCCCATCTATAAAAGTAATATGTCATTTTAACTTTTTTTTTTTTTAATTCTTTCTTTTCCCACTTTAATTTCCTCGGAAATTCCATTAGTTTATCGATGTTTATAGAGTGACATAGCGAGATACTATGTCGTCAGTAAAGTTCACTGTAATTTATTAACAAAGGGTTTATGAATGTATGATTTGTACATTTAGGGTTTGTTTGAGATTTTAAAAAATTATATTTGTTTGTCATTTGATAAAATTGAGTTTGATTTTGTAACTTATGTGTTTTATAATGAAATAAATAATCGCTTATTTAATGGGTACATTTCATATTTTATCAATTTTATTGTTAAGTTAAGAATTTTGGTAAATTTGAAGGAATTTGATTTTTTAAACAAAGATGATAATAAAATAAGGGTAATATTAAAATAGATTAAATAAGTTTGAATAAAACCAATGACAGCAAATTAGTTGGGTACCGATAATAGTTAATTTTATTAATCAATACATGATTTCATCAATATTCTATATAAGTTTCATATAAGTAATGAATGATTGTTCTTGGATGTATAGAGTTTCTATTGAAAGGTTGTGCAGGATGGATGATTGTAATATGGTTGAGGGTTTTATTAATTATACACTATCTAATTTGAGAAATATTAGTGGAGGTGATAGTAGATGTCCATGTAAGAGGTGTAAAAATAGAAAAACTTCTCAATCCAGATATTGTTACAATACATCTTCTACAAAAAGGGTTCATGGAGAAATGCTTGTGTTGGTTTACACACGGAGAACCATATGTTCCTTACAATACTATGGTAGAAATGACAGTTTGGTCAACTACTAATTCTAGCAACGTGCATGAAGTTATAGATGATAATAGTAATCGTTATAGGAGTATGGTTATGAATAAAATAAAAATGAATTAGGATGATACAAGTGAATGTTCAATCATAGATGAAGAATTAAATAAAGACATAACCAAGTTTTTTTTATCTTTTGAAAAATTATAACAAACCATTATGGGATGGGTGAATAAGTCACAATAAACTATCAACCATTGCATAGGTGTTCACCATCAAATTAGATCATGGGCTAAGCGAAGCCAATTATGACAAAGTCATTGAATGAGAGATAAGCATTTTACCTTAATAGAATAGGATGAGGTAAAAATTTTATGTTGTTAAATTCATGGTGAAACCCTTTAGCCTAAGATAGTAGAAAATTTATATATGTCCAAACTTCTACATGTTATATTACTTAGAAAATACAGATTTGATCGAGTGTAGAACCTATGATCATGCTTAGTATAAGCCTAGAAGTGGCAAGTGAAGGACTCTTATCGCACATAGAAAAATAAGATATTTCCCAATTACTCCTAAACTACAAAGGTTATTCATATCTTTAAAGATTAGTGAGCATATAATATGACATCATTCACATAATGCAGTGACAAAGTCATGGTGCATCCTTCTAATAATGAAGCTTATAAACAGTTTAATAGTGTGTATCCTTAGTTTTTAATGGAACCACAAGACATACGTGTTTGGTTATATACAAATAAGTTCAATCCATTTGGGTCATTTGTTGCACCATATTCTTGTTGGTCAGTGATACTCATATCTTACAACTTGCCACCGAGAATGTGTATAAGGCTTGATTTCATGTTCTTATCTATATCCATATTCAATCCTAATAGTCTAGGTAGGAATATAGATGTTTGTCTTCGATCGTTGATTGATGAGTTGAAGTAATTATGGTCATCTGACACTTTCACGTATGATGTCTTGAGGAAATATAATTTTTAGATAAAGACAGCTTTGATGTTGACTATCAATGATTTTCTTGCATATAAAATGGTTTTTGGTTGGAGCATGTATAAAAAATTAGCATATTCATACTATATGAAAAATAACAAGACCCTTACTTTAACAAATGATGGTAAATAGTCTTTTTTTAATTGCCACTAGAGGTTTTAGACAACCAATAACAAGTATAGAAATAACATAAATGACTTCATTGTAGGTAGAGTTGAAAGGGATGTTACATCGTTGGTATCGTCGGGTGAAAAATATTATGACGTGATATCGTTGGTATTGTCGGGTAAGAGAGGAAGGAAAATGGTGGTAAAATAGGTTTTGTTGCTAAACTTGTATGAATGTTTTTGAAAAATTAAAAATGGGTGAATAGTAGTCATAAATAAAATCAATTGGATTGTGACTTTATTTGGTGATGCATATTTGCAGGTACTAAAATTCTGGGTAATCTTCCATATAAGGGAGGTGCTACCGATTTTTTTTTAAATAGGATATATTAAGAATGTTATTATATTTTTTATGATTTAATTTGTTTAGATGATGAGGAGAAGCTCATTAGTGAGTAATACAGATAAGAGTGCTGCTAACTCTTCTAACAACACTTCTAATGACTATAAGTCACTAGGTTCTGACCATGACCAAGCACCTGAGGTACAAGTACCCTCTATCGATGCAGACTCGTCGAGTGCAATGCCACTTGATAGAAAAGGTGTCCGTTCTGAGCGAGATGTATGTATTGGGAACTAAATTGATTAATAGAAGCTCGACCACAATATATAAGTTTGTTTTCATTGCCTGTATGTTTAAAGAATAATTAACAATGGATAATTTTTGAATAATTAATTTCAATGAACAATTGGAATTTCAGGTTTATAAATGTGAAGATTGTTCACACAATAACATCGGTGATGAAATGGTCGATAAAAATGTCATTATTTCAGTGGAGTTAGGTTTTAAAAAATCTTGAAAGGAACTCTATGATTAATGCATGGTTTAGAAAGTTCAAGGTTAGTATATATGTAAATAGTTAATTTATTATTATTTTATTTCAGTTAGTTTTTTAATTTAATGAACTAATTATTTTACAAAATTGACATCCAAGGAAATTTTTTATTGGAATAAGGCTGATGACGGTGTTTCCAAGAGAGTTTGGGAGAATCACAATGCAATTAGGCAAGATTGAATTCAAAATGTTGTATTTTGTTAATATTAAAATTTTATTTTTCATTATCTTAACCAATAATTTATTTCTATCATATAGGTTACGTGATTTTAGTATGAGGCACAAGAAAAAATAAATAAATATGCACAAGAAAAGGGTTTTCCAAGTTGTGGAAACATTGTCATGTGAAGGGATTTTAGACCTTCGCACATCTTGAAGGCTATCTAGGAAGTTTATGTCTAGCATGTGATGTCTATGTTTTTGGTGCAGTGATCACGGTCTGGTGTGAAGAACCAAAACATGGAGATTTATGGTTCGATTACAACACACACTAGCGCGGATTCATTCCTTTCATTTTGCATGCAAAATGGATGTTAATATTCTTTTTTATTACATATATTTTTTTAAAATGTTTTTTTATATGAAAATATTTAACTAACAGTAGCTCTCTTTTGTAAGCTACAGTTCTTAGACTCGAACTAAGACCGATAGAGCTTTTTTTTGTAGAAACTCACATCTAAAATGATGACATTTAGAAAATTGTGCAACAACTCATGGATAGTCGAGCTTAGAAGTTCGTGATAATTTGGTTTTCAACGATTTTTCTTAATTTATTATTTTTATTAATTAGCTTACTACTTTTTTTAGGAAACATATACCACCCAATTGCAGGATAGATACGAGGGCGATCCATTGACCCATCTAGAACTCGATCTGGATTTGTGATTGGAGATCAGATATGAGGGCAATCACTGATAGAATTACAAATGGTTCTTTCTGTAGGTGATATGTCATACTCACTGATAAAAGTTTTGATGAAATGATAGCAATAAGTTTTTTTTGTTTGACGTGTTTTTTAGTATGTAAATCCATTAGTGAGTATATTACTAATGGATGTAACGATATAATATAAATCACCAACGATAGATTTTTCAACGACCATCTATCATCCATGGTTTTGTCAGTAAATGATTTTCTAACAGAACTAGTGTTTAAATACCAATGGAATAATCTGCTGGTATTATGCAAAATTCTGGCCTCAGTTGGAATCTGAAGAATCTAAATTAGTCAGGAAAAACATGTTCTTATCAATTGCTATAATTCTTAGAAAAGTTTCAGAGCTAATGTTCATTAGAAATTTTATTTAAAAAAATAAAATTCACAAAGAATTATACTCTCTATTTTTATAACCATAATTTTGTTCGATATAATGGTAATATAAGAAAAAATAGAAAAATCTTACACATGATAAAAACTATACAAATTAAAAAATAATCATCATGGAAGGTTTTTCAAGGATACTAAAATAAAAGAAAGAAAAAGCATTTAAATGGTGAGTTTCTTAGATATACAAAGAAATTAATATAGATAGTACAATTAAATAATAATTTTATTGAAAGATATATATATATATATATATAAAACCAAGTTCTTAAAGGACAAGCATATCGTAGTAGCATGTGGATGTGTCAGATTTGCATGCTGACCAAATTCTAGCCCATGTTATAAAATGAAGCAATGAGAAGGATGTTGAAAGTAAGAAGTGCAAGTGAACTAACGAAGCTAAATAATGAAGGAACATGTGACTGAACAATTCCAATTAAATTGGAGGACAAATCTTACCAAACTATACATGCTAGCTAAACTGGACCGTATGTTTCTATAGCTTTCGTGGGAAGGTGAAGAACTAAATCAATACTGCACTGGCTGGGGAGATGGCAATATTGTACGTTAAGGCAGAATGTGTAAAAAAAAATCTATTTTTTTTTTATTATTATTCACAAGTTAGTATACCAATTAATTTCATATTTTTCCCAGCAAAACTAAAAAAATAATCATGTTAATTGCATATATCAAGTTTATTAGCCCTGTTTGTTTTTGCGTTTCAAAATCGTTTTTGAAAAAATTTGAAAATTTTTTATTTTTTATTTGTTTTAAATTAATATTTTTTGATGTTTTTATATCATTTTAATGCGCTGATGTCAAAGATAATTTAAAAAAATAAAAAAAATATTATTTTAATACATTTCTGAGTTAAAAACACTTTGAAAAGCAACCGCAACCACACTATATATTCAAAATAATCCTTGTTACAATAGATAGTAAAAAAAAAGAAGGATATTTAAGATTCTAATTAGGGTTTAATAAACATAAATTTAATACTTATTATTATTCACAAGTTATACATAAGGGTATGTAAATCCATTTTCCGGATATATATTATCTACCAAAAAAAGAATCTATTTTTTTTATTTAACAAGATAAAGGAATCTGTTTAGGGAATGCTGCAGGGAGAGTAATTAATTTGTAAATTAAAGTATTTCTAGCAGGGAAGGGATAGCATATACATCAACCTCAAGAGTGGTAGATATCCACATTGTGCCCGAAAATTAAGAGACTCCTCAACACATCAATAAATCTGGAAATGAGATAGCCAATATTATTGTGAATGAAAAAAGAATCACATCAAAGTGATGGATTGTAAGCTTAATAGAAAAAAATGATGAATTTTAAGAGATTGCTATAATGGTAGCATTGACAAACACCCGTTGTCTAAGTGCTCATACCATTATTATTGAATTTGATTACTTTTTTACTTTTTCATTGAGATACGAGAGAGTAATGATGTAAAGATATTTTTCTACCCTCAATTTCCCATTATGATTTAGTTTGCAATGCATGAAACAAAAGTGATTTTGCTGTATAAAAGCGAAAAATATTGTTTTTTTAAAGTGTGTTTTTGGTTTAAAAATGTATTAAAATAATATTTTATTTTTATTTTTAAAAATTTAATTTTAATATTAAGACATAAAAATAATATCTAAAACTATATATCAACACATAAAAAAAATATCAAAATTTCTCAAAAACACAGCTTTAAACAATAACAGCCAAAACTTAGAGAACGTTATAAATGGTGACAGAGACATAACAAGGGTGACCTAACAGAAGGAGAAGAAGTGCCGTCACCAAAACAAATGGGAGTACCAGTTTAACAGAAGGAGAAGAAGTGCCGTCACCACAACAAATGCTAGCAAAACAAATACGTTATGTACGGACTGTCTCTCCCATAAACCTGTGGCTCTATAAGAGACATTAACCAACATCAGACCCTCTCAACCAATCACAACTCGACAAGCACGTAACTCTAAAACCACTCCTGTTTTGCAAAACCGCCTTGCCAAAGTCCCAGACCCAAATCACACTAAAAAAAATAAAAATTCCTATATTTTTTTTCTTTTCCCATGTATACATACATACACACAGGAACATTCAGTGTTCATACACAAGGAAAGCTTTTGCTTCATAGAATAACAATAACAAGACCTCTCTCCACCATCATCACAAAAATAGAAACTTGCCCATAATACCTTCCTATAAATGACTCTCTATTTCTTTCTCATGTTGGCTTTCTTGTTTTTCTCACAATGATTAGATGAAACCATAAAATCCTCAGCTAGGGTTTTCTTAGAATTTTTCTTGGTTTCTTTTAACTCATAAAACTCCGAAAGAAATTCAAGAAAAAAAAATGGGGAGAGGCAGGGTTCAGCTGAAACGGATCGAGAACAAGATTAACAGGCAAGTGACGTTCTCTAAGAGAAGAACTGGTTTACTCAAGAAGGCTCATGAGATCTCTGTTCTTTGTGATGCTGATGTGGCTTTGATTGTTTTCTCAACAAGAGGGAAGCTTTTTGAGTACTCCACTGACTCAAGGTTTTTCGTTTTCCTCCAATTATCTTCATTTTTGTTCTTGCATGTTGTTCTTGCTTTGTAGTAAAGTTTCTACTTGTGTGATTTTTTTCCCTATCTCATCTGGGTTCTGCCTGTTGTTATTTTTTATGCTGTCCAAAGTCTGCATTACACTGAAATTCATCACCACTGCCCATTTTCTCGCAACAATCTTTGAGCCTTCTTTTCTGTACGAACTCAGGTTTAAACAGGAAATGATGCTATAGTATTATTTGTGTTAAACATATAGAACCTTGATGTTTCTATAGATGTACATAATGAGTGACCGTTTTGTGTCATCACTGACTGCTAACTCTGTTACGATTTTTTTCTCTGTAAGAGAATAAAACTAGAGTTTGGTATTTCTATCTGTTCTTATGCATATAAATATACGTTCAGCAGTACAGGTCTTCTTTACTTTTCGACACTTGTTCGCTTTTGTCATGCTGGTCAATTTTGTTTTCTTTGTATAGAGAGTTAGTACACCGAATCAATCAGTAAAAGAGATGGGAAAGGGATGTTTCAATTGTGTACATTTTGAAAACTCCTGTAAAATTGTCATTACTCAAATGTACTATAGCAAAAACACCCATAAAAGTAGCAGTATTTTAGGGGTAGGAAAGGACATGGATTTCCAAATTATAAGCTGAAGATCATATAAGTGGAGCTCAGCAAATCAGGTCTAGGCAAAGGTCATAGAGCTTTGTGTCATTGGGCTTTGTGTTTCAACGTCTGGTTAGTATCCTAGGATATTAGGACATATATACTGTTGTTGGTGCACCTAGGAATTTGCCCCCTCAATGATATAAAGCAATACTAGGTGGTTATTTAAGATTTCTGCAAAGATCTTCCATTAGAGACCTTGGGGGTTACTTCCATTAGAGACCTTAGGGGTTATTATTACTTCAACAAATTACAATGGTAATAGTTGGGGACAATAAGTTGACTAAGACTTACTGTATTTTTTGCCCAGATTTTCTGGTAATAAGGGATTTGTGTCGACAGTAATTAAGATTAGCTAGCTAAAGAATGCTTGTTTTCCCTTAAGAACTTGTTTAAGCAAGGGTAACGAAAGTAGCAGGATTGGTTTCAGATCTTTGTAATAACAATGTCAACCTATATATCTACCATAGGGTGTACAGATTTAGAGCCTTCACCTCCTTGTAAAAAAGAGAAGATATATAGGGCATGTATGGACTTGGAATATTCTACCAGATTGCGAGGTTTTATTAGAGTTTTAGATGTAATTAATCTCAAGCATCATCTGTAGATCTTTTCCACTAGGTCAAAAATACATTTTTTATGACAAACATTTGAGTACAATGTTACCAATGTTGACTCTAGCTATATATCACCTTTCCATATATATATATACATATATATATATATATATATATATATATATATATATATATTGTTGATAAAGGAGAAGTTAGTTTGAACTTCGAGTTTGAGGATTTTTTTGGGGAGAGAAGAGACTGATACAAGTCTCTGTTGTTTGATCTTACGTTTATCTTGCTAAGATAACTCCTATGAAATGTTGGTAGTTGAAAAAATCGTACATAGTCTAGTATTTATATTTTATTTTATAAGTACTATATATGTGGAGTTAGCCCTGTCGGGTATTATGTTTTTAGGGTAATTTTGAATTTTTTTATATTTTTAGATTGTTTTAATATACTAATATTAAAAATAATTTTAGAATTTTTGTTTACGTGAGTAGCTGTATTTGTACAGCTTTAGCTGTAATTGAGAGTGTGATAACGATTGTTGTTAAAGTGTTTTTTATTCATAAATATATTAAAATAATAATTTTTTAGTTTTTAAAATTTATTTTAACATTAGCAAATTAAAATGATTTAAAATTATTACAAAATAATTTAAAATAAAATAAATTTAAAATTTTAACAAAAAAACAAATTAAAACTCAAATTTCTCATTGGCAAAAAAAAATGTGTTTTTCCTCGTCCCATAATTATATCATAGTAATAGAGAAAACATCTAAAGACTAAAAATGTTGTTTCATATGATGTCAATGCTCGAAGATCAGCAGGACGTTGCATATACAAAATCACATAATAATAATAATAATAATAATAATAATTAATAATAATGTGAGTTACTTAAAAAAGAAATGTCATTCGTCAAACCTTTGTATAATTCCATAGCAAAACAAATAACGTGCGGGGAGAGTAAACAGAGAAGACATTGAAAAACTGTTGCTAATATTGTTATTGACATTGACCGTAATAACACAAGAAAGATAACATAGAATCAATATAAAATTTATTTTATTGTACAGTCATTATATAAAAATTTAATTACTGAATATTTTTTTTTAAGTAGTTTATTTTTTTAAGAGATTTATAACTCAAATAAATTGTAAAACTAACCTGAATAAACTAGAAACCCTGAAAATAAAAGAAAATTGATAAAAATGCTAAATAAATTAGGAAATCTTTTTTATTAAGCATATCATTTAATTTCCTAAACTAAATAGGATAAAATAAAAATAATTAAAAAATAATAATTTTTCTTGAAAACCTCTTGCATTAGTCTCCCTATGTTGAAAAAAAATTCATCTTCAAATTTAAATTACTCTTATCTTGATCTTAAAGATGTCTAATCAAGACTCTCGAACTTATTTTCTTTCTTCGCTTTAGATGTATAATAAATTTAGATATTCACTCTATTTTTTTCATGTTAAAGTTTGCATAAAAAAAAATCAGTGGAGAAATGATTTCTTTTCTGCTGTCTTTTAGAGTAATGAATTATAAATTTCAAATTTTCTTCATCAACATGTGCTTCATCCATATAACCATTGAAAAAACCTACTTATGATTTATTAGTAAATTTTTAATCAAATGGATCATTATAACTTAAATAAAAAATTATTTTTTGTTGAGTCTCTTTGCACTCAACCTCTAACTTATCAATAAGAATATTAATGATAACGTTATTGCCTTTACTGTTATTATTTTATTCTATCCTCATCAAAATAAACATCATAAATTGATGGTTGATTCCAATCCATAAAATAACTAGAATCAACAAATATTTGAATTTCAATATCATATTTGTCTCAATTAAGAGGTTTCCTCCTTTGCTCATGTTTCTGAAATGGATTTTCAAAACTGGCTATAGATCTGTGATTGCTCTTCTCATGATCCTGCGATTCTCTCTTATTCATCTCTGCTAATCGACGAGATGATTTTTCAACTTGTCTCTGCATGTATATTATCTCCAATCAACAAGTTAATTTTGTAATTTTTGTCTGAATGTCTTTTATTATCATTTCATGAATGTCTCTTTTTCGAGAAGAGACCTCCTCATCCCCTATTATACACGAGCACGTCTTATTCTGTAACCACTTTTTTTTTCTATGATTATTCATCAATACACAACAGCTAATCATTAGGAATCATTAGGTTTTCATAACTACTAACACACACATAAACAACAGAAGAAAAGAAGCACAAGCAAAATTAAACATGTGATTCTGCCAAATTTGCTACACAAAAACTCTAATTGAAAATTTTTATTTTTGAATTTTTTTTAAGTATTCTGCCCTTTTAAGAGGTTTAAAATTCTTTAAATAAATTAAAAAATCATCCTAAACAAAATTAGAAAATCTGAAAATAGAAAAATAATAAAAATCCTGAACAAACTAGAAAAATAAAATTATTAAGCATCTTATTTATTTTTCTAAACTATATAGAAAAAAAAAATATATTTTTTCTTAAAAACATCTTGCATCAGTTAAGTTACATTGGCATTTCTTAGTCTATATCTAAAAGAGAACAAAGTATAGTTAATATCATCTCAAGTTAATTTTGGATCCACTTTGTTTTAGCTACATTTTAACTAAACCGACTCTAAAAAATATTATCACATCCATGCTATTCACAAAAAAGAATTATGAGTATTTTATTATTATTTTTTGAATCAATGAAAAAGCAAGAATCCAATAATTTAATTATGAAGTAGAATGGGAAAGCAGGACACATGCCGGGAATTACATATGCAGTTCTTATTTTCATGTTCTGCAACATTAAACCCAAGCACAGGTGAGGGGAAGAAGCAAGGTCATGCTAACTTTCCACTCCAAATCTAAATGCCATTTTTACTCTACTACATGAAAGAAAGAACCTCTCTTGCTGAGTCTGGGCTTGAGAATTCCCACTCCAAATCCTGCAACAAATAGCAAAAGCATGCATGTTTCAATACCTCTAAAACACCTAAAAAATCAGCACCAACCCATCACTTTCTTAACCATCCTAGTTCATTCAAACAACATAATTCCACAAAAATAAAATAAAATTAAAAGGACATAAAAACCAACCTTTTTAACACTAAATCAACTCTAAAAGAAGAAACAAAAGACAACCACTTCAGTGAAGTGCATTTCTGTGACATCCAATATAGCAGAGATCATGGAGAGGGAAAAAAACAAAACAAACAATGAGAGAAATTGCTTACCTCTTTTCAGCAAGTACGTTCTCTTGAGGAGTGAAAAAGATAGAGGGCTGGCTTCTAGGATTTTAAAAGAGGGCTTTATAAATTGGAGAGCTAAAAACAATAGCTTGGTTTCCCGCTGCGGCCCCACCAACTGTAGCGAGCAGTTGAACAGTTGCAATGACTGTTCAACTGAGGAGTTGAACAGTGCTCGCAAAGCTAGAATAGAGTTTTTTTTTTTTTTGGAGAGCATGGATGCAATGAAAAGAAAGCATATTTACTAGCTATTATAACTATGATTGGTACCTTTTTTGTCATAGGTTTTTGGCCTAAAGAGGGGCATTTCTCGGTATGGATGACAATAAATGATGAGCTTTGAAAGACATATACAAGAAGATTGATGAAGAATATATATCCATAGGATCCTGGAATAAAATGCTGCGATGTTTCAGTATCGAAAAATTTCATACCAATAGCAAAATTAGAGTAATTGTAGGAACGGTATTGACAACATTGCTCGAACTGTATAGACTGTATAGTAGGTGATCCTTTTAATTCTAAATTTCACTGTAGGAGGTATCACAAGTAGGTACCACAAGTATGAGGCTACAAAATGAGTAGTATTACTCTAATTCCTGAACTCCTAGTATTTGATTATATAGAATGAAAGATCTATAATGAGAATGAAGGAATCACAACGAAAATTAAAAACCTAAAAGAATGGAATAAAAATAAAATTTTTTAATATTTTATTTTTAAGATGAAATAAAATAATAATTAGAAAAATAATTTCTTCAATAATAATGATATTAATAATGATAAAAGTGATTGTTTCGGTCATCATGGTACTGATGAAAAAAGAAGGGGGACAAGATAGTGTTTGTGATGGTAGTAATAGCAGTAGTATATTTTTAAAAACTAATGTCACCATCATAATAAGTGATGATAGAAAAAGAGTGGTGGTGATCTAATAATAATTTTTAAGTCATTGCCGCTACTAATGATGGTGGCGATAATAGTGATAAAACGATAATTGTGGTAGTTGTCATGAAAAAGTGGTGGTAGTGGAATAATAATAATAATAATAATAATAATATGTCATTACACTATCGATGATGGAAGTAATAGTTGTGATTGAGGTAATAATAATGATAAAAGTAGTTGAACAAGATGAATAAAAATAATATATCACTTAAAAAAATATATTCATATTTTTTGTTTTATTCTCACCAAGGAAACTTATATTTAATGTTTATACTCATTCTTGTTTTTTATTCCCATTCTTACCTCACTCCTTGTAACTAAACATCTATAACATGAAAATAAAATTTTTATTGTCATTTTCTTGATTCCATATCTTGTTACATAAAGTCTGAACTTGAAATCCTAAGTTTCATTTAGTTGTTTCCTTCAGGATTAGTTTGCAATGGCATTAGCATCCTACTAGATCATTTATCTACACTATGTTATAAGTTGGATCAATTCTTAAAAAAAAAAAGTTAAAAGAAATATTTAGGCATTGCTAACATGTTTTCAAGAACCAAAAAAAATCTAAATTGTGTAGGGATTGATCTGATATGATCCAGTCATCTTGGAAAGTTCAAAGACAACCTAGACAATTAGAAAAAAAATATAGCTTGATTAAAAAATTTCAAAATAACTTGTTTTTTAAATTGAGATGATAATATATATCGACCCTTATCAACCTATGATAACATATAAAACTCGCAACTTAGGTCATGATACCGTAATAAAATGAAATTGAGAAAAATTAATTACAAAAAGATAAAAAAAAATTGAGTCAACTCAGGTTAACCTGTCAAATCTAAATTATAAGATTAAAATATCCCAATAGAAAGCAAATCAAAACAAATCATGAAGATGAATTCTCAACCAATCCAAACAATGACTCGAGTCATTAGACTAGCATAACCTCATAGAAAAAAAAGTAAAATAAATTATGAAATTCAATCTCCAATAAATTTAATGTTAAATGATAAAATTAAAAAAAATAAAAAAAATTTAAAAAAACAAAATACTATTTCAATGAACAGTGCTTTACAAAAAAGAAAAAGAACAATACTTTGTCAGGAGAAAAATAATGATTTCCTCTGCTCAATTAGTTTTTATTAATAATAAAATTATATGTAAGGATTTTCAAATATGTGCTAAGTTAAAACAATATGACAGAAATTAAGTTAATATTAATTTTTTTTTTAAAAAAACTCATTTAATAGTTTTACCTTTTGAATTAAGATAATTTTTAATAAACTCCTGCGAGATATGCTATATCTTTTATTTAAGGAGTGGCATGCTAGCTCGTGAGAATACAAGTTATGTGATTTTGAATACTTAAATAAATCACAGCTACAAAGAGACGAATGAGTATAAATTTAAGATTTTTGTCTATGTTAAACAGTATATGTATACATGGAATCAATAAATAAATAAAAAATATTAGCAATATAAGGCTGGGGATAAGGCACTTAAAATCATCACTCACCTTAAAACTTCAGTTTTTTAAATAAAACTTATACTTTAATATAGTAATAAAATCATTCGAATCGATCCAACAGATATCTTGAAGCCCGAATCATTTACAGCTCTAAAAGATATATTTTAGGTGAAGGTGAGTGAGTGAGCATTATCTTATATAAAATAAATATTAAACAAAAAAAAAAACATGAGAACGTCTATTAATCTTAATTATTTTTATGAACCTAGACTCAGCTATTAAAATAACTGTGGAGAATATAAAACACCGAGGCTGAGTTTTATCTGTGGGAAAAAGCATGAATATAAGTTGATGGTGAAGCAGTTCTCAATGATTGAAAAGCAATATAGAAAGAGAATCCAAGTAGAAAACTTGTTATTAGAACGTGTAGGATTAGGAGAAGATAGGGTTTGCATGATGTTTTTCCCTAATAAACATTGAAGTGAAGGCTGATCTTTGAAATTAAGTTGTCTTGGTTTGGATACGAGTTCCTTGACATATATATTTATACTCGCATGCCATGATAAGAGAAGTACTCCCACTTTTTGTTAAAGAAAAAAATACTTGAGTCAAATTGTAATGTGAAATGGTAGTGTTCTTCTGCAGGCGTTGCAAGCTACTCAGCGCCTAAACAACACTATAACATGAAGCCTTAGGTTAAGATAAGATGCGAAGGAGTCCACCAAACTAATAGTTTGGCTGGACACAAATTGTTTGACAATGGGTATAAAGAATAATTGGAGTAGAATTTACAAGACAGGTTCCCTTCAATCAATCACGTAGAAAATATAAAGCACATTATTGAGCACGTACTTTGTTGGAATTAGAAAGTTTCTACTGTTCAGCATTACTGAAAGATTGGATTGAGACACACAAATATTAACTTTAGAGAAGAAAGTGATGATATAAAAAAGGTGATATCTTAGGTTTTATTTACGTACCGAATTCAAATGATTAAGTAGGTAAAGTGCTTATCGGAGCCAATATTGTCTTTAGTGGCAAGAGGTATTGAACTCAGAAGCTGCAAGAAGCATATAACAAGGCTGAGGTGGTGTAGGAAAACATCTACATGATAAAATGCTCAAAATAACTTTGGATCTCGAAATCATTTGTGCACTAGAAAATTTCCATTAAATTTGACTGCAATGCTGACAGCATATAAGGGTCATAAATTGAATAAGTTGACCCCATGTTAAGGTCCTCACTAGATGTTCATGTCATGTAATACTTATTCTGGAAGAAATACTGCTTTCATTTGATGGATAATCGTTCTTGTTTAGAACTCATGGACGTTACTTAATGTTAAAGTATATATAGTTCATCTGCGTAGAACTTTGTTGAGCATTCTTCCGAAATTTTCCATTTTCTTGGCAGCATGGAATCAATCCTTGAAAGATACGAGAGATGCTCATATCTAGAGCAACAGCTTGTACCAAATGGTTCTGAACATCAGGTATTATATGTAGATGGTCTACTAGTATTAGTCTATAGTATGTGATTAATCATGCTTCAATCTTCAAACTGAAAATCTTCAGTATGTGTCACAATTTCTTAATATTTATGTGAATCCTGTTTAGGAAAGCTGGTCTCTGGAGCACCCCAAGCTCATGGCTAGGGTTGAAATCTTGCAAAGAAACCTAAGGTACTACTAGACTTCTTTTGATTTTTCCAGTACTTGACTTCTATTCGTGCAGTATGCTGAAGTCGTAGTCTCTATGTCAACTATACAGAAACACGTTCAGTTTTTTTATGTTTTTTTTCAGAAGGTATGGGAACTACTGTGACTGACGTTTTGAGATTCCTTTTTCCTTAAGAAAATCTGAACAAAATCCAGGATGCTTGAAACCCTCCTTTTCGTACTACTGTTTCTCACTTGGCACTGGCTAACAATCAAGAGAATTATATAACATATTCCTCATTTGATTATATAGGAACTATGCAGGACAGGAATTGGATCCTTTAAGTCTGAAAGAACTTCAATATTTGGAGCAACAAATAGATACTGCTCTTAAGCGCATACGATCAAGAAAGGTTACGTTAGCATGTTTTCAATGTGTTTGTTTGGATATACATGTTGTAATGCTTGCTCATGGTGTAAGTTAAACTCAAATTTGCAGAACCAACTCATCCATGAATCCCTTAATGAGCTGCGGAAAAAAGTAAGATTCTTGCACTTCTGTACGCTATATTTGTTCATGTTTGCGTAGCCGTACGAAGTCACTAATATAGCACTAGCCTGCTCTACTAAAACACTAGCTTAAGTGCCCTGGATTCTTGGCTCTAATTTCTATGATAAAAAAGCTTGGATTTTGGACTCAGTTTATATATGAAGAATCACCTTTCTACCCGAGGTGTCGTCAGTTCAGTGATTAGATTTGTCACTTACAACATGAAGGATTTAATTCAAATCCTGACAAATTCTAGAATGCCTTTGGATTTTGATCTTGAAACGCCCTCTCTAATGTCAGTTAGGCAATATTTTGAAAACATTTCTATGATGTTTTTGAACAATCACAGAGTCTTCTTGACATTTCCCGAAGGTGCATTTTGCATTTCCTTCTGTTTTTTAATCAATACTTCTACATCCGGTTAAATATTTGTCTTCAAAAGTACTCTAGAAGGATATGAACATATACACTAAAAAAACGTACAGTCAGTTGTGGGTGGGATGTGAATTGTGATAAATTCATCTTCGTTGTCATCTGACACAAGCTTGTCACAGGAAAAGGAACTGCAGGAGCAGAACAACATACTGGCAGAACAGGTAAAATTAAGTCCCTTATCTTTTATTGTAAGACATGGTGCTTCGCACTTAACCTTGCACCGACCAACTGATAATGGTGAATTTCATGACAACCAAAAAGGTAAAGGAAAATGAGAAGTCGCTGACTGAGCAAGCTCAATGGGAGCAGCGAAACCTCGGTCAAAACTCATCCTCTTTTATGCCACCGGTAGTACAACCTCCGCTGCAGCCACCAATGCCACCACATGCTCCTTTGACTATAGGGTATGTGTTCTCTCCCTTCTTGCTCTTGAGAAACATTATTTCTAAGGTGGTGAGAAAAATAGAAAGAAAGATGTGTGATTAATTTAATGAGGCTTATAATTCCATCCTTTGCTAGTTGATTTAAAATACTCATTTGTTGTAAATAATGCAGTGACAGTTTCCAGATTATAGGATTCCTCAACGGAAATGAGAATGTTGAGGTTCAAACTCCACCTAGCACCATGCCATCTTGGATGCTTCGCCATGTCAACGATACAATTTGAGACATGGGAGATCGGAAAATAAACGGGTTATTGAAGTGAAGAAGAGCATTTATCACTTCGTTCACATAGCCATCAATGTATTCATCACACAATCTCTACTAAATATGCTGACAATTACAAGTGCTTGTTCACAAGAATGTATTTCGTAACTTTCACTATTTCAAGACCAAGACCAGCTCCGGTGCCTTGTCATATCTGCAAAGGAACAAATATGATGAAACATACGAAATAGTACATGCAAGCCATCTCAGAGCAGAAGTGGCAAAGCTCATGGTGACATAAATTGCATGCATGCTGAGGTAACAAGATGTGTACAATGAGTGAATTAAAAAGAAGGTTAACGTTCAAGCACCGAATTAATATGAGATTCACAACATCATAGTCACTCTAGATCGAGTGAAATATCAATAAATGAGAGTATCCCGAAGCCACTCCATTTTATTGATTATTTAGTCCATGCAGTTCTCATCAATTTCAAATCAATAAGATAAAAAAGCTCTCATAACATGATACAAAGAATTTCAGTTTCTAAATGTTGTCTATGAAATCTTAACAAGCAAATATTTAAGAGGATTTTAGCTTCCAATTGAACTCCCACCATGTAATGACACTTTCCTAGTAGAAGATGGTGTGCTACTAAGAACTCCATAATAAAATAATAACCAGTTAGAAGAAATGGATACAAATAACAAGTTAGAGGTAAATCTATGAATCATATGCAAAGAGCAATTCCTCCTTCTTTTGTAGAGCGTTCTAAAGCATTTGTTCCAATTCAGCACGCAACATCATCTATCTTAAAAGCATTTAATAAAGTTAAATTCTCTGAATATCTAAACTAGCACAACTTTTTTGATGAACAAGCATTAGTTAACATTGTCAAATAGCCACCCCAGCAGCTACTAGTTTTCGCATTTTCCATACACACCACTTGCGATATGGTACTTTCATCAATCCTAAATAAATTTAAGGAAATTCAAAATCCCTCATAAAGACCAAACAGTTGAAGCTGCTCCTTATAAAATTCTCAGTGAAGATGTTACCATAAACACCAAACATATTATCCAGCAAAACAACTTCACCAATACCAACCTCAATACCATAAGCAAACAGCTAACCAACATCAAAAAATAGATCCAAAAGACAATTGCCAACCTTGTTGAGACTAAAAAATTTACAGACTTCAAACTAAAAAACCCAATTTTCAAACCGTATCAAGTCACCAAAACAAGCCAAACACAACTCCAAAGAAAAAGTGAATTTATCAAAGCCATAAAAGACCACCTTTACCAAATTGAGACCTCAACCCTAATAGTACCTGACACCCCCCAAGTCAGAGTCAATCCTTCAACCTTCACAAACCAAGTAAACACCATTCAGAATAACCAAACAGATCAAGTTCAAACTTCAGATGATGATATTTTCCAAAAAAAAAAATCCTGAGATTAGTAAACTCTTCTGGAGAAGCCCCAAATCCCTTACTACCCCAGACATGTCCATCCAAAATGAACATAAAATTATCAACCAACACAAATACAATGCCTCCTCTCTATATGAATGGAACCTAGATGGAGTGTTAGAATACCACATCCTAGACACCCTCTAACAAATAACCATGGCAGCCAATGCATACAAAACCCAGACTGGTACTCCAAATAAAGCTATAGCCGAACTTCTTATAGTTTGTTTCTCTGGCCAATTAAAAGAATGGTGGGATTATCATTAACATGACCAAAGAGTTGATGTCTTCTCCCAAGTGTAGGAGTGTCGAAGTAATAAATAACCCGGCAAGACCGGCGTCGAACCACAGGGAGGTAACTGTATAAACTACAAATAAAGAAATAGATAATAACAGAAAAGGAGTTGAAGAGAGTTTTGAGATGTGATATTGATATAAGGATTAAACAAGGATAAAATAATTGTCAAGGTTAGAGAATCCACTAATGGTATTTCAAACAAGTATAGTATAAACTCTTTTTATTACTAAACTGAAAACCACACACAAAGGAGGTTCTAATCGGATTATAAATTGTTAACATGATTACATTAGTTATCTTATTTGAATAATGCTAATACTTGTAAATGTTGTCAGGTATTCATAATTATAACTTATGTTAACAACAAATCAAGTTCCTTTCATAGCACAAGTGTCGGTTATACCATACGATTGGGCTATGAAATTGCCAAGTATTTGTTGTACCAAAGGTTATACAACATAAATCTAGACTAACCATTTAACAAGCAAAGTATTAAAAGTGAACAAGATAACAATTATAAAACATGTTAGTATCAAACATTAAAGTCCATGTTGAGTTTATACTATACTTATTCTTACACCATTAGTGTAACCTTTTCACCTTGACATAATAAACTTAGCTAAACATAATGAAAGAGAGAAACATAAATAAACAAGATAAGAACATAAATAAGATATAAGTTAACTAAGTAAAGGAAAGGAAATGAAAAGCACAAACAAGAGATTATAACAAAACTTAAGCATTACAAAAATATAAAGAGAGAAAGCAAGAACATGATCTTGATCCGAAAACCAAGATGCCTAAATGCATGGCAAATGCCTCCTTTTATAGGCCAAAATTTGGAATTATTGATTTGATGACTAATTGTTGAGTAGGTGGCCACATCTTGACTTGGTGACAATCTTTATCTTCTTGTCTGAACAAAATATCATTGCTAACGTCAGAATTTGAACATACAGTCCTCATAAAAGTTCTAGGAAATTGTCTCAGCTTTCTAATAAAATGGGCTAAACACTGAACAGTTTCTGGGCTGCAGGACAGATTCTGACTTCTCTGTTGTTGCTACAATTTGAACTTGAAAACAAACTTTTTTAATCTTAGACTCTTCATGAAAGTTTTAGGTGTATGTCTTAGCTTTCCATCCATATAGACCAGACCTAAATCCAAGTTCTACAGCTCAAGGTATGATCCAATAACCGAATAGTGTTCCAGTTTGGACTGAACCAGCATCTCTTTTCTAAGATTGCCCCTCTCTTTGTTTCTCAATTTCAGTAGTTAAACTCATTAATCAATTCTTTGATTTATATGATAGGCCTGCATTTAAGATGAACATTTATCATAAATTAAAGGTATCTTATAGTATCAGACTTGTTATTATAAAACATGCTTTAGTTAAGGAGTTATTGATACTTCAAGTGTAAAATGATGATATAAAACCTTGATAAAAATGCACTTTTAAGTACTAATCATACCCCCCCAGCCAACTTATTACTAGTCCCTAATAATCAAAGCGTTAAAATAGAAAAATAATTTGCAAGTTCCACAAAGTAAGGCATTCATCATTCAACTTTCATTAATCTATCCAAATAAACAAACTCTCATTAAATTTATATATCTGCTTCATACTTGTTAAACAAGATATTAATAAACCTTCTTTTTTTATGTGCTCAATGTATGAAAACATAGATGATGGGGCTTTTATTGGAAGAAAATAATATTTTGTTCTAATGTTTTTCTAAGGTTAACTTCCTTGGGTTGGGATTATTATTATTATTATTATTATTATATACATATAACTTAGAACACAATGCATCTTTAACCCATGTAACGAGCTTTAGACTAATGACTCCCATACCAGTTGGTCTTAGGGCATTAGGTGTTGAGACACTCCTATGAGCTTAGTAACTTGGGTTGCAGATATTGATACGTAGATAGTGCAATGTTTGATTCCCTTAAGCTTTTTTCCTTAACCTGTGTAACAAGCTTTAGGCCAATAGCTCCCAAGTCAATTGACTTTAGGGTATTAGGTGTTAAAACACCCCTTCGGGCTTAATTATTTAGGTTAGGGAGGCTACAAAACCAAACTTATCTACGTTTTTATTATCATTAATATTATCAATTTGTTTTTTTTTTTTTGCAAATTATATACCATCCTTTTCCCTTAATTGTTATCTTTAAGAAAATAACATAAATAATGTAATAATCCAATGTGCAACTCACAATCATATGTTAAAGTGTGTGTGTGAAAATGAAGGTTTAAGAATACTTGTTAAACGAGTATATATATGAGCAGAATCAAGTGATAATAATGCTAGAGTTTGTAAACCTGAATATTTCAAGAAGTATTCTGATAGACCTTGATAAGAATATTTACTAAGATGCGTCTCAAGAGTCAATAAAATTCCTCCTTACTCTGTCATCCTAATAATAGTTTTGTCAAATGGTTTTAATAATAGCAAAAACAGTTAGTAAGTTAGTTTATATATATATATGTCAACTACTACCCTCTCCCCTAACCAAAACGAGACATTGTTCTCAATGTCCTAAGGTAGAAAGATAGAGTATATAAGACATCACTTGAAACAACGAACACTGATAAACCTGAAACGCACTTACGTGAATATAAGAAATAACAAAACAAAATAAAATGCTATTAATAAAACCAAAGGACACAAGGTTTCACAAACAAAGACTCAAATCCAATCTAAGCTTTTTACAGCTTTCCATAGTTGACAAATTTATGCGACTCATAGAGGGATCAAGTATAGGGATGAAAGATTGTAGTTGGTCAATCAATTGTTCAGCAATAGCAGCTGAGATTATGATTTGTCGTGTCGAAGATGTTAGAAATTCCTATTCCACAGCTTGATCAAGAAAAGATAACAAATTATCATAAAAACCATTAACATTTAACAAACCTATAGGTTTGTGGTGAATGTGCAGTTGGGCCGAAGAGGAAATATGAAAGATCTCATCCAATGTGCCCAGACCACCTGGTAAAGCAATGAAGGCATCAGCATGGTTAAACATTGCATTCATTCGATCAGACATTGTGGAGACCTGTAATTCCTCTCCAATTGTTTTTTCAATGATGTCCCCTTTTGCTAAAGCTTTGGGGACGACTCCCAAAACTTGACTACCTCCTAAAAATGCAGCTATTGACACCCCCCATTAACCCAAAGCTGTATCCCCCATACACTAAATGAATCTTTCTCTCAGCTAGTACCTAACCAAGATGATTTGCTGATTCTAAAAACTCTTTTTCTTTCCAATGACTGGATCCACCAAGAACACAAATATTTCTTATGTGATGACTTGAGGAACCTATCATTTCTACACATTTCTATATCTGTTAAATGTATGGGTTGAGTAGAAATGAAAGGAAGGAAGAGAAGATTTTATAGATGAGATATTGAAAATGCAATCATACCACCTATATGTAGGCCAACTAGAGTCTCTCTCTCTCTCTCTCTCTCTCTTTAATTATTATTATTATTATTGAAAAAGTAAGTGTATGTACAGGTAGTTGTGATTGTGGCTCACATCTTCCCTTAGTTTTACGTCCAAGAATGGCTTAAACGCCCTCTATGGGTTGGGGATAGGCTTCCCATCCAGTTTTCTTAAAAACTGGCAAATAGGGTCTTTTTTAGTCAAATTCCCAAGACTATGTCGAGCATGTTCTTAATGGAATTGTGGTCATAAATCATGAATTGCACGATGCACATCTCCACTAGGATGCGTCTCAAGAGTCAATAGAAGATTATCTAAAGACCCCTTACTTAGGCCATCCTTAATGAATTATATTTTATCTTCACAGTTTACGGATACCATTCCTAAAGAACGACATGTTGCATTACACGTCCAGATGTGCTAGACTTTCAGTCATTTTGCACGATGTTTCTTTGCAAAAGTGCTTATACCTGTTCCAGGCATGTATGAAATGAAAGAATTGAAGGACTCACCTGATAATTGGACCTTTGCTTCAATTAGCCAGTGAATATCTTTAGGAATTCCATGATTCATTAACAACCTCAATCTTGCACACCTAGCACAATAAATTTTTGCAATAGCATTTGGAGGCAAAGCGAGAAAATACTTTTCCAATTTTTCAAGAGTGGTGTCCATTTTCAAATGAGAATTGGAGAAGAGATGAAAAGAAAGGAGAAAGAGCAAAGAATTGCACAAATATATACACAGTTATCGGTTATTATAGGAAACTGAAAGAACCGACTTAAGAGTTATGGAGTATTGTTATCCGCCATTTGATCGGGGTTGGAGAAAGACTAGCAAAACAAGAGTCACACCAAAAAGAAACATAAAAACAATGTGAGAAAAACAAAATAATCAACTTTTATATAGAGGATCATTCAAACTAATGGATTCATTTTCACTAGGAAAATTATCAAAGTAAGTTTTCAAACGATGTCCATTTACCTTAAAAACATCGTCTTCTTTGGATTCTTAATATCAAAGGCCCTATAAGGATACACATGTTTCACAATAAATGGACCACTCCATTTTGATCTTAGCTTTTCAGGAAACAAATGGAGTCGAGAATTATAAAGCAAAACTTTTTGACTAATATCAACTTTTTGATAATTTTCACAAGTTTTGCAGAATGCATGCGTGTCCTTGAATATGGTGGGCCAATAAAATCCACATTGTAAGATTTTTGCAGTCGTCTTCTTTGATGAGAAATGACCCCCACATGCCTTAAAATGACAAAATTTAATGACATTATTTACCTCATTGTCGGGAATGCATCTTCAAAATATTTGATCAAGACAATATTTGAATAAGTAAGGGTTATCCTAATAAAAGTTCTTCACTTCGTTAAAAAACTTTCTTCTGTCTTGGGTACTCCAATGAGCTGACAAATCTCCTAAAGAAAGAAAATTGATATGAATAGCAAACTAAGGCATTGGACTAAGAGAAAGTAAGGATTCATTAGGAAAGTAATCATCGATTGGTGGGATGTCAAATGTCGAATCTATTATCAATTTTGACAAATGATTTGCGACAACATTGTTGGTGCCTTTCTTGTCCTTGATTTCTTCTTAAGAATAAATCATTTGCAATTCTTTAGATTCATCAAACTCAGTTTTACTCAAGTTAGAATCAAATTCATCATAAACTAATTCTTCAATAAGATTTACTTCATGTAAATCATTATCATCTCCAGGTTGCTTGCAAAAGTTGAAAATATTCATCTCCAATGTTATGTTTCCAAATAATAGCTTCATCAATCCATTCCTACAATTAATCAATGCATTAAAAGTTGCAAGAAATGGACATCCTAAAATAATTGGAATTGAATTACATGCTTCAATAGGTTGTGTATCCAAGACAATAAAATCCATAGGATAAATGAATTTATCAACTTGTATTAGCACATCCTCAACTATTTCTTTAGGCACTTTTACAGATCTATCAGCAAGTAAGAGAGTTACAAAAGTTGATTTTAACTCACCTAGATTGAGATTTTGATAAACTGATTATAGAAGTAAATTCACACTACTCCAAGATCAAGTAAAGTTCTTTCAATTTTATGTTCTCCAATAAAGCATGAAATTGTAGGACAACCAGGGTCTTTATATTTCAAAGCATTATTGTTTTGAAGAATAACACTTATTTGTTCGGCTAAAAAGACTTTCTTTTTCACATTCAATTTTCTCTTCACAGTGCACAGATCTTTCAAAAATTTAGCATAAGAACGTACCTGTTTAATAGCATCCAACAAAGGTATATTGATCCTTACCTGCTTGAAAGTTTCAAAGATTTCAGAGTTGTGATTAACTTTCCTTTGTTTGGTCATGGCATGAGGAAATGGAAATGCTGGCGGGGAATCAGTCTTTATTTGCAATGTTCAAATTTAAACCCTTTTTTTACCCTTAGAGATTGACTCATCATCTTTCTCACAAGGTTCAAGAGTGGGTTTTTCAATAACCTTACCATTGCGAAGAGTGATGATTGATTTGACTTGATCCATGTGTTGGTTTCCGGAACTACTTGCATTTGCATTGTATTGCCCCCTGGGATTTTGTTGTGGTTGAGATGGAAACTTACCGTTCTCTTGAAAACTGAGAGCAGATGTGAACTTTGTAAGAGTATCTTTAAAATCTGTCATGCTTTGAGCAAGTTGAGTGTTGATTGTCTCTTGCTTTTCAATGAATGCATACAAAGTTTCCTCAAGATTTCTTCTATGAGGGGGAACATAAGGAGATGTATATCCATGAGCATTATGGTGTGCTTGAAACGGTGGTTGTGAAGTTTGTGCATTTCACTCTTCTAACTGAAATTTGGGTGATTTCTCCAACCAGGGTTGTATGTTTGCGAGTATGGGTTATGATTAGGCCTTTGAAAACTGTTTAAAGCATGGGCTTGTTCATGGAGGCATTCCCTAAAAGAAGGCAAAGTTGGACAATTATTTGTTGAGTGTTCATTGGTTTCACATATTTGACATACAATTTCTTGAATAGATTTTAATTGACCACTCCTTTTCAATTTTAGTGCCTCGACTTTTCTAGCTAAAGATGCAAAATTGGCTTAGAGGTCATGATCTTCCCTAAAGTTGTACATTCCTCCACTAGATGTATGAGGTTGAGTTTTACTTGGTGCCTCATAAGTGCCTGTAGTGTCCCAATTTTGAGCATTTTCAGCTAGCAAGTTTAGGTACTTCATTGCTTCATTAGGGTCTTAATCTTCAAAAGTTCCATTGCACATCAATTCCACCATTTGTCTATCTTTAGGTGTTAACCCTTCATAAAAATATGAAACCAATCTCCATGTTTCAAAACCATGATGAGGGAAAGTATTAAGCAAGTCTCGATACCTATCCCAACATTAGTAAAATGTTTCTCCTAGTTTTTGAGTGAAAGTGGTGATTTGTCTTTTGAAAGAGTTTGTTCTGTGAGACGGAAAAAACTTCTTTAAAAATTGTTGTTGCATTTCATCCCAAGCACGAATGGATCCTGACCTAATATTTTGTAGCCATGTTTTAGCTTTATCTTTTAATGAAAAAGGAAAAGGCTTTAATCTGATGGTGTTCATGCTACAATTTAAGTCATTATAGGTGTTACAGACCTCCTCAAATTCTCTCAAATGCAAGTATAGATTTTTTAGATCTAAACCATGAAAAGAAGGTAAAAGTTGAATAATGCATGGCTTAAAATTAAAATGAGATGCATTGGGGGGAAACTATGCATGATGGTGCACTTGTTCTCTCAAATGCAACTCATTAATCAATCTTTTGATTTATGTGATAGGCCTGCATTTAAGATGAACATTTACCATAAATTAAAGGTATCTTATAGTATTAGACTTGTTATTATAAAACATGCTTTAATGAACGTGTTATTGATACTTCAAGTGCAAAATGATGATATAAAACCTTGATAAAAATGCACTTTTAAGTACTAATCAATCATCTCACTGAAGCCGAACATCTCCAAATCTTAAATTCCATCCAAATGACTGAAGAACAGACACCTATCCTTGACTCCTCCGGAAATACCATTCAAGATGATGTCTTAACTCTCATCTTAACTATCTCCTTAGATTTTGTAGGAGATCCTTATTATCTAAAAGAAAAAAATGCTAAACTCCTTTTGAATCTTAGATGCAAGAAGCTTAGTGATTTTCAATGGTATAGAAACACCTTCCTCACCCGAGTTATGCTCTGTGAAGACTCAAACCAACCCTTTTAGAAAGAAAAATTCCTTGCAGGTTTGCCTATCCTTTTAAGAGAAAAAGTCTGAAACAAGATCAAAGATACCCATTACATCCAAAATCATCCCTTATGACCAATTAACATATGGTGAGTTAGTCAACTTTACTCAAAAGAAAGGTCTTAAGATTTGCCAAGACCTCGAACTCCAAAACTTAAAGTGGGAAATAAAGCGAACTAGACAAGAACTAGAAAGTTTCTGCCAACAGTTTGACTTGTTTATACAGAAACCCGCTTGCAGTGGAAACTGCTCCAAGTCTAAACCACTTCCAAAGCCTAATAAACCATATTACAAGAGATCAACCCACAGAAAACATTTCTACTCCAAACCAGAACAATCTTCCTACAAAAAAACCCAAAGAAAACTTTTAAAAACCTACAAACCTTCATAGTCCAAGCCCAAACCCAAGCTTGACTTAAAACACATTATTTATTACAAATGTGGCTAGAAAGGTTATATTTCCCAATTCTACAAAATGAACACAAAACTACATGAGCCCCAAGTAGATGAAGAAACAATCAACCAAATCCAAAACCTCTTCATTGAATCTTCTGATACCGAGTCAAACCCTTCAGATACTTCTAAAGAAACTTTCCAAGTTGATGAATTGGCAGCCGCTAGTTTCAATTCTGAGACCTCATCCCACTCAAAACAACTCAATGTTTTAACTAGAGACCAAAAATTCATCCTTGAAGCCATCAAAATATTGGACGATCCTCAACTACAAAAATCATATTTATATAAACTATTGAATAATTTCAACAAACCTGAGATACCTTACCCTATTCAAAACCATTATATTCTACCTACAACCAATACTAATAATATGACCTTACAAAAATCCTCAACAAGAAAAAGAAGTCCAAACCATAGCCACTATCCCAGAGTTACAGTCAGAAATTAAGATCCTCAAGACTGAACTAAAAACCCTTAGACAAGCCCAACACAAAGACTCAACCATATTACAACACCTCTTGTCTAAGATTGAAAGTCAATCAGATTCTGAACCAGAATATGATGATCAAACCCTTGAAACCCATGCATTAGATCATGCATTATCAACATTGAACATATTCTTGAAGATTTTTTAAAAGTTTTAACACAAATTACTTCAAAAAAGTATTTGATAAAAATTACTTCATTTTTCTCCGAAGATTACAAACTAGAAACTATTGCCTTGTTTAATACAGGTGCTGATTTGAATTGTATCAAAGAAGGAGTAGAGCCTAAAAGATTTCTTCAAACTACTTTTGAAAGACTTTCTACAACAAACAATTCCAAGCTCCATCTTTTAGGAAAAACACAAGCATCCATTCTTAATAATGGTTTTTATCTTAAAAGTTTTTTTGTTGTTACAAATGATATAAATCATACCATTATTCTTGGAACTCCTTTCATCGACTTAATTACCCCCTACAAGACCAAACATCATTGCATAATTTCAAAAGTTAATGGTGTGTGACTTGTTTTCTTTTTTTTAGAAAAATAAAAAACCAAAAATTTGAATTTAATCAAAATATGTTCTATACATAAATACCAGATCAATGTCTTGATTCATGAAAAACAATTTCATTTACATGATTTAAAAAAAGATGTTTCTTTACAAAGAATTGAGCATCAATTAAAAAATTCTATTTTACAAAAAAGAATTTCAGATTTCCAAAATAAAATTGAGCATGAAATTTGTTCTGATTTGCCAAATGCATTTTGGAAAAGAAAACATGTTGATCTTCCATATGAAGATAACATTTTTTAGAAACAAATACCTATAAAGGCGAGACCTATCCAAATGAATGCTGAATTAGAACAACATTGTAGACTCAAAATCCAAGATCTAGAGTCAAAAGGTCTCATCCAGAAGTCCAGATAACCTTGATCGTGTGTCGCATTCTATGTTAACAAAAACTCTGAAATAGAAATAGGCACACCTAGACTTGTGATCAATTACAAACCACTAAATAAGGCCCTGAAATGGATCAGATATTCAATTCCAAACAAAAAAGATCTATTACAAAAATTGCATTCTGCTTTTATATTTTTGAAGTTTGATATGAAATCAAGTTTTTGGCAAATCCAGATCCATCCTAAGGATCGTTACATTGGTATGGTATGTTTATGATAAAAGGGATTTTGGAGATTCTTCATAGATCTATAGTGCTGGATGAGGAAGATACATCCAAAAACCAGAAACTAGTTGAATGTCAATGGAAAGATAATTTGACTTTTCCATCTGTATACTTGGTTATTTCTTTAATTTAAACATTTGGTTTTGGTAGTTGTTGTGGTTTTGGTTGTGTTGCACCTTTGAGGATCCAATCTTCTGGAAGGGTTACATCTTTCCACTTGATGGCTCTAGGAACTATTGTGTTTGATTTGGAATTGTTAGTTTGGAGTAGTAAGGTTTCACCTCTTTGTCATTGGAATTTGTGTTTGCTGGCAAAGGCTGAGAACATGGCTTTATAATGGATTTTGAAGATTAAAGCCACTAGGATTGATCTTTCAAGCATATTGTAATTGCGGGTTTTTATCTATAGGATCATGCTTCGTAAAATATTTCGGTCTTTAAGGGATATAGTAAGGTTTGGGTAACAATCAAAGAAAACTAGCCCACTACATAGGCTAGATTCGATGAAACTTAAGGAGTCTTGGAAGTTTTGGAATCTAGCATCTCTAAGTACTGCTAGGATGGAGGTATTAATACCTTCTTTGGTAAGGAGTTTGATCCCAACTTGTACTAGGTCAATATGGATGTATTTATAATTCCGGTCTTAATGTTTTGGTAGGGATTTTTTTATAAAGGAGTTGGATAGTTTCAAAAGTTTTTGTAAGTTGAATATCTCTTTTTTCAATTTTGATTTTGAAATCTGTTTTGAAAAGATCAAATTTGGAATTTTGATAAATTTATGTTTTTGAAACTTTTGGGATTTTTCGATCATCAGTGCTTTTTGTAAAATCTTGAATTGTAATTTCTTCAATATTGATAATTCTTTTGCTTTCAGAAGATTCAAAGGTAGAGAAAGCTAAAATAGAGGTCGTTCTAAAAAAACAAAATCCATAATTTAGAAAGACAAAGCCAAAAATACAGGTCGTAGGTTATATGGGTTTACTGCCCTTCCATCGCTCAATGAGACGTATTATCATTCAATAGCATTCACCTATACTTCTAAGAGGATGAATCCTCTTAGTTAGGTAAAACTTCTAAACTAATTTCAAAATCTCAAGTAGAGTCTTCTTCCTAAAAACCTCTGCTTACAAATCTTTCATTCTTTCAAAGCAATTTCATTAAAACATCTCCAAAACCTAAATTTGAATATTTTACCAAAACTAATTTTCAAAATGTTTTAACCATTGAGGATGGTTTTTACCATCCAGATCCTATGATCACAGCTATAAAAATCTTTCCTCCATAGTGGTATTTCACACCTTGGGATACTACAAAAACTCATACTTACTACATGACCATCCTTGAAATTATGGTTTCAATAAAATTTAAACATTTTAACCTGAAACAACATCATATTGAACCAGCTTATTCCACTAATATCATCAAACATGTCATACATCTAACTATTTGGAAACAGCCTCTCCATCATGGAATCCATTTTCATATCAACTTCCAAACAAAACTACTTAACCATTGCCAAACTTATTCCTATTGGAACTACCAACAGGCATGGTTTAATGCCTTTTTTCTCCAAAACTCCAAAGGAAGTCATTCCTGGTTATTTTATTTTGATACCTCGATCAATACTACAAAATTACCAAACTAGTTCCGTCAATGGTGGGATTACTTTGGTTGCATCACTGATCTCCTTCACCCACATCCTGTGGTTGAAAATGCTACCAACTTTTCAAACAGAATTTCAAGGGTATAGAGAGAGAAGAAATTTCCCCCAATACTTATGTTTTGTTCTGAATTCTTTGTGTCATAGGTGTGCTCATGGTACTTTAACTACAACAATCAAAATACCCATGTAATTTTGATCAACAAAACAAAGTTAAATGGTGGGACTCTCTTACATTAGAAAATAAAAGCTCTAAATCTGTTGTAATGACTGGCTTTCCGCAAACAACAGACATGGTATCAAAGAACCACCACCTCTACAAGACTAGTCTTAATCCCTTTTCTCGCCCAAAAGGCCTATGCCTCAACACTCTTGCCAAATGCCAAGTCTAAAGAAGAATATTTTCAAGTCATGAAGCAACTCCTAGACAGCGGAAAAGGAGAATTTTTGATTTCTTCCTCAACCATATCTTCCTCAGCATCATATACTCCTTTAGGTGATGAAAATGAAGATGACTGCTGCGACATCCTGCTATCTCTACAAATCCTTTAAAAAAAAAGAAAAGAAAAGGTATTTAGGCTCACCTATTTTGAGCCCATTTTTAATATCTTTTAGGCTCATCTATTTTGAGCCCCTTTCGATTTGTACGCCTATTATATTAGGCCTTTTTTCTACAACATTACCTGATACTACAAAAGGACAAACTAGCTGTCGGTGATAAAAAGACAAACCCCACGAAAAACATGGGCAATTTCCAAATTGTCATCTCTTGATCATGGAGAACAAGAGCACATGGCTTCAGAAGGAATCTTCAGGCTTTCCAAAAAGGTGTTTTGACCTCTTCCATGGCAACTCCATTATAAAAGGATACCCTTTGAGCCTTATGAGGTAGAACACATCTTAGCAAAAACAAAATTTCTCTTAAAACACTCTCTTGTAACCAATATCTCCTTTGTAACCAATATCTCATGTATTGATTTCTAATACAAATTTAAGTAAGAATCTATCTTATTCATATTCTATTTACATTCTTGCAAAATTTATATTTCTGCAAATTTAAATATGTTATATATTTGGTAGAGGATCAAGTTTTTGACTTGTCTCTTCATTCACATCAGAAATTTATTTCTTTTCCCAAACCCAGTATATCGGTTAGAAACCTGTGACCAAATCTAAAGATCATTCTTAAGTGTAACAACGCCACGTACTAGTTCTTTTTCTAATTTCTTTTATTGTTCTGATTTCATATTATCTTGGTATCATAGCCTATTGGGATTTGGGTAGAGATAGTATCTAAAAGACCGTATTCATAATAAGAGAGAAAAAATGATTACACTACAAATATACCCAAACCTTTATATACAAACCCTGAACAACAATCCCCTCCAACCTCTCCAACCTTTAATCACAGAAAACATCCAAAATGAGCTGAATGTTTTAACTACAAAAAAGGAATTTATTATTGACAAAACCTATTTCAAAAATGATTTTTATAGCAACCATAACTCTAAAAAAAAACTTGGTTTTTTAAAACCTTTTTACATCAACGACATGAGATACAAAAGTGTTTTTATGATTTCATTACATTACATCAAGTTCAAATTCTATTTTTTGATTGGTTTGAGTTATATTATGCATCTGCACATCATATTACATATCCATTTGCATTAACAAAACATGCATGCCCCATATCATCTAGAAATAAAACTTATATTTGAGAACTTGCTAGTGGTTCTTCAGTCGAGTCAGATCATCTATATATATATATGTATGTCCTAACAACCTTTCAATATCTGTAACATACATAAAATTACAAAATAAATCACCTTAAAAATTTGCATCATCTCAGTTATTAACAATCATACAACAACAACAGGAGCAGCAGTAAGCAACATCATCACTTCTTCTTCATCCTCATACAACTTCATAACACCTCTGTAGTAGCAACATAAAACAACAACAGCAAAACCTTCTCTACAGCAGCAGCAGAAGACAACAACAACAACATTAAAGCATCTTCATCCCCGTTAGCAATCCTAACCAATCTTAATTAACTCCTATCACGCCAACATTCAGGATTGTAAGGAAAATTACTCCAACGATTATCTCAAAGAAGCGAACGGCTACTATTCAAACCAATCTTAATTAACTCCTATCACGCCAACATTCAGGATTGTAAGGAAAATTACTCCAATGGCTACCTCAAAGAAGCGAACGGCTAGTATTCAAACCAATCTTAATTAACTCCTATCACGCCAACATTCAGGATTGTAAGGAAAATTACTCCAATGGCTACCTCAAAGAAGCGAACGACTACTATTCAGAATGGTAATCTACCATACATGGAAACTATAGATGTGGTAAGTTAGAGAGAAATCAACCTATATAAATAAGGAATCAACGGTTACCTCAGAAACGCCACTGGCTACTATTCAGAATGGTTATCTACCATACATGGAAACTATAGTTGTGGCATATCAAAGACAAATCAACCTATACAAATAAGGAATCTTGTAACTATAGAAAGAAATACAATTATGAAAAGTCAATAGATATTATTATTTATTTATAGAACATCCTGTTCAAGTTGAGTATTATGTGTGCTTATATTTGTATTTCAGTGCAATAAACAGAAATCTATCTTCTTCATCTACTGTCTACTTTATTTCATTACATTACATCAAGTTCAAATTCTATTTTTTGATTGGTTTGAGTTATATTATGCATCTCCACATAATATTACATATCCATTTGCATTAACAAAACATGCATGTCACATAATATTAAAGAAATGAACGACTACTATTCAGAATGGTAATCTACCATACATGGAAACTATAGATGTGGTAAGTCAGAGACAAATCAACCTATATAAATAAGGAATCAACGATTACCTCAAAAACACCACCGACTACTATTCAAAATAGTAATCTACAATACATGGAAACTATAGTTGTGGCATATTAGAGACAAATCAACGTATATAAATAAGGAATAAACGATTACCTCAGAAACACCACCGACTACTATTGAGAATAGTAATCTACAATACATGGAAACTATAGCTGTGGCATATCAGAGACAAATCAACCTATATAAACAAGGAATCTTGTAACTATAAAAAGAAATACAACTATGAAAATTCAATAGATATTATTCTTTATATATAGAACATCCTGTTCAAGTTGAATATTATGTGTGCTTATGTTTGTATTTCAGTGCAATAAACAGAAATCTATCTTCTTCATCTACTGTCTACTTTATATTTTTCTCTTGGTATCAGAGCTTGAGCAAGCACACACAAAACAAACACAATCACATATTCCCAAATGACTTCATTGTCTCTCAATATTGGGAACTTTATTACCCTAAAGCTTAATCAAACAAACTATCCATTATGGAGAGAATAAGCTCTGGCTCTTAGAGAAAGTCAGAAGCTAGTTGAGCATCTCACCAATAAAGATCTTGCACCAACAAAATACACCACACAAGATCCAACAATAACCCACACATAGAAAATATATATTACCAGTCATAACAGAAGCTTTCATCACTTGGAGAAAATCTGATCGACTTCTTCGAGGTTGGATTATTGAAACTTTGTCTGAAAAAGCACTTAGCCTTATTGTTGGATTAGAAACAACATCTGTTGTTTGGGAAGAACTCAAGAATGTCTATGCCAAAGACTCATAAGAACGTGAATTTACACTTTGTCAACAGGTTACTTACTTCCTTAAACATGAAAATCAATTTATGGAAGAACACATCCGCACTTTCAAAAGCTTGTGTGACAGCTTTGCAACAATTAGAAAACCACTTTTAGACAATGAAAAGGTTTTTTGTCTTCTCATCAGCCTTGGTCCATAGTATGAAAACTTTACAACAACCATGTTGAAGCCTCTAAGATCGTCCTATTCAGAGCTGGTTTCTCAGCTCCAAAATTTAAATTAGCACCATAACTGGTTCTCCTTCCATACAAACATAACAAACATGCAATTTCCCTAACAACTTGCATTTTATAAGCAACAATAGTAACATAATCAGCAAAGCACACAATAGCCTTCCTCAATACACAACTCATATCAGTTCTCATCCATTGAGAGAGGATTTCAAACCCGGCAATCTAGAGATCAAAATATAAGGTATTTCACCCCTACTTAACAATGATGTCCTCCACCACTAGGAGAACGTCACATGACTCAAACAGAACGAGATCTTTATCGTGAGGACAAATGCCAATACTGTGGCACAATGAGTCACATTGCTAAAATCTGCTAGTGGATACCTAAACAGAAAACTACTCAGGATAGTGAAATTCCACAAGCACTAGCAGCCCTTACACTAGACAACACCGTTGTCGACACAGAATGGACATTAGACACTGGTGCCTCAAATCATATGGCAAGTAAGCCAGGTATGTTAGCTGATATTTGATAGTATTTTAGAACTGATTTTGTTGTTATTAGGAATGGATCTTCTCTACCGATCGTTGGTATTGGAGATTCATTTATTAAACAAAACAATACTAAATTACCTATCAATGATGTTCTACTTTTTCCTAAATTAATTAAAATTTTACTTTCAGTAAGTCAGCTTACAAAACAGTTTCCTATGAATTGTGAGTTCTCTAACATTGATTTTTGTGTTAAGAAACAGAAAACAAGACAACTACTGATCACAGGTAGACATAAGGGTGATCTTTATATCTTGTACAACTCGCCAGAATTACATTTCTCTTATTGTTTTAAAACTGAATTAGTAGAAGTTTGGCATCAACTTTTAAGACTTCCTCAAGTTTTTGTTATGTAGTTATTAAAAAAATAAAGGATTAATTGACGTCATAGGAGCTATGAAGACTAAACAACTTTGTGATAGTTGTCAATTAGGAAAAGTTGGCAAATTACCTTTTTCGCATTCTAAACATTCAAGTACTGATGTTTTTGAGAAAGTACATTGTGATTTATAAGGACCTGCCCCTGTTTTATCTACTAGAAAATTCATATATTATGCCTGTCTAGTAGATGATTTCTATAAATATACATGGATAATTCCTCTTCAAAACAAATCTTTTATATCATTTGAAAAGTATGTTAGTAGGCAATTCAATAAACAAATCAAAGTCATTCACTCAGATGGAGGAGAAGAGTTTATTAACATAAAATTGTAAACTCATTTCCACTCCACATGAATTGTTCATCAAGTATTTTTCCCTTACACTCCTAAATAAACAAGTATGGTTGAAAGGCGACAAAGAATTATAAGAGAACTAGGTATGACAATGCTATTTTATAGTGGTACTCCTTTATTTTTATAGGTAAAAGCTTTCACAACTGCTATTTATCTCATTAATAGATTGCCCTCCTCTGCTCTTAATTCTGACACTCCTTACTTCCTATTACATGGTAAACATCCTATTTATTCATCTCTTTGTATTTTTAGCTCAAGATGTTTTTCTTACACTTGGGACACAAGACGAAATAAATTTGATCCAAAAAGTGTTCCATGTATTTTGTACTCTATAGTGATCAACATAAGGGATATAAATGCTTTCATCCAACAAGCAAGAATTGTTTTGTCTAACAACATGTTGTTTTTAGCGAGTCTATCCTTCCATAGAAACAAACTAATAATAACACAAATATTGATCTTTTTAATCATGTCTTTAGCATATTTGACTCTTGGCTAACTATTCCTACTTCAAGTTCTACTGCATATACCTCTGAAACACTAGTAGCACCACCATGCTTAAGCTCTCTACCCACATCTACGTTTCCTACCATGTCCTCAGACAAACCAGCATGTTTTTCCTCTAAGGTAATTCCTCCAGCTAATGTTGCTCTACGAATCTACGATGGCTGTGTTGTAGAACAACAACAGCTTCAACATCAGAATCGTGACACCCTAATTACTCAACTAGAGACATTACACATTTTGGAGGAGACAGTACACACTCCTTGCCTTGATATCTCTAACTCTGTCGCAGCACAGTCTCTTCATGATGACCCTCACACTGATAAGCATATAAAAAATGATTCCTCAGAACAACAACCTAGTCTATAAGAGATTGCACACAATCTCTATCATGATACTTTCCACTCTACAACAGAATATTTTATTCATAATCCCTCAGATCACCAGCAACTTCAGCAGCCAACCTATGACACCTTAACTACTCAGCAGGAGATGAGACAAACAAGTTCAGTTTCTCACTCTATGGTCATTTGTTCACAACGTGCTCTACAAGAAGCTATATATATATATACACCTAACACACATGGTGCCGGTAATCAGCGAACCTGATCCCTCACATCATCAAAATACAATCCATACAATCAACATTTCATTTAAAAGTGAATCTTACATAAACACGTAATACTATGGTTGCATGATTAGAAGTTCATATTAAAAATATACATATATAGACATGAGTTTGCATTCCTATCCTACTAATAGCCATTACGAATTTAAACAAAAGGATCTAATAAAAGTTATACATTCAGTACATTGATTCATACAAAATACATTGGGATTTAGAATGCATCTACATGATTCCTTGCAAAAGTAGGTTCCTGCGTATCGGGTTCCCTAGACATCTCATGGATGTGACGTCCCTACAACAGTACAAAACATTTAAGAGAATCAAAACTCGTTGATGAATTACAATCCACAGCTAATGCCAAACCAACCAAATGGACTTTATGAATTAAAAAGGGTCGACAAATCAAAACTTCTCTAGGGTTGATCTTACATGATTGAATTTAATTGGGTAAGGTCATTTTCAATAGAATTAATTTCTAGATTCACTTATGGGTCCTCCAATTTCACTAGACCCCATGACCTAATACTCAAGGTAGCCACCAAACAAGTGTCACCTTAGCATTTAATGGACGAAGAGGCTTTTTTGCATATACTTTTGATGCAAGCAACCTAGAATTTAGACTTAACTTTATACCAGATGCATATGGCAATGTCTGTGGTCCTGTGTATTTTCACTGTTGGGTATAATAACACTTTTAAAAAAAAAGAATTGAATTTGCTGTCACTTCTTTTCATGCAGTAAATGAGACATGGATCAGCTATAGTTTGAATCCAAAATAGTTTTCAAACAATAATGCCGCTGCTGAATGTGTTAATAATTTAAAAGAGAAGTGTCAATTTTTTCTTTTTGTCAAATCACAAAAGTTAGATTATGTTTGGGGTTACACTGTAGATGCAACCGCGTGTTAGGTCATGTTTGGGAGGATTACAAACACTGTAGACGCAACCATGTTTTCAAATATATATATATGTAATTACTTAATAATAATAATAATGGTAACTAAACGGTCTGGCAGATAAATGAAGCATTAACATTTATAATTTCTTTATGTACTTGGTATAAACAACTTGTAGTGTATATAAATGCACTAATTTTTGCAATTAACCATAATCTTAAACCCGGCTATCCTCTTAAGGAATTATTTGTTGAGGTTAACCGTTCACTCACCCCGGTCATCCTCTTCGGATGCCATTAGCTGAAGCTAACCATTCGTTCGTCCCGGTCATCCATTCGGATGCCATTAGCCAAAGCTAATCATTCATTTGTCAACATTTAAGCGTTCGACAATCTAATATCGGTTCTAACACAATATGGTAATATTCATGTTAAAGTATTTCATTATTCAACGTATGAAAAAGGAAGGTACAAGTCACCTACCTGCTCCACCTGTGGGTTGTTCTTGTCTTGACGATGGTCCAATCCCGACCACACCACCTTTCAAATCTAACTAAGTTTGAGGAAGGTTTGACACTATTCTTTCTCTTCTCCTGCTGGTTCTCCTCCTTCTTCTTCCTCTCACGTTTTCCAGCCCTCTTTTTCTTTTCCTCTAGGCAGCTGTCCAATCTTCTCTCAAGGTCTCATCTTTCCCTCACACGTTCACAAGGCATTCTCTACTGGTTTGATTTAGGTTTCTGCTGTGAAAGAGGAAGGGAAGAACGACATGCAACTGCTGTTTTGGGAAGAGGATGGATCATCCTCTCTCTCTCCTCCTTGTATTTATACTCCCCATGAAATAAGGTGGGTTGTTTGGGGGTTGGTTTAGATGTGTTCTTATCCTTGTTTTGGTTTATCTAAAACCAGTTTTACCCCTCCCTCTCAGCTCTTTAAGTTAATTAATTTTTTTTTTAAAATAGAAACTGCGTCCCTGCCGATGCAGAAATCGGCAGTGAAAACTACGTCGCTGCCGATGCAGACATCGGCAGCCAAAATTGTGTCGCTGCCGATCAGGACATCTGCAGCGAAACCTGCGTCGCTGCCGATCATGAAATCAACAGCCAAAACTGTGTCGCTGCCGATGAGGACATCGGCAGTGAAAACTGCGTCGCTGTCGATCATGAAATCGGCAGCCAAAACTGCGTCGCTGCCGATCATGAAATCGGCAGTGAAAACTGCGTCGCTGCCGATCATGAAATCAGCAGCGAAAACTGAGTCATCCATTCATACACACACACACACACACACACACACACACACACACACACACACACATATATTTTCTTTCCTCTCACTCTTCAGCAGAAGAGTGACCATGACCACTCATTCTATGACCACTTGTTCATCATGTGGCATCATAAAACCAAATCCCAAATATGCATTAACATCTATCACCTCTGTTGGGATACCCCACGAGCCTCAAACCATGCAATATGCACTAGCTTACCCAAGGTTGAAAGTAGAAATAGAGGATGAACTCACATCCTTACATCACAATCAGACATGGAAATTGGTGCCTCACACCATAGATATGCATATATCATAGGTTCCATATGGGTGTTTAAAACCAAACTCAAATCTAATGGAACTTTGGATCGCCTTAAAGCTCGTGTTGTTGCTAAAGTTTACGACTAGATTGATGGACTAGACTACTCTAAAACATTCTCTCCAATTGTCAAGCTAGGAACTATTTGGTTAATTATCACTATAGCTCTTATTCATCACTGGCCCTTACGGTAGCTTGATGTTAAAAATGCATTTTTACATGGTTTAATTTTTGAAAACATCTACATGGAATAGCCACCAGGAATGACATATCCTCATCTTCCACAAACATGTTTGCAAGCTTCAACGCATGCTCTATGGACATAAACAAGCACCTCATGCTTGGTTTGATCGTTTCAGTGCCTTCCTTCTCAAATATGGCTTCCATTGAAGCTTAGTAGACCCTTCTTTGTTTGTTTTTCATTCTGATTGTTGTTACTCATTTTTGGACTCCACGTGCTGGAGACGGTGTATACCTCTTTTGAACTAAGTGTAGGATTTTAACTCGTGTTTGCTGGAAGATTGACAAAAGGCAGAGAAAAAAATATTTTTCCAAAACCCTGTTTGAGTTGTTTTCTGCTTTCTTTATCCTTCCCCTTTGCTGCCAAAATCATCAGGTTTTCTTAGATTGATCAGGAGTCTTAATAATGCTAAATTCGTTCCTTCTTTATCTTGTCTTTAAGGTTGGATAAATCCCTCAAAATTTGCACTAAAAAAAAACTGGTTCTGCTGCTGTCACAATTTTTTGTTCTAACTTAGGCTATGATTCTGACTTGGTTTCGTACGATATCTGACCATCCTAGCTCTATTCTGTCACTTATGACATGTTGAAAAATTGACCTACACCTTTTTGGATCCTAGGGGTCACTGTTCTTAGGGCAGACTCTCAGTCAGATTTGGATACTCGACATTGTCAGATCAAGAAAACCTTTTTAACCAACCAGATCCCTACCAGATTCTGTTATCTAAAACAATTTTATCTCACATTGAATCCTTCATCAAATTTATAGACTGGGACACGTAGATGAATTTGAGCTTTTGAATTTGCTTGATTTCGATATCAGAAGCTCAAGATATTCCTATTTGAAATCTAGCGTGAAAACATAGAATCCTGCCGCGAGAAGGTTTCCAGCCGAGTTTGGTTGCAATTTTGTTATTCAAAACAAATTTATCTCACTTTGAATCCTTCATCAAAGTTGTAGTCCAGGACACATAAATGAATTTGGGCTTTTGAATTGCTTGATTTCAATATCAAAAGCTCAAGATATTCCCATTTGAATATCTAGTGTGAAAGTAGGGATTCCTACTGCGAGAAGGATTTTTGCCCAAGTTCGCGGGCCTCATTCGAGTGATTTTTTTCTGGACCAAGGACTGAATTGAAAAGTGCTAATATGAGGGATTTAATTTAAGAAGGATATTGGAAGCTAGAGAGGGAGCTTAATCATCACAAATGACAGGATTTTCTATCACACTGAATAAGGAAAATCACGTTTTTGTGCAACTATAATTCATAGGAAACAATAGCTTTTGATAGCTGCAAAATGCCATAAAGAGAAGATCCTCACCATCATCTAATGGCTGGGATTTTATCCCTAACATAGATGGATAGGATGATGTGTTAATGTTGGAAAGAAATCACAAGAATCAACACATAATCATTTTAATTATTGGGCTGCAAATCAGCTATGATTTGCATCCTAGATTAATGCATTGAATCTTTCCTAATAAGAGCTATGTATAGACTATATATACGCTGCCTCTATTGACCTAAAAAGAGGAGAAAATGGAAAAAGAATAAGAAGGGAAGCAGAACATAAAAGAGAAAGAAAGAGCAGGTAGAAAAAAAGAAAAAGAAAGACAAAAAACACAAGAGAGAACAGAGGAGAAGAAAGTGCAGGGACCAGTAGAGAAAGTGACGAAGACGCAGAGGAAAGAAAAAGCAAAAAACAAACACAAATACAGAACAGAAGGAAGAGGGTTGAAACAGATGAACAAAGACCAAGCAATCATCACGCTTTCAATGTTGTTGCAGCTTCTTCGTCTCCAGCTCTGTTTCTATTCACCTCTTGCATGCATTTTTTCTTTGTGTTTGCACTGTTCAAGTGAATTATAATTCACTTGAACAGTAATGAGGTCTTTCTTATGGCATTTTTCTTTGTTATTATACTGTTGAAGTGAATTAATTCACTTGAATAGTGCTCGCCACCTTTCCTTAAACTTTAAATTGCGCCCTTTTGTGTCCAGCCGGGTCACTTGCTTGGGCAAGTGACCCGGCCGGACTTACTTTTTTTAAAAAAAAAGAAAAAGAAAAAGAAAGAGAGATATTTATTTTCTGGCATTTTTATTTTAAAGTCTGAATTTTTTATGTTGTAAAAAAAATATATACCAATCTCGTATTTAGAATGCCCTGTTTTAGACTCACTGTGACAAATATATATATATATATATATATATATATATATATATATATATCAAAAAAATATTTTCATGCATACGGCCAATACTCTAACATGTTTTGAAGGTTTTTTTATATATATAAAAAATATATTGGATGTTTTGAAAATGTGTTTTCACATGGATTTTGTAAACACAACAAAAATTATTTTCTTGCATTTCTGGATTTTACAACATGTTTGTAAAACTCCAAAGGGTATTAGCCAATATTCCAAAAAAATAAAAAATCTTATTTTTGGGAGAATTCATTTATTATTCACTATTAATGTTTGGATAAAGAAATCCGAAAGGGATGAATATCCAAAATATTATTGGGAATAACTTGTTATTATTCACTGTTAATATTTGTATAAAGAAACCCTAAGTGGTAAATATCTAAAATAATTTTTTAGAAATAATAAGTCCTCACACATCCTTGAAAGAAGCCTTGATTATAATCGAGGAAATTTCAATTATTTTTACTCCATGATTTACGAGCCATGAGAGTATAAAACACTGAGTCAAAAATAGGCTTTTAAAGCGCCTTAGATTTCTAAATTCTTTTCCCTCCTCCTTGTGATTTACGAGTCGCAAACTCTTCAAATAATAAGGGAAAAATGAGCTTTTAAAACACATGGAATCTCCTTAGATTTCTATCTTAATAAATTTAGTTTGAATCAAACCTAGAAAAACTGATGGGATTAGAAAACACCAACACCATAGCAATTATAAAGCAAACCAAACACCAAGCAGCTTACCTTAGGTAGGGCATACTAGAGGTGTTAATACCTTCCCTTTACGCAACCAGTCTCTTGCCTTAGAATCTCTGAAAGACTAGTTAGGGTTCCTAGTGACCAAAATACTAGGTGGCAACTCCTTTATTCACAAAAACAAAAACAAAAACAAAAACAA
>Ga0325411_1000082_pt1 | contig 87460 bp, 53 predicted proteins | sample PopdelMetagenome_13_FD_206181 | JGI IMG/M metagenome (GOLD analysis project Ga0325411, IMG submission 206181) | Populus deltoides microbial communities from Bellville, Georgia, United States - Xylem-PdIQD-R4 | ecosystem: Host-associated > Plants > Phyllosphere > Stem > Wood/Secondary xylem... | reverse complement strand
TTCATGTCTTTCCAAGATCCATTTTGTGCACAAAGAAGATGATTGCTATGTTGACCATTAGTTTAATCATTGCCAAATTAGAAGAAGAATAGGATATTGCAGTTAATATAATAAAACTGGAGAACTGCAGGACAGCCAGAAAACCTCTTCAATTTTTAAGTTGTTCTATATATGCCAATCATGAATCAAGTAATGGATAGATTAACTGCTAACCTGTACTCAAAAGCACCTGAACTAGGATTGCATCGAGAGCTAACAATCATTCCATCAGCTGCAAATTTCCCTCCAAGTTCTTTCAGGCAATGATCAAGGAGCTCTGGAGGAGCCACTTTGAAAACAGCGCCTCTAAGTGCACGCCAACTTACCCAGTTGGACCCAGACACTGCTCGTAGTACTCTAAACATGGCTTCTTCAACACGTTCAATATCACCCCGAGTCCATGAAGGAGAAATCCCTGGTGCATAAAAAGGACACTTCTTGCAACTAGAATCATCAACCCCTGAGGTAGACTTGTGAGCATCGTGGATCAAACTTGTCAAATAACAGAAAAGATCTTTAGTATTTACAAGCTCATGATCTGACAAAGATTGGTAAAACTTTATTGTATCCTGCAAGCGAGTGTGTGTTTTCTGTCCTTCGGAAAGAAAGATGGACAAAGGTAGGCTAGAGAGTGTTTCAACAGCTGACTTGTAGGCATCAACTGTCAAACCAAAACTGCCAGCACCAAACTCATAGCCCCAGTCACCATACCACGAATGGCCTTTAGTGATAGCATGAAGTAGCCTGTACTCTATACCATACTTCTTTGATACATCCATCACACTGACCTTTCTGTTCATGCATGGAAAAAAGACAAAATAGTAGGTTTAATTCCCAGCTACAATTAGATGAAATCAGGTGGCTAACAGGATTCATGCTACCATACAAGAGAACCAACATCCAACAAGATTAAGAGAGAGTATAAAATATCAACTGCGTTTTGATCTCCAGAATAATATGTACAAAACCCTTGATTTCAAGAGAAGCATAAAGCATTCTATCTACCAAATCACAAGACAAATTACAACTTCCACAAAATCCACACCAAAATGAATTAACAAAAATGAACATTTCAATGACCCAAAAGAACAGCCCCATATATGGCTTCCACAAATTTCAGCCCTTCCACAGTTATGTTTGTCTTTTACAAGTAGCGGTCCAAAACATCAACTGCTTGTCTCAATCTCCCCGTATTCAAATTCTCCTAGACCATGAAATATCTTCCAAAGATAACATCTACTTAGATGGTGTTTGAAAGTGAGATAATAGTTGCTATTCAAAGTGTTTTTCACTCAGAAATGAATCAAAATAATATTTTTTTATTTTTAAAAAAATCATTTTTGACATCAACACAATCTGAAAACACACAAAAAAAATTTGAAGTAAAAAAAATAAATAAAATTCAATTTTTTTCAAACATGCTTTTGAAACACAAAAACAAACAGGGTCTTAGAGAAACACACTGAAGAGCTGAAGGTTTATGTAGAGAACCCCAATAAATATTTTGAGCTAGCAAATATTAGAAATCATCTTTCAACTTAACAGAACAGTCTCACTAAGTAACACGCATGAAACTGAGAGCTGAAGGTTTATGTAGAGAACTCCGACAAAAATTATGTGCTAGCAAATATTAGAAATTAATTTCAACTTAACAGAACACTCTCACCAAGTAACAAGCATGAAATTGAAATGCAATAGAGAAATCCTAACCTGACTCCAAGACTTTTACATAACCGATCCCAAAAGTCCATGATATGGCATCCAGAAAGGACCCTGGAGCCGCCTTCTTTGCCATTTACCCTAAGAAGGTGCCCGTAACCATTTGCATGGATGACCCCGTGTAAAAGATGAGTGGTGTCTTCCAACTGGTGATAGACCCACTCTTCTACATCATCTGCAGTTATTACATGGTCACATGCCTTGCACCTAAAATAGAAAATTCAGAAGATCATCAAAAGCCACAAAAATGATGCAGATAAAGTATTAACTTCAAATCAACCCGGGTTATCAACAGGTATGATATTAGCATTAATCCCAGCATGAATCAAGTTCAATACACCAATGTATCAAAATTCAGTTCCATAAAGCAATTTGTAAAAGCTATTAAAACAGATCTAGTAAATTGTATCTTCAAGCAAGACTATGGGGCAGATAAAGTGTACTCGTGAGATTGTTAAAAGATAACCTATTTCCTTGGTCATGCTATCCCCAGACCACAAACTTACATTTTTTACATCAAACAATAACAAAAAGAAAATGACAGCTTAACAGAGATCAACATTATGTACCAGCACATAATTACTGTATATCATAATAAGTATGAACATTGCATTAATAGCATACAGTACTAAACTATGCCAAATAATAAAAGAACAAGATACCATGTCCAACATAATATCACAATCAATGCTAAACAAGGCGAAGCTGAGGATAACTAAGGGTTCTCACCTTGATTCAGACAAATGCAGGATGTCTCCGCAGCAAGTGCATGGCTTATGATACCCACCAATGGAGTTACCGTCACCTTTAATGATAAAATGGTAACGCTTACTGCATACAGGATGTTCACTCCAACCTACCACGCAGAGGAAAAAAACAACAAATAAGTAACACACGCAAAATCTAAACAATCATAATACTATTTTCTAACACAGAAAATTCGAAAAACATAATCGAGCAATGACAGTGTAAGTACAACAAAAAAAAAAAACACTTTTCACCTTCTAAGTCCATCAGATGACATTATGTTCAACTAAACACATCATAAGTTAATCTATCACCCACAATTTTTTCCTCAGCAAGCAATCAAAAAGTCATACTCCAAAGTGGCCCCATGTTTAACCCCATAACTTCATCATTCTTTCATAAGCTACAAGATTGAGTCCACTCTCGTCCATCTTTAGAATACCAGTTTTACATTAAGGGGAAAAAATCATTCCATGGTCAACATTACAAACTTCTAGACGCATCAAAACATTCAAAAAAGGAAATTAAATTTGGTCAAATACCAAGCACCAACTACCCCAGTTGAGACCACAAAACGAAATATCCTATTCAAAGACAACAGTACCGTCAACTCATTATCCATTCCATAACCAAGCATTATTGCCCAAGCAACTGGAATGGTCAAAGCACAAAATGGGTTTTACAACCAAAAACAAATTCATGATCCCCATCAAAAGATGGCAACACAGGTGCTTGCACGATACGGTCCCACCAAAACTAAACCAAAGGGTGGCCCCCACAACAAGACAAGCAAGCATGCTGCATTACCCGCCAAAAAATGCTGAGAATAGCTGTCACGCAATAGCACCCATCAATTAAAAAAAAAAAACAACAAAAGCAGGGACCCAAAGCGCGCCACGTGTCAAAAATACATGTCTATCCTAACTGAGATAACATTAATCTACACCAGATCATTGTCTTTTGTCATTATTTCTCTGGGCCCCACATTACCCGTCCATCCAAGTCACACAACGCCAATTTCTCACGATAAGTTACCATCTTCTCGTTCACTCATTCAATAGACACTCTCACGAGACGATCACGTGATATGGCGCGGTATTTTATTTTTTATTTATTTCACAAAATGTAAAAAAAAAAACAAACTAGAGAGAGAGAGACACACACAACAAGAGAGCTCTCGAGTTTCCCGCCCCGACCACCGAATGGCAAGGGAAGAGAAAGCGTGAAGGAAAAATAACGCGTTTTTCAGTAACTCGAGCTGAGTTACTCACCAACAACTCGACACTGATCACAGTAAACAGTTCTAGATCTAGCCACATCCTCCTCCACCACATCCAAAGAAACCACCGCCGACCCCGCCTCTCCACCACCAGACTCCACTAAGTCACCGACTCGAAACGAGATTTGCCATGTGAGCAGATGGGGGAAAAGCGAGGAGGGGGGAGGTAACAGTGCGTGTTCAGTTAAAAACGACCTGACGTTGGATCTGAAAGGACCGCGAGGTGGAAGAAGCGAAGATGAAGAGGAGGAGGAGGAGGAGGAGGAGGAGGCAGGGAAAGTGAGGAAGTTATAGAGATCAGCTGTGACTCTCCTCTTCATCCTCTTAATTGGTCTCCCGTTAACAACCATATCCGTTACGGCGGCGCTTGAAGGGAAGGGAAGGGAAGGGAAGTCAGGAATGTTCTAGATCTGGTAGATCTGACGGTGGAGATTAAAAGATTAGAGAGACAGGAAGCGTTTTGGTGATTAATATGAGATTGATAGAGTAAGTGAGGGGAAAACGAAACGTTTTGGGGGTGGGGGTGGGGGTGGGGAGAGTGGAGTGAATGACTGTGATTTTGGATTTCAGAACAGCACGAGTTTGATTAGCATCATGTCCTTTTGATTTAGAGGAGAAATCCTAGCCGTTAAGAGTGCTGACTGGTTCTAGACGTTTACCAAATATCGAGGTCTTTTCATGGAGAGTTACTGTATTGCCCTTTATGATGGGAACTAGGAAGTTTCGTTGATATTTCAGTGCGATTTGGAATTTTGGTAATAGTTAAATTTTAAAGTGTTATTTTATTAAAAATATATTAAAATAATATTTTTTTTATTTTTAAAAAATTATTTTTAATATTAATATATTAAAATAATGATTTGCAAACTTTTTAAAGTAAAAAATAAAAATACTTAAATTTTTTAAAAATATTTTTAAAATATAAAAATAAACAGTCTTAAAAAAATAAAATAAAAATTATTTATTTATAAAAATTATTATTATTTATTTTAAAGGATATTGTGACAGTTTTTTTTTTAAAAAAAGGTTTAAGAACAGAATTGAAAATTCTTTACTCACCACTCCAAAGTTTTAGCTACGTGATTTTTTATATTTGGTGATTCAGATTTTTTTTATTTTAAAAAAAAATTATTTTTATTTTTTATTTTAAATTAATTTTTATATATTTTAGAATTGTTTTGATTTATTAATGTTAAAAATAATTTAAAAAAAATAATATATATATATATATTTTTTATCTATTTCTAAGTGAAAATATTTTGAAACTACACTCTTAAAATCCCCTTGATCTCAATTAATTTATAAATTAATTCAAATACACTTTTTATTATTTAGATATATAAACAGAAGATTATATTAATAATGACAATTTCATTGATGGGATAATCAATAAAATAGCATATTATTTTCAATGTTAATGTATATACGTGGCAGTATTGCTAAGTTGATTTTTTAAGATGTTAATATGTTGATTTTAAAAATAATATTGGAAAGATAGCTGATTATTTACATGTAAAATAAATTGAAAATATATTTATTACTGAATAAAACAAAATATTAGCCGGTATTGATTATATCATTTTAAAAAAAATTGTTGACATAAAATATCTGAATAATTTTTGTAATCAATGTTAAGAAATTAGATTTTCAAACCTCCATCCAAGTGCCCGTGCTCGGGGGAATGTTTAATTGAACAATGATAAAACTTACGAGTAGTTTAATATCAATAAATTTATTTTTTTTATGATTTTAGATTCAAGTTTAGTGATTATTAATATAATAGTTATTGAAAATTTACATAGCTATTAATTTCAGAACTCGTGGAATTAGTTGAAATACATGAAAGCTGATCAAAACACCTACGTTAATAAAAAATAATAATAAAAAATTTAATATAAGATGATCATCTAACAACAATTTTATTTGTATAAAATTTATCAGTGTGTTATCGAAAAACTTGATTCGATCTGGTAAGTTAAAAATTATGTTTAAATTGAGCTAACTTTTCTTAATCGTTACTCTATATTTTTTTTCGGGATTGGATTTAATAATTATGGTGTCATTGTAATTGTTTGGAAAAATAACAATATGATGAAATATAGCATAAAAGCCACTAGCTAACTAGCTTGTAAAGGGAAAACAAAACAAATTAAAAGACAAGAACGTGGTTCATGCTCAAAAGCAAAAACGTTTCTAACTTTTTCTACAAAAGAATTAGGTACGTGGTGGATGGATGATAATCTCTTGTACATTAAGTCAGATGCATCCTGAAAAGAGAAACAAGAATGTTTAAATTTGTAAAAATATATTTTATTAGTTAAATATTTTTTTTATATAAAAATATATACACGACGTTATTAATTACATATTGATGCTAAACACTACAATCTATGTATTTCAACAAAATGTTTCGTTGTGTCTTTGACGAGGATTATCTCCAAAATATTTCGTTTGATAACCTGAAATAGATAATTCTTGACTTTTAAGTCTTTTAGCTTCTAATCCTCCATCGTTTTCATCTGAGCTGTTGTTAACCTCGAGCTAACAGCTTCTAGTACTGGAATTCTTTCTTTGACGAGACTCTAAAATTCCTTCGAGCGAAGGAAATTTTCTATCAACATTGACCAATAGTCGTAATGACCATGAAACTTGGGAATGACTGGTTGAATGAAACTTTGTTCTGCAGCCATGTCTCACTCTTTCACTACCTTGTTTCTCTCTTCTCTCTAACACTCACAATCAGGCCCGATTAGGAGCTCTGATACCAAATTATTGGAACAAATAGACTCTAAAGCAAAAACCTTTGAAGTTCTCTGAAGTTTATCTGTTGTAGATCGAATGAAAGGGAATTGGCTTATAAAGCCATTACAAATAACTGAATAGCAAAATAACAGCCCAGGTCTTTAACAACCCTAAAATCGTGGTAAATAATTAGGAAGCAGTCAAACATGAATCTGAAAAACAAAGTGAGCTCCTAAACACTAGGAGTTATTGACAGATTCAAACTAGAGACCTAACACACCATAAACTCTAGACATTTAACATCTCTAACATTTCCTCTCCTAAATCGGAATTGTCAAAAGCAATCAGTTTACCTCAGCCAGAAACTTCATTCCTAGCAGCTCTAGAAGCTTTACAAAACTCTCCAGCTTCAGAGGCTTGGTCATAATGTCTGCAAACTGCTCACTGGTATCACAATACTTCAACTCAACCACTCCATCCCTTGTGAGATTACATAGAAAATGAAATCTCATACCTATATGTTTGCTCCTCCCATGTAAAACTGGGTTTTTAGACAACTTAATAGCAGATAAGTTATCACAAAACACAATAATATACTTACTATGAGAAGGGTTGAAATGATTAAGCACTTTCTTCATCCAAATACTCTGACAAGCACACGCTACTGCTGCAACATATTCCGCTTCTATTATAGAAAGAGTTACAGCATGCTGCTTCTTTGAAGCCCAAACCACAGCTCCTCCACTCAGCTTAAACACATACCCTGAAGTACTTTTCTTATCATCATAGTCACCAGCATAATCATTATCTGTATATGCGAATAGCTCTATTGCACCTTCTCTTGGATAGAACACACCAAGCTCTAAAGTCCCTTTTAGATATCGAAGCACCCTTTTTGCAACAAGCAAATGCTCCTTCGTTGGATCTGCTATATATCTGCTAATGAGACATACACTGTACATCAAATTAGGTCTGGTAATCGTCAAGTACATAAAGCTACCAACCAATTGCTTGAATTGAGTTACATCGACTCCCCTCCCCCCCCTTCTCTTGTCAGTTTTGAACTAGGCACTGTGAGATTCTTTACTAAATTGCACTCCCTCATACCAAACCTATCAAGAACATCTTTGGCATATTTCTTCTGACACAAATGAATACCCTTTGAACTTTGTAGAACTTTAACACCTAGGAAATATCTCATATTTCCTAGATCCGTGATCTTAAACTCAGACTTCATCGAACACTTAAACCCCTCAATCAAGCAAGCATCATTACCAATAAAGATTAAGTCATCTACATAGAGACTTACAATTAAAAACTTACCTTCAGCTTTTGTTTTAACAAACAAAGTAGACTCATAACTGCATCTTTCAAAACCTTCATTGAGAAAATGATTCTCAATCTTACTGTACCAGGCTTGAAGGGCCTGCTTTAGGCCATATAAAACATTTTTGAGCTTGAACACCTTCTCTTCTTTGACATTTTGCTCATATCTTTGTAGCTGCTCAATGAAAACAACTTCCTTTAATTCTCCGTGCAAGAATGCACTTTTTACATCCAGCTGAAACACCAACCAACCCTTATGAGCAACCAAAGCCAAAACCATGTGAACTGTATCCCACCGTGCCACTAGAGCAAACACCTCATCATAATCTATCCCATGTTCATGAGCATAACCTTTTGCCACTAAACGGGCTTTGCATTTATCAACCTGCCCACTTTCATTCAACTTAGTTTTATATACCCACTTAACATCAATCTTCTTTGCTCTAACTGACAAATTTACCAATTCTCAAGTTTTATTTTTCACAATAGGTTCTATCTCCAAATCAATCGCATTCCTCCATTTTTCACTCTTCATAACCTCTGTATAGCAGGTTGGATCTTCTTGTGAAGTGAACAAAGCAAGGCTCTGTAAATTTTCCTCTTCTGACAGACCCTTTCTATTTTTGTAATTTTGCATCCAACTAGGTGCTCTTCTAACTCTTGGTCCAGATGGACTAGATGAAGATGGACTTTCTCCACTACTTTCATGTGAATCAGTTTGAGCAGATGATACATCTTGGTTACCTTCTGCACTTTCTTCATCCTTATCCGAGTCATTGAGATCAAGCTCGTCATCTTTATAGTAATCATCTCCCCAGTCAAGCACATCAGCTTCACCTCTTCTTCACTCCTTCCCTAGTTCCAGTTTGCATCTTCATCAAACATAACATATCTACTAATTACAATCCTCTTGGTAATGGGATCAAACAACTTGTAATCTTTGGACTCGTCATTATACCCGAGAAGCACACATTTGTAACTCTTATCATTCAGCTTTGATCTCTTAGTATATGGTACGTGAACATCTCCAATGCATCTCCAAACCTGAAAGTAATCCACGGTTGGCTTGATTCCACTCCAACACTCTTCTGGGTCTTGCCTTTTATCACTGCTATAGGAATCCTGTTTAACACATGTACTGTCCATTGAACCGCTTCTGGCCAAAACACATTGGGCATTTGCTTCTCTGTCAATAAGCATCGAACCATATTCATGATGGTTCGGTTCTTGCGTTTTGCAACCCCGTTCTGCTGAGGGGTGTATCTTGTCGTAAGTTGTCTTCTAATGCCATGAGTTTTACAAAAATTGTTAAACTTATACGAAGTGAATTCACCACCTCGGTCAGTTCTTAAACAACATATATCACTTCCTACTTCCTTCTCAACAAGACATTTAAAATCTTTGAAAGATATTAAAGCTTCACTCTTTTCAGATAGAAAGTAAACCCAATTATTCCTACTATAGTCATCAATAAAACTCAAAATGTACCTCTTATTGCTAATTGAGCTTAGTGTGATGGGACCGCAAATGTCAACATGTATTAATTGCAGTTTTTGCGAGGCCCTCCACTAACTTTTCTTTGGTATAGTCTCATGATGTTGTTTTCCGATGTTGCAAACAATACACTCTTTTCACAGCTTTGAGTTTTGGCAGCCCTTTTACAAGTTGCTTGTAGTGCAAGGTTCTGAGGTTTTTGTTGTTCAGATGACCATACCTTCGATGCCAGAGATCAGTGGTATCTTTAATTGCGACTCAAAGACAGTTTGAGCTTTGCATTTTTGCATTGGCGAGTAAGACAAACATCTTGTTCGCTGTCATCTGAGTATGTGCTATGAAACCTTTATTGGGAAGATAAATTATGCACGCTCCATCTTGAATCAGAATGGTCAACCCCTTCTCTTATAACTGACCAACACTCAACAAATTATTTGTAAGCTCAGGAATGTAAAACACATTGGTTACTACCTGAATTATTCCTCTGATCTCTATCTTAATGTTTCCCCTTCCCATTACTAGCATCCTTGAATTGTTCGCTAGCTTCCCTGAATGCTGGAATTGCTCATTAAAGTCCACAAACCACTGCTTGTTTCCTAACATGTGGTTTGAGCAGCCTGAGTCAAGAAACTAGGCTCCTACCCCAATGCTTGCTCTTCATTGTTTTGTTCATGCCCCTTCATTCTTTGTTCATGAACTAACAGGCTGCTCTATAGTTCATCGATTGTTAAAGTGTCCAAATTATTAGATTCTTCCACTGAACATACAACATAATCAAACTTTAAGGTCATAGATCTCAAAATATTCTCATTGATGACCACTTGATCCATTTTTTCACCATGTATCTTTATTTTATTGGCAATCGTAAGAATTCAAGCAAAATACTCATCTACCCCTTCATTTTCCTTCATCTGTAAGACTTCAAAAGTTTGAAACTTGCAATTGAGCTCGCTTTACTCGAGTTGACCCCTGATACTTCAGCTTTATGGAATCCTAGATTTGTTTCGCTGTGTCTTTGAAGTGGATTGTCTCCAAAATATTTTGATTAATGGCTTGAAATAGGTAGTTCTTGACTTTTAAGTCTTTTAGCTTCTGATCCTCCATTGTATTCCTTTGAGCTACTGTTAGCCCCGAGCTATCAGCTTCTGGTACTGGAATTCCTTCTTCGATAAGACTCCAAAATTCCTTCGAGCGAAGGAAATTTTCCATCAACATTGACCAATGGTCGTAATGACCATCAAACTTGGGAATGGCTCTGAATGAAACTTCTTTCTGCAGCCATGTCTCACTCTTTCACTCCCTTGTTTCTCTTTTTATCTTTAACACTCACAATCATGCCCGATTAGGAGCTCTAATACCAAATTGTTAAAACAAATAGACTCTAAAGCAAATAGCTTTGAAATTCTCTGAAGTTTATCTGTTGTAGATCGAATGAAAGGGAATGGCTTATAAAGCCATTACAAATAACTGAATAGCAAAATAACAGCCCAGGTCTTTAACAATCCTAAGAATGTGGTAAACAATTAAGAAGCAGTCAAACACTAATCTGAAAAACAAAATGAGCTCCTAAATACTAGGAGTTATTAACATATTAAACTAGACACCTAACACGTCATAAACTCTAGACGTCTAACGTCTCTAACACCATGCACACTTTGATATTGCCCTATACGCTACCATACACGTGAAATATTGCTTCTTCTCTCGTAGATTTTGTAGGGGAGTTGTTTGGCCTGCCTTCTTTTCCAGCCCTCGCAATCACTTTCTCAACAGCAGAAAGCGTTCTGAGTGGAGTAAATTGTGCTTCAGCAGCAGCAGGGATTCTTGACGAGTCATGCAAAAACCTCTAGTAATTAATATTTGCCTAACTAATCTTATAATGTCTTGCCTTCTTAAAATGGTACAAGGAGATAGGTCTACCTTAAGCTAACATGTGCAAAATCTGGAGAGTGCCTTGAGCCAATCGAAGAGGATAATTGATGGCAAGCAATTGAGGCAGCCATGGTAGCAATGACTATATCAATAATTAATTACCTCTCGCCTCTTATACACTCTGCTAGTTATATACACTTACAGGCTTACAGCCCCAAAGACTTGGCTCATCTTCTCACAAGCAACAACATTTCACAAATATTAGTACGATAATTTATTCATTTCTTGTTGAAGTCAAGCAAAAGAATGCTATTAGGGGTTGGGCCAGGGCTAGAATAACCCAACCAACACAATTTTTGTGTATGGCAATACTTTTGGAGCATTCACTCAAATAATAAAAAAATCCTAAATCTATGGTAAGTACCTTCAATGTTTATAAGTATATTATACATCAAAGAATATTAATTTAATATTGTATTAGCTAAAAGTATTTTTATAAAAATATATACACCGCGTTATTAATTACATATTAATGCTATACACTACAATCTATATGTATTCCAAAAAAAAAAAAAAAGAGCAGGGTTTGGTGTTACTGATAGAGGGTGCTGTGGAGTGGGGAGGAATAGAAGTTTAATAACTTGCCTTGCAATGATAATGCCATGGTGAGACATAGATGAATACATCTTCTGCTGGTGAAGTGTTAGGCAAATGGAAATGGAAAGGATTGATGGTTGTGAACCAAATCAGGCAAATGGCTGAGGACAACCAGCAACTCTTACACTTGAAGAACAAGGTTGTTTTAGAACAACTTGAAGAATTTTCTGGGATAGTGAATGAGAAGCTGCGGAAGACAGAGGAAGAAAACCGTATTGTGAGGCTCAGAACCCAAATGCATCATGAACAGAACAAGGAAGAGGTACTGTTATTAACTGGATATAATTTTGTCTATCATAGAAAAGATTGTACACCTGAAAACTGATGTTGGCTACTTGATGCTGCTGCGTGCATGTTATGGACTTCTAAGAAAACCTATACACTACAATATCGCTATGCATTTGGGTGAGAGGGATATGACTTGATTAAAGAATATGCTGAGAAGCTGACTGCAATGAAGCGCAGGAAGCTTGAAATAGAGAGTTTGATGCTCGACGAGCCAGCCTTATTAAGAAGTACACTCCAAACCAGTCAGATGGCACTAGCAATGCCTGAAGTTCCAAGGTGAGACTTGGAAGAAACGGCTATAGAAATAGAGCAGTGGTGTGAACTCTTAATCACAAAGCACCGAGAAACTTTTGAGGCATTTTCATGTTTCTCTCTTGTGAATACACAACTTGCAAAGAATAGACTGCTTTATCACCCCAGGGATAGGAAATACGTGCCAAAAAAAAAAAAGATTGGGGGGGGGGGGGGGGGGGGGGGGCGCTTTTTATCAGTTACTGTAAGACTCTTTTTATGGGGTTTTTTTGCGGCAATGGATGGTTGCATATTTCGTTTTATGTGGTTAGCAGGCTATTTCTTCTTTCGTGCATTAGCCAACAGTGCAGTTATTTACCTGTCTGAAGGTTCATTTGTTGCAGGTAACTCCAAATCTACAAACACAGAGCAATATGTGGGAACCGGCAGAACTTAACCCAGGAAGGGGATCCCAAAATCACTTTTGCAATCAAATACCAACAAAATCTCTGGAAAAACATTCTACGATAATTAATGAAATGAAAACAAAGGTTTAAAACATCCTATCTGAACTTTAGCTAGTTTCGAAGGATTTGACAACAGCTCAGTTAGTTTTCTTCTCTTCCTCTTTTGCAGCAGTTACTTCACCAGCCGATGCCTGATCATCCTCACCACCAAAACCAAATTCATTTACACGTGATTTGTCCACCGGATAAACCCACCTCTGGTATATGTATATCAGAAATATAAGATCTGCAACGTAAACAAAACTAATATTGTCAGCAGTGCACAATTGGACCATCTTACATATGACTGTCATGACCATGGAATGTTGACTATATATCTCACCATCACGGAAGACAGAAAGCCGATGCAATGTTGGCATTTTGATGACAAATGCAAAAAGATCGTCAATGATGGTGTTAAGGAACTTGTATGTCATCTGCCTCCATGGAAGATGTGCCACAGACTGCAGCTTGTAATTTATAAACAGCTGAGGGCACATCATGATAAAACCTGTAATAACAAATTAATTATAGAAAAATACATAATTCAAATTCCTGCTCCATTTAACAAAAACTCTTAATTTAGAAAAAATACAGAACAAGTGAAGGGATGGAAGGAAACGGTGGCTTACCAAACATGTAAACACAGCTTGTGAGTGAAGAGAGAATCCATGAATACCAGCTCTTGTGGCGCTCATACTTTAGTGAGTAAACAGAAGAGCATGCAACAAGGAGGAAGAGCACATAGGACAAATACTTCATTGCAAGGTCATCATATTCCTTTGTCTTATTCCCTGCATACGACTCGCGATCTCGGAACCTTAACATAGGTATTCTTCCACTTCTATCGATCTGGAGACAACAGAACAATTATGAAATTTGTCACTTGACAATTCATGAAACTAATATTAGCAAACATTTATACAACTAGCTGAAGGATGGATGTAATATCAGCAAATGTAAAACATGCAGAATTCAAAAATCAGAAGATGAGTAAAGAGAATTTGCTCATAGTGTGCTACAGGGACATGCGAGCAGATAAAGACAGAAGCAAAAACGTATGCACTAATGTTAATGCTGTGAATGAAGGATATAGATGTCATAACGAGAGATGTAACAAATGCAACATTAATAAGCCACAGTGAAAAAAATATTTTCGTGTGTAAACCTACTATTTTTTTTATGTCTACAAAAAAATAGCAACGACATTAAATCTTTGCCAGCTGTGTGGAGTTACATCCACATACAGAAGGAATAACAAATCTCAGTAAATATGATCAGGAACGATACCTCTATGTGCATGGCTTTCCCTATCTTCCAAAACTCAATGCAACAGCCAACTCCAGAACTTGCGAGAATCATCCATGAAGTGTCATTGTCAAGCAGATAAAGAAAGACAATGAGCTGAGAAATAAAGCTCACAACAACAGACTTTGCAGACAGTCCTTCCATAGACTTATTTTTGTTCCAAAATTGGATATCTGCAGAGATATATATTTAAAAAAAAAGTTAAAAGAAGCTCCATATACATCCTACAAAAAGCATCAGCAGAGACAACAAATCCTAAAGTTAAATAGGAATCTTATTGTAGTAGGACATAATTCACCATTCTTGAACGCCAAGAAGTCAAACACTGAATGAAGCATTGAAACAACCATGGTAATCACCAGGAGGTAAGGATTTCCTTCCAAGAACACCCTCTGAAAAGATTATCAACTAATCAGTACATGGAAAACAAGAAAACACAGATAATTCCTATCTTTCATTTGGCTTTAAAGAGTAGAAAGGAAACAATCAGCAGAAGAAGTTAGCTTCTGAACCTAGGGTATAGCTTCAGGGAGCAATTAATTATGCTTTTATCCATCTAAGAAAAGATTATAAAGTAATTTATGTATTATCATGGCTCAGGTATCCAAGTCAACTAGTTAGAAACCAACTTGAACTAAACAATGGAGTTATTTCACAATTCTGCAACTCCATGTTAATGTCTCTAATCTAAGACAATTTGAAGTGAAAATGAAAGTGAGAGTATATGTAACTAAGTGGACTTTGAATTAAAAGGTTTAAGTTATGTATCACATTCACAACTAAATCTAGACTCTCCAGCCACCCAATTTCATACTATGATTTGAATATAGATAAGTGTACCTTCAGTTCATCAGCCTCGCCTTCGAGCATGCTTCCATAACTACGATGAACCTGGAATGACTGATCAATCTGCATGAATAGTTGCCATTTTGTCATGCTTATTGGACCCACCTCCAAATTAAGTGTCAATTCTGTCACTGTCTCATTCAGTGCGATCAATTTATCTCGAAGCAGCCAGAATTCATTGAAGAATATGGTGGGGAAGTAATTCCCTGAAGTAGGCTCAACATTCAAGTCTGCAAATCTGAAGTCAAGAACTCAAAGCCGAAATGACAACTTGATAATTTCTATTTTGACACAAGCTGTAGCAAGCTTCAGAGCCACATAAGAGTAGCAAGCTTCAGAGCCACATAAGAAGCACATCGCTAAAATTTTTGTAAACCTACCTCTTTGCTATTCTTATACATCTATGTCATCTACAGTACAGTGCCAGTGCACTAGATAGAGTGTGTAATTGTATAACGACTCATTTATGTTTGCATGTAAACATAGAGATATAATTAATTGTATCATGGTCAAATTAAACACTTGCCACAACGACAGCAATGTGGCTGTCCATTGACATTAGAAAATTGTCGCTTTTATTCCTCCTGTTGGTAAATTTCTCTACAGCTCCTAGTGGGAAAAGTTTCTATGTGTAGAATTGACAATGGAGGGGGCTCAACTTTGCCAGGTTAGGTGTTTGAACCATTTCAGAATGGTACCCAACAAACTTCTTTCAAAATCTCTAGGAATGGGAAAAAGAAATCATATAAATAAATTTACACTTGAAGAAATACAAGAATGTAAGGATACAAGAAGCAATATTTGGCGGTACAGCATTATGGGGGTATCTGCACAGGAAACAACGGGACAAAAAATTAGCATAATTACCAGCAAAGCAGAGCATAACCATCATTAGAAAAAGAAGAGCGTGTATTAGCAGATACAAGCTTTTATTCTCAATGATAATAGGATTATAACTAATATGAAAAAAGTAAAAGAAAATCCCCATCGCATTTTAGTCCTCCAAACATATCAGATGAGATGATCAGAAAGTTCCTATTTTCAACTTATTTGTTTTTGCTGATAGAAGCAAAATCTTATAGAACCTTGACAATGAGAGGAAACATACTTTGTGAAATCATCAACCAGATTAATTGTAACATTAGGTTTCCAATATGAAATCCATTCTGCAGGGCCATCATCTTTAGAATCAGCTTGACTATCATCAACCACCTGAAGCAATTAACATAAATTTGTATTAAGACTGTAAATGCAGGACAATACAATGAGAAAAAGTGTCACAAAGAAGAAAGGCAAATGATGGAAAACAGCAAGTTTCTGAATGCTAAGAAACCAAAATTCTGAGAACCATTCAGGATTGAAGTGTGAACGGAAAACAATGGTGCCCCCCAAATCTAGGAAAAGACTTGGTTTTTCAGAGGATTCAGCAGGTATGATTGCTAAAACAGTTATCATATTCATGCATATCAAATAACATTAACAATAAGAAATATTGAAATTCTTTTTGATAGAACTCATCAATGAAAAATTCATCTTCAAGTAACTTTACAAATGACAAATAGCCAAGAAGAGACCTGAGAAACCACTTCACCCTCCTTGGAGTCTTTGGAGTCACCCAACAGGCTCTTCCTTTTATCTGTTTTTGACTTGGGCAAATATGCAACAACAGCTGGAATTGTTGAAAAGGTAGAGATACTAACATCAGGATTTGTATCGACCAAGATGTCATCAAATAATGAAATGAAAGATAAATCTGATGTGCATGGACAAAATCTTACGGTGTGTCCTTCCAAAAGCAGCAAGAGGCTGGTACTCAGGATCACTTGGGTCTGGTGGATATCCAGAACGTGCAAAGAAAGCATGTGCATAAAGAGTGCCATTGTGCTTCAATGACTGGGAGAGAAAAATGCCTTCATGTTTATTGGTAGTTTATAGGGGAAAAGGAATATAACTGACTTAATACTGTCTTTCAGAATATAATCATAATGAATTTTGCTTGAAAATAGGACATAGGAAGTTAGATTAAGTGCTTGCAGCCTGTGGTACCTCAGATGGATAGTATTTCAAAGAAAGAGACCTTGTGCTCTCTGGTCCCCAAATGGCATAAGGTATATTTGTTTCATGCCAAATAAGCGCACCTTCATTATTGAAGTCATTAAACCTTTCCTGCTCAGAGAGATAGAACCACATATCCTGAAAGCAGATGAAGTTCAATTAGAACAAAACTGCTAACAAAAAAGATCACAAGCAAAAGGAAATTGTCAGCATCATTAAAATATATATGACAAGAAAAAAGGCAATTCAAAAGAGTTATTAAATCCAATATTTTTCCATGTGTAAGTCTTTATTATATTTTATCTTGTGATGCTTCATTCTAAATCATTAGCTACATATATCCATGTCTTTTCTGATGTCTGAAAGAAGATGAAAAGCTAGAAGCCTTCTTGGGTTGATTTTACAAAAATTACAACATTCAGATGACTTTCTTACATATTTTAAATGTGCATAATTTGCTGCTTTCCAGCAACATACCATAGCCAATTACACGTTATCCTTGTATAAGAAGTACTAGACTGCTGATTCACTACACAATTTTTATTATCTTTGTAATCAGTATCATGCTTAAAGTGTTGGAAGGAAATTCTGCTAGCAAACACTCCTATCTCCCACTTCACCGTTTATAGCAGGGACTAATGACCAGGTGTTAGCATAGAATCCAAAATTTAAAAGAATACAAGGAAAACAAGCATAAGGTTCCCAAGTTGAAAATTCAGGCCCCACTTAAAACGTTCCAAAAGAAAACCAAATGTGGTTAACTGAACCAGGCTAAAGAACCAGTCTTTCATTATATTTAAAAACAACATGCTGAAAAACTAGAACTTAGATATTCAAGACTTTTTGCCATACATCACTGAAAATAGAGGACTGCCTCGACGGGAAAAGATTGACCTCCTGTTTTGTGTCAGGAACAGTCATACAGCTCTAGCGCTACACTTTCTGACTCCTAAGATCCTGAAGTAGCATTTTAATCTAGCTACCTCTTCAACCCTACTCGACATAACCTAATCTCCTTTGATCCCAGATTCAATTCTTCAAATTGGAAGTAGTTCAGCAGGGCAGGTGGTCCAAGAAGCCTTCTACCTGCTTGATAGCTTCTAGCTGGTACAACCCACTCTCTAGTAGAATTGTCTACAGAGGAAGCACGTTCCTCCCTTTTATGCCACTATATAGGCATAAACACTCGAGTTCAATTGAGTGTGGTGTGGCTGCTTCTGCTTGCCATTGAAAAGTATAACTCCTCACCTTTTAAATGGACTCTCTCCGAGGCTTTTCTCATTCTACTGGCTGGGGCCCTCTCTTTTTCATTCCTACCTAATTCTAGGTATGCCTATGCCCCTTATTCAGCAGCATCTATTCACCAAATCAACTCATCATATATGACTACATGATAGAATTTTGCAAATAGAACTGTGAGAATCCGAGCACACAGGACTGGACGCTAGCAGTAGTCACTGCCACTTCAAACCATTACGAGGCACCGGCTTGCAAATACTTCTAAATCCTACTTCATAGCTTACACTGTCAGTGATTCCATGTAAAGGTAAATTCCACATCACAGGGTAATGATGCATAAAATTCCAAAACTGTGACCTTACTCACAAATTCCCAAACAGAATCAGTCTTCTCATAAGACACATGCTTAAAAATATAATTAGCATGTTCAAAACAACTTCCTCAGGTGGTGATCTCTAAAGTTTGATCTGTCTTTACAAATTTAACACCAACCCAATAACACCAGTAGCAAAAAACATCAATCCATGATCAACCCAGCAACAAAGATCAAAACTTTTTCAAAAATAAGAGAAAAATCAGAGTAAAAAAGAAAACTCAGATCGCAAAACAGCAATAATAAAAAAAACCTTAAAACATACCAAAGAATCTCCTTTTTGGAAGAGATTGGAGATGAGGATGGAGGGGTCCGTAGGGGCTTTTTTGGGAGAGATGAATTTAGATATGAAGTACCAAAAAACAGCCATCCTTATTATCCCTGTTATTGTCTGCCCCATCCCTCCTTGCTGCTGTCGTTGCTGTCCTTGTCCCTGTTGCCCTCCTCCAGCAGCAACAGCACCTCCTCCTGGTACTGCAGGTGGCGCCATCTTATCCTTCCTCTCTTACAGCAATGGATGCAGAGGCGGTGTGTTGATGGATTCGAAGTTGGACAGTTAATAGAGATATTTTTATTTTTATATTGTAGAGGATGACTAGGAGAAGGAGTTGTGTCAGTGTGTTAGAGATATTTTTAAGCATCTCTTTTTAATCAAGTGGATCTCTTGTCGCTAGTTGTTACTTTGATCATGGTTCTTTTTAAAAAAACTAATAATCTAGTCCCTCTAATTCAACAAACCCTATATTTCAATCCTTATGTCTTCGCATTAAATTATAGTTCTGTCCTTCCACTGCTTCGCGGTGAACATCACCTTTTTTTTGTGTTTTTTAAAAAGTATTTTTTAATTAAAAATATATTTTTATTATTTTTTATTTCAGTACGTCAAAATCACCACCTAACAAATATAAATTTAATATTTTTTATATGAAAAATACTTTAAAAAAAGAAGGTACCATAATACCGAACATGAACGAAATATAGCATTTTCATTCAACACAAAATAGTGAAAAATAAATGTTTTCAAAACCCTAACCCTAATATATAACAGGTTCAATTAAAGATAATGTCAAAGAGCTTTAATCTCTTCCATATTATAAAAAGTTGCTGAGAGAAGGATAAACCAATATATTGATAGGAAAAAAAAAAACAAGTAAAGAAAAGAAGAAATAATACGATATGAACAAGATCCCAATTGATCAATGAAGATGAAAAGGGCTAATGTTCGATAATTTCTTCTTAACAAGGAATGGATCCATTAATAATGAGTTGACAATCAAAGAATTAGCTTAAGGTTGATCATGAGGGCTAATTTATTAGGGTTTTAGCTCATAGGGACTAAGCTATAATTTCTGCTGTCACGTCTACAAGTATAACCTAGAAGGAGAAGAGAGTGTATTTTTGTTCCAGAAAAACAAATGGTCTGTCCGAGGGTTACTCTCCTTGTCTCCGCAAACATGTGAAGGTAAAAATGGCATTTCCGTTTGCTATGCATGCCCTTTATACAGCAATCAAAGGCCCGGAGCCTGTTTTCCTTTATCTCAACATGTCAGAATCTCCTCATCCTGGTTTTCTTGTACATATATTTATATATATAAAAAAATATTCTTGTGGGAATGATGGATCAAAATGCGAAAAAGAAACACACTTTTCATGAAAATTGAGCCTCCTAAAATTATAATACCAGTGTTGATAAAGATAGAAATAAAAACCGATGACATTGCAAATTCCTACTATCTTTATCCAATATGTTGCCGTGAACATATAAATAGAGGCAATCAAAATCCTGGCAGCCGTACTACTACAACGCAATCAGAACATACAGTTCTTGACACAACCCCTGCAACACAACCTTATATAGTTAACAGACCACGAACTTCATCTTCTCAAAGATGCTTACGAGGAGAAAGATACGAAATCCCAGAAAGCAAAATGACTTGTGATGTCATTTTCAAACTGTTTGCAACGAAGGATAAAAAGCTATATGAATTAATAGAAATCATCCTCATCACTAGAGATGTCACTTGCTCCTCCACAATCCATCCCTGCAAGTAATAAAGCCATGTCAAAAGGAGAAAGCCGTTCTTCATCGAAATAATCCTCATAATCAAAGACGTCCAGTTGATATTCTTCATGAAAGGGATCGCAGTAATTATCATAATCAAGATAATCATCATCAAACATGTCTAGTAAATCTTCCATTGTTGGCCCAAAATAATCAAATGATGAATCTGCATGCCCTGCATTGGATCTGCGACGAGGTGGTGGCCTCCTTGGAGGGGGCTTGTGATGTTTCCATGTATATGAGCCCGGCATGACAGTGTGCTAGAACACAACACAACAAGGTATTCGTTAGGAAGAGTAATAAGCTAACGATAAATGAACATAAAGGAAGCACTCTTCCAATGATAAAGAATGATTTATCTCCTGGTTCTTAAATCTGTTTTTTTCTTTTTTTACCATTTGTGGAAAAAGTGCCACAACATTCAACTATGCCTCCAAAAAACAATCCTAAAAATAAATGCATGTGAGAAAATTTACAGACAGAAGAAGAGACATTCAAGACCCGGAGAGAGAGATTCAATACACCCAAATTTAAAAAGTTACAGCTTCAAAAGTGGGCAGCCAGCAAAGGCATGAGGCTAGCGCATTGGCAATGGGGTTGTGAAGAGTAGAGAAGTTATTGTCTAACAACACATGTTCAGACGATCAGACAAAAAAAGGTCCAGGTAAGTGCAGTTAAGAATAAAACATAGCTTTACAGCTTTGGTAGCCTTCAATTATGACTAAATGTCTGTGGGTAAATTAAGCGCCTGTGAAAAACATTTTGAGATAAAAAATAGAATCTTCACAAGATACTCTAACAGTGCGACAGACAAAGAAGCAATATGTAATTGAAATTGCATATTCAAATTGACTGATCTTACCTTGTAAAAACAATTGATGCCAAATGGGCAGTTCCCATTCCCAAAGTTGAAGTGCTTGCAATCTATTTGCCTGCAAAAACAGAAAATAAAAAAATGAATATAATTGCAGATTTGCAGTTATTTCACAACAGAAATCTACAGCACAAATTAAGGAATATCAAGTTCTCTTAGGTCCATATTCAGTATCTAGCTTGCTTGTCGATGCTTAAACCGATAATTTGTTCAGAATATGAACAAAGTTATATCTCCTTCTTCTACTACATCAAGAAGTAGAACAGGGATATCTTAACAAGTGTCCAACTACAATAGGCATGTGTTTGAAATTATTTCTGAATCTATCCAAGATTAGATTGATGATCAAACAAATCAGGTTGCAAGTAAAGCAGAGATATACATAGTTTCAAAAAGATCACCTGAGCCTGGCCTTGTATGTATCTATAATTTCTTGCTTTTCTTCTTTAGAGGAATACCAAATAAGACTTGGGATGACAAAGTGTGATGTTTTACGACATATTGGGCAGGCTCTCAATGCCATCCCAGAGGCTGGGGAACCATTACGCCAATTTCTGATACAGGATATGCAGAATGGATGATTACATTCAGGCAGGACTGCAAACTTTCGTTCAGCTGCTGTGGGCTTTGAAAGTACACGATCCAAGCATACACTGCACTCAATTTCTTCACTTCGTTTTACTGCCACAAGAAACTTTTGGTTCTTCTCACATGACTTCACATGCTCCTCTCTCTCATCTGCCTGGAAGGGATGCAAGGAATGTTTTCCACAAGTAGGGCATAAATCACCATGAACAAAAGAACATTTATCTCCATGGGGGCAATCACCAGCAACATCAAAGGAACAGAGAGGACGGTCTTCTTTTTTGCCATCCCTACTTGATCCAACACTTGCAGGAATAGAACTTAAGATTACAGATTGATGAGGACTCGATGAAGATGATGCCCCGGCAGCACCACCAGAAGCTACCCAGGAAGTTTTGACGTGTTCATATTTGCATCGACTTCCATAAGTGCAATTTCCTTTTTGATAAAAAGTACAAACCTGCATCGATAAATCAGTAATATAAAACCAACAAACAATAAGAGAACTAATCAAATCCTGACTCAACCAAAACAAATCATCACGAAAAAACTAATAAACACAAAATATCATTACATTTCTTGACAGAGGTTGAGGCTCTTTCCTTTCATGCACAAACTTACAATGATCCCCTCGCCAGCATGCTCCTTGAGCAAAATACTTGCAAGGTTTCCTAAATACATCAAAAAGAAACCCACACAAGAATCAAAGGGAGTTGAAAAATCACCGTAAACACTTTGATTTCTTATTCATATCAATTAACTAATGTAGACATCAAAGTGAACAATAACAACAACAACATATTCCACAACGAAAAAATAAATTCTCCTTCATCTCTTACAGTATTAATCATCAAATTAATGTCACTTTGAATACATCATAATCACAATAAACAAAGTTTCCCATTCACATCAATTCAACTAATCCAAACATAAAAAACGATAAGTAAATTCTCCTTAATCACCAAGTCAGAGACCATTTGATTGTCCCATCCATTCACATCAATTTCATTAACCAAACATCAATTTCTTTTTTTAAAAAAAATAGCCCACAATCAAAGTTTCAATCTTTAATATATTAAAATGTTAATCGTCATATAAAACCCAAAAAAAAAAAGACTCGAACCATTTGAATTAAATTAAAAAAAAAAACTGTAGAGATTAAAGATCGAACCTTTGAGACATAGAAACCTTCAGAACTTTGTCTTCCGTCTTCTTGAAGAACGAGGGAGATAGAGGGACCGAAACCCTATTCAATTTCTTTTTTTTCTCTGATTGATTTGATTAAAATTGACTTGCTAATTAATTGATAATAATAATCCACTGAGAGGGAAAGAGTGGGTGGGGTTGCTCTTGCTCGAGGTAATTTCGGGCCTTTCAGTTTATACTTGGAATTCCCAAACTACCCTTCATTGGAGAACGTATGCTGGAGGACAGGAAAGCCATTTCCTTGATGTAATAAACTAAAAATTGCATTGGGCAATACCTGTGAAAGTGAAGTGACGAATATAATGGTGGTCTTTACCATTGAAAGTTTCAAAATTCTTCAAAGGAGGATCGGACCCAATTTCAGTTGACCAATGAAGTAGGTGCTTCTTTGAAAAAGTGGAACATGAATCTTCAAGGAATTGGTGGGTTTGAGCTCAATTGGATCTTGCTCTTATGCTTTTATAGGGTTGAGCTTTTGCATGCAAACTATTTGTTGAAATTTCCATGTGAAGAGAAAGGTCTCATTTTTTTTCATTTTGTAGCCGAAAACAATAACAAAAAGTTGTTTTTTTAACTCGGGTTGTCGAGAAAAACTAGAGTGGTGCTGTTTAGTAAGATGGTTGAGCCATATTTAAAAGCATGGAATACCATGATAACTGACTGTAATGGAGCTTTTAGACAAGATTATCAGGCTGTTGCATCGATTCTCAAGTCTTGTGCTGGACTATCAGCTATAAAATGCGGGAGAGCTCTTCATGGGAGTATTGTTAGAATAGGTCATGTTTCTTGCCATGCTGTGTCTAAGGCCCTGCTTAATATGTATGCCAAATGTGGAGCTCTAGATGAAAGCAAGAAACTTTTTGGTGAAATTGGTAGTTGTAATGATTGTGATCCTATTTTTTGGAACATTCTCTTATCTGGGTATGCTGGGTCCAGAGTTTATGATGCTGAGACTTTGAGGTTATTCAGGGAAATGCATGGTGCTAATTATCCGAAGCCTAGTTCTGTTACTGCTGCTATTGTTCTTCCTGTTTGTGCTCGCTTAGGGGATGTATATATGGGTAGGAGTGTGAATTGTTATGCTATTAAATCTGGATTGGATACACATACACTTGCTGGGAATGCATTGGTGTCGATGTATGCAAAATGTGGACTAGTATGCCAAGATGCTTATGCTGCTTTTGATAGTATTGATGAAAAGGATGTTGTTTCATGGAATGCGATTATTTCAGGGTTTGCAGAGAATAATTTGATGGAGGATGCATTTAGATTGTTTAGTTCGATGCTAAAAGGTCAAATAAAGCCAAATTATACTACCTTAGCTAATATTCTGCCTGTTTGTGCATCTTTTGACGAGTATATTGCTTACTGGTTCGGGAAAGAGATTCACGGTTATGTGCTCCGGCATAACGAGTTGTTAGCGGATGTTTTTGTCTGGAATGCTTTGGTAAGTTTCTATTTAAGAGTTGGACGGGTAGAAGAAGCAGAATTGCTGTTTCGAAGAATGGAATTAAGAGATTTGGTTTCATGGAATGCTATTATTGCAGGATATGCATCAAATGGTGAATGGTCAAAAGCTTTGGAATTGTTTCATGAATTACTTACTCTAGACATGATTGAGCCAGATTCTGTCACCCTTCTCTGCATTATTCCTGCCTGTGCACAGTCTAGAAACTTGCACGTTGGTAAAATGATTCATGGCTATGTCCTTCGGCATCCTTTATTATGTGAGGATACGTCTGTCGGGAATGCTCTAGTTAGTTTTTATGCCAAGTGTGATGACATAGAAGGAGCATACAAGACATTTTTTATGATTTCTCGGAGGGACCTAATATCATGGAATTCCATGCTTGATGCCCTTGTTGAGAGTGGGTATAATACCTGGTTTCTGGAATTATTACAGTGGATGCTTAGTGAAGGAACTACACCTGATTCTGTTACAATCTTAAGTGTTGTTCACTTTTGTGTTAATGTTTTGAAAGAAGACAAGGTTAAAGAGGCCCATAGCTACTCAATTAGGCATGGTCTTTTATCATCAAAATTTGATGTTGAACCTACCATTGGAAATGCAATACTTGATGCATATGCTAAATGTGGTAACATTGAGTATGCATCTAAAGTTTTCCAGAGTTTATCAGAGAACAGGAATTTGGTCACTTTCAAAGCAATGATCTCAGGTTATATCAATTGCGGGTTACTTGATGAAGCATATATAACTTTTAACAGGATGCCTTCCTCAGATCTCTCTGTTTGGAATCTAATGGTTAGATTATATGCTGAAAATGATTGTTCTAGTCAAGCTCTTGGTCTTTTCCATGAGCTACAAGCTCACGGAATAAAACCCGATGCAGTGACTATCATGAGCCTCCTTCCAGCATGTGCTGAAATGGCTTCTGTGCAATTGATAAAGCAGTGCCACGGATATGCGATCAGGTCTTGTTTTGGTGATCTCCACTTGGATGGAGCTCTGCAAGATGTATATGCAAAATGCGGCAGCATAGGCTATGCTTTTAAACTTTTTCAATTAATTCCAAATAAGGATCTGATTATATTCACTGCCATGATTAGAGGATATGCCATGCATGGTATGGGAAAGGAAGCTCTTGGGACTTTCTTTCATATGATTGAATTGGGTATAAAGCCAGATCATGTTATCATCACCACTGTTTTATCTGCATGCAGTCATGCTGGCCTTGTAGATGAAGGATTAAATATCTTTTATTCTATAGAGAAGGTCCATGGAATGAAGCTAACCATGGAACAATATTCTTGTGTGGTGGATCTTCTTGCTCGGGGAGGTCGAATTGATGATGCATTTTCTATGGTGACTGGAATGCCCATTGAAGCTAATGCAAATATATGGGGGACGCTGTTAGGTGCCTGCAGGACCCATCATGAAGTGGAATTGGGTCGTTTTGTAGCGGACCGTTTATTTAAAATTGAAGCAGAGAATATTGGGAACTATGTAGTTTTGTCAAACCTGTATGCAGCAGATGCTAGATGGGATGGAGTCATGGAAATAAGGAAACTGATGAGGACAAGAGATCTTAAAAAGCCAGCAGGATGCAGTTGGATTGAAGTGGAGTGGAGAAAAAATGTCTTTGTGGCTGGAGATACTTCTCATCCTCATAGAATTGATATTTACAGAATATTAAGTACCTTAAATGACCAAATCAAAGAGCCATTTCAATTAAATCAACTGTTAAACTTACAGCTTTCTGAATGTTAGATGTGAAAGCAAGTGGAGTTGCCTTGCAAAAGATGTTACTATAATCGGATATAAATTTTCTAAGCCATAATTCTGCTGCATTGGGGTGTAGCCACAATCTCTGTACTTCATGTTGATTCAGTTGTTAAACATGATCCACTTCAAGTTAATCGATTGGATGCAATGTTTCCCAACTTCTGTGTCAGGATCATGGAATGAGTTTCTTCTACAGTTTTGGTATGTTTCCAACTTCAAATTAATCTATTGCGTCTAAATGACAAATTGTAAAAGTGTGGATTTCATTAGACCCCTTGTTTGGCCTTAATGTGTGCAAAGTCATCAAAATGAGTCACTCCACAGTCCTTTGGAAGGCCTCAATGTGTCAACCAATTCCTTCTGCTTTCTTCATCTTTTTTGGTGGCATACCTTAGTGAGTTGTGGGCATTGAGATTGGATATTTTCATAATTATAAGAGACTGAGGTTTTCATAGCTGTATTTACACTTGTTCATTTATCTCTAACATGTCACCATTTTGTTTAATATTTGTTTGTCACCTGGTTTATTATCAACTTAAGAGGAATTTGTTTTTTGGCAGATTTCTGTTCAACACAGTTTCTATATAGTTGAGCATCAAGGTTCAATGCCTTTCTAACTGACATCCATCTGCCCTCAAGTATCCATATTCCTGGAGAGGCAAGTCCCAACCATAGAACTTTTGACATCATAAAATTCTACATAACCTCCAGTAGATAGCATCTGAAAGTTATTCGTTAACAACTTAATTGGACAATTTCTTTTAGTGACCTGGTATTGTTTCATATGTTATTTTGAAAGACTAGTATGACTGTCTCCCAACTGCTGGGAAACTCCAACAGATAAAACGGACGCGCCTTAAACTTTGTAACTTGTTCTTATTTAAGTTCATGAATTGAAGTGATTATTGCTGTGCTTAATGGAACTTTACCTCACATGAATATAATTGAATAGTAAAGATAAGCAAACATGTCAAATATGACTAGAGAAAGTACTATGCAACATATATTGTTTATAAACTCCTGGTTTTTAGCTTTCTAAACAATAGTTTTGTGTTCTTATGCAAAGAAATCCTAATAATGCACCTGTAAAAACCCAATAAATTATAATCCGAACAAAATAAATAAAACACTGAATAGATTAAATAAAAGGATTTCAGGTATTGTGAAGAAATACAATCGAATAAAAGAGAAGGTGTTATGGTGTAAATTAAGTAAAAAAAAGAATTGTGGGACAAAAATAGAAATAAAAAGTAATGAGAGCCAATGTGTAAATACAAGAAAAATTAAAATATAAATGCCCCATTTTTCTCTCTTGGCCGACGGTTTAAAACAAAGAGAGGGGGAGGTTTTGTGTGATTTTTCTACTTGAATTCTTGTTGATTTCATCAATGAAAGTGTATAATTGGAGTGATTAACTTAGTTAAACAAATTTAGAGGGGTGATTTTAGTGTTGTGAGTGTTTTGGAAGAAGAAATTCAAACTAGGGTTTGAAGAGGGAGGACAAGACAAGATTTTTTTTTTGCATTTTTTCCTTGAATCCTTATCAAAGTAAAGTAAAGAACATGCTCCAAGTGATTAACTTCTCAAATTTTATGTTTTGATGAAGGAATTGAATTATTGTGATTATGTGAAATTGTGGGTTTATGATATTAATTATGAGAATAATGGAAATTATGATTGAACCATGTTAGAAAGCATGAATTATGATTGAGTAAGTGTTTAATTTTAAATAGAAGAAACAAAATCCCTTTCCCCCTTTAGAGGTTTCGGCTAAAGAGGAAGATTTGAAAGATTTAAGGTTTTAATGCAATTGTTTTGAAATTGTGGGAAAATATAGGTTTATAAATGTTAATAGATGAAATAAGAAAGGATTTTTCAAAGAGAGAAGAAAAGTCCTCACTTTCTTCTTTGAAACGAATTTCGGCTATGAAAAAGAAAATTGGGACAATTGAGTTTTAATAAAATTGTTTATAAATCTTATCAAATTGTAGATAATTGATGTTGATGGGTTAATTGAATAATGATTTTTATAAGAATGGAGAAAAACTCTCACCTTCTTTTCTTATTGAAGTTCGGCAATGACACACATAAAAAAAAAGGAGAAAAGGGAAAAAAGTTTTGATTTGGACTTCGTTAATTTAGGAGGGTGGTTTTAGACAAATCGAGTAAATCGTTGGAGAATTCGGGGACTTATATCGATAAAAAAAAATTAAAAAGGGGATTTTATCCTTCTTGATTTAAAAGTTTAATTAACTTATTTGAGGGTGTTAGATTTAATCAAGAAATATGTAATTAGTATTATAATTGTATTGGTTCAAATGAATTAGCAATGACATGGTAAATTGTGTTGGTACAGATGAGGCCACAGGATCTAATCTACAAGGGACCTCGTCGCGCACACAAGCACTAGGTAGGTGTTCAACGCTTTAAAGTAACTTAATAGCTTATTTGAAATTATTGTAGAAGGAATTTTCTTAGATAGTAATTTTAATGCCCTGTTGAATAGGCAAATTCAAAAGATTATTTTCTGGTTAATGGAAATAATGCCCAGATAGATGGGTGCATGAAGATAATGATTTCCTGGTTAAGGGAAATTGTATCTTGACGAATGGGTAAGTTAAAAGAATTTAACTCCCTGGTTAATGAGATAAATACTCGGTGTAATGGATAATTGTAGAATTTAATTGATTTAAATTAAAGTTAACTATGTGGGTTTGTTAGAGATACTCTTGGTATTTTCGTAAATTTATTTCTATTCGGAAATTATATTAAGAATTGATGAAATTATTGAATTACTAAAGATAATATATTTCATTTAAAGATGTGGGAATTACATTAATGCACATAAATAAGTAGTCCTTAATTATTTGTTTATCGTAATGTATAATTTTAATCATGCTTAATATGATTATGTTTTTAGGTACCCTCAAATTGAAAAGTGATGTATGGATGGATAATTTTGTTAAGTAATTGATGTTATTGGAAGAACCAATATTTTGTTGTAATATACTTTTGTGTTTAAGAATTATAATATTTAACTTAATTACTTATACATGATGTAATGCATGCTATGAATTAATTGACTTTAAATAATCGTTTTATAGAATATGGAAATGAGAATTTGATATTATGGTTGAGTTTTAAAGGTTCAGATGATGGGATAATTATTTTGATTGATGTTTATAGGTTGAGAATATTGAGTCGATAACTTGGTATAAAAAAATATAAAAGAAACCTTTTTGAAATTTCGGTTATATATATATATATATATATATATTCAACTATTACACTACAATTTTTTAGTTATAGTCTAGATTTCAGTGTGTCAATCCTTTCCTTTAGAAATATTTACCAGTAAACACACTTGTCAAAGAGTTCAGATTTCTCCTGTCATTTTTGTTAAGTGGTTGCAATCCCTCAGCAATTAGACCACAGATGACATTCAACAAAAAGGTCAGGAAAATGAGAGTAAAATGGACACTGATTGTATAGCGAAAAATAACCTATGGGCAGACCACAGCGATATCCTGAAAAGTTAACCATGCATGCTTCAAGAAGATATGATGAAGGCTTCCAATGGCACATAATCCCCTGCACTTTTACTCATTCATTATATTTAAAAATGGATACCTTAGTCGTCATTTCTGCACTCACATGAGTCACCGCGCATGCTTATTTGTGATGAAAAATGATTTCTTGAGAATTATAAGAACAATACTATTACAGTACTTGGTGCTTTTTCAAAAACGATTACATTTGTTTATGGTAACAGTTAACACGACGTCCTTTACTTCGCATGGAAAAAAGTTCTTCCAGTGGGAGGATATGCGCTGTCAAAATTACTGTTTGTCACTTGCTTGGGGGGATGTTAAAGGAAACAAGGCAAGCAACTCTGGTTCAGTGTAACCAGGTTTAGACCGAGGTGATGGATGCAGGTAAAACCGCCTCTCTTTAATGGCTTTCTCTTCTTCCTCGTTATTTAAGTCAGATATTGCTGACTCTCCTCTGCTCTCCTGTTCTTGGATTGACAGTTTTGATAAAATGGTGGAAGGGGAGAACATGAACGAAGGGGTTCCTGCAGGACTTGGAAGAAGACTGTGATTACCCGATGTTGTTGGCGATGTACTAGGTTTGAAGTTAAGAGGGGGCTTCACTATCTCTAGCTTGGGCCTTAGGTTCTGCCTTCTTTCGTGGAGTTTAGGTGTTGATCTCTTTATGCCTGCAATCTTTGTTGCTGCTCCTGCTGTTCCTTCTGCTGCATCACCCTCTGATGAGCCTGTTAACCGCTGAACGACATCACGAAAGGCCTTTGTGTCTGTTTGCACAAATGTAGTAATAGGTTTACCACCGACTGTGCTCTGGCTTGGCGGCTTCTCCATTGATGCTTATCTCAATGTACAAGCTTGCTCCCAAGTCATTTAGGCTACGACCTGAAAAGGTTCAAATTTGTGAGCTGGAAGCCTCTCATTTATGGAACAAACACGCATGCGGTTAGGCAGAATTCATGCATCTAAAGAGTGACATCTATTACATCAAAGCATGTACATATATATATATTATTAGTGAAAGTGCCCATGAAATGTTTGGCAGCACCTTGGCTTGCCTAACTCCTTTCATTTTAGAGCAGTCAAAAGTATAAACTTTAACTAAAAGACGAAGGTAGGCTTTCATTGCAGTTGGATAGGAATTATATATACCATGCTTGAGTTACAATCCATAGACATGGAGCCATATTTTGGACGTGGCAATCACATTTGCCAATAACAAGTAGCGATGCCTTTTGCATGGTGTGTTTGCGTGTCTTGAGACACATTGTTATGGGTTCTGGCTTGGCTTTAGGCTTACCTATTTTCTTTTGACTCTTGAATGGTTACAGGCAAGTGTTAATCTCTCTCCCTTCCCAATTGCTATTGCTTCCTATCAGTCTCAAAATCATGATTTTGACCAGCATAATTCAAATTGAGTTCCTGTTTTATCCGGCTCGGGACCTAATGCAGAAGATGGGTCAGATTCTAAGGTAATTTGCTCCTTTATCTATAAAATTCTATTAAATTTAATGTAAGGAATTCACCCTTATAAGTTTTTTTTTTTAAAAAAAAAAGATATAATGTTAACTGGGGTTTGCATTGATGTTTCCCTCAACAGACTATGTAAATTTCCTGAAGGTTTTTCATATTCTGACCAGGAATAGGAGCATATAGGAAGAACAAAACTCATCTGTCGTAATCTGGCTGGCATAGTCTTGTTTTTCCTGCAGGGTGCCTAATATTGTTCTAATATCTATTTTCTGATGAAGCTTGACTCTCCTGCTCAAAACTATCAAATATAGCTAAGAAAAAGAGAGCTTGTTTTCTCTGCCAAAACATGAACAGTTAGTTTATACGGTATTTAGATTGTCTATCAATGCAACCATGAGATGCCATATCAAGAAATACTCAAATTCCAGTAACATGAATTTGGCATTTGAGCAGGTAAAAAGAAACCATACCTCACAGAACAGGCCTCTGATTCTTCAGTGATGCAAGGCGGTGAAAATCCAGCTACTTTCAGCAAGCAACCTTGGAGGAACAGGATTAAGGAATGGAAGAAGAGGCTGTATGTATGTATATAAAGTGATGAAAGGGAAGGAGAGAAGCTGAAGGAGACTAAATGCAAATGTACAACAAAAAAAGAAGCCAAGGCTGTTTGTTTGACTCACACTCGACAATCCAGTTAGGACAAACAAAGGGTAGCCTCAAAATACTTGCTAGGAATGGATTTATTCATCACAGCTTCCTAAAAAAACTCCCTGTTTTTTAGAGAAATGGTAATGGCATTGACTGATAACTTAGAAACATTGACTTTTCGTTTCCTTTTTTTAGTTAGGCGTTACGTTGATAGTTGACTGCACCTTTTGTTGGATAATTTTTCCTATTCTTGTAAGATTATCAAGACTTGAGTTCTAGAGGGTGTAGGCAACAACAAGAAAAGGAATTGATGGATTAATTTGTTGAAACATCATTCACTAATTACTATTGGAATTAGATGCATAGATCATCAAGATCTGTCCTAACATCTATTTTTGAAAATTATGTCGCGATAAACATGAAATGATAGGTACGACCACCAATTTTTATGGAACAGTCAACAAAAAAAGCCTCCCCTCATCCCCCCCCCCCCAACATTTTTAAATTATGGGGTAGCTTCTGTTTTTTTTTTTTATGTTTTAAAAAGTATATTTTAATTGAAAAAATATTAATTTAATAATTTTTAGTGTTTTTTTATAATTTTGATATGCTAATATTAATAATAATAAAAAATTATTTTAATATATTTTTAGATAAAAGTTACTTTTAAAAATCATCTTATATTAAAATACCGAACACATGCATTTATTAATATGGGCTTTTCTTGCCTTTTCTTTTAATCTTGTTTTTCAAGTGTTCAAATTTCTTTGAATCTTGTATTTCAAGTGTTCAAGTTTTTTTCAAACACAAAGTATTCAAATGTTCAAATTCAAGACTTTTTTAAACACACTCAAGTATTTAATATGATCAAGAATGAGGTTTTTTTATTGTTAGAATAATAGGTAATCATACATTCACTTCAATATTCCCTTCTTTAGAGTTTACGAAATTGATGGTTGATGATAGAAGGCCTTACACCTGCAAAACAATCCATTTTGATAAGATTTAGGGGCCCATTCGATGATAAAATCAATAACTTTTTAATGAGAGGATGCAATAAATGAGAGAATAAACTTTTAATTATAAGAAAGTTCCTAATTATGTATCATAAATGCTCTGAAAATAAGAGTATGAATATTTTAAGTAATAGGAAAAGTGTGAGTCATTTACTTGGATGGTTCAGGTGATATATATAATCTCTAAACTTTGTCACGTTACTTAAATGAAGGGGTTGAAATGTCATCTTCTCACGATAACATTAATGAGAGATAAATATTCTTTACACAACATTAATGAGAGATAAATATCTCTTACACAATATTAATATTGATAGAAATATGGTAGGCCCTTAGAAGACTTTTATATATTTAGATATATAAAGAGATGATCATTATTTATTTTTAATATTTTATGTTAAAAGACACAAGAATAAACAAACAAATCATTGTGACCCAACATGAGACCTAAAAAGACTATCAACTCTATATATATTTAGACTTGAAATGATTTTAGATCTAATGATGTTGGTTATCAAACCTTGCTAGACCAACATGCATTTGGATTCAGCGCGTAGTTGAGCTTAAGGATGTTAGGTGCTAGACCCACATGCACTTGAGCATAGCTACGTGGCTGGACCTAAAAATATTGGGTCTGATATCTTGTTAGACCCACATGCATTTGGGCTCAGCGCGTAACTAAACTCAAGGATATTAGGTCTTGCACTTTATCAAACTCACATCACTTGAACTTAGTTGTAGCTGAACTTAAGGATATTGAGCCTGTAAATGAGCTACATCCACATCATCTTGTGTTATTACCATGCATTCACACACACACAAATAAATATAAAATACATTGATCCATCATTCACACTCACAAAAACAAGTAAATTGAGCAACCTTTTTATTTGTTAAATGAATTTAGACATTGAGTGGTTGTTTTAGCCACTCCTAGATTTTGTTAAATGAATGTTATGCTACTTTCATGTTAAAATTTCATGAATTCATTTGTTTTAAACACAAAGACTAGTAAAATTAATTATCAAAGTAATCTACAATAACATGATAAAATGAGTAATAAACTAATTTTTTTATTAGTATTAACTAGCAGTATTTATTTTAGTTTATATATATATAAACATGCATGTGTGTGTATTATTATTTCTTCTGATTATTCCTACCCTCGTGTGTGTGTGTGTGTGTGTGTGTGTGTGTGTGTGTGTGTGTGGGGTGAATTAAGAAACCATAAGATAATAACATTACTTAAAATTTAGAAAAATGTTTTATACATATATACATAAACATTGTATTTTCTCCCATGTCCAAGACTTTTTTTAAAAAAAAAAATTCTAGGTCTTATACATAAACTTAGCTTGCTTTTGAATTTGATATCTTAGTTTTAAATATTTCTGCTACTCAACAAATATCAGTTTTTTAGATTGAGATTCTCTCATATTGTTTTAAATATGATCTATCACAAGCTTTTCCAAAGAAATAAATGGTTAAGGTTTTTTTAAAAATTATTACTTTTTTAATAGAAAATCAAGAAAATAAAAAAGAAGTTAAAATAAAGCATTAATAAAAAAAAAAAAGCTTAATCTCACTTTTCTAGCATATTTTTGTAACTTTCAATAAGGTTTTAAAATATTTATTAATGATGCTATATATGCTCTCCCTCCACATGACATAATGCATTAAACTAGAATACACACACACACACACACTTTACACTCTCTCTAGATTTTAAATAAACTCTTACAGATTAGTAGGTTTTCTAGTGGCCATAATATTAGGTGACAACTCCTGAACCCTTCAAATCATAATTTCATGATTAATCCCAACATATCTAAAACCCTTTCAATCTAGGAAAGAGACCCGTCATTTGGTGTCGTGCACGCCACGATAACATTCATGGATTGGACTAGAAAAATAATGGGCTGAAAGAAATAATTCTTCATGGACTAAACCCAAGTCTAAATTTTAGTTGGCAAAAAAAAATATTTTGTTTCCCAAAATATTATTTTACAATAAACTCAAACCTAAGCCCAAGTCAAGCCTGGCATGTGTGGAGAGAGGGTTTAAGCCCAAAGCCCACTTTGCCTATGATTTCTCTCTTCTGAAAGCTTGGGTGCCATTTGGGCCCCATTTTTAGTTTTCAACTACCCACTTTATAAATACTAGAAAAGTATTGTTTCTTTCTAATGTGGGATAGATTTCTTTATAAGGTTTTGGGTTTCACAAAAACATGTCAACCATAGGTTTTTTAAGATCAAATTTTTATTCACCCATAATTTGTTTAAATCATATTAATGTTCTATGTTAAAGAGCATATGTTGAGATTAAATCTCAATAAAGTTTTAATCCCAAAAGTGAGTAGATCTCAATTTTAATTTAGTCTCAAATATGTCCATTAACCATGTTCTTTAAACAAATTTTCAACGGTTCCCTACATGACTGGAAATTGTTTCACCAGTTTTGAAATGACTCAAAAATTTGTTGAGAGATACTGATTTGATATATCACTATATCATGATAGGTAGTTTTTGTCTTTGAACTTTTCTTAGTGAATCACTATTGAATTTACTGGCTAAATAGCGAATACAATGTCTTGAACTATTCAAATGTTATATTAATCAACACAATAGTACTTATATAGTTCTCTACCTAGAGATTTTCTTTGGTTATCACTGTTGTGTTTATTTTATCCCCTAAATAACTCTTGGATTCATGAGTGTTTTATAGAATTCAACATTTATCAAAATTCTTAAATAAACTATCACATTTCTTACTTATATAGATAATATTTTATTAAAAGTATACTCTCCTCGATGTACCAAGATATGAAAATCATTAAGAGCACAACTCATCATTTATTATGTTGAATTTATTACTTATTTCATCATAGAAATAGATATAAAATAATAATTTTCTAGTGCTACCGAGAATATTAAATGACTTAGTTTTACATTTGAATATAGATCTTTGAATCTCCAATCAACTTGGTGTGGTTACCATTATTACATTCTTTTAAGTTTAAAGGCTTTAAGCTCATTTCCCTCGATGAATTATACACAAGTTCTCTTGATAGATCTTTAGTTAAGGGATCCATAATATTTTTATTTGACTTTACGTTGTCAATTGAAACAATTCGATTTGAGAGCAAGTGTTTAACAATATTATATCTTTGATATATATGTCTAGATTTACCATTATACATACTACTTTGTGCCCTTCCAATCGCTGACTCATTATCGTAATGAACACAAATAATTAGCACTAGTTTTGGCCAACATGGAATGTCCTCTTAGAAATTCCAAATTCATTCAGCTTCCTCTCTAACTTTATCAAGAGCAATAAACTTTGATTCCATTGTGGATCTTGTGATACATGTTTACTTAGAGGATTTCCATAACACAGCTGCTTCGCCAAGTATGAAGACATATCTATTTATGGATTTTGAATCCTTAGTGTCGGATATCTAATTAGCATTACTATACACTTCTAGTATTAATAGGTAACCAGTTTAGTGTAGCCTATAGTCCAAGGAGTACGTCAAATACTTGGATTACTTGTAAATCTACTCAATTTACTAACCAAGTAAGCAATGTCAGGCCTTATGTAGTTTATAATGTACATTAGGCTTCTAATTATTCAAGAATATTCCAATTGGTTTATTCATTTACCTCTATTCTTGGACAGATATACACTTATATCTATTGATGTGTTAACAGTACTATTTTCACATTTAGAAAATTTATCGAGAATGCTCTAAACATAATAAGGTGAGAGAACAATACCAATCAATCAGATGTCCTATAAGTTTTTATTTCTGGTATGACATCTGCAACACCCAAGTCTTTTATGTCAAACATGTTAGTTAATATTTTCTTAGTAAACTTGATCATGTGACCATTGCTACCTAAAATTAGCATATTATTCATATACAGAAATATAATGATGTAATATTTATTTATGTTTTTCACATAAATATATTTATCAATTTCATTGATTTTGAACTCATTTGGCAACATCACCTTGTCAAATTTTGTATGCTATTGTTTAGGTGTTTGTCTTAAAATATATAATGATTTGACAAACTGATAAACTTTCTTTTCTTGCCCATTAATAACAAACCTCTCAAATTCTTCCATGTAAACTTTCTCATCAAGATCACCATATAAAAAAGTTTTTTTTACATCCATTTGATATATTTCAAGCTTGTTAATAGCTACAATGACTATTAAAGTTTGTATAGAACTTATTCTTAACACAGATGAATATGTGTCAAAATATTTCACACCTTCTTATTGTCTAAAACTTTTAACAACAAGTCTAGCTTTATATTCGTTAATGATGCCGTCAGCATTCATCTTCCTTTTGAAGATCTACTTATAGCCTAATAGTTTACATCCGGGAGGAAAATCCACTAGTTTCCATGTATTTATAATATATTCAATTTGACTATTGACTATCTTTTTTTAATAGCAAGCTTCTGGACAGGACATCATCTCGGATTAAGTTTGAGGTTTATTTTCTAACAAATTTGTTAAAAAATCAAAACAAAATATTTTGGTCATTTTTCCTCTTTACTCTTTCTACAATCAACTTCATCATCTTCTGATTAATGATGATTACTTGAACTAGCCTAATTCATTCTTTTAAGTTAATGATTTTCTTGTACTTACTTCCATAAAAACACATCTTCAAAGAATGTAGCATTTCTTGATTCCATAATAGTATTAGGATGAATATCATCAATACTTAACTGTGTATAAAAATCGATATGCACTACTATTATATACATACTCAATAAATATATAATTCACAGTTTTATGTCTTATCTTGACCTTTTTAAGATCAAGTATTTCTACATTTTCATGACACTCCCACACTTTGAGGTATTTATATGAAGCTCTTCTACTTTTCACAATTTATACGATGTCTTTTTTTAACTTTTTTATGGGGTACGTGGTTAAGTATATAATTGGTAGTTAGAACTGCTTCCCCCTACAACTTCTAAGGTGTTTTTGAACTTATTAATATGGCACTTATTATTTCTTTTAATGTTCGATTCATAAGTTTCACAACACTATTTTATTATGATGAATAATGAGAAGTAGTTTGGTGGATAATACCATTTTAGAAACATAATTCATCAAATGGTGCTTCATATTCTCCACATCCATAAATTATTATTACTTTTATCTTCTTATTAAGTTGATTATCAACATCATGCTTATAGTGTTTAAACATTTCAAGAGCTTCATTTTTTTCTGCTAAGCAAATAAGTATATCAATACCTTGTGCAATCTTCTATAAAAGTAATATAATAGTTTTTTACCTCTAATTTGCACAAACTTTAAATCACCAATATCTAAGTGAATTAAGTCTAGAGGTTCACTACTTTTTTCATTTATTTGAAAAGAAGGTTTTGTGAATTTTTATTTTACATAAATTTCAAACTTATGTTTTTTTTCTTGAAAATCATAATTTGTAATAATTCATGGTTTATTAACATTTGCATAAAATTATAATGCATATGACATAACCTATCATGTCACACATCACAAGACTAAAGCAAATAAGAAGGAGAGACAATCTTATTATTATTTTCATAATTGATTGTATTGGTCATTACATTCATTTTAAAAAGATCATAAAAAAGATACCCATTTTCTAAAAATATACCACTCTTAGAGAGTATAAATTTATCACTCTAAAAAACCATATTAAAACCATTTTCTTCTTAATAATAAGTTAGACATTAAGTTTTTTCTAATATCAGCAGCATACAGTATATCGTTGAGGGTAAGAAGCTTTTCAGATATCATTTTCAGTATGACCTTTCCAACACTTAGTACCTTGGTGGTTAATGAGTTCTTCATGTATAGGTTTTCTCCATCCATTTTTTTTTCTAAGTTAGAAACATCCTCTTGTCATTGCATACATGACATGTAGTAACAATGGCAACCCATAACTTCTTAGAATTGTTGATTAGGTTGACTTCAAAAACAAAATAAGACAAGTTTATTTCTGAAAATGTATTAGTAAAGTGATCGACATTAGTGACAATGGCTTCATCAATTCTTTTCTAAGGGTTTTCTTTCTCACCCTTGTTTTTTTTTTTTTTTTGCAATCTTTAAGTAGATGCTTAGTCTTACTTTAGATAAAACATTTGCCATTGAATTTCTTGACAATTCCTTTCCCTTTCACAGCAAGCTTTTTTTTATTATTTTTATTGTAGGACTTTACCGCTTATTCCATAACATTTGTTTTTTGGGCTCTAGAAGAGTTAGCTATCTTTTCTGACAACTTATTGCCAAATTTTATCCTCAACCTCAAAATAAGATCTTCAATTTCCATCTTCTTAGGCTTATATTTAAGATAATTCTTAAAATGTTTACAATATAATGTTAATTTTTCAATGATTGCATCCACTTGAAATGACTCACTTAGAGACATACATTTATTGTGTATATCATGCTAGACGAGTTGAAAATCTTGAACTTGGCTCATTACGATGCTTAAATTAATCATCTTAAAATTAAAAAAATTTCTGATTATGAATTTCTTCATACTAGCACCTTCAACTTTGTACTTTTTATTTAAAGCTTCTCATAGTGCTTATATACTATTTATAGAACTATACACATCATATAGTGCATTGTCTAAGTCATTCAAGATGTAGTTCTTACATATGAAATCAATGTGATTTCATACATCCTCAGCCAAGAACTTTGTCAAGTTCAAGGTGGTTAGATAGAACAACATCTTTTGTTGTCACCTCTTAAAGTTCAATTCATTAAACTTTTCAGGTTTCTTACCTTACACCATAGAAGGTGATGGTGTAATCTTCATTACCAAATTAGTACTTGGCAAACAATATTGGTTGGCACAACCAAATCTTGAGTAGAATGAGTATAAGACATGATATAATCTATATAAATAATAGGCAATAATATTTATAAATAAATATTTTGGCACCACAATAAACAAGTAATATAAAAAAATTATAATAAAACAACTTAATAAATAAAAATATTTAAACATGCAAGATAAAATCAACATATTAAAGCTTAAGTTCTTCTTAACATGCATCGTATCATTATCATTATAAAATATTTGAGCTTGTTAAGCAAAAAACATGATCATATAAGCAATATATCATAACCAAAATAATAATTCACTTATTGAAAAACATAAATCAATAAAATATATGACATGCATTGAAACATCCAAATTGCATGAAAACAATTTTAGAAGATAAACTATAATTTTAAAACAAAAATAATTCTAAAAACATATTTCATAATTAATCTATATTTTTTTCCACAAGATAAATTAAACAAAATCTAATATACAAATAAAGCTTTAAGATTGTTTTTCAGATTTGTAAATATATTAAATTAGCGAACAAAGATGTTTAGCTTATCATAATAAAAGCATAAAAAACATAAAACTCATGAAAAACATGTTTTCAATATAAATATATACTTACAGCTCATATAAAATCAAAGACCTATTAATAATAAAAATAATTATGCTTTAATTAAAATAAATTAAATCATTTACTTGTTTAACAACTTTAAGATTAAAAAAAAAAAAACTTTTATTTCCGTCATTGATGAGACATTTATACTAATAATAAATTCGACGAGGTGTGGTTGTGCTTCAATGAATTGTATCTCACACCCCATCCCATCCCCAAACACACGGTATCCCCCAAAACATAAACTCATTTACAGGTAAGGATCATATCTGTTAGAAAGAGAATAGGCGAAATGGATTTGGAATCTGTGAGGAGATACATGGAGAAAGGAGGACATGAAGATGACAAGAAAGCATCAAAAATTGAAGAAATGCCACTCAGATTCTTTGAAAAATTCGTAATGGAAGGCCTTCATATTGATCTCATCGAACCTGGGCGTGTTGTTTGCTCCATGAAAGTCCCTCCTCGTCTTCTGGTAAACATTTCAAACCTCAAACTCTGTGCTTTATTGCTATCAACTTATTCAAATGCATAATCAAGGATCTCAAGATGACTCCTTTGGATTCTTGGGATAACTTCCACGGCGGACTATTGTTTTCCCTTGATTGGTTTTGACAACAGAACTAAGGCAAATTAGAGAAATGGTTGGATTACCCTCCACTTAGTTTGGTCGTTCAGATAACTCATGATGACCAAGAGAAAGTTGAGATTTTTTTTATGTCTGCTCTTTAGTTAGGATTTTTTTTGAAGTAATTTTCTTTATATTCTGTGATTTGAGATAAAATACTGAAAAAGTTCTTAAATTTGTTCCATAATTTTAAGCCAAACAATGATTGAATCATTTTGGTTTTAAAGGGTGTTGCTGATTATTGGGGTTTTGCATGATGGCTTATTGTGAAGAACGGTGGCGATTGCTTGCATGCTGGGGCTACAGCAATGCTGGTTGATGTGGTAGGGTCAGCTGCACTGGTCGCAGCAGGAGTGTTCTTAACAGGAGTTTCTGTGGAAATTAATGTTTCATACTTGGATGCTGCTTATGCTGACGTGGGTATCATTCCCTCCTTTCTATTTTTAGATTCTCGTTTCTTTGTGTTAATTTTATTTCTTCAATACAATTGATAGCACAATTCCAACCATAATTTCTTGAATATTTGACAGAGTGGATAAGGAAATCTTTTTCAAATCAAAGAATTGTTAAATGCATTTTTTTATGGTTAAACATGTTGACTTACCTATGTCTGTTGTTTCTTTTGGTAACGGTGTCAATACTAGGCCTAATTGATGAAGAATTTGATTCATATTGCTATCAATTTTATCTGAAACCCTATCGAACTTAGATGTAGCAAGCCTTATTGTAGATTTCTAAGTTTTGAGGTTGCTTGCGTTTAATTGCAGCTGCCATCACATGAGTTCTGTCACTGTCAACTCACTTTGGAGTATGATAAGTTGAAGTTGGAAATTGTATTGAAGTTTTTTGTGCAATGTTTTCTTTATTTGATTAGATGAACTATTAGGTCCCTTCTGTTTGTTGACGAGCAAGAAGTTTTGGTCAAGATGGAGTAAGGGAATCTATGATTTGTAGAACAATAAGATGGAGTAAAATAAATCTCAAAGCTGATATGTAGTGTTTGTTAAGTAATATTTATCTAGTTTTATTTATTAAGGGTGGAATAGTATTTTCAGTTTAATCTATATATAATTCCTTTGTATTTAGGTTAATTTAAGCACTCATAATAAACATATTATTGAGAATTCTAGCCTCCTTTTATGTTTGATCTGAATTACTTTAACATGGTATCAGAGCCTAGTTGATCGAACCTTTGGCTTGTTAATTTTATGGAACTTGCTGCCCTTATAGAAATCATGTTCACCAATGTCAAAGCCACTGCTCGTATCAAAATCGTTGTCATCATCCACTTCATTCCCTGTAGGATATTCCAGCACGCTCAATGCATTCCTTTGAAGCTTAACTTCAGATCCATTTTTCAAAACATCAGACATGAGTTGTTTGACCTATTAAAAGATGGAGGATGAAGATCAGGTTTTGTGCTTGCGGCTGAAGAATTAATATCTGAAACTTTATTTTAGATTCTTCAGCTTCTGCAATTTGTTCTGTCTCTGCAATTGTTTTGGTATTTCGTCTTCTCTTCAGTCTCTACAATTTGGTATTTGAGTTAAGTTTCTGCAAAATCTGGTATTTCGACTTTCCTTCAGCTTCTGTCATGGCATTTACTACCAAAGAGATTGTTTGGTTATGTTGGTTACTTGCTGATATGAGAGTTTTCTTTTTTCATCCTACTCCTATGAATTGTGACAACCAGAGTTCTATTCAGATTGCTCAAAACTCGATTTTTATGAGCGAACTAAGCACATTGAGATCAATTGTCATTTTACTCGTCATCATCTCAAGCATGGCACCATTACTTTGCCTTTTGTTCATTCTTCCTTTCAGATTGCAGATTTCTTTACCAAGACACGTTCCATATCTCGTATTTGTTTTCGAGTTGGCAAACTCTCGATGCTTGTAAATGCCGCATCATGAGTTTGAGGGGAGATGTTAAGTAATATTTATCCAGTTTTATTTATTAAGGGTAGAATAGTATTTTTAGTTTAACCTATATATAATTCCTTTATATTTAAGTTAATTTAAACACTCATAATAAATATATTATTGAGAATTCTTTTATGTTTGATCTGAATTACTTTAACAGTGTTGATTCCATTCATCATAGCAGCTGTGTATATGTGTGGATGTTCCATCGTACATGTAAAAATTACTGAATCATAAACAACATTTGACTTACCAGTCATACGAAGTTTTCTGTTTCTGTTCATTCAGGAAGAAATCGAGATTGAAGCCAGGGTTCTACGTGCAGGCAAAGCTGTTGGATCTGCGAGTGTTGATTTCAGGAAGAAAAAGAGTGGGGCAATTATTGCTCAAGGGCGTCATACCAACTACCTTCCTATTTCTAGTAAAATGTAAACGGCTTGCAAGTCTTTCGTGGTAGTTCGTTCTCGAGAACCAATAACGCATCAAACACTGCACATTCTCTGATAAAAATATTTGTGAGATGAGTTGAATGATGGAGAGTTTGACACTCTGACAGCCATGCTGAGCAGTAAATTTGGTTGCCCTCCTCGCATATTGTTGCAGCTCCTTTTCCGAATTTCTCCTGGAGTGAATTCAAGACAGCATTTTCTATGCAATGCAATGATTTTATTTCATAAATTAATGAACTGAAATATAATGTCGATTGTGTTTAGCCTACTCATCAGATATTGGACAAGGAAAACAGTTTAGAACATCTTCTACCTATGATTTATCCACAGTATAGTTGGCTTTAACCTTACCTGCCTTGAGTACCGTTGCAGAGTCTATGATGCACAACACCTGATGAGAAATGGTTCCCTTTGTAGCATTTTGAATGTTCTTGCTGCAGCAAGCAGCAAGCAGCAAGAAGGTGATTTGAGAGGGTCTTCACTCCTAAGGCTGGCAAAGTAAACTTCTTAATTATAAATTGCGGGGAATTTTATTTTGTTAAAGATCCCTTAATTTCTCTGAAATCTTGGCACCAACTTGTAAATACATCACCGAAGCATATCTTGTAGCATTTTGGTTACTGTTTTGATAAAAAAAAAAAAAAACAGAGATAATTAAGATAAAGAGGATATGTTTTCTATATTTTTTTTTATTTTAAAAGCTTAGAAACTCACTCTAAAATTATCACAAATTTATTTTTTTTTTTTTTCGTTAAATAAGTTGTAATAATACTTTGCAATTTCAATTTCAGCCTTGCATTTGAAGCTAAGAATATTTAAGACCCTCAAGAACAGTTAACAAACTATGTTAAAAGCACATATGGTCTGCACAAAGATTTAGGAAAGAAAAAATAAATTATTAACTTGATAAAAGAAAAGGTATATGATTAATAGGAAAGAAATAAAAACAAATTAATTGAAATTTACTTGCATTATATAAAATTAATTACAATAATAAAAAAATTCACCATGAACAAACTCATCTAATTGAGTCTATTTAGTTATGTTAATCGGGTCATCAATAATATAATTTTAACTTTTCCTTTACCATATATTTGGTATTTTCCATTAATTAACAAAAACAATTATGCCAAACAATATAATTTTGGAATCCTAAAAATACAAAAAAAATAATAATAGGGAAAAACCAAGAAGTTAAAAAGGAATATTTATATTAGAATGATTTTTTAAAAAATGTTTAGGCCTAGAAAACTCAACTTTATTCATGAACATATGTTTTTATTTTTACCTTGCACGTCATATATATCATATTAGCATGATACATTTAAAAGAATTTAATTAAAAAAATTAATTTATATCCTAAAAAGAAAGAAACCACCTTAACCACTAAATCAATATCTAAAGTTGTTGTTATTGAATTGTGATGAAAGTTATCAAAAATATTTTTTTGACACAAAACGAAAAATACAATATAAACTCGGATTGTAAACTCAAATCGTAAAATTATAAAATCATAAGTAATTTTTTTAACTAATTATATATTGATAATTCTAGCCATGAAATTAATTTACATTAAAATCTAATAAAATCAGTCAAAAATATTATAATTAATGAGTGATCTAAATAAAATGAGAGAGAGATATATGGTATGAATCAATAAATTAATGACATCGAGAAATAAAAAATCTCAGAACAAAATTTCTCAATACAGGGGAATCATTGAAAGGTAGGAAGCGCACATAGATCTAGTGACAACCTGGTTGTTCCCATCACAATAAATCTTGATAGACCCCTTTTGAGTTGCAAGCTAATGAGTTTAAATTAGTAATTAACTAACACAAATTTAATAATGAAATAAACCCCTAAACAATGTCTAATGCACTAGAAAAAAATCAAATTAAAATCAAATAAATAAATAAAATAGAATAATAAAAAAATTCTTCATGTTAAAATTCTTCCATGTAACCTGAATCTCTAATTTTTTCATATTCTTAGCAAATTTGAGTCATGATTTCAAACATGTCGTTTTTTTCTAATTTCAAACATGTCGTTCTCTCTCGTTTGGATGAATTATTGGGCCTACGATATATAGTTGGAAAGTTTCAGAAGTCTAGTTTCTATCCCAACTTTAATTGAAGCAAAATTCCACCGGTAGCTTTAGATATGCTCCAAACAGTACACGAAGGTCTTATTTGACATATTTGATAATGTTAATTTACTAATTTTGATCCTCTGAAATATTATATTCTCTAACTCAACTTAACTTGAAAATTTACCACAATATATTTTCATATATCTAATATTTTCCTATAAAATTTCAGTTATATTCAATATACGGTTTGAAAGATATGTTCAATCTCGTAAAACTAGTCAGCAGACATTTTAAGGTTAAATTTGGACCTGACTTGGTTCATATCACAAATTTAGTAAACTTGTAAAATGAAACCGAGTTTACCGATTTTATCTATTTTGCGTGAGTTAAGTCTGATTTTTTTAATTTCGAGTTTTTAGTCTGATTTAGTATATTAGATATATATTAACTCATAAAATTATAAGATTTTATGACTTGTTATTTTAATAATCATTGTGATCATTCAAGGTTTAAATAAAAGATAAGATAATAGCCATATAGATTTCGTTTATTCCCCCATGTATTCCGTCTCTTTCTTTTCCAAGGAAAAAATAAATAAATAATAATTCATGATCACATAGAAAAAAGTGAAGCAATTAATTATGTTTCTTTAGTATTTATGTGGGATTGGGAAGATAATGATTGGTGCTAACAGTTTAATTGACAATAAAAGGTATTAAAATTGATTTTTTTACAGAAACAGTCGAACTCTTTTTTTATTTTATGAGAGAATTAAAATTGAAGTTGTTGGTAATTTTCTCAAACTAGGAAAAAATCATGATACAATTCATAATTTTATAAATTTTAAAATTAATAATCATATAAATTTACAAAAACTCTAAATAAACCCGATACCTCTCATGTCTTGTAATCTTGTTATGATGGGTCAGCGGGAAGGGACAAAACAGTAGAGTATTACTTTGCGTCTTTGCCCGTCACTCTTTCAACAAACATACCTTTGTCTGAGACGAGTCGGAAAGGGAAGAAAGAAAAATGGATTTGGAATCAGTGAAGAGATACTTACAGACAGGAGGATATGAAGAAGACAAGAATGCATCAATCATTGAAAAAATGCCTCTCAGATTCTTTGAAAGATTTATAATGCAAGGCCTTCATATTGATCTCATTGAACCTGGGCGTGTTGTTTGCTCCATGAAAGTCCCTCCTCGTCTTCTGGTAATCACTACAAACCCCAAATCTCTCTGTTTTTATGTTGTTTTCTGATTCAAATACATAATCAAGGATTTAAAGATGATCCATTTGGGCTCCTGGGATAACCATCATAGATGAATACTGTATGCCCATGCTTGGTTTCGACAAGAACTTGGAAAATGGAAATCAAACAATTACCCAGTTCCTGTTTTTTGTTTTTCTTGTGTATTAGCAATTGAATGGTTGAATTACTCTCCTTTTAGTTTGGTTGCTGAGATTAGTCATGAAAACAAGAGAAAGTTCAAGTCTTTTGTTGGTTGTTTTCAATTAGGATTCTCTTTGGAAGTGATTAGCTAATATCAGAAAAAAGTAAGGGAATTTTCTTCCAAAATCTAAGCTAAAGAATGCTTTAATACTTTAGGTCTTAAATGGTGTTACTGATTATTTGGTGTTTTGTTTGATTGCTTATTTCTAAGAATGGTGGCAATTTCTTGCACGGTGGGGCTACAGCCACGTTGGTCGACTTGGTAGGATCTGCTGCAATATTCACAGTTGGAGCTCCAGCAACTGGAGTTTCTGTAGAAATCAATGTTTCATACTTGGATGCTGCTTTTGCTGATGTGGGTATCAGTCCTCCTTTCTCTTATATTTTGTTCCTTGCGCGTGTTTTTTTAAATGCCCTGATAGAATGATTCCTAACCTGTTTGTCTCAGGGTTGAAACTGTCTTGAATATACGATAGAGTGAAAAAGGAAATATTTTTCCAATATATTGTTATGTGCATTAATCAGGTGTTATGCTAAACTTAGTTAACTTTGGTGCCTTAGAAGTATCCAATAAGCTGCCGGTGGAGTGTTTGTTTTTGTAATTCTCCCCCTCCCCTCCTACAGAAATAGTTTTCCAAGTATGGCCTTGGAAAAAAGATATCAAATTATGTCCCATCTATTCGTGCTTTAATCAGGTGCTGTTTCTGTCTGCTTTAATTGGGTGCCCTTTCTGTTTGACCATAAGGTTCACTTTTGTTTGATTAACAGTGTTGGTCTTAAATGTTATAGATTTATGCGTTTGGTTTCATCTGTATACAATATAGATTCTTGTACTGTGCTATAATAAAGGCATGGATTATTCAGCTGTTTCACCAAATGTTACTAATAGTAGCTTCAATGAAGATAAGTTTCCCGTGTTCAGCATACCTTTGGTGGGGACTTCTTTCTATTAACTAGTTTATGAATCCTAGAAATAGAGGGAGCTGGATTTAGTCTATAGATGGTTGCTCATATTGTTTATGTTCTCAACTATCACTATCAATTGCTGGAAATGAAGATGTGAACCTCGTGATTCTATTGTCATGTAACTCACAACAAGATTGATAACAAATCCTGGAAAGGTGAAACATGTTTGATAGAAGTGTGACACAATGAAAACATGTCCCAAGACACCAGAACTATTGGAATAAGAATCCCCACCCTACAAATATTAATTCGCTAACGAGAAGTATAAAGAAGACGTGACGAAGCCAGTTATTCTTTAGTAAGTCAGTTTCTGTTTTTTAGAGAACCAAGAGAGAATTCTCACCCTCGTACACAAGACAAAGGTGCGGCAATTCTGAATTATTATTCAAAGAAAACGTATAGCTGAAACTTCGGTTACAATTGAGTTTTTATATGAGTAATAACCTAAGCTGAACCCTAGAATACCCAGGATATAGGCTGATGTGAAATCCACTTAAAAGCATACCCGAAGTTTAATTGAAATAAACCCAAATAATGTTAAACAAACCCAAAACATTTTAAAATTAAAATTAAAATAAAGGTTCTCTATGCTGCTGCAAATAACCAAAGAGAAATAAAAGTGACAAGTCTGATTTTCCTTGCTTAAAAGGTGTTATAGTCGAAATAAACCTTCATTGTATCTCTAGGAAGGGTTGCCACCTCTAGATGTCCCAAATAGACTAGGAAAATCTGATCTAAATATGGAATTAATTTTGTCGCCTCTTGCTTTTTTCTTGTAGAGCTAGGTTTTCTTGTAATACTTGGACAATAATAAATACAAAATATCTTTCTTTGTTGCTGTCTTATTAGTTTCCTTTCTAGATTAGGATAATCATTAAATAATCCTTTATTGGTGAAAATCCTAAAAATCAAGATTGGTGAGCCCAAATTGTTAGTATGTTTCTAGCTGAAAATCCTAAAAGTCACTCGCCAGGCTCATAAGATCTCCTTAGTAGAATAGGTTGGCTATAGTTCTAGAGTCTATAAAATACTGGATTGCTCCCACTTGCAAAGAATCAAAATGGCATGTATCAAGCTAAATTGCGGACACTTAATTTGTGTAGATGAGATGCGGATAATATTTGTATTTTGTAGATTTAATTTCTTTTCACTTATTGTTCCTTTCCTTTAATAAATGCTTTGCAGGTTAGCTGTCTCACTTGTAGACTCTGTTGAACGAGAAATTTTATGGTGCTCAGGGAGTAACTAGTAGAGCATCATACTAGTTACTCCCTAATATTTTTGAAGAAAAAAATAGATACAATTAGTAGAGAAATTCTAAGTGGAGATATTCTTATAACTTTTGGTGGATCATACATTTCATCTTCTCTTTTCTCTTTGTATCTATCTTTTTTTTCAAGATAAGTCCAAGGAGTCACTAATAGGATACCACTGGGTACTTCCCGAGCACCATAAAATTTTCCCTGCTGAACTTCTCTATTTTAGCCTTTACATGTTTATGTTGTGCAATTGACTCACTAAAGAGCATACCAAGTTAAAGTTGGAATGGGGCTACCCTCTTTTGAGCAATGCTTTGTTTATTAGATAGGATAGAACACTGGGTTTGCACTGTTTGTTGATGAACAAGAAGGTTTGGTATGTAGGACTAGCAAGAAGAACAAAATGAGTAGGGAAATCTGAAATTCTTAGCACGGTAAGAGGGAGTAAAATAAATCTCAGTATCAACGTTGATTCTGGGTGTTAATTTCATTCATCATAGCAGCTGTCTAGTCAATGGATTAGTGTATGCATGTCATGATGTGCCTCTGTACTTGTAAAATAACTTGAGCACAACGAATTGTGACTTATTATTCATTTGAAGTTTTCTATTTCTGTTCTTCCAGGAAGAAATCGAGATTGAAGCTAGGGTTCTTCGTGTGGGTAAAGCTGTTGGAGTTGTCAGTGTCGAGTTGAAGAAGAAAAAGACTGGGAAAATTATTGCTCAAGGGCGTCATACTAAGTACCTAGCTGTCCCTAGTAAAATGTAAATGACCTGCAAATTCTTAGCTTCTTCGTATTCCTTCACTGGAACCAATAATGTAACTGATAAATATTTGCAATTATATGTTGCACGATCATTACAATGATGCTTAGAATGCTGGATAAGATCTTTGTTGCTGCATATTGTCTGAACTTATAGTTTCCATACATCTTGGCAGCTTGTCATCTCTCGATAGATTGGATTTGTCAGGATAGTCAATCTACTTCCTGGAATTGACTGCCTTCCTAAGCTTAAGACTTTGGAAGTTACCAAATGCGTAAATCTGCTACTAGTCTCAGAATTTCCTCCAGCTTTAGAGGCATTTATCGTTCATCATTTATCTTACTAGAAGGGTGCCAAAATCTAATAGAAATTATCTTCGCAAACTGCCTCAATTTAACATGTAAATCTGAGAAAAGCCTTGTTCAGGTTCATTTTACGGCAAAAAAAGAAGGCAGATTCAGATATTGAGAAGTGGGATCATGACGTTGATGGCCAAGTTGGAACAGACATAGCAATGCCCCTGTAATCATCTGAAATTCCTGTTTAGCACGTTGAAACTCATTCATTTTGACCCTCCAAATAACGAACCTTTGTCCAGAGAGTCAGAAAGAGGAGGGGAAATGGATTTGGAATCATTAAAGGATGCTTAGAGAAAGGACGATATGAAGATGACAAAAATGAATCAACCATTGAAGGAATGCCTTTCAGTCAGATTCTTTGAAAAATTTATAATGCATGGCCTTCCTTGTTGATCCCGTTTAACCTGGGCTGCTGTTTTCTCCATGAAAGTCTCTCCTCATCTTCTGGTTCTGTTTTGATGTTATTAAGGATTTAAAGATGAGCCAATTGGATTCTTGAGATTGAAGACCACGATCGAGTAGTGTCTGCCCATGTTTGTTTTTTACTAGAAAACTAGGCGGATCAGCTAGAGATAATGGAAATTAAACAATTACTTTTTTTAATCTTTTGTGTATCAACAATTGTAATGATCGAAATGTATTCTACTTAGTTTATTTGTTGAGATAACTCATGAAAACAAGTGAAAGTTGAAATCTTTTGTAGTGTGCAATTGGGATTCTTTTTTAGAGCGAATACTTCTGAAAAAGCTTGTGAATGTCTTCCAAAATCTAAACTAATCAATGTTTTAAAATTGCTTTATGTCTTAAATGGTGTCAGTACTGCTTATTGAGGGGTTTTGTTTGATGGTTTGTTGTTAAGAAGCAGATAAATGACACGCTATGCGGTGGGCTAAATTAATCTTTTATCAATGCAAAAATGATGTTCATGCGAATATTAACTTTTTCAAAGAAATTAAAAAAAATCTGAGTTTTGTAACTAGAAGAGATTGCATGTGTTGCTATAGCAGTGACTTGAAAAGCAAACAAAATAAAATATTGTCAATCGAGCATTACATGTTTATTTTCATATAATTAATTTAATTTAATTAAAAAATCGTATTAAAAAAGTTAGATTCAACAAAAATCAGAAAAAAAATCTGAGTTAATCCTTGTTACTTTCAAAACCACAGAAAAATATCATAGAAAGTGAAAAAAAAATGTTTGTTGATGAAACTATAAAAAAAAAAACTTAAAAGGAGAAGAAAAAACAAAACAAGCTCGGGTGAACCTTCTAAACTTAGGTTAATCTCTCAAACTCGTATCTCATTAAATTGTAGACCTGAACTAAACTAAGAAGCTCAATATCCGTCAAATTAAATAATAAATGATGAAATTAATAAATTTAATTTAATTAAAAAATAAAATTCCTTTAAAAAAACCTAAATTTAATAAAGATTAAAAAAAAACACATGAGGCAACCCTTGTTATTTTAAAAAGAAAGATAAATCCCATTGACATTGAATAAAAAGAGTGTTGACAATGAAATCGCCAAAAAATAGAGCTTAAAAAAAATAAGCCCAAAAATAGAGCTTAAAAAAAAATAAGCTTAAGTTAACCTTGTAAACCTAGGTTAAACTCACAAACCTACAATTCATTAAATTCTCGATTCAAGCTTAATGTAGAAGCTCAACACCTAAAAAATTAAATGTTAGAAAATGAAATCAATTAATTTAGTTTAATTTTTTAAAAGAATTCCTTTAGAACAACTAATTTTAACAAAGACAAAAAAAAAACGACAACCCGTGTTATTTTCAAAATGCTAGAGGATGGGAAAAAAGCTTTAAAAAAAGAGAAGCTCACGTTATCTTCATAAACCAGAGTTAATCTCTTAAACCCGCAACCATTTAAATTTTAGACCTGAACTCAACCAAGAAGTTAAACCCTCGAGCAATTAAATATTAGAGAACGAAATAATAATCTAAAAATCAATCTAAAAAAATCTTGAAAGGTTAAAAAGTAGCAATAATTTAAAAAAAATAGATTTGATAGGCAAAAAACTCAAGAATGATAAAATTATATATAAAAAAATAAAACAATTGCACAAACCATCTCAAATAAAACAAACATAAATCAAAAGAATGACAACTAAATCTGACAATTGCAAAAAATCTATTGGGGATGAAATTGAAGAAAAATCCTTGATTTCATAAGTTATTCTAAATAAAAAAGATTATGATAAAGAGAATATGGATGGAATCTTAAAGATAACAAACCTTAAGGGCTAATTTAAATTTTTTTGAAGACCAACATGAAAATCAAGTAGAAAAGAGAAAAAAAAAAAGATCACACGCATCAAACCAGCCACCATTATTCCACCTACACTACTTCTATGTGGAGGGGATGCAGAGACACTTCGATCGCTGCCTTGGAAGTAAGGTTTTGGCCACCGAATAACGTTGCACACGCTATCCAAAACCCTTGGACACTGTTCACGCGCTTCTAGCTTTATTATTATTGTTGTTATTATTATTATTATTATTATTTATGAAATTACCATGTTTCTCCTAATGACACCTAATAACTATCAAATAACCAAATGTAAAAGACCAAAGAACCCTTAAAGCCAAGGTAAAGCTTTTTAAATTCCATGGGCAATGATGTAATTGAACTGTTTTAAAATTAAATCAAATACTAAAAAGCTCTTTGACCAAAGTTTATTGTTTTTTTGTTGTCAAGTGTAATTGAGTAATTACATTGTATAATAAAAATATTAAAAAAACAATTTAGTCTAGTTCTTTCATGTAATGACCAATAGGTCTTGTAAAAAAAATATCTAAACTCCTAAAATTAACCCAACTGATTTTGTTAACTAAGATCAAAATAGTAGTTTCACTGTGAACATTACATAGTGAAACACCGAGGTTTTTTTTGCTTTTGTTACAATGATGGCAATTTCTTGCAAGGAGGGGCTATAACCATGTTGGTCGACATGTTAGGATCAGCTGCCATATTAACAGTTGGAGCTCCACACACTAGAGTTTCTATGGAAATCAATGTCTCGTACTTGAATAGGGCGTGTCTTGAATACTTGCGAGAGTGAAATAGGAAATACCATTGCCAGTTTGTTTCATTTGGCAATGGTATGAACATGCACTTGGGACTAATTAATGGGAGAATTGATCCCATCAATTAAATTCTTTTACTATGCTGGCATGAATGTTCTGTTGTTTCACCTTTGATGAAGACTGTGTTAGCTAGTATTCCTAAATATGTTCAGAGGACTTTTGGCGGGCCTTTTTTCTATCAACTAGGCTATAGTATAAAATCCTACTAGAATTTTACACTTTGCGTGGTTGTTTGCCAGTTTAATGGAGTCTGTCATATTGTGTCTGTTCACAGAAGCAGTTCCTGGAAATATGTCTAAAAAAATAGTGATGTAAAAATATTTGAAGCTCTTGCGCAAAATGAATGATGGGACTTTTTCCAAATCTGGGAATGATTAGTGGAGAGACCTTGCTGGTTTGCTTGCAGTTGAGGTTCCTACTAAAAGGCTTGTCACTTGCCAGGGCTCTTAAAAGCTTCCTTTTGTAACAAGTTAAAGTTTTAAGAGTTTACAAAGCAACTACATGCTACTTTTATTTACAAAGAACCAAATACCTCTTATAAAATAGCTTGTATATTAGATAGATAAACAAAGAGAAATGTATCCCAAGTTGAAAAGTTAAGAGGTTTTGTTCAAAGAAGTAGCAAAAGACGATATTAGTGTTGGAATAATGGTGAACTCTTTGTTTTGGATTAATTATGTGGTATTTCTAATTCTATTGAATGAAATCATAATTCAAGTTTTTTTGTCGTCATGATTTCTTTAGAGCTTTGAAATGATTACGCTGAGGAGAGGTTTAAATCAAAAGATATCTTCTTTTATCCATGAAACATGGTACAACCAAATATTACAAGCTAAATGGGGGATTGTTATAAAATAAATTGTATATTAGGTAGATAAATCAGGAGAATTTTATCTCACTTTGAAAAGGTAATATGTTTTGTTGTGCTATATAATGTGAGGGACACCAAATCAATAGATTTGGATGTTGGAGGGAAGATTTGAAGAGAAAACCAATATATATATATATATATATATATGATGACGCTTAGCACTTGAGTATGTAAAATAAATAAGTTTTAATTAATTAATTATACATGACATCTCGTGTCAAATTATTTAGTTAATTTGACTAAAAAGTTGTCTTTTAAATTTTACAGACATATTTATTTAAAAAAGGTTGTCTTTTTAATTTATAAACACATTGATATGAAGGTTGTTATTTTCCTAATAAATATTATTTTGATACTTGCAAAAATCAATTAGAAAACAATCTTTTGATCTCACTATATTTCTTCTCAAACTCTCTTTTTATATTAGTTAGAAACAAAACAGAAATTCTTAATAAACTTAAAGAAGTTATTGTGTATAAATTTCAAGACTTTAATGTATCGCAAAGATATATTGCTTTAGCTATGCAGTAAATAAAACGGGAGCGAATAATACCTTAAAGATAGCGATCCTCACGCCTCAAAACTTGTTTGTTATACCTACTAACTTAACAACAGCACGTGTGAAGTTGAGTTTCGGAGTTTGAATTTTGTAGTTGAAGGTTTATGTTTCTGTTCATCGAGGAAGAAACAGGGATTAAAGTATCGGTGTGCCAGCAACATAAAGAGCAGAATAAATTAGAACAAGCTTGAATTCATTCCATCACCATATATAGTTTGTCCAATAAAAGAGCTTCAAGTTAACTCTTGTATAAAAAAAAGCAAGTGAAAATGCATAGCAAAATGAGAAAACAAAAAAGCAAAACTTGGTCAGGCCATTCATAATGATTAGTAATCAACAATTCCACTCAATTCCCTTGATTGAGCTCCACTTATGATGATAGTTACTCGAGGATTGTTAACATTGTGAAATAAAAATGCAAAAAGATAATTTAATCTTGTTATTTCATGTAATGACCAACGGGTCCTGTAAAAAAAATATCTCACTCCTAAAACAAACCCAACTGATTTTGTTAACAAAGAGCAAAATAGTAGTTTCGCTGTGAATATTACATAGTGAAACACCGAGTTTTTTTGGCTTTTGTTACAATGATGGCAATTTCTTGCAAGGAGGGGCTATAACCACGTTGGTCGACATGTTAGGATTAACAGTTGGAGCTCCACACACTAGAGTTTCTATGGAAATCAATGTCTCGTACTTGGATAGGGCATGTCTTGAATATCTGCGAGAGTGAAAAAGGAAATACCATTGCTAGTTTGTTTCTTTTGGTAATGGTATGAACATGCACTTGGGACTAATTAATGAGAGAATTGATCCCATCAATTAAATTCTTTTACTATGCTAGCATGAATATTATGTTGTTCCACCTTTGATGAAGACTGTGTTAGCTAGTATTCCTAGATATGTTCAGAGGACTTTTGGCGGGCCATTTTTCTATCAACTAGGCTATAGTACAGAATCCTACTAGAATTTTACACTTTGCGTGGTTGTTTGCCAGTTTAATGGAGTCTGCCATATTGTGTCTGTTCACACAAGCAGTTCCTGGAAATATGCTTAAAAAAATAGTTATGTAAAAATAAGTGAAACTCTTGCGCAAAATGAATGATGGGACTTTTTCTAAATCTGGGAACCTTGCTGGTTTACTTGCAGCTGAGGCTCCTACTAAAAGGCTTGTCACTTGCCGGGGCTCTTAAAAGCTTCCTGTTATAACATGTTAGAGTTTTAAGAGTCAAAGCTCCTACATGCTACTCTTATTTACAAAGAACCAACTATATAACTCTTATAAAATAGCTTGTGTATTAGACAGATAAACAAAAAGAACACTATCCCACGTTGAAAAGTTAAGAGATTTAGTTTAAGGAAGTAACACAAGATGATATTAGTGCTAAAATAATGGTGAACTTCTTTTAAATTAATGTTTGTTTAATATTTTCAATTCTATTAAATAAAATTCTGATTCAAGTTTGTTTGTCCTCATGATTTTTTTAGAGTTTTGAAATGGTTACACTGAGAAGATATTTAAATCAAAAGATATCTTTTTTTATCCATGAAATATGGTACAACCAAATATTATAAGCTAAATAAGGGATTGTTATAAAATAACTTGTATATTAGATAAATAAACCAAAAGAACTTTATCTCACTTTGAAAAAGTAAGATGTTTTGTTGTACCGTATAATATGAGGGACACCAAATAAAAAAATTTGGATGTTAGAGGGAAGATTGGAAGAGAAAGCCAATATATATAAATATATATATATATATATATATATATATATATATATATGATGACGACGACGATGACACTTAGCACTTAGTATGTAAAATAAATAAGTTTTAATTAATTAATTATGCTTGACATCTCGTGTCAAGTTATTTAGTTAATTTAACTAAAATGTTGTCTTTTGAATTTTACAGACATATTGATATGAAAAGGGTTGTCTTTTTAATCTATAGATACATTGGTGTGTCTTTAGATGGTTTTTTTTAATAGACAATTAATGATGAGATGGATTCATTATTATATAATAATACTTGGACTATTGTTGATTTGCCTCTAGGTTCCAAGGCAATTGGATATAAATGGGTTTTCAAAAGAAAATATAACAATGATGGATCAATTCAAATTTTTAAAGTAAGGTTAGTAGCCAAAGGCTTTAAACAAAAAAAGAAATATATTGTTTTGATACATATACTCTGATGACTCGTATAACATCTATAAGAGTACTTTTGGCTTTATCATCAACTATAATTTGTATTTACATTAAATGGATGTTAAGATAACTTTTTTCAAAGGTGAATTGGATAATAAGGTCTATATGGAACAACCAAAAGGTATTGTTTTACCAGAAAATGAGTAGAAAGTCTGTAAATTGATGAAATCTCTATATGGATTGAAACAAGCATCTAAGTAATGACATGAGAGATTCGATTATGTAATTTTAGAGTATAGTTTTAACCAGTTGATAAATGTATTTATTCTAAATTTACAAATTATTTTAGTGTGGCAGTATGTCTTTATATTTATGGATGACGTGCTTATTATTAGTACTAACATGAATGATGTCAATGATACGAAGAAATATCTAACCTCAAAGTTCAAAATAAAGGATTTAAATAAGGTAGATACAATTTTGAGTATCAAAATAAAAAAACACAATGGGAGGATTTGCTCTTTATCAATCTCATTATATTGAGAAAGTCTTAAACAAATTTAATTATTTGAATATCAAGGAAGCAAATACTTCATAAGATGTTTCCTTTAATGTAATAGAAAATACTAGTAGATCAATTGCTCAAATTAAATATGCTAATGCAATTGATAGCTTAATGTAAGTCATGCATTGTATTAGATCATATATTGTTTTCACAATATGCAAGTTATCTAGATACACAAGTAATCCTAATATAGATCATTGGAAAGCAATTACAAGAGTATTTGGTTACTTAAAAAGGACTATAAATTTTAGGTTATTTTATAATAATTTTATAGCTGTACTTGAAGGTTATATTGATTCTAGTTGGATAACTAGTGCAAGTGATAATAAATCAACCTCTGGATGATTATTTATTTTAGGAGGTGGTGGTGTTTCATGAGCTTTAAAGAAACAAACATGTATAACTTATTTTATAATAGAATCCAAGTTTATAGCTTTAGCAACTATTAGTAAGGAGACAAAATGATTGAGAAACATGTTATTAGATATTAAGTTGTGACCACAACCGATGTCATCTATCTCCTTGCACTATGATAGTCAAACAATTATGTCTAGAGCATTTAGTAAAATTTACAATGAAAAATCTAAAGATATCAACTTGAGACATGAATATACAAGGCAATTAATTTTTGACGGGATAATTACCATTGTATATGTCAGATCTTGCAATAATCTAGCAGATCCTTTCACTAAAGGTATATCAAGAGATTTAATTAGACTTTTGCTAGTATGGACTTAAGACCATTTAATTAAACTTACTAATAACTTGAACCCAACGTTTATTAGTACTTTTACTAGCTAGGAGTTTTATAGGTAATAACAAATTATTAGTAAGAGTGGTGTATACTAATTTGTATACAAAATCAAGATTTACAAAATTAGTATTCAAAATAAATAAGAGGATTAGTGATTGGTACTCTTAATGAAATCTCCATGTAAGAAGAAAATTTCACCTATATGAACATAGGACGTGGCACAAGGCCATACTGGTGCTAAAATAATGGTAAACATTTGTTTTATATTAATTGGATCATGTGTGTGGTATTTTCAATTCTATTTAATGAAATTCTGATTTATGTTTTTTTACCATCATGATTTCTTTAGAGTTTTGAAATGGTTACGTTAAAAAGAGGTTTAAATCGAAAAATATCTTCTTTTATGCATGAAACTTGGTACAACCCAATATTACAAGCTAAGTGGGGGATTGTTATAAAATAAATTGTATATTAGGTAGATAAACTAAGAGAACTTTATCTCATTTTGAAAAAATAAGATGTTTTGTTGTGCTATATAATGTGAGGGACACCAAATCAATAGATTTGGATGTTGGAGGGAAGATTTGAAGAGAAAACCAAAATATATATATATATATATATATATATATATATATATATATATATATATATATATATGATGATGCTTAGCACTTGAGTATGTAAAATAAATAAGTTTTAATTAATTAATTATACATGACATCTCGTGTCAAATTATTTAGTTAATTTGACTAAAAAGTTGTCTTTTAAATTTTACAGACATATTGATTTAAAAAAGGTTGTTTTTTTAATCTATAAACACATTGATATGAAGGTTGTTATTTTCCTTATAAATATTATTTTGATACTTGCAAAAATCAATTAGAAAACAATCTTTTGATCTCACTATATTTCTTCTCAAACTCTCTTTTTATATTAGTTAGAAACAAAACAGAAATTCTTAAGAAACTTAAAGAAGCTGTGTATAAATTTCAAAACTTTATTGTATCGCAAAGATATATTGCTTTAGCTATGCAGTAAATAAAACGGGAGCAAATAATACCTTAAAGATAGTAATCCTCGCGCCTCAAAACTTGTTTGCTATACCTACTAATTCAACAACAGCAGGTGTGAAGTTAAGTTTTGGTGTTTGAATTTTGTAGTAGAAGGTTTCTGTTTTTGTTCATCTAGGAAGAAATAGGGATTAAAGTATCGATGTGCCAGCACCATAAAGAGCAGAATAAATTAGAACAAGTTTGAATTCATTCCATCACCATATATAGTTTGTCATAAAAGAGCTCCAAGTCAACTCTTGTATATATATATATATATATATAAAAAAAAAAAAAAAAAAGCAAGGGAAAATGCATAGCAAGATGAGAAAACAGAAAAGCAAAACTTGGCCAGGCCATTCATAACGATTAGTAATCAACAGTTCCACTCAATTCTCTTGATTCAACAGTTCCACTCAATTCCCTTGATTGAGCTCCACTTGTGATGATAGTTACTCGAGGATTGTTGACATTTCTTATCTCTGTGTATGCAAGCAGAGAACTTGCTCAACAGAGTCGTGCTGTGCCTCCAAATGAAGTAGCTGTGCAAGCAAATTAGCTGAAGCTTTATCAGGCCTCTGTGTTCTTAGAGGTAACACAATCAACTTCTCACAACTTGTTATCCAAAATTGTTGGAGAGAATCGCGAATCAATTCCTCACTACAAATGCTTTTCAATTCCAGAAATCTTAACTTCGGGAGATTCATGAATTCTGAGATGGAATAGCTACTGCTTTCTTCATCTGTTGTTGCTCTTATCTCCTCCATTTTCTCTCATTCTTCGACTCTAATCTCTTCCAGGCTCACAAGGTTTTGCGGCAAGACAATAGGGAACGACTTCTTCATACTTGTACATCTGTAACAAGAGAACTCTTCAAGACTAGAAATATACCATTACAAGATGGCAATGGTAGTGACACGGAGAACAACCAGGAAAATAAATTCAAGCTCTTCATCTTATTACAAAAGGGCTACCAGGAAGTCTCCCTCGGATAAGGCTCAAAAGGGGACTGGGCAAAATATATAAACAGATGGATCCTGCACAGCCAGGGTCTCATGCCACCAAAAAATTCTAATCGCAAAAAAAATAAATTATATATTTATATAATTAAATAAATAAATAATTATGTCTTAATTAATAAATAAAAACAAAAATTATTGCTAATAATTAAAAAATAAATATAAATTAAAATATTTGCTCCCGTAAAATAAAATATTTAACCATATATATTTGCAAAATTTATTTATTAAAATAATTTTTTATTTAATCCAATAATATTAAAAAAACACGTTAAATTGCTTTTAAACTTATTAAGTGGATAAATTATATTACATGATTTAAACAATTATTATTATTATTTTATATTCACCCGCAGCATGTGTTGAGTCAACCATACAGTGTGTGTATTGTAGCTAAACAACAGCTAGAATCAATAAGCACAATCTAATTACAACTTAATATGGTGAACACACCATGGTTGCAACTTGCAGCTGCTTCATGCCCGAGAGCGACACAAGAACACGATACATAAATTGCAGATTACAAGACCCAAGTGTTTTCCCCATCTCATGAAACTCTCTACTTTCTAACAATCCAACTATTTCCGCCTCTTACTATCCAGTGCTTCCTTAAGTTTCCTTCCCAAAGCATATGATAAAGGAGGAGGGACAGCATTTCCGATTTGCCGATGCTTGTGATGAATGTTACCAGAAAACTGATAGCTATCTGGGAATCCCTGAGGGTCAAAGAAACAACAAAAAATGAAGAACTCAGTATCCATCCACCTTCGGTGTCTCCTTGGAGTTGTTCACTCCGCAAGAAGATTACAAAAGACCGAAGGGTCATGGTAAAAGAAACAAATAAAATAACAAAGCCATGCAGGAGCGGGGGTGTATGGGTTATATTACGTAAGATCATCAAGAAATAAGCAAGGCTTGCTGTCTACTTTCTATACTGCTTTCAGAATCACTTTATGTTGTGAAGTCATAGAAACTTGAACAATGGTTAGTCAGACTGGAGAAATTGAACTTACTTGAGATCGTGCACATTCGCGAACAGTAAGGATCCTGTCCTGTTCAGGGTGAAAGCACATCCCCACCTTACCCATTGGCTGAGGATCTGTTATTGATGTTGGGAAGTTCCCATCCCAGTCCAACCTTCCAAATAGCCCCTTCCACTGATTGTGTCGTTTAGCTGTGTTTGGCAAGCACCATGGTATCAAATCAACCATTTGTCCAGTAGACAATTTTACCTGCAAATCATTACATTGTAGCAAATCATTTATCCATAGTTTCACCATGCATTAGCCTCAAATTGAAAGTCTCGATAAGATGTGCCTGTACCTTTTCATCTGGAAGATCACGCCAGTCAGCACCTGGCCGCTTTGGGATCTTCTTGCATCTGATAAGATTCAGCTCATTCATTTCTTTTGATATATGGTCAGTCAAGACAACCATGTCGCCTCGAATCTTCTTTTGAAACCAAGAGACAGGATCATTTCCGTACTGCAAAACAAAAGGGTTAGTGATCATGCCTGTGACCATATTACTTACCAGTAACAAGTTTCAGATGAAAATTTTAGCATCTTATGTACCTCCAAATTAGTCTTAGAAGCACCATTCCCTACATCAGGGAGATCACCAATTGTATCTCTGACTGTTATTGCACGGAAAGGGGCTCCATAGGCAGTACTTCTAACAGCAGCATATTGTGATTTCTCAGACAATGTGATTTTTAACTCTGGGGCAGCAAAAACATGCATTGGCTCTGGCCATTCTGGGAGTATCTCTTCGGGGGAGGCTGCCCATATAAAGGCCCGTTTGCGTGACTGAGATACTCCATATGCTCCAGCTTCCAAAATACCAAACCTCACCTAATCACAATCATACACGTGTAGACACGGTTATATACAATTAGCTTTCTGCTTAAAAAAATTGAAGTACACAACCATGGTTAGTTCCAATGGCATCGCAATATCTACCTGATAACCCATCTGAAGAAGAGAAGCGATAGTTAAACGGAAAGTCTGTCCTTTATTGAAAGATACGAAGTTCCTCACATTCTCTAAGAGGAAATACTTTGGGCGGAAATAATCAGCGAAGGATAAGAATGCTAAGATCATCTCACATTGAACTTTACTCCAAGTGCTCTGATTAAACCTATTCATTCCAGAGAAGCCCTGCAAAGATACATTACTTTTTTGAGCGTGGTCCATAAATTTCAGATATTACATGCTTAGGGTTAGTGCAAAGAAAGGCCATAAATACCTGGCATGGAGGCCCTCCATTGATGAAATCCACCTGCCCTGGCAATGGCAAACCATCAATCACCTTTGCATCAAGTGATGAAGCCAATTCACCAGCCTCAGAAGTAGAAATACAGTCATCTGCATCTCCACATTTCTCCATGACAGCCCTTCATTACAATCCATGATAAGTCACTAGAAAATGAGAGAAAAAAGGTTTAAATCACCATACAACAACTTACCTCAGGATCACGTTACAATTATTAATAAACATCAATGACCCTGCATGGTTGAGTTTAAATGCTTCCCCAGCAGGCTCTTCATATTCAATAGCCCACTTGGTTGATGAGACACCTGCAATGGAGAAAATAGCCAATTATCAATTTATCTAACAATAGGCCTAAATCTCAATTATTACTCCAAGTGAAGCATATAGAAAGAGATGAACGCTACCAGCTTGCTGCAATCCCTCAGACAATCCACCACAACCGGCAAATATATCCAACGTGGCCAAACGGCTCTCTGGAGATGCTTCCCTTTGTTTGTCAGCTTCTATATCATTTTCTCCTTCTTTAGACTTTCCCTTTCTCTTTCTACTTGCAACATCACCATCTCTACTCACTGCAGAAAACTTCGATTTGACTTGAGCTGGTAGCTGTCCACGATAAAACTGGAAGATTACTTATATAGCTCACGGGAGCAAAGTCTAATAGTGAACCTCATTAATTGTCCGGAGAAACAACAGGAAGAGCTCAGGTGCACGGTGCATCTGATGACTATTGAAATTTACTAGATTGACAATTTTCCATAAACTGATGGACTCGGTCAGTATGTAACATTATGGGATTGAACAAAAGACAAATCACCTGCTTGAGGGAACCTTTAGAAGGATCATACATGTGCTCGCAGAAGAAGATATTATCAAAGATTGCAGGAGCACTGCATGTTGGAATGTCATTTTTCTTTCTGACTTCACATTTCCCTTCAATTGTCTCGACTGATAAAAGATGTGTTTCTTCACTGTAATATATCTGAGATTAAGCAATTAAATTAGTAGTTAGAAAGAAGCAGCAAAGTCTATACTCCAGAAGCTTTGTATGGACTGAAGCAAGAACTGGAAAATAAAATTGCAAGATTGATAATTATTTCAGCCAATAATTAAGCAAAAACCAAAATATTTCTGGTGTCAGAGCAGTTTCTAGAGTTCCTTCAGCACAGATTTGTCAGATAAATTTGTATGAGACTATAAATGCCAAAATGATATGCTCAAAGTGTGATTACAGAATCCACAAAACTGATAAAAAATAATTATACAGCAAAAAATTTTGAAAGAAGCTTTTACCTCCCTAATATCAGAACAATATGCCTTCTCAGGTGAAATATCATCTGGTCTGAAAAATCTTTGAACTTTGACCTGGGTGGATCTTGTTTCGGCTTGTTTTGGTTCCTTTAGAACAACCTCCAACAACTGGCACACAACATAAGGCTTCAACCCAACATTCCTTCCACCCTTAAAAGTTTCATTCTCCCCCCTTTCTGAAGCAAATTGATGAGGGCTTACGTAGACAAAATCATGGACAGAGTACTCAGTTCCCTTGTATGAAAATCCTGTCTGAGAAGAATTTACTCTGAAAATATCCTTGTCTTCTTCAGCTATTTTTAAGTTACAAGAGTGGCAGACACCAGACCCAAGACCCATAGTATCAAGCGGGAGAGTAAAGAAAGCACCCCTTTCCGGCCAGTACAAGCTTTTACAGTAATATTCTACTTGCAATCCTTTCTTTTTCCTCTCTTCTGCCTTTTCCCTATCAATTCTATCAGCATTGATGTTATCTTTCCTGTGATCATGTCCCCAGGGTCTTTTTAGAACTTCCAGAATAATTGCTTGCTTAACATCCTGTAACTTATAATTCATGCACTCGATTGTTAAGAAAACCTCTCTATCATTGGCAGTGTTACCAAGAACTGTCTCAGATCCTCGCTTCATCATTCTCCCATGAAACATTCTGCTTCCATTCCGTGTCTCAAACATGTACTCCACAAAATAGATGGCAGGAAGTTCATCCGATTCATCAACGTCCACTAAGACAGCATCCCCCACCACAATGACCTCTCCAGAAACAATGGCTCGCTTGTAAATGGCTTCTCCAGAAGATGTTTTGCTTACAGGACTCCCATCCCATCTTACCTCTTTTTGTGAAGTATGTGATTTATTGTGTTCAGACACTGAACGAGGTTTTAGTGTTTTCTCTACCACCTCCTCTTTATCATCATCTTCATTTTCATACTGCTCCTCAGCTTCATCCTCTTCTTTCACTTCACAATCAGCTCCCTCTTCCAAATCCTCTGGAGAATAGTTCGAATAGTACTCCCCCCAAATTCTGTTGATCAGCCTCGTGGTTGTTGCCTGCATGAGCTTCCTCTTGGATCCAGGAGCCAGAGTATCCATTGCTGCTCGAGGATTCAAATTGGATTGAAACTTTTGCACAATGGCTTTTTTGTTCACTACCCATTTAGTATGGTGCCTCTCCTCCATTTTACGAGTCAAACCGACCACAAAAGCACATTTCTTGATCTTCTGATCTGGAAACTCGGCAAAAAGTTGCAGTATTATCTGTCCATGAACAACTACATACCTCTCAATAGCTGCTGGATCAGATGAAATATAAGCATGATGATCCTTCTTGAACTCAGACATTTTCCGGATTACATCTGCGAAAGAAAGCCGTGATACTCGACTTTGCTCCTTCAACAATGTAATGATGCTTCTTGCAAGCTTTACCGTTTTTAGGACTGGCTTATACCAGGAACCATATTGTTTTGATGGCTTCCCAAGTCTATACCTGAAGATATTGAGAAAAAAAAAACACTCATAAAGATCAGGAGAAAATAACATTATTAACTTGCAACACCAGAAATCTTCGTTAGATAAAATCCAAAATAACTTCCCAAGGGAAACATAAACTTGCAGTTAAATAGCTTCAGCATATTACCAATGAGAAGACATATTTGATTGGCAACAAATTGTAGGACTTTAGTTAAAATGATCAGCAGCAATGTCAAGAGACAGCTATAGTTTTAGATATATGTGTTTGAGTGTCTGTTGGTGTTATGTGTTCGATTAATAACAATATGGGAATATGTACAATACCAGGCCATGTCTGTGCGTATTGATATAAAAATCATTGATGATCCAAACTCAATCATCCACTCCTTTATCGCACTCAAAAATATTGGCAAACCCATGTCATCCTGAGCCTCCGAACCCCTAGAAGAAGACTGGTCAGGATCATCATCAAGACAGAACCCGCTTCCATCATCTTCAGTCATGCGTCCTGATCCAAAGATGGTGACATCAATATCTTCACAAGGTTTCATTGGAAGAAGCTCCAAAGAAATCAACCTTGAGTCTGAGTTATAAAGTGACCAGTTATGAAGCATTTTTCTTGGGAGATCATCAGGGTGGTCAATTACATCATCACTTGCAACAACTATATACTCATCGGTTTCTTCATCAGAGTGTTTGTAAAACACAGGGAGAGGGTAATCATTTGCAATCTCATCTTCATTAATTTTGATGTAGATTGTGTTCGATGCAGAAGCTGAACCCCTACTTTTCTTTTGCCTCGTATTAGAGTGCCAATACTCTTCTTCCTGTAATAATCTTGCTAACTTTGCATCTTCATCTTCCTCAGCTACGGTGCTGGACTGGTTAGACTGATTCACAATAGCACCATCCACAGACTTTGGATCAATCACCAAGTTGCCACCAGGATTTGCTGCTTTTGCTAGCAGAACACTTCCATGATTGCGACTTTCATCTCTCAAGGCAACAAGAGCAGGCAAGTCTGAAAAAATTTTATCGTTCTTTTTGGAGGTCTGGTCTAAACCAGTTATTTGTTGATAAATAAATTCACCCTGAGAAACGACGAAATTCTTGACGGAAGCAGCACCAGAGAAACACTTATTTCCGCTCATTGCTCGCACAACGCCAGCAAGCAACTCATCAAGGGTGAATTCAGGGTTTCCTCCAGAAAATCTTGAGAGTTTTTTGTAAACTTCTATGCAAGCAAGTGCCTTCTGAAAGAAGCGGTCAAAGAACTTCTTGTAGCCACCGGAAGGCTTGATGCAATCATAATCTGCTACTTCAGTAGTCAGCCAAATGACTGGGGATCCATCTTCGTAACCAGAGATATTCCATGCTTCTATCCTCCCAAAGCCTTCACACCTAACAGGCACTTCTTTTTCCTTGTCAAGGCTCTTCTCAAGAGGCATTATAACACCAGAGATAAACATATCATCAACTTCAATCATCTCCAAGGGTTGAGGGTTACCATTTGCATCATGCACAACAAAATCAATCAATCTCCTGTTGGGGCGACCCTCTTCTTGTCCTTGAGTCAAACGAAGAGCTAAAATCTCTTCGTCGACAACTTGTTCTTTCTTTGATTCAACAACAGAAGACTTCTCTTCATGCAAACGTAGAGATTTCTCCTTGAAGTCTTTGCATGCAGCAGCTCTCCTAGGCCTTGTCAACGACCCACCAGCAGGATCTTCCTTGTTAATATCAGAGAAGTTTCTCTTCTTTCCTTTTGCGTTTTTTTCTGGCACTTCCTTCTTTGCATTGGAAACTGAAGATTTTTGTTTTCCTTTCTTGTTCTTCCTTATTCCTACTGCAAAGTTCAAAAGTTCAGTGATGAAGCAAAAAAAGGTTAAGAATTTGACTGTTAAGGTCAGTCATGAAGCAAAAAGCATTAGACTTTGAGTGCCACAAAAAAAGTCATCTTCTGGTGCAAATGGAAGTACGGTAGGGTTGGAAGGCATCGAATTGATCGCATTTCAGGGTACCAAATCGATGCTGTTCACATTTCCGAACCGGACTTCAAAACGCACTTGAGCATTTTTTTCCAAACGAGTAAAACTTTGATGACCATAGGCAAAATAACAGGGTTACAGACCCGCCATATCAAGATGGCTAATAATTGAATCTCTTCGCATTTCCAATCCTACTTAACCGAAATATCAAACGTGCCCTGGAACTTGTATTACAACAGTGGCAATTAAAAGAGTTTTTAAAAAAAAAATTGTCCAAGTATTTTTGTGAAGGTTACAATCATGTATATATATCTTCAAGGGATTACAGTGTAAGAAACAGCATAACCTTTTTGAATTATTTTATCTTTTTTTTTAGATTAACTATTAAGAACAGTATAATCGTGAATTATAGATTGCGCTATTGGAAACCATGCAATTTATGAATTATAGATTTTGCAAGAGCAACCCACAACTTTTCTATTTCTCCAAATATGCTAATTTACCAAATATTTTCTATCATGTTAGCTAAAAAAAAATTCAAATCAAATAAAAGGGTTTAAAAAAAACCCAGCAAATCAAGAAAGCTGATAATTAATGCTTTCAGCATTTTCAGAACATACTTGAACAAAATATCAAACGATGCCTTTAAATACAATGGCGGCAAGTAACAGGGTTACAAAGCCACCAGATGGAGAAAGCTAATGTATAATGCATTTCGCATTTCCAATCATAGTTGACCGCAGTTCGGAACATGCCCTGAAACTTTTATTACACCGGCGCAGATAACAGGGTTACGCAACCATCAAATCAAGAAGGCTAATAATGCTCCCACGAACGGCAAACTACATGCATGAGGTACACTCGGCAAATGCGAACAGGACTCATTACAGTCAAGATTATGCACTGCAACTTTTTATACACGAAGGAAGGAAATCTATATTCTCATATTTCAAGATGTCCCAAATGATGAACAGGTTTTGTTTTCTAGCAGAAACTTTACAACTCCCTGTCTATGAACCACATGTTTTTATATTTTGTACAGTTTTTACTTGGATATTGGATTTGAGTTTTTGGTGAAAGAAAATCGGATGCTTTGCCTTTGACTGCATGTGTAGATGAATATCAATACACCTTGATCAGATTTTAAATTTAAAAAAAAAAAAGAGTGAAAAGCAAACGAACCAACCATAATCCAATCATCAAACGGACAACAAGTGGATTGAGTTGGATGAATACCTGATGATGCGGAAAAAGTAGAATTATCAACTGGGTCATTTGTTGTTATATCCAATATAGATGAAGATCCCATCTTTCTTTCTCTCCTTCCCTAATCAACAAACAACTGCTTCTGCTTTGTGGTGGCCTGAGTTGGATTAGGTTGGGTAGGGTGAATGACAGGAACCAGATGAAAAGGTAAAAGGTAATGGTGGATTTCAAGGGAAAACAATGAGCGGGAAACGAAGCGAAAACGAAAAGATGTGTGTTTTGGTTTGTGGCATTGGCGCCTATTGCCTCCAAAACCAAAACCAAAAAGTGTCACTCACTAATCTCTTCCCTCCATGACTCCTAGTTGTCTTTTACTCGTAGTTCTCTGTCTTACCGGGTTGAACCGAGATCCGGATGATCTAAGATCTTAATTAAATTTGAAGTAGGTAAAAAAAATAGGACTGTAATTGATCAATAAATTTTATTTAACTTGTCATATCAATATGTGACACAATAAAAACCGGTATAAATTTATATTTTTTTCAATATTTTTGCAACAAGCATATAAATTTATTTGTCTTAACAGATTAATCTGAAATCCAAATGATCTAAGATCTTGATTTGGTCTAAAGTAGGTAAAAAATAGGATTGCAATTGGTCTGATAAATTTCACTTGACCTGCTAAGTCAACTCATGACACAACAAAAATCTACACAAACCCCTTTTTTTTTCTAACATAAAAACTTATTCTTTGATTTAATCTATATTTTTATATATTTGCAACAAACATAAAAAATTATTCTTTGATTTAATCTATATTTTTATATATTATAAGAAACTATAAAGTGTGCGGCTTTTTTAGTATAGCTATTTTAACATTTATCATTTCACATTTTCACATTTTATTGTGGATTTTAATAATGAGATTTTTTTTAATATTTTAATTTAGTTCTTAAACTTTTTTTTTACATGATTGAGCTTTTTTGATTTCAAATTGGAGCCCAATAGCGTATTTTTAGGGAGGTGAGGGTTGAATATAAAGAAACAGGGTTTAGGTGAAAAACACGGGTAACATGGGTGCTGACACTATAATTTGTTTGAAAAGTTCATTTCAGTCCCTATCTTTTTAAGCAATTAGGTAATTGGTCCTTATAATTTTTAAATATTACATTTTTGTACCATACTTCATTTCCCTCTCTTTTGAGTTCTTTTTCAGTACAGGGAAGGGAGGGAATCATTAGATTCCGACTTAGAGAGAGAAAATTATCATTGACAACAATCTTGATTACTAAAACAGCCGATTTTTGCATCAAATTGCTCCATGTAATGAGAGAGGTTAAGATTAAACGTTTTCTTACCTTGAAAACAGTTAAAAAATATATTTGAGCTATAAAAGATTTTTGGTTCTAGGTTGATTATGAATTTTGAAACTTTTTTTTTTTTGCATTTTTTAAGGTCAAAGATTGGTTAAATAATGTTCCAAGGTGTTTCTTAATGTTTTGGGTCAAAAACGAGTTAAAGATAATTTTTTGGATTGAAAAAACAAAAGCTCCATTTTTCCAACAATTTTTTAAGACAATTATAAATAACACGTCGTCTATTGTTTTGGTGAAAAATAGAATAGACAATGCGTTGTTTGTCCCATTAATTTCAAAAAATAAAATAAAAACCCACACACGTGGGCCTAAACTTGTAGGCCCACATGTAAACCCTCTCGCGAGGCTTGCCTGGCTCATAAAGCTTGGCCTCATTCTTATATATATATATATATATATAATTTAGTTTATTTAGAAGATTAATACTTTTTATATGTATTTCTTAAAATAGTTTTTGCATTTATGTTTTGATCAGTACCCTTATTTGTGTTTTTTTTTAAATAGCGAATTTTTTTTATTATATTGAGTGTGTTTAATTTTTTAAAAAGTTGGCGTGTTTCATCTATATTTTTATATATATAAATTAAACTTATTTTTTAAAATAAAAACATTTATTTTTTACAGTATTTTTAATGTGCAGCCTAGTGTAGAATTTTTTTCCTTTACGTGACAAGTTGATTTTTATAAATAAATTCATTAAACATAATCAGGTAAAATGATCTATATTGTGATATTAAATATCTTGATTTATATTTGTCTCTTAATTTTTAACAATTATTATTTTTTTACATAAATTATTATCAATTTTTTTTATTAAATACTTACATGAGCTTTTTTATCTATACTTTGAATGTTTTTTTTTTTTAAATAGCCTACATATCCATTATTTTTTTTAAAAAAAAAAAATTACACCTCGCGAAGCTAAGCAAGTCAAATAGCTAGTATACTTATATAGCATGTCCACGAACACAAACATTCCCACGTGGACCAAAACTTACATTTTCTTAGCGAACAAAAAAATTAAATTGATGAATAGCAAAAGAAATGGGTGTTGCCTCGCGCGAATGAAAGGGGCAATCAAAAGTTTCTCTCCTGCTCGGTTTAATTTTATATAATCTTTCTAATACATTATAATTTTTTTAAAAAATAATTTTTAAAATTTTATTATTTACAATATATATAACATACATTCATATGAATTGTTTTCTAATGTTTTCATGTGTAATATTAAAACCTCAAATATTTGTTTTATTTTTTTCAAGTTCATCAGATCAACTTATGTGGTTTGAAACTTGACCCCTAACCGGGTCAATATTTGAACTCGATTTGATAACTATACTGATGGGCCGGGCCTTACAACAAAAGCTCATCATAATAATCAAAGGTTGCTGTGGGCTGTGCCCTATTGGGTAACAATAAAGGTCCTTTTTTTCTTTTACCTACTGACAGTTGAGTTCTCCTTCCTTCCTTCCTTCCTTCCTTCCCCCCTTTCTTACACTCCAGTCCTCGAACCCCTGCCAGGCTGCCCCGCCCTGCCTTTTCACAGACAATGAAACTGAGTTGGCTTGTTTGTTAACTTTTCTGTTTTCAGAATTGTCAAAAAAGACCGGACCTCTTTACTAGGAGAAAATGGTTGCCAAGAAATCCAAGGGGATGATCAAGCATCTCATCTCTGCAATTCAATCTCCACAGGTTAGTAAACCCCCCTTTATCTAATTCTATGCAGCACATTTTGAAAAGATTTTGTCTTTACTTTAATTTCCATGCAGGGTCTAAATCCACCCAGCCTTAAAAGATTGTATGCTCTGCTTCACCATTTGTCTACTCTGAAGACCCCCATAAGTGGCAGTTTCCCAGACATGAAGCTTAAGAAATGTCGGCTCAACTTCAAACTTAAAGACATCAACTGCCTGTCTGATATTTTGTTTAAGAAGCTTGAGGATAGGTTTCATGGGTTCTTCTCTGCTTTACACGAGCATGATGTTTCAGCTGCTGATAATGGAAAATGTTTCCTGATTGAAGAACTGACATTGCTTCTGAGATGCTGTTTGGTTATGCTGGTTTTGATTGAACATGACCAGCCTCTTCTCATACAGAAGGGTTTGGGTATTCTTTCCATGCTTAGCAGATTGGTTGCTACAGAGTTAAGTGGTCGAAATGAAAAGAGTTCTATTACTTTCAAGAAGTTGACTTCTCGTCAAAGTGTTAGTGATGATTGCACCACCTCTATTACTGAGGAGTTTGTTGCTTCTTTATGTTTATGGAAGCCTTCTGATCCGCGCTATGCATTTCTATGTGCTGTACTTGAGGTCGACCTTTACGTTTTTGCATCCCTTTTCTTTTCTTTGGTGATACTAGTGTTTTTTTGGGTTATGAGATATATCTTGTTTTCAATTTTGCAAGAGTACTGCTTAATTTAAGTTCATAAATTATGGCTTGGAGGACTTCGAAATAAGTAGAACGTAGATTTCTTGACATCAGGTGTGCCTTTTATGCATCCCTAGGTTGTCTTCAATGAATTCAAAATATACCACTTCACTCCTATTGATCGAGAATAATCTCATCTCATTTAGATCTTTTTATTTCCTGGACATGAGATGGGTTTTAGACCTGGATTTATCATAACCTGAGGCGTCGCTAAGTCTCACTAGAGCTCAATATTTGGTTTTCTTAAGATGATAGGGGCAGGCATTTATTTGCATAATGTGAAAGAAATCCAGGTTTATCAGAGAGAACCAAATTTTGTGATGATCCTATTTGGGACGGTGTTTCATTTGTAATCTGCCTGATGGTGATGATCCAAATTTTTCCTCAATGCTAGTTTCTTTGACAGAAATTCAGTTGTATTAAAAAGTTCATGGTATGGCCTATCTATTTAAAGGGATGACCTCATTTGTATGAAGCCTTTTCTCCTTTCATTTCCTTCTCGTGCTTTCCTTTTTCTCCTGACAGCTCATAGTTGCTTTTTGATGATAGTTTCAGCAGCCAAACCCAACTTAATATTTAGGTATCATCTTTAGGTATTTGCAGATGAGCTTTTGGTGCGTCAAACATTGAGACAGAATTTTGTGATGATTGATTGTGCACCTTCCCGAAGTGAAAGGCTATTTGTGTGCCCCTCTGGGCATGGTAATATTGGAAGCGTTCTGGAGGTGATTTGTGCTCATTTTGTCGTATCACTTTCTGATGAGCAAGCTTTTGAAAATTTCCTCAACAGATTATTTTGGTGCCACGGGGAGGATTTCAGAATTCCTGAAATGAGTTTGCCGGCAGCCTTATCATTGCTTCTCAATCCCATCATGCTTTCTGCACCCAAATTATTTCAGGCATACTTGATTTTAATGGTTTCTGAAGCCATTGGTATTTGCATGCCTCAACCAAATACGATGCTGGATCCTAAACTTATGGATTGCTATATAGAGGCATTTGAAAGGTCTATCTTCTTGTATACTAGGCACATGTCTAGTTTGCATGTTGATGATTTTTTGGGTGACAATGGTTCTTTTATCAGATCAGGTTTGCATGGGAGCAGTAGTAAGCTGAATTTTGAATCTTTTCTTCATCCAGCCACAAGAGACAAACTGCATCATCTAATTTCCAAGTCATATGATGCATGGAATTCCTATTTAAGCAGTATGTCTTCTAGAACAAATTCTGAACTGGTGGCTGCCTCTATTGCCTTCATGAAGGAGAGCCTGTGCATTGTTGATGAATCGCTTAAAGATGAGGTTCTGTCAATCTTAAGTTGCATAATACTTAGATATCCATCTAACCATATTGGTGACACTTTACTGTACAAAAAGGAGGAAACCAGCTCTCAAGACATTTATCTTCTCGCTTCCATCTTGAAATTAATGAGTAGCTCATTGTTGCAAGCTATATGGCATGTAAAGCATCTTAGGTCTTTAGTTTGCCTGAAATCACTGGAAGATGTGTCTTCATGCAAGGGCTACGATGTTATAGTGGATATTCTTGGTTGTTTTGAGTACTTCAGTATCAGTCTACCAATTCAAAAATTCTTATGTGAAACATTGCAATCTCACCCAGCAAGGCATAAGAAGTCCAAGTGGATGTTTTTTCACTTTTCGGGGTTGCTGTCATTGAGTTATGCTAGCGGGCTTGATTTTTTAGTAAAGGACTGTTTATTTGCACTTATGGTAGTGTTGAATATGTTTATTATTGAAGAGGGGGATCTTGCTGCAGTGGATTCATTATTTGGTTCCAGCTTGGAATCCTTTTCATCTAAATCCTCTGATAAATCTGAAGGGGTAAGTTTGGTTTCTTACTTCACTGGCCTTCTCAGTTTTACTGTTGCTGTGTTTCCAACCCATTAACATTTTCCAATAATGATGCAGGTCATGGCAATCTCAAAATCTAGCCAAATAGTTTCATCGAAAATTCAAAAGATTCAGGAGATGTACTTGAGGTAAATAATCTTGCCTCTTCATGATTGATTTCAACTTTACTGGACACCTTCACCTTTATTGATAGATTTTTGCTTTAAGATACCATGCTCCATTTCTTTTCTGCCGCATGCTACTTGTCATTAATTTCTTGTGGCAGGCCTTATTTGTTGAGGCTTGTACTTTGTCTGCTGTTTATGCAGAGTCGTTTATCTTGATGGTGTAAAAATTGCGAACAGGGAAAATTAAATAACTCAAGTTTAGCATCTTTAGTTGTTGTTGTTTTGTTTTTCAACTTTCTGTTGGTTTTTGTTAATGTAATATTGTAAGTACATATAGGCACTTACAATTTTCCCAAAAGGATTTTTTTCTCTCCATGCTTTTGTATTTCAAAATGTTATTGTTTATATGGCTTTAAGCTTTGCGCATCTAGATAGTTAATAATTAATGTGGATGAAGCTGTATCAAATGCACTAGTGACTAGTTGTTTTTGCTAAAAGTTACTAGGTCATTGCAGATGTGTATTCATAATCTTCACTTTGATTTCTGAAATTATTTGATATGAATCTTCATGTTGTTGTAATTTATATAAACTAGTGAAATAATGGCGTTATCTCATAAACTACACCGAAAATGTTGAAGTTCTATGCCAGAACTAGGGTTTGTTTGGTTTCTGCTGGTCATTTGGTCAAGAGGACTGTAGCGTTAACCACTTTGGTCACTATACAGGAATGAACCATGTCTACAGTGCATCAAATTGATTGTTCAAATTTTATGGCGTCTATACTGTTGAAATCTGCTTGCTGCCATCTTTTTTTTATGTTTATTTACTTTTTGGTGATAAATTTCATACTTTTTTCTTTTGTTTAGACTGCTTGTGTCAAGAGAAATGATAACATCACCTATTTCTCCCCGGCTTTTATTGTTTAATTCAGAACACGCTCCACCATATGTTCCAACGACAGAAAACAACACAATCAAGCAGGAACTTCAGAATATGGCTCCATCATGAATGAGTTGGATTCTGTTGCCAGCATGGAAGATGCTAAGGAAACCTGCAATGGTGAGATCTTCCTGAAGTGCGTGCTAGGGAAGTATGCAAAATCCAAAGTTATAGATGATTTATCAGACTTCATTGAATGCGAGCAGGGAAAGAATTACTCTGGCTGGTTGAGGGATCGACAAAGATTTAGAATATGGAAGTACAAGAAAACAACAATTCGAAGGTGGAAGAGAAAAAAAATTTGTTGGAATCATTTAAAAGGGTAGTAAATCAAGATGTTATAAGCTTTTCTTATCTACTTATGCGTAAATGTGATAGAGTGTTCTGTGATCTGTAAAGGTTGTAAATTGGTGGCGGATCTCTTATTGAATTTATAGAAATAGCTGAATGTATCCCAGTGACATGTTTTTGTATTGTATTTTCGTGTGCTTGTTTGCTTGTTGTGACTTCGTTGCATGAGGCTGAGTACAATAATTATGCAGGAACCTGCATGGTTTAGTGCCTGCCTCACTTGAATTTAGCAGAAATATTACTCTTAATTATTCTAATGTGTTAAGAACTAGTCGAATCCTTCCACTCACTGAATAAAGACATTTCTATTCTGTTGAACTTGAACCCCAAATGCCTACTCCAGATATTCTGCAGGGACAACATTAGGATTCAGGATCCAGAAGATTTGCTTCTGTTCTACACAAATGGAGGACAGAGTTGTGGCAAAAGCTACTGTTCTCGTGGGCACTGCTGCAATTGCCTTTGTAATGATCCCGCTGGGACGTAGTCATTTGGTTTTCTGCTCACAGGTTAGAGTGCTTCTCCTGCTTGCAGGTCTGTGGGTTGCTTGGATGAAAACTTCACCATGCATAAAGATGATACAGGGATATGGGGGCTGGAATTTCTAAGGAAATTAATGGTATGATATATGATGGGAAAATAAATGACGTTCAACCCTTTAGATCAGATAAAACTCCATTCCGAGAAGGAAGAACAAGATAATACAGACACACCGCAAATGATTAGAGTAGGAATGGACTTTAGGATAGCTGATGTTTCGGAAAAGTCTGAAAGGTGTATGATATTTTAATTTTTATTGCTTGAAAAATTTTCAATACACCTTGGTTATTTTATGGCCAAACTAGAGTTTTAATAAAAAGAAAATTGCAACAAATAATAAAAATAATCCTAAAATAATACTTGATTCAAATCAGAATTCAAAACCCCTGAAATCAGAGATTCTTATCTAGCCCATTTCTGTCTTCTCACCACTTCATGGATTTCACTAGAAAGACAAAGAACTAAAAATAAGCTAACGAGCTTAACTTGATTCTAACCAACAACAAAATCCTCTCCACATGGAAACACTCTTATCTATACTTGAAGCAATCTGTAATGAACCTTAAGAAATCCAGATGGAATTGGTAAGATTAAGAAAGTTCATGAATTGGATAAAGTCTGGTTCTTTATTGAATTCAAAGAAATTGATTACAAAAGATCAAATTGAAAGAACAATACTAAATAATTTATGGATAAATTCAAGGTAGCTCAAGCCTCTTGGGTCATGTGATTTGCTTCAAAGCATTTTTCCTACCTCTTTTGCCAATCCTCCTCCCTTGACTTGTCTTCTCCTCAAAATATGATTGTTTCTTGATTCCTTCATCTAACTTGTACTATGTTATTTTGGTGGGTAAAATTATCCTTGGACATGCGTTAGCTAGTGGAGAAAGGAGCAATCTTAGTTCATCCATATAAGTCATCTTTTCCCAAGCCTATTCTTCGTCGTTCATTCACTAACTTCTTATCTTCTTGTTGACATGTGCTTTATTTCCTCCAGCCTTTCGTCTCCTACAATTCAATCTCCTCGCCTGCAAAGTAAGCTCTTTCATTTTCAGAAGAGAAGAATTAGGGTTTTCTTTCTTCCTCTTACTCTAGGATCACTACAACCCTTTCCCCTTTAAAAAACTTTTCCCTCAAGGTAAGGGTAGGTGTTTTTCAACCATGATTCCTTAACCCATTCAACATCTTCCATTTATAGGCGTTATATAACCAACACCTCTTTTATAACCTTTATTCTCATTGGTTGGCTTCTTCAATCTAAATTTTTCATGGGTTCAATTTGGATCCTCTTTATTAAATTGAAAATGGGAAGTCTTGGTTCTGGAACCTTGTCCTTGCTAATTCTTGAAAAGATAGACATGGAAAGTGTTATGAATCTTTTCCTCATCAGGTAATTTTAGATGGTAACCCATCCTTCATATCCTCTTTGTGATTTTAAACAATTCATAGTATTTGAACACTAACTTTTGACTTTTATTTTTTTATATGCTGAACTATTGAAATGGATGGAGGTTCAAATAAACCCATTCTCCCACTTTCAACTCAAGATTTTTTTTTCTATTTTTTTCTGCATATTTCTTCTGCCTAACTTGCACCTTAGTAAAATTGTATTTTATTGTTCTAGAATTTCTTCTCTTTATTATACTTGAGTTTCAACTACTTGATTGTTTGATGAACCTAGAATGAAATTTGTGATACTGGGGGCAGGTAGCTATAGATAGCTTTAAATGGGGTAATTTTTATGAGATATGAAAAATTGAATTATAGCACCACCCTGCCATGTACCATTAGGAAAGGAAAATTCAACCTTGTCATTAGAAATTCTCAATTTTAACCTTGTTATCAAGAATTCTCAATTCCAACCCTACTATTAGGAAAGAAAGATTTAACCTTGCATCAGGAATTCTCAATTTTAATCTTGTCTTCAAGAATCTTAAATTTAACCGTGCAATCAAGAAATCTTAAATTTAACCTTGTCACAAGAAATATCCAATTTTAACCATATCACCAAGAATCCCAAATTTAACATTGTCATCAGGAATCTTTAATTTTAACCTTGTTATCAGGAATTCTCAAATTTAACCTTATCATCAGGAATCTTAAATTGAACTCTGTCATCAAGAATCTTCAGTTCAACTTGCAATCAAGAAATCTCAAATTTAACCTTGTCATCAGGAATCTCCAATTCAATTATGTCATTAGAAATCTCCGGTTCAACCATCCAATAAAGGAATCTCATTTTTTTTTTTACTCTGTCATCAAGAATTTTTAACTCTATTTCAATCATGTCATTAGGAATCTCAAATTCACCTTTATCATCATGAATCTCTAGTTCAACCCTACAATCAGGTAATCTCAAATGTAACTCTACTATAAAAAATCTCATATTTAACCCTATCATCAGGAATCTCAAATTAAACCCTATCATCAAGAATCTTTAATTTTAACATTGTTATTAAGAATTCTCAATTCCAACCTTATCTTTAGGAAAGGAAGATTTAGCCTTGTTATAGGAATTCTCAATTTCAACCCTACAATCAAATAGTCCTACAATCATAAATATTCCTAGGTTTAAGCCAATTTACAATCGCTTAAACCTTTTGAGGATCAACAGAGACTCCCTCACATGATAGTATAAATCCTTAGAAAATCACTTGATTCATGAAAAAAGGGACCGCTTTCCACATAGTAAACAAACTTTTCTTTATTAGAGTGGTATAAACTTGAATAAGGTGATTTAAATGTTGCCTTTTGGTTTTGTTGTAAATAAGGATATCATCAAAGTATACCACAAAAGTTTTTCCATGAAAGGCACATATGTTTCATCACTTTCATAAAAGTAATGGGTCATTGGAAATGATAAAAAGCATGACTAGCCACCCATGTAATCCATCTTTGGTCTTAAATATGGTTTTCTATTCATCTTCGGGATGGATCATAATCTAATGATACCCATTTTTTAAATCCATCTTAAAAAAAATTTGGGCTCCTTTCATCATGTCTAATATGTCATCCAATCTAGAAATAGAAAAACGATACTTAATAGTAATCCTATTAGTGACTCAACTATTCACGCACATCCTCTAAGAACCATATTTCTTAGGGCATGCACTTTACAAGGATTTAAGTTCTCTTTTATAAATCCCTTTTTTAATAGCTCATTAAGTTGCCTTTACATATCACTAGGGTTCATCCTGTAGTGGGGCAAGTTTGACAATGTAGCACTAGGAACAAAGTCTATGACATGCTGAATGTTACGTATAAGAGGCAAGACATCAAAGAGTTCAAAGGGAAAGATATCTTGAAACTCTTTCAACATTGCACTTACCTTTTTAGGTTTTTCATCTAAAGAGTCTCCTACAATCTCCATGGCAACTAAGGCAAACACAATAGATTTTTCATGAACCTCTTTTAGACTTATAATTATAAGTCCATTTGATTTCACTTTTTTTCTTCTTGTTACTGTCATTAAGCCTTAGTGATAGTCCAATGAGTTTTATCTTCTTCCCTTGAAAAGTGAATAAGCAAGAATTGGATTGTTCAAAAATAGTGACATGTCCTACATTTATGGTAATCACATCATGTCAAATTTCATCCTAATAGTCTAAGAACTTGATAAGGAAAAAAATCTCTCCTGAATTGCTATTGATGTATTACATTGATACAACTCTCACTATCTATGATGACTTTGTAACCTTTATCCCCACATTTAATTTAAATGTGGAAGACACTAGTTCTTCTCCAATCTTCAGCCCCTTTAGGTTGCGTCAAGGCATATTTAACTACACTTAGTCTAGTCATCTCCAATCCTAGAAGGTTTTGCTCAATCTAAGCAGATCTAGATCAAACACGACCTAGTAGATTAAAACCATCTTTATCCTCCCCATTTAGACCTTAAAAGTCCTCGAGGTCAGGTCCATACACCTAATCATCATAATTGATCTCATTACTAATATTCTCTGAATTAGTGATAAATAAGGTCTTATTGGGACAAGTAGAGGAGACATGATCAAAATCCTAATATTTAAAACATTGAATTCTTGAACTCATCTTAGGTGCTTTATGGAAAATATCTTAACCTTTGTCCTTTTTAGGAACCCGGGTAATAGTAGGATTGAGTTTATAAGGTAAAGAATTATTATTACTAAACTAGGATCTAGTAAGGACATCATAGGGATTTAGAAGTTTCGTCCATTATCTTTTCAAGACCAACTCGTAGTTTTACATTAGGGTATAAACTTTGTTAAGGGAAACACACCTCGAAGTACAACCTCTTTTTTAAGATTATCATTCAAACCCTTACAAAACCTACTCATAGTCATTACCTCATCCTTACTAACTGCACACCTTATTCTATATTCGTTGAGTTGTGCCATATATTCATTTGCAGACTCATTTTCTTGTTTTAGACTATTCTACTGGTCTAAGATATTTTCTCTATAGGATCAAGGTAGGTATTTTTCTGGTAACTTTAGTTTCATCTAGACCTAATCAATAATAGGGGGTTAGCCTCTCCAACCCAAATATTCTTCAACATTATCCCAATATAATTGGGCAATATCACCAAATTTTATTTTCGCAAACCTTACCTTTTATTTTTAAAATAAATTACATCAATTAAAGAAGTGATCAATATTACAAATCTACCTAGTGAGAATCCATGGATCAATATGACCCTAAAAAATTAGGGCTTTTACATTGATATGTTCCATAACTCGATTTTCAAGGGCCATCGTAGTCATTATGATCTTAATTGCGATTAGGTTTACAATTTCTATGGCGAGTTGGCCTTTGATAGTTATTATTGGAATGCTTACTATCATCAGGGTCATCATAGTTGTGGCAACCTTGGTTGTGGTTATGTTGATGATTTCTATGGTGAACTGGCCTTTAATGATGTCATTAGTTATTATTATAATGTTCTCTCACTAGACTACCTTACTTGTAAAGTCTCTGTGGACTTTATTATCTTATAAAGATTGTTTACTTGATTGGACATATTGGTCATTTCAACTTGCATAAATTGTAGTTGCTTTTAAATGTCCCTAAGGGCATTGCTAGAAGTCAAATCCATGGTAAATGTGAACTTAGGAATGGATGCTAGATGATCACTACGTAAATGCTTGCAATACTAACCTAGAATTATGGGTGAGATCACAAATAATTCTTGCAAGTAAAATGCAATACAAAAATAAAGTGAATATTTACTTTTTTATTTATTTTAGAGATTAACCAATCATAAGCATGCAATGCTAAGCCTCTAAGGCAAACATTAAGCTTGGTATAAACAGGCATAGAGATTTAGGAAATATTACTTGTGAAACATAAAAGGTATATAATTAGGGATATAGTGGGAACTCAATAAATTTTGTGTGTGTGTGTGTGTGTATGGTGGTTGGTCATTTGGGGAAGAATAAGTAGAAAGAAATTTGTGAAAAAAGAGAGAAATCTTACGAGAACATGCCAATTTGTACATCATTTCTTAGGAAAACCATTTTTTAGGATTGATTAAGTAAGATTAAGGAAGAGAAAGTGAAGAAATTGAATTAAAAAAAGGAAAGCTTGGGAACGACAACTAATGATTTGTTTCTTTCATTGTTAAATGAAAGTCATTGTTTGTTCTATCGTTGAATGAAAACCACTGTTATGTTGCTATCATTGATAAACAGTAGACAATGTTACATTGCTTTCATTGTTAAATGGAAGTCGTTGCTTGTGATTTTCATTGTTGAATGGAAACCTCTGTCATATTGTTTTCATTGTTGAATGAAAGTTAATGTTTGTTGTTTTCATTTTTGAATGAAAACTCCTATTATATTGTTTTTATTTTTGAATAAAAATCAATGTTTGTAGTTTCTAGTTAATGGGAAATATACATGAGCGAGTAATGTTGAATAAGAGACTTGAAGTTGGGAAATAGTATGGTAATTGATATTATAATTAAATAGAAACCCTGGACATTTGTAACATAATAAGTAATGGTATTTTTGAATTGTTGGAATTGTTTATGCATGTTAGAGTAAATTATAAATTGTAATATTAAATTGTTTATTCTCTTGATATATATGTGTGTGTGTGTGTGTGTAGGACCATTATACACCGCAAATCAAGACTGATATAGCTATTAGGATTAAACTGTTATATAAGGTATAATTTCATACTTATGCTTTTTATGTATAATTAATAGGATCTTTTACTTATCCTATAATTAAATCTTTTATAAACTTATGCATGTTAGCATTATGCATCTAATTTACTTATTAAATGTTTTTTTTTTTTTTACATATTGTATGTCTTATGACTTTGAAGAAATACTTATGATTGATATTGTGTATATATATTATGAAAATAAATTTGTGTGATAATGTCAAGGAATATTGAAATTGATGTGAGATAAGGTCAGAATGGTTGGACTAATGTGGTGGTGAAGTTAGTTATGTTGTGTATAAAGTGGTTGATAACTTGGTATGGTTCAGATATAGAAGAAAGTCTGTTGAAATTTTGATAAAATAAATAACATGATTATTTATATAAAAGTATGAGATATTTTTTTTTTGACCCTAATGTCATTGTATACATATCTGTAAGGATACAATTGTGCTGAAAAATAATAATGTTGCATTTTTTAATTTATTAATAAGAACTCTCTATAGGTCTAGGGTATACATCTCTATTAAATTGGAATTTAGGAATTGAACAAAATTTTAAATCGTTTAATTCTAAAAACAATTAAAAGATCGTGCTCTGATATCAAATTTAATGTTAAACAATAAACTAAAGTGAATTAAAACAAAGAAAACAACAAGTTTTTACAGGAAAGAAAGAAGTTATTATAGATAGAAAGAAGAAAGAATTTAGATAGACAAATAGTTTGTTATTTTATTAAATAATAAAAAACTGAACGTGATATCTCCAAAAGTCACATATAAGTAATAAATTCTAAAAACAACTAGTAAATAATATTGTCTGATATAAAAACAACTAGCTCCTAAGCTCAACTCAATAATATAAAAAGCCTAAATAAATAACTCAAATAAAATACAATTGGATGGACCCGGATGGGCTTGGTCTCCCAGTCAAAAAGCAACGGGCCAGGTCATCCTCCATTCGTCTATGCTATATTCTTGTGTAACATGCGGTATAGATCTGGTTATGGAAGCCGATATAGAATGAGCATCATTGCCATTAAGATAGGCTTTCACCTCAGGAATACCAGGACCTGCTGCTGCTGGAGCAATGAAAGCACATAGAGCTGCAGCAGCAGTTGCCAAGACTATGTTGCAACCAGCAAATGCTGCAAAAGCCTTGTAATATCTGCACTGAAGCCATTACCATGTCCTAGTTATCATATAGAATTGGCAAGCGAACCAAGTCAGGATTCAAATGCATTGCCAATGGTTAAAAACTCATTATAATAGAAATCCAAAAAAAAAGATCAAATCATTTTTGAGGATGCAGCTGGGCACACAGAGAATGAACTACCAGAGATAAGTAGTAAGCATTTCAAGATTCTCTCGTCGATAAATGCATGAAAGCTGGTATTTTAGCTTCTTCTTTTTTCAGTACAAGAAAGACTGAAAATGATGGTGATGCAACTAGAACCTTACAAAGGGTTTTTTCTCGAATGACCCACTCGGGCTAATAAACTGAAAGAATAAGGCTTGGCCCCCCAGAAACTTGGCAAGAGCAAATTTTGAGACCATTATTAATAAACTGCCAATTAGCAGGAGCAAATGTTTTAAAATCAGACGTTCCCCTTTTCGTCATTGCAACAGTTCTCAACTCCAATGTATCTACCACCCCAAGATAAGAGAAACACGATATGTCAACAGCAATCATTCATGAGATTGTGATGGACTGAGCTTGCTGCTGCTTACTCATGAGCTAAGATTCTACAGATATTAGATTCTACAAGTTATGAGAGAATTCATGAATCAAATGCTGTAAGTTATTTATATAGTTTCCACCTTTAAAGATACAAAGAAGAAGGTTAATTTTTATTTTGTTCAATGCACAAGCATACAGTGATCGAACATTCATCACTTGAACAAAATAAATAAAGAAATAAAATTGAACCATCTTGATTTCCTCGAGTTTCTAGATGAAGTTGGCAAATGAACGCAGGACTAAATTAGGCTATACAGCATATATATATATATATATATATCCTAAAACATTTCCAACTTCCAAGAGAGAACAAAACATCTTATCTTTCTGTGAATGAATGACTCCAAACCACACAAAAGAAGAACGCAGCAGAAAGACAGGCGAGTTTCTTACTCGTATTCAAGGCTTTCAATAGGACAAATGTCGGCACCAACACTGGCAATCTGGGATGTTGTATTCCTCCTTTTCACCAAAAAGGGTCCGGGAAATTATTTCCATGGCATCATTTTCTTTCTCCAAACACAGCGTCAAAGAGAGGTGGCCATAATCATACAAAGGAAAAGGGAGGAAGGGAGAAAGAAAGAAAGAACATTGAAAACAGAGGGAAGATAATTCTCCAATATCCTCCTTGTAAATAACACTAGTCTCAGTCTTGTATATTTAATTCCCTTAGAATGTGTATAATCATCCACGCGAATCAAAGCCCGATAATTGTGTGACAACAAAGATGCTGACTTTAACATGAATCAAAGCCCGATAATTGTATAACAACAAAGATGCTGCCTTCTTATCTGCCGGCTAAAACCTCGCAGCGTTATAATTTGAATTTAAAAAAAAAACAATTGCACTGTTAATTAGAAATATCTGCGGAACAGTGCACTTTACAAATTTTAGCAAAATAATATAGTTTGTAGATATTATTGGTGGAAAACATAATATTTATAACTTGTCCCTATTTTAAATAACGTTAGAATAGCTGCAAATTTTTTTTTTAAATATGAAATGGACAAGATAGAGAAGAGAGAAAAAATAAAAAATAGATTTTAGAAACATTTTGAAGTTCCAATTACAACACCATCAGTACCATTAAATAGATATTGACGAGACGAATCTAACGATATCAAAAAAGTCATTGATAGTGACCTAAGTATGTCACACTTGCTACCTACTGAAGGTGGATGGTTTACTTTTCTTTGACGGCAAGTGAAGTCCACTCGATTTATCGTTGGTGACCTTTTTTGGTATTATTGAATTCTTCTCATCAAGATCTTTTTATGATATCATAATCAAAGTTTTAGTATGCTTCTAGTATTTTTTTTCTCCTTTTCTTTTTTTTTTTCTCTCTTTACAAATTATTAAAAAACAACTGTAACAGAAGGCAACTAAATTCCTTGTACCCATAAACACATTTTCCTATTCACCTGTGCTATGAAATAACATGTTTGCCATTCCAAAAAAACACAAGTCTCGGTTTGGGGGTATTTGATACTTTTACAAAGCTCATTAGTCATTTAATGATTGTATGGGGGTGTATATGCTTTTTCCATAATTTTTAAACTGTAAAATAACTTAATTACCCTTGATTTTTTTAAAAAAAGTTAAAGAGGTTGATAAAGGATATTGTAATCTTTTTTTTAAGAACAGTTAAAAGCCAACTTTGCCCTTGTAGTCAGGAAGAAAATAACCATGGACCTTGGGGTCTTTTGGTCTTTTCAAATAGGTTTTATTGTGAATCTCATAACATGGAGGGTAGTTTTGTCCTTTTGTTTCAAAACATTAATTTTTTAATCAATAAAGTTATCGACGCGTGCTCACCACGCGTTAGCGCGTGGGAGACGCCATGCCCTTGGAGCAGTGTGTGAGACATCTCCCAGTGACCGAACAAGCCCTTTGGTCGTGTCATTGGATGCGTCACCATATTCTCTTCCACCAGGTGTGACACGTATAGTCATTGATGTGATCGTTTGTCATCAGTTGACCTTTTATTTTTTTCCTTTCTTTTCTCTCTCCTCCCAAAAAATATAAGTTTGTCCTCTTTTTGTTCACTATTTCAATTCCAATCCTTATTCTTTTGATTTCTAATATTTTTTTGATCTTTTTATAGAAATTTTATTTGTTTTCAACTTAGTCCTTCAATTTCAATTTCGCATATATTTTTTTTCTAGTTCGGTCCCTATTGTTTTGATTTTTGCTTTTTTTGAAACCATATAAAAAATGACAGCATTTTAAAAAGAAATTAAAAAAAAATGGTGAAAGGGTTTTGAGTAGGTTTTCCCGAGGTCTATTTTTTATCGGATAATAATGGGTCAATCCTCCCTTTATTTTTATTGAAATCTGACTTGTTCTAGGCCCTAGATCACCCGAGTAACAAGTCAAATCACATGGGCAAGTCAAGTTTTAAATAATTGATTTATTAGGTTATCTCGATCTCATTACTTAGACCATAGATTTTGAGAGTTAATTCAAGTTGGCTCGTCCCTTATTACTCAGTTTACATGCTTATCATGTAATCTCAAGTTTGCTCGAGCTGGGTTTTTTTTTTATCTAATTACATACTTCCTAAAGTGGTTTTTTTTTCCAAAGTTATCATATGATCATTTAAAAAAAAAAATGTCTGATTACCATCATTGCCAATTGTTTTTTATCATTTCATTAAAATAATAATTTAGTCCTTATTCTTTTGATTTTTTATCATTTGGTTAATTGTTTTATTTTCAATTTAACTCTCCGATCAAAGAATTTCTCTTGCCCTCTAATTTATTTTTTATTTGATTTTTATCCTTATTTTTTTAATTGCTATTTTTATTTTAGATCATTTATGTAATTGATTTTTTTTCTTGATTTTATTATTCAACATTGAATTAAACATCTCTTTCCATATAATTTAAAAATTATTTAT